>Ga0272448_1000127_pt1 | contig 109485 bp, 103 predicted proteins | sample YNPCB0191_FD_202220 | JGI IMG/M metagenome (GOLD analysis project Ga0272448, IMG submission 202220) | Hot spring sediment microbial communities from Yellowstone National Park, WY, United States - YNP-CB-019-1 | ecosystem: Environmental > Aquatic > Thermal springs > Hot (42-90C) > Sediment... | reverse complement strand
GCGAGTGAGAGGCTCATGAGGGACCTGGAGGATTCCCTGGATGGTGAGGTTGAGGATGGTGTGACCATACATGGCCCCGTAGCCATCGGAGAGGGCACCATTATAAGGTCAGGCACCTACATCCAGGGGCCGGTCTACATAGGAAGGAACTGCGATATAGGCCCCAACTCCTACCTAAGGGCACACACATGTATAGGTGACGGTGTCAGTATAGGGAACGCCGTGGAAGTTAAGAATTCAATCATAATGGATGGTACAAACATCAACCACCTCAGCTATGTCGGTGATTCAGTTATAGGCATGGACTGTAACATAGCAGCAGGGACCAACATAGCCAATCTGAGATTTGATGACGGCCCCGTCAGGATGATGGTAAAGGATGATTTCGTGGAGACCGGCAGGCGGAAGCTGGGGGCTGTCTTTGCTGATGGTGTCAAGACAGGTATAAACTCAAGTTTCAACCCTGGCGTCAAGGTCGGCAGGGACTCCTGCATAGGGGCGGGCTGTGTGATCTCAAGGGATGTGCCCTCAAACACGCTTGTGATCCTCAAACAGGAGTACATTAAAAGGGAGTACAGGTGATTGGATGGCCTTCACGGTACTTGAAGGCGCCTGGATAGTGGGTGATGTGAGGATCGGGGACTGTTCCTCTGTATGGTACAATGCAGTCCTGCGGGGTGACCTCGAACCGATAGAGATAGGATGCTGCTCAAACATCCAGGACAACTGCGTCGTCCATACCAGTCATGGATACCCTGTCCGGGTCGGTGACCATGTATCTGTGGGACACGCAGCGGTCCTGCACGGGTGCATGGTTGAAGATAACGTCCTCATAGGTATGAACTCCACCATCCTGAACGGTGCGGTTATAGGGGAGAACTCCATCGTCGGAGCCGGTTCAGTTGTAACCTCTGGTAAGAAATTCCCACCGGGAAGCCTGATAATCGGGACTCCTGCAAGGGCTGTGAGAGAACTCAGTGATGAGGAGATAGAATCAATAAGGGATAATGCCCGGAGGTATGCTCTGCTGGCACGTGAATCCCAGTTCCGATAATCTGAACAGGATTGCATCAAAGTCAAGAGTGATTCTATGGTAAAGATCCGGAATAAGATCAATGATATTGAACCCTATGTACCTGGAAGATCCATAAAGGAAATTGCAGATGCCTATGGTCTGAAAGAGGATGAAATAATTAAACTTGGATCCAATGAGAACCCCCTGGGCCCATCACCCTCAGCGGTGGAGGCCATGGCGCGTGAACTTGAATCGGTCCACAGATACCCTGAGTCAGCCCTCACTGACCTGAGAGAAACCATAGCAGACTACGCAGGGGTTGGAATGGACCAGGTTATCGTGGGTGGTGATGGCGCCGATGAGATAATCGATGTCCTGGGAAGGACCTTCCTTGACCCCGGCGAGTCCTTCGTGGTGCCCATGCCCTCCTACATGTACTATGAGTACACACTCCAGGCCCATGATGCGAGGGTTATCCATGCGCGCTGGGATATCAGTGAAAACCGCCTCGACCTTGAATCTGTCCTGGATGCGATTGATGAATCAACCCGACTCGTCTTTCTCTGCACACCAAACAACCCAACAGGGGGTCTGATAGATAAGAAGGACATAAGGGCTGTCCTGGAGTCAACAGATGCCCTGGTAGTTGTTGATGAGGCCTACACCGAATTCGCTGGTGTGGACAACGTTGACCTCCTCCCTGACCATGAAAACCTCTTTATCCTGAGGACCTTCTCAAAGGTAATGGGACTTGCAGGTATGAGGATAGGTTATGGCCTTGGAAACCCCAGGATAATAGAGTACATGCACCGTGTAAAGCCTGTTTTCAGCCTGACGAGGCTATCACATGCAGCCGCCCTCGCAACCATCAGGGACAGGGATTACATAGCGAAATCCACTGAGTACTCCATAAAAAGCAGGGAGTACCTCTACTCTGGATTGAAGAAATTCCAGGAACTGAAGGTTTTCAGATCATATGCAAACTACATACTGATCGACGTGAGGGGTACAGGTAAGACCGCTGCTGAACTTTCAGAGGAACTCTTAAGGAATGGTATAATAGTGAGGGACTGCACATCCTTCAAAGGCCTTGATGAATACTGGATACGCGTCAGTGTCGGAACCCTGGAAGAGGATAGGAGGTTCCTTGAGGTCCTCGGTGAACTGATTCAGTGATTCCAATGAAGATTGGTTCGATGGCAGTTTCAACCCTCGACTATCCAGGTAAAACCGCCCTGGTTATATTCACCGCCGGCTGCAACTTCAGGTGCCCCTACTGTCACAACCCTGAACTCATAGATGGGGGTTATGAAGCTGACCTTGAAACCATCCTTGATGACGTGGAGAGTTACTCTGAATTTGTTGAAGCCCTGGTGGTGAGTGGTGGTGAGCCCCTCCTCCAGGCAAATGAACTTGAGGCTGTCCTTGAACATGCCCGTTCCCTTGGACTGTCAACGAAACTTGATACCAATGGCTCTTGCCCTGAATCCCTTGAAAGGCTAATCCCCCACCTCGACTATGTTGCAATCGATGTGAAGGCCCCCTTCCAGAGGTACCCTGAACTTGCAGGTGCCAGCGCAGGGGGTGTCATGAGGAGCCTTGAGATCCTCAGGGATTCAGGGGTTACAGTGGAGTGCCGCACAACCTTCGTCCCTGGCCTCATGGAGGACGATGACATAGAACTGATTGCAGGCACAATCGAATGTGATGTCTATGTCCTGCAGCAGTTCAGGAACAGAACCATCCTTGATGAATCCCTAAAGGATACAGAGCCTCCATCACCCCGGAGACTCAGAGAGATTGCAATGAAGATCAGGGACCGTTTCAGCAGGATTAAAATTCGTACAGAGGAATTCGGGGAAGAAGATATTAGATGATAACTAACTGAATCCCGGAGGTGGAGACCAGTTGCCCATACTCTCATTCAGCAGCAGGGACATTGACCTTGTGACAGGCAAGAGGACAATGACCATAAGGCGGAAATGGAAGAGGCCCCTCAGGGTGGGTGACCGGCTCCACTGCTACTGGAATCTCGTCTCAAAGGACCGTGAAAAGGTCTTTGAGGCGGTGGTGACAGACGTTGAAACAGTGAGTTTCAGAGAACTTAGAGGGAACGATGAACTGGCCAGGGAGGATGGCTTCAGGGATGCTAAGCAGCTCGAAGAGGAATTCAAGAGGATGTACCAGGGCGAACTTACGGATGATACTGAATTCCAGGTTATACGGTTCAGGAAACTCCCTGTGGATGAATGGGAGGGTAAAAAAATCGATGAAAAGGCCATGATAACAAGAAGGGCTGATATACTATTTGATTCAGGTAAATTCAGTAAATCAGAGGTATGCTACACTGCAGCCCTGAAGATGGACCCCAACGACGTCTACATACTCAACAGGCTCGGTGACAACCTCACAAGGCTGGGGAGATTCGATGAGGCCCTTCAAAATTACAGGAGGGCCATAATGATAGAACCGGAGAACCCCTACATATGGAATAACATGGCCATAACACTCCTTAACGCCGGGAGGGTGGATGATGCTCTTGAGGCCAGTGAAAGGGCCCTCAAGATAAAAACCGACGACCCGGGCCTCCTATACTGGAGGGGTGTGATGCTTGAGGTTGCAGGAAAACCCCTGGAGGCCCTTGAATCCTATGAGCGATCCCTTGAAATTGATCCAAGGAACGCCGAGGTCTGGACAGCCAGGGGAAACCTGCTATCTGACCTTGGGAGGATGGAAGAAGCCATAGAATCATACAACAGTGCCCTTGAGCTTGCCCTTGAGGATGAACAGGACCCCAATGTCTGGAACCGTAAGGGTAACGCCCTCCTTGAGCTCGAAAGATTCGATGAGGCCCTTGAATGCTACAGGAGGGCCATTGAAATGGAACCAGAGAACGATGTCTACTGGACCAACATGGGTGTTGCCCTCCTTGAGCTCGAAAGATTCGATGAGGCCCTGGATGCCTTCAACAGGGCCCTGACGATAAACCCTGAAAATGAGGATGCTGGGATACTCCGTGAGGAGTGCCTTGAAAACCTCTAAACAACTATTTAAGTTTTTTTAATGGCCCTCTCGACGAGGGATATGCCCCAGCTGGCCATCTCATCCGCCTGCTCCTGGGTCTCTGACTCAGCAAAGCATCTGAATATCGGTTCTGTTCCTGATGGCCTTATTATGACCCATCCCTCATCTCTGAATATTTTAACCCCATCTGTAGTATCTATCTCCCTTACACCATCCTCATCTGCCAGCATCTTACTTACCATGTCCATCACATCTCCTTTAATTTCATCGGGACATTTTATCTTCCTTTTACTGGAGTAATAGGCGGGTAGTTCCGATACAAGCTCTGATAGTGGCCTTTCTTCATGGGCCATTATTTCAAGTATCTTTGCAGCTGTGAGGGCTGCGTCCCTCCCATACACAAAGTCAGGGAATATTAATCCACCGTTTTCCTCACCTCCAAACAGCCCGCCTGTCTCTTTAAGTTTTCTTGCCACCAGGAGGTCCCCTACAGCTGTTGTTATTACCTCGCCGTTGTTCTCTGATGCTATGTCATATATTGCTGAGGATGTTGCGACTGTGGTGACTATTATACCTCCACCATTTTCCTGGAGCATCCTCTTCTCAACGAGGGCGAAGGTCTTATCTCCGAGGACAAATTCTCCCCTCTCATCTATACATATTGTCCTGTCGGCGTCACCATCGTGGGCTATCCCCAGATCAGCCCCTGTTGACCTCACAGCATCCATCAGCTCAGAAAGATTCTCAGGGACAGGTTCAGGGTCCCGGCCAGGGAAGAACCCATCAGGCTGGGAGTTAAGTGCTATCACCTGACATCCAAGTCTCCTGAGGATGTAGGGCATGGTGTATGATGCTGCTCCGCAGCCGCAGTCAACCACCACCCTGAATTTCCTCTTGCGGATGGCCTCTGCATCAACCCTCGCTATGACACCGTCCTGGTACTCTCTGATTATGGAGGGATTTGATGTGAGGTTCCCGATTTTATCCCAGGAGGCCCTTCTGAAGTCTTCGCTGAAGAATATCCTTTCTATTTCCTCCTCCATCTCTTCAGGGATGCCTATACCGTCTGAGTCAACGAATTTTATACCATTGTACTGTGGGGGGTTGTGGGAAGCCGTTACGATAACCCCCCCATCATAATATTTTCTGACTGCATACTGAACAGCCGGTGTTGGGAGTATTCCCAGGTCAACAACATCACATCCACTTGAAAGAAGGCCGGATATGACAGCATTCTTTATCATTACAGTGGATGTCCTTGTATCTCCTCCAACAGCTATTTTCCCTTCTACAGTTGAACCGTATGCTGCTGCAAGCTTTGATGCGAATTCAGGTGTTAAAACCTCATTTGCAAGTCTTCTAACTCCGAATGTACCAAAGAGTTTCTTCATTTTTTTAACAGCCCCCTCACTGGATAATATTTGAAATGTTAATATGATAAAGTCAGACATTCACTCTGTAAACAGAAAAGTCCCTGTTCCTGTAAACAAGTCTGGAGTAGGGGGGAGTCCTGTCCTCATTATCCAGGATTATGTAGCCCACCCTGTCCCTCATTATATCATGCTTCGTATAGTCAAAGCTGCTGATATACTTTTCCGCGTTGAGCGAACGGATGGTTCCCGGCCCATAACCGCCCGCCGATACCGGTTGCCCTGAAACTGCAACTATGGCGGGTTGGATGCGGTAGTCAGACACAACAACAGTCTTATGGTCTCCGTTATACTTGAACCACTCTGCAATATCGAGTTCAGAATCTGAAACCGCGGGTTTTATGAAGCTTGCAAGGGAGTAACCATCATAGATGCAGTAAAGGGATATAAGCAAAATAATTGCGTAAAAGGACCATTTACCATTAGTTATCCGTATTGAAGTCAAAAGAGCGGCTCCCAGTGTTGCCATCGGGAAGAGGGCGAAGTACAGTATCCGGTCCGAGAGGACCTTCAAACCCAGAAGGTGGCCAGCTGTAAGTGCCAGAACGAATACAGACCAGACAGCCATTATAACATCCTTTTTCTCCCTCCGTCCAGCCGCATGAACAATTCCTGCCAATGAAAATATGGTGAGCAGAACCCCCAGATGGGTGATGTATCCCTTCAGATGTAGTGCACTGGTCGGCGGTGACCTGAATACAAAACCGTATTTAACTATAAGGGGTGCATACCAGACAGATGCAACTAAAAGACCGGACCCGAGGATTATTAATAGATTCCCTGGTCTGATATCATATCTCCCAATGTAAAGGGCCATGGTTGAGAGGGTAAGCACTGCTAAAATTATGGAGGCAGAAAGGAGATGGGTCATTAACATTAACCCCAGGAGCAAGCCGGTTAAAACAGGGTAAAGCCTTGAGCAACTTTCCATGGACTTGTAGTACCCATAAACAAGGATGGGGATGGATATCATCGCAAGGGACTCAGGGATTGGGGACATCATCCTTATGAAGAACAGGCTTGAAAATAGGAAAATGCCTGTTAAGAATCCTGCCAGAGGTCCGTACAGTTTTCCTGAGACATATGAAAATGACAGTACAATGAGAAATGCAAACACTGGCTGTATGAATCTGGAGACTGTGAAAAACCCCAGGCCGGTTATTTTAGTGAGAAAAACCAGCATTATGTGAAAGAGGGGCGGATAATATATGGGTCTCCCATAGGGGGCGTAGGTTAGAGGATCCCAGAACACGATACCCTTCTCCATGTAAAGGGTGGCATTATGTATATGGTAATAGATATCCCATGTCAGCGGAACACCATACTTTAATGTGGGTATTAAAGCCAGGAAAAATGCGAATAGTGCCGGTAAAATGATTAAGAATACATCCCTCTTCCTCCAGATATCCATGTTCTTCCCTCCATATTAGGTAATAGATACATATTAGGGATACATATTAGGTAATAGATAACTAATGTAGATGAGGTTTGTTAGCATGATTATTAAAGATATCCTCAGAAAAAATCAGGACTTCAAGTTCCAGGATCTGTCAGATTTAAAACCTTCCCCGAAGCTGTGTATCATCACATGCATGGACTCCAGACTCATAGGTCTCCTTGAGAGGGCCCTTGGGATCGGGAGGGGTGATGCGAAGGTAATAAAGAACGCGGGTAACATTGTGGATGATGGGGTTATAAGATCCGCTGCAGTTGCCATATACGCCCTGGGTGTTAATGAGATCATTATAGTCGGCCACACCGATTGTGGGATGGCACGCCTTGATGAGGATCTCATAGTCTCAAGGATGAGGGAACTCGGGGTTGAGGAGGATGTCATTGAGGATTTCAGTATCAGTGCTCTCAATCCAATAGCTGATGAGGAAGAGAATGTGATTGAGGGTGTTAAGAGGCTGAAGTCATCCCCCCTCATACCAGCATCCATAGGGGTCCACGGACTGATAATAGACATAAACACAGGAAGATTAAAGCCACTTTACATTGATGAAGGTTAACCATAACCAGGGAGAGGTCTCAAACCTGAAGGTTCCTCTACGGCCACCTCAAGTAATCCCCTGTACTCCTTCACCCTCCCAGTTACCTGTACTCTCATCCCCTTCAGCAGCAGAAGGTCAGGGCCATTCCTCTTTATTGTCTCTGCTGTTGATTCAAACATAACAGCCGTTATTGTACCGGTGCCATCATTTATTTTCAGAAATAGGATCCCCGAGTGTTCTGATTCGTGGACATCAGTCACTGTGCCCTCGACTGTAACCTTCCTGTCAATCATACCCCTTTCAATCTGAGCTATTTTAATAAGGTCCGGTGTGAGGGTCGCCGAAGAGATTATCATTCCGGTAAACCCGGCGAGTCCCAGCATGGCTGATATTATGAGCAGTTTCCTATCATCCAGAAGGGTTCCCATAGAAATTATTAATACTATATACTATTTAAATATTACTAACTTCTGGCTGCCCGGACTGGAAGAGGGATTCTATGCGTCCAACTGTATCAACATCGTCCAGGCACAGATCGTCCCTTATACGTTTCACCACTGGAAAACGCAGGGAATAACCGCTTTCATACTCAGGACTCTTCACTATCTCACTGTAGGCAACCTCAAGTATTATTTCTGGTCTGACCAAAAGCTTCCGTCCCTTCCTCTCAATGGCAAGTTTTTCCATCCTCTCTGAGAGTTGCTGGAGTGTCTCATCGTCAAGACCCGTTGCAACATGTGCAACCGTAACAAGATCCCCGCTATCCTCATCCCTAGCAGCCAGGAGATAGGATCCCACCAGATGTGCCCTTTTACCCCTGCCATAGGTGCCACCGACCACAATGAGGTCCAGGGTCTCGGGTTCCGCCTTAAACTTAAGCATCTTCTTACCCCTTATGCCAGGTATGTACGGTGCCTCGGTATCCTTTATCATTATACCCTCATGTCCCTCTCTTATTGACTCCTTGAAGAGCCATAAAGCATCATCAAGGTTATCTGGACCCACATCAACCATGCGACTCGCTTCAACCTTTCCAGGTATCTCTGAGAGTATTGACTCAAGGGCCTCCCTCCTCCTTCTTAGGGGCTCATCAATCAGGGGTCCCCTGTGGTAGAGGACATCAAAGAGGAATAGTGAGAGGGGAACCTCCCTTTTAAGTCTCCCTATATCATATTTTCTTCTAACACGCTGGAGTATGTACTGGAAGGATGCTGGCCTCCCATCCATGGTGACTATGATTTCACCCTCAACTATGTAGTCATCATCGGGAAGGGCCTCCTCAACACCCTCAAGTATCTCAGGCACCGCCGCGGTTATGTTCTCAAGCCTCCGTGTGAAGATGGATATATCATCCCCGCATCTGTGTATCTGGACCCTTATACCATCATATTTGGTTTCACAGAAGGCCCTTCCAAGCTCCATTATGGCGGATTCTATGCTGCTGGCAAGCTGTGCCAGCATGGGTTTCACGGGTCTTCCAGGTTCAAGGTTGAGTCTTCCAAGACCAGACTCCCCCTCCTCACTTGCAACAGAGGCCACCATTCCCAGGTCATTTGTGAGCATGTGGGCCCTCTCAACGAGAGAAGGGTCAACCTCAAAGGCCCGGGCAATGGCTTCCCTTATTATACCCTCTGCCACGCCAACCCGCAGTTCCTCAAGTACCGTCCTTGTTATATACCGTGCCTCAAGGGGCTTTGCCTGCGATAGGACCTCAACCAGTATGTTTATCTTCTTTGACTGTGCTCTATCACCGGAAGCAGATGCCAGGGCCTTCAGTCTACTGTAAACAAATTCGACCGTTAGGGGTCGTGAAAAAAAGGTTGTCTGAGTTTTCCTGGAGAAGAGTTTCTCACTTGCAAGACCTATATCGCCCTGTTCCCTTATTTCATCCTCGATTTCCTCCAGGGAAACCCCCACAACCAGGGATATAGCCTTCATGAGCAGCTTTATGCCAACCCCAAGTTCCTCCTCGCTCCAGATGGGAAAAACCCTGCCAAGCATGAGAATTGTTACAACAGGCAGAAGTTCCTTATCAACACTCCTCAGGAGCTCCGCAAGTATTTCAGTCTTTTCAAGGCGTTTTGTGGTTGATTCGAGTCTGTGGTATACCTCTGCAAGTTCCATATAGAGCAATTCCCTCATCCCCTCACTCATCTGAACATGTAAAACCTCATTGCCCTTATTCTTCAAGCCCTATTCAGCAGAACACTCCTCCTCTGCTGGAACTTCAGCCATCTCCCTGAAGTGCCTGAATAGTCTCCATGCCCAGCCTATTGCCTCCTCATCCCTTGAAAAGAGGAATCTCGCAGGATCATAGAGACCATTGGACATGAAGAGGGAGAGGGCCATTGCTGTGTCTGTTATTATGAGGCTGAACCTCAGTTCAGAATCGATGGTGCTGATTTTAACATTTTCCCCTGCTTTCTCCAGTTCAAGGGCATCTGCAACATCCCCTGAGAGTATCATCTCGGTCCTTATCCCTGATTTCAGGAGGTCCTCATAGAATGGGTGTTGAACGCCCGAAACTATCCACACCCTGCCGGAGTTCAGGACGTTCTCTGCAACGATCTCATAAGGCTCTGTGAGGTTTTCAGGTTTTGCCTCGAGGAGTGATGCCCCCTCAAGGGATTCTATACTATAGAGGAGGGATTCCGGTAGGGACCTGAGGTCATGGTCAAGCAGGAAATCCGAGAGTTCCCTGACCACTGAGATCGTCCTTATGATCCCCTGAACCTTGAGGGAGATTATCCTGCCGGTTGATGACAGTTCATATTTACGGTTGACCCTGGATACCATACCCTTCTCCTCGAGCTGATATATGGCGTGTAGAATTGTTGATGAACTCGATTTTATGATGGATCTCATCTGAGAGAGTTCCATCGGGCCATCCATCAGCGCCATTAAAACTCTGAGCCTTATCTCAGATGAGAAAAGAAATTTGATGTCCTTTCTGACTTCGCTGAATGCTTCAAGCAAGACCAGACACTCCTCTATTCAATGAAAACATCGAATTTTCCTGCAACGCCACAGATGGGGCAGGGTTCAGGAGGGATCTTCCTTGCGCAGAGATACCCGCAGATTCGGCACCTCAGCACGGGTATCTTAAGGCCAGATGGTGCCCTGACAGGAGCGCTCCCCATTTCTCGCCTCTCGGGTATGGATCTGAACTCAACGTCCTCATCCCTTACATAGAGTCCACAGTAGCATGTCCCGTATTCCTCAATGTCATCATCCCTGTAATCACACGGGCATACTATATCCCTGTCCTCCTCAGGGTTGCCTGATGCGAGTCTGCAGGGGCAGGAATCATAACCATACCTTTTCCTGTTAACCAGCATCCCCCTTAGCAGTTCCATCACGAATTCCCTGTCAGGATTAAGCTTATAACCTGATTTCTCTGCGGATTCCCTAACCTCTCTGTACATTGCCCTTAGTTCATCCTTCATGATGATCCCTACCTGAGGGATGATTTTATTGAGAGTGGATCGAATCCCACCACCACGTCCTCATCGTCTATTACAAGTGTTGGGAATGAGAGGGATGGGTTCCACTTCTTAAGCTCCTCAATTATGTTCTCACGTTCCTCTCCCTCAAGAAGGTCGACATATATGTAATCATAGGCCACGCCCAGTTCTTCCAGCAGCTCTCGTGTCTTTTTGCACCATCCGCATGTGCTGAGTGCAAAGAGCCTTACGCTGCCCCTTTCAGTACCTTCAACATGCTCGAATCCCATGTTACCACCATATTAATCTATGGTTCTGATCTCTAATAATCATTCCAGAGAGCTGATTCATCTGTCTTCACGCAGTATCCTGAGGGCGCAGTATTCGCCACACATTGAGCACATCTCTGAATCCTCAATTGGGCACTGCATCCTGTATTCATATGGCTTTTTTGAGTCAAAGGCCATTTTGAACTGTTTATCCCAGTCAAAGGACCTCCTTGCATCAGCCATTTCAAGCTCAGATTCCCATGCGCCTGGTAATTTTCTGGCGGCATCTGCGGCCTGGGCAGCTATCCTTGATGCGATGACACCCTCAATAACATCCTGAACCCCAGGTATCGCTAGGTGCTCTGCAGGTGTGACGTAACAGAGGAAATCAGCGCCGTTCATCGCAGCCACGGCACCACCTATGGCTGCGCTTATATGGTCATAGCCGGGCGCCATATCTGTTACAATGGGTCCCAGGACATAGAAGGGTGCGCCGTCGCAGAGCTCCTTCTGTATCTTCATGTTGGCGGCTATCTGGTCCAGTGGCATGTGGCCGGGTCCCTCAACCATGCACTGGACATCTGCATCACGCGCCCTCTCAACGAGCTCTGCAAGGGTGAGGAGCTCACTGATCTGGGGTATGTCAGAAGCGTCTGCCAGACACCCTGGCCTGAGGCCATCCCCGAGGCTGAGTGTGACATCATACTCGTAGGCCACCTCCAGTAGGTACTCATAGTTACTGTATAGTGGATTCTCCTCCTGGTTGTGGATTATCCATGCTGCAAGGAATGCTCCTCCCCTGCTAACTATCCCCATTATCCTCCCTGATCTCTGAGCCCTTTCAACGGTTTCCATGGTGATCCCTGAGTGCACCGTCATGAAGTCAACACCATCCCGGGCCTGGTTCTCTATGGCCCTGAACATGTCATCCTCATCCATGTCCACAACGGCTCCATCTGACATGAAGGCCTCAACACCGGCCTCGTAGATGGGTACCGTGCCCACAGGAACGTCAACAGCACCCATGACAGCCCTCCTCACATCCCTCAGCATGGGGCCTGTGCTGAGGTCCATTATGGCATCTGCACCATATTCAACTGCGGCGAGTGCCTTATCAACCTCAAGTTCAATGTCCTCTATCTTTGAGGATGAACCGATATTTGCATTGATCTTTGTTGAGAGGTTCCCCCCTATACCGCAGGGTGATGACTCCCTGTTAATATTGGAGGGTATGACAATTCGGCCATCTGCAATACCTCTGATGAGCATCTGAATGTCAAGGTTTTCTTTCCGGGCAACCTCCTCCATTTCAGGGGTTATATTGCCCTTTCTTGCTTCTTCCATCTGAGTCACTTTGGATCCCTCAATCTTAATATATGAATATCAATAAAAATAATTTCATGATCAGGAAGCTCCGTGCAAGGGATATAATGCTCCGTGATGTTATTGTTTCCCACCCCGATGACCTTGTTGCAGCCGCCAACCTCAAGATGGTCCGTGCTAACGTTGGTGGTGTCCCTGTTGTGGAGGATAATAAACTCGTTGGACTCATAACCCACAGGGACATTCTCCTTGCTGGTGGTGAGGCCCTGAAGCTACGTGTGAAGGACATAATGAGCCAGGACCTTGTTGTGATTGATGAGGAAACTCCTATAAGCAGGATAAGCAGGATAATGGCAGATACCGGATATCAGCGGATACCTGTTGTCAGGGACGGTAGGCTTGTTGGACTGATAACCCAGAGCTGCATAATAAAAGCCCTTGCAGATTACCTCTAGTTTCATATCAGTGGTCGGGGGGATTCTGAACCTTTCCCTGAATCCTTTATACCGCCCATCCTTTTAATTCTGAGTTCTATGAATCTTTTACCATTCTTTGTGCATGCATATACCGGTATGGCTGATCCTACCTTCAGGAGGGCCCTTCTATCGGCTATTCTCCTTATGTACTTTGATGCGCATGATGTTACAACATCGGCTGTGTTAATCACCTTCTCAGCGCCCCTGTAGTCTATCCCTGTTAGGTGGACGGCGAATATGTAGATCTCGCCTCCATCCATTCCCCTCAGCCTCTCTGCCTCTGCAGGGTCAGCCACGGTGACAGCAACCCTCTCATAGCCCATCTCAAAGGCCCTTTCAACCCCTCTAACCTGGTCTATTGTGGCTTTTTCGGGTTCAATGACCTTTTCTGGTCCTATGGATCCTATAACCTCCTCTTCGGGTGATGTTTCCACCACTCCTGATATCCTGCCCCCTATTCCCTGTGCAAGTTCGGGTTCGGTGACTATGACTGTGCCTGCACCATCACATACCATGACTGCTGCGTCAACCTCGCCCTCCTCGAGAAGTGTTGAGATTATCTCAGAGATGCCAAATGATAGAAAATCCCTCATTCTTAATTCACGATTAGCAGTACACATTCCGAAATCTTTAATGCGAAACTCGATATTTTGACGGATGGCCTCAGATGTGATTTTTTCAATGCCACGGTACTTATGAAAGAGTGGACAGTAATCGATAAGTGGCTCGGATACATCAACCACCCTTCCATCACGCACGGTGACACGGCTTTTTCCAAGGGCCTCTATTACATGTTCACCCACAGAGAACACCTCAACAGCTTAGGGGTATGGAAACCCGTCTGCAGGGTCTGGTTTCAGGATGAGGGAAGCATCGGATCTCAGGAGTGCGTTGACGGTTGCGCTGAATGAGCAGAGCGTTCCTATACCACATGCAACCCTCCTATCACCAGATAGGATGTCCACAGTTATATAATCTTCCATCCTGACGTGTTCCCTCACACCGGCCCTGGTCATCCTCTGAAGTATCCTGTTTCCAAGGGCGCCCATGGATTTTCCGAGCCAGAAATGTTTCAGGGGACAGAGGTCGCAGTAATTCTTAAAGATACGGTTCCACCTTCGGCTTCCAAATCCAGCGTCTATCTCAGCCCTCACTGTTGCATAGGCTATGCAGCACCCCCAGTTTCTGCCAATGACCTCCCCATCCTCCAGGAGGGACACGTGGATCCTGTTTCGTCTCCAGGCTACCCTGCCGGTCACCCCCCTCTCATACTTTTCCATCCCTGTGTTCCGGGATTTCCTGGAGGCCATCCTGCTTCTGATTGATGGCACCCTTGAAGCTGCAATGTTCACTGCACAGACCGGGCAGAACCCTGATGCTGCAGATACAATCTCATCACCCCCTTCAGAGTAGAGGACGACCTCTATACCAGGCCCGTCCCTTCTGACCTCAACTGAACCTCCAGCCGACCAGATATCAGATATTATCCTGGAGGCCGTGTTAACAACCCTACCATAGCCAGACATCTCTGCAACCTGGATCTGGTCTCTCCGATCTGTTAGGAAGGGTGCAAGTTTATCTGCGACCTCATCCTCCAGAAAACCAGCATTGATCTCTGCCTCGAGTATCGCCGGGGCCCAGGTTATGTCTGAACCCTCCCCAACAGAGTCGCCTGAAGGGTCAGTTATCCAGGCCCTGACACCCTCAGGGTACTCTGCTGTTTCAACCAAAAATCCACTTCTGGATATATTGGCGAGAATTGCATGACATATCCCACAGGCCCCCTCTGAGAAATCAAAATCATCAAGTCCCATTAAACCCACCAGGAGAACCTATTAATGTGTATTATGTTGGAGGTTCATAATAATGATTGTACCCCTCTGACTCTCTGACAGTGTCACCATTGAGACCCTCTTGGTTCAGATCACATGACAGAAAAGTTTAAATTAGATGAAAACTGATCTTGTATAAGCCATGCCGGGGTGGCTCAGCTGGTTAGAGCGCACGGCTCATAGGGTATTAAGCAGTGCTCTGACTTTTTCCTGGGATACCGTGAGGCCGCGGGTTCGAATCCCGCCCCCGGCACTTTAACCCCCCATTTTTAAATCAAAAACTCTTTTTTTATAGTGGAAGCTGAATTAAAAACTTCTTCTGAAAAAAACTAAATTCACATGCCTGAATTAGAAGGAATTAAAATCCCTACTCAGCAAACCTGTGGATTTCAGCCTGTGGATTTCAGAAGATCTCTCCCCATCTGCATGGTCTCTGCGGAGAATCTTATCAAGTGATTTCCATGATAACTCCATGCTACAAGCAGCTATAACACGGTGTTACATGGGTGACTCCCCTCGCCACCAAACCCTAACATGATTTATATCAACACACACATAGTTATTTACAGAACATTAAAGAGGGTCTGAATGCCTGAGAGATATGAGGGTATGGCTTACTGGGAGATGGTCAGCCGGCAGATGGGTTTACTTTCAAGGGCAGACCAGTTAAAGCTCAAGGATTCTACTGTTTCTGTGATTGGCTGCGGAGGTATAGGTGGCGCTGCAGTTGAGATGCTTGCACGGATGGGTGTGGGCACTCTGAAAATAATTGACAGCGACGTCTTTGATGTTTCAAACATCAACAGGCAGCTTATGAGCAGCTTCAGGGACCTAAGGATCCCCAAGGTTGACGTTGCAGCGGAAAGAATTCGCACCATAAACCCCTTCAGCAGGGTTGAGGTTTATCATGAAATCTTCGATGAAGAAAATGCATCTGAGATAATAGATGGCAGTGATGCGGTGGTTGATGCCCTCGATAACATAACCTCAAGGGTGATTGCATCAAGGAGGTGCGCCTCCGAGGGAATCCCTTTCATCCACGGCGCCATACATGGCTCAATGGGGCAGGTGACTGTATTCATGGAAGGATCACCCTCCTATGAGGAACTCTTCCGTTTACCATCCCTGGGCCTTGAGCTCAAAGGAGATGTGAGGGCAAAGCTCAGGAAACTATCATCAAAAACACCTCCGGTGATAGGGCCTGTGCCCAATATCACAGGGTGCCTCCAGGCAGCCGAGGTTCTCAAGTTAATCACAGGGAGGGGTGATGTGATATCTGCCCCCAGAATGTTGAAATTTGATCTATTCCATGGAAAACCATTTAAAATTGTTGAACTATCCTGAACACAAAATATATAAACCAGTAGAAGGAAAGTTACTTCCGGTGAAGTTAAGCTCATGCCATGGAGGCATAACCCATGTCAGATAAGATTGGAAGAATAATAGCTAAAATGGATGAATGCGGCGTTAAATTCGTCCGCCTTCAGTTTGTGGACATACACGGAAAACCAAAGAATATGGCAATACCCCTGGTAAGGCCAGACCAGATAGAGGACATAATAAAGGATGGCCTCCTCTTCGATGGGTCATCCATTGAGGGATTCGTTGATATAAACGAGAGCGACCTCGTCCTCAAACCCGACCCCGACACCTTCTCAACACTCCCATGGAGGCCAGAGGAGAAGGGTGTGTGCAGATTCATCTGTGACATCTACTGGCCTGAAGGTAAACCCTTCGAGGGGGACCCAAGGTACGTCCTCAAGAGGGCCCTTGACAAGTACGCCCACCTGGGATATGAATACAACGTGGGACCCGAACCAGAGTTCTTCATACTCGACCAGGACGAGGATGGCAACATAATACCCCACGACTGCGGAGCATACTTCGATGTTGAACCAGTTGACCAGGGAACCGACTTCAGGAGAAAACTCGTCATGGACCTTGAGGCCCTTGACTTCGACGTTGAGGTCAGCCACCACGAGGTTGCCCCTGGACAGCACGAGATAGACTTCAAATTCGACAAGGCCCTGAAGACAGCCGACGCGGTTATAACCTTCAAACAGGCCATAAAGGCCATAGTCGACAAGATGGGCTACATGGTAACATTCATGCCAAAACCCTTCTTCGGTGAGAATGGCAGCGGTATGCACTGTCACCAGTCACTCTTCAAGGACGGTGAAAACGTTTTCTATGACCCTGACACAGAGACACAGCTATCAGAAGATGCCATGTACTTCATAGGTGGTCTCCTAAAGCACGCCCCGGCGCTATCAGCTGTCTGTGCCCCAACAGTCAACTCCTACAAGAGACTTGTCCCAGGCTATGAAGCACCGGTTTATATTGCCTACGGCCTTAAAAACAGGTCAACCCTCGTCAGAATACCTGCATCACGTGGAAAGGGTACACGTGTTGAGTTAAGGATGCCTGACCCATCATGCAACCCCTACCTCGCCTTTGCAGCCATGCTGGAGGCAGGTATGAACGGTATACAGAACAAGATCGACCCCGGTGAACCAACAGAGATCGACGTCTTCGAAAAATCCATCCCCGAGCTCAGGGAGATGGGCATCGAAACACTGCCATCCAGCCTCTGGGAGGCTTACCATGCCCTCGAGGAGGATGACGTCATCAAGGGTGCCCTCGGTGACCACGTCTACGAGAAGTTCATGGAGATAAAGCACAAAGAATGGGACGACTACCGTGTAAGGGTCTTCAAGTACGAACTTGAAAGGTACCTTGACATCTAAACTTCAAAATTTACTTCTTTTTTATTAAACTTTAAATAAGCCCTCCCCCTACTTTTTATATGGTGTTTCTGATGGCTGATGAGACCAACCAGAAGATGATGGAGATTTTAAGGATACTCGCAGAGCATGACGATGTCCTCGGGGCAAAGATAATAGCATCTGAACTAAGGAAGAAGGGCTACAACCTCGGGGAAAGGGCCGTCAGATACCACATGCGCATACTGGATGAGAAGGGTTTCACAGAAAGGGTTGGTTATGCTGGAAGGAGAATAACAGAGAAGGGGCTACAGGAGATAAACCGTGGGCTAGTCTATGACCAAGTAGATTTCATATTCTCAAAGTTTGAAAGCATGATCTATAATACCAGCCTAAATCCAGACACCCTGGATGGGAAGGTTGTCGTCAACACCTCAAGGATATCCCCGGAGTCCATTGAAACCCTCAAGTACGTGATGCAGAATGGACTCTGTCTCAGCCCAAGGGTTAAACTTGAAAGGGATGGTGATGGGTGCATAATAAGCACAATATGTGGCACAACCGTCGACGGCATTCTGCTAGCCAGTGGCATCCCGGTTATACCCCAGTTCGGTGGGATTGTGAGATTCGAGGACCATCAGCCAGTGAACTTCACAGAGCTAATAGCCTACAAGAAAACATCAATGACACCCCTTGAGGCCTTCACCTCAGAGAACATGACATCGGTCCTCAGTGTCATTGATGAGGGGGATGGTCTGGTACCGGCAAATTTACGCCTCATACCAGGGACCGGAAGGGATGATGCTGTGAAAATCCTGAGGAAACTGGAGGGAATAGGGATATCAGGTGTGCTCAAGGTTGGAGAACCCGGAGAGGACGTCCTTGGTGTCCCGGTTGCAGATGGAATGGTTGGTGTTGCCATCATAGGAGGTATAACTCCCCTCTGCGCCATCCAGGAAGCAGGGTACCGTGCTGAAATTAAACTGGCAGAGAACCTCATAGAATTCCAGAACCTGAAACCCATTGTAAATCCTGAGAGAAGGTTGATGGTCTCAGCACCGGAGAGAGGTGTGAAGGTTCGCTTCCTCCTGTCGAAGGCATGGAACCTCATAAACAGGGTGGATTTAAATCCAGAGGACCTTTCAGGGAGAGTGATAGCCAATATATCCCTCATAAGCAGGGATGATCTTGATTATGCCCTTGAGGTCATAGGCCGGGTAGTAAGTGAGAAACCAGAATTCTCCACAATGCCCATGATAGGAGTGACCGATGAGGGGAGCATGGCTGGAATTGCAACTGTATGCAGCCTGACGCTGGATGGTTTCCTGATAAAGAATGGTATCATGTCCACACCCAAGTATGGGGGTCTACTTGAGGTTGGAGAGAGGGAGCCCCGGTTTGTTGAGCTCACAGCCTACAGTGGATCCTCCCTGGACCCCCATGAAATCTATGTATCAAAGAATATGACCGCAGTCCTTGAAGCCCTAAATGGACAGGGCAGGGTCCTTGCGAGTCTGAGGGAGGTTCCATACCTTGCAAGGGACCATGCTGAGGGATTGATTGAAGAACTATCTGAAGCAGGGTTCAGTGTGCTCAAAATCGGCGCCCCCGGTGAGATACTGTACAATGCCCTTGTGGAGAAGTACCATGCAGGTATAGTCACCCCCGGCGGCTTAAATCCCATTGCAGCTGTAAGGGAGGCAGGTGTAGAGATAAGGATGAAGGCCATAGAGAGGCTCATGGATCTCAGGGAATTAAGGTATGCAGATGAGGTGTAAACCTTATTTTTATAAGCACCATAGGATTATATAATTCAATTGAAAGGTGATCTCTTTGAAGAAGGAAAATAGAATAGCAACCTGTGATGAACTCTGCAGGTACATCAAGGAAGAGGTGAAGCCAGGGGACACCGTTAGATTATCCCTTGGCCGTGTGTATATACCCGGGAAGGTCGTGACCAACAACGCGGGGGTCCTGCAGATAAAGATCGACAGTGATATGATAAAGGGCCTTACAACAATTGATGTTGAGAAGCTGAAGGAGTACCTCATCGAACTGGAACATGAATGTGAAGGTGGGGTATGCCTCATCGAAGCTGTTGATGAGTGAGGTGATTCCTGTGAATGCAGCAATTCAGATAGTTTCACTCATAGTGGCGGGATTTATACTTGTTAGCCTCATGGCACACTTCATGAACAGGAATGCCACCTGAAATTTTCTTTAATTTTATTCTGGTTTCGTTGTAAGCTGTTCCATGCCCCATCATTGTCTCCCTGTCCTCGACGACTGTGTTTATACAGCCTCCATTTGATAACCAGGTTCCCCTGAATGAGAGGGCGCAAAGTGGATGTACATCATCACTGGAGCGTATAATTGCACAGGTTTTTCCTGCATATGATTCCACAACTGAAATTTCCCCATCCCTGAAGCCAAGCCCCAAAAGCGTTTCAGGGTTTAGGTAGATTTCTATAAGGTCTTCATGAATGGGGGGTTCACCTGAACCTACCCATCCTGGTGACATCACTGTTAAAAGCCTTATGGAATTTTCAAGAGGTTCCCCATCATGTTGCATTATTTTGTAAGGACTCTCCGATGGTAAATTGAACCTTCCGCTTTCTGTACAGAATTCATATCCCTCAAATGCAACCACTGGGAATGCGGGTGATCTGTATGGTTTTTCCAAAAGATCATGAATTTCGATTCCATGATAATCAAGAACCCTCGAAGCTATGATTTCCAGCCATTCCATCTCTGTTCCCCTCATACCCTCAACCCCCATGATCTCCGATAGTCTCTGTAGAATCCAGAATTCAGAATGACATTCACCCAATGGTCTGACCGCAACATTTACAGGAGACACATAAGGGTGACCATAGCTTCCAACAAGGTCTGTTTCCTCCAGGAATGTCGTCGCAGGTAAAAAAAGGTCAGCTGCGTGTGATGTGTCATTCAGGAAATGGTCCACCATTACAACAAAGTCAACCTCCCTGAGCGCATTGAGAGTCTGAATGGAGTTAGGTCCCAGAGTTACAGGATTACCCGCTGTTATAAAAACACAATTCACTGGTGGGGACTCCATATTTAATATTTCCCTTCCAAAGAGCGGCATTGATATTTTCCTGCCACTTCCTTCCATCTCAAGGGTGACTGATTTATCAAAGCTCCCATATTCGTCGAAACCGCTGCTAACACCACCACCACTAACACCAATATACCCTGATATGGCTGCAAGGGAGTCTATGAATCTGCACGTCAGATGTGAGTTGAAGTATCGCTGCAGACCCCAGCCAATTATTATGCTGCTTGGTCCATCAGAATATAGGTGTGCAAGTTTATGGATCATTTTTAAGGGGACCCCTGTCATCTCTGAGAGTTGATTTAAACTGGTTTCATCAAGGATTTTCATATATGAATCAAAATTCTCTGCGTACTTCTCTATGAATTCAGAGACATAAAGCCCCTCAGCTATAATTATCTTTGCCATTGCAATTGCAAGATATAGGTCTTTCCCCGGTTTGATCTGGCAGTGAATATCTGATTTAACTGCTGTTAAAGCCCTTATAGGGTCTATTGTGACAATCCGTGTTCCCTGCGCCCGGGCCCTCTTTATTAACTTCCAGAGATTAATGTCAGTGACTGCAGGGTTACGTCCCCATATGAATATGTTCTTGCTCCTGATGTGATCTGATGGATCATGGGACATTCTCCTTCCAAAGTCCCTTGATTGAGCTGCTATGGCTGTGCCTCCACATAGAGTTCCCTGGAGAGTTGTTGCCCCTATGAGATTGAAAAACCTCCTGTTGAGGAGCCTCAATGCTGTTCTAGCTCCAAACCCCTGATAATATACTATTGACTCAGCGCCGTACTCATCCATACACTCATTCAATTTATCAGAAATTACATGAAGGGCCTCATCCCAGGATATTGTTTTCCATTGTCTTCCATCCCTCTTCAACGGTTTTAATATCCTCTTATTTGAATAGAGCCTTTTTGTATGATATCTCGACGTATTTCTACATATAAATCCCCTCATGTAGGGATGAAGTCTGCTCCCTTCTATGGATCTGACCTCACCCCCACTTACATTAACTGTAAGACCACATGAACCAGGACAATCCCTTGTGCAGGTTGTCAGGATCTTCATTCACTTACATCCATGAGTATTAGGCTAAATCCTGCAGGGTATGTTCAGATCAGTTAAAGACTTCAGTATAGCTGCCGATATTTTCCTATCAGATTCAAATACAATTATTCCCATTTTTTTAGCCTCATCAAGAGGTTTTTCCCCTATCTTCCTACATATAACCACCTCACAGTCATCTATAAGGTCCATGACCCGCCTCCACCTATCATCATGTTTCTCCAGTCTCCTCTCATCGATTCTTCTTATTTCAGAAAATTTAATCTCATTATCAATCATTTCAAAGATTATAAAGCTATCTGCATCTGCAAAGTGTCTGTTAACGTATTTCCCATCATCTGATGCAACAGCTATTTTCATCAGCAACACCTCCATCAGTTATTTCATAGCCCTCCTCATAGTATCTTTCAATTATCAGGTTGCTAATGGAATCAACAAACTCTATGCCTCCACTGTAACCTGCAATTCTTATTCTCTGGGAACCAAGTCTATCATAAATCGGGAAGCCGACCCTCATGAGGGGTATTCCTGCTTCTTCTGCCACTCTCCCACAGTAAGAGTTCCCTATGAGAACATCAACAGGTTTTTCTGCAATATATGACTGTAAATCAAATATATCCGCGCCGCTCATGGCAATACACCTGAAACCATATTCTTTCTGGAGCTGGCTAATTTTTTCATTGAAGTAGATGCTCTCTGAGCCGGTTAAAACAACTGAAGGCGTCATTCCCATTTCAAGAACCATCGAAGTGATGGCCACTGCATAGGCGGGGTCTGTGAAGATTGCAACCCTCCTTCCATAGGTGTACTGATGTGCATCTATCATGGCATCAATCAGGCGCCCCCTGTTCCTCATGAGTGAAGGTGAGATATCGACATCAAAGAGCTCCCTTAATGTCCCTATGAAACGATCTGTGTTTTCGAGGCCTGCTGGGATTTCGAGACCAATATTTTTAATACCGTATCTGCCCTCAAGTAATCGTCCGGATCGGCATCCCCCAAGACTTAGTGTTGCCATGGAGTTAGCGGCTCCCTCTATTTCACTTATGGATGTTCCGTGGCGCGTTATAAAGTAGGGGTTTCCATCGAAGGGTTCGTCAAGAGATTCTGAGGTATCTGTTATCATGAGAAATTCCGTGCCCATTGACTCAAGAATGCTCTTTAACTCCGAGGTGTCGGCTGGACTCATGATGCCATTTATGAGATTAATCCGTTCCATTTGATGGGAGGGATTCTCTGTGATGGATCCAAGGATGGAAGTGACTGCCATGTCATACCCATCCACATGTGATCCTTTGAATCCCGGGGTTGAGACCGGGATTATCCAAGAGTCTCCATCAGCCTTGTAGATCCTCACAATCCTGTTGATATCGTCCCCTATGGTTTCTGAGAGGCAGCCTGAGATAACCGCTATGACCTCGGGTTTGTAATTTTCCTCAACTGTTCTTATGGCCTTTAGAAGGTTTTTCTCTCCGCCGTATACAACGGTTGCCTCGCTCAGTGAGCTTGATGCAATATTAACTGGTTCCCTGAAATGCCTCGTTATCTGAAACCTCATATAGGTGCTGCATCCCTGCGAACCATGTATTAAGGGCATCACCCCCTGACGCCAAGGAAAGCCATGACAGCGCCAAGTGGCTGGCAGATCCTTCCAGGGTTTATTGTGACGTTTTTATTCATAACCTCACTCACTTACATTACTTTCAGAAAGTTTATTTTGATGTCAGTTTCCAGACTCTACTGTTTACACTCTTATCAACTTCCTCTGCAAAATTTAAAAATCCCCTGAAACCTGAGAATGGCTTTATTCTGTCATGGTTAAATTCGCAGAAGGGTATGCCAAGTTTGTATGAGAGGTATTTCTCCTTGGCCCCCGAAACAAGAAGATCCGGCCTATACTTATTCAGCAGCCTTGAAAGTTCAAGGGGATTGGCATCGTCGAATAGTATAAGTTCTCTGCCGGATTTCTCAATGATTTTGAGATAATCCTCTGGTATGCCATTCTGCGTTCCGCTCATAATCACATCCATCCCCAGATCTTCGAATGCCCTTATGAGGGACCATGCCTTGTTACCACCGACATATATGGCCACGGTCTTGCCCTCCAGGACACTTCTGTACCTGGCAACCTCTCTGTTTGTTTCCTTTGCCATCCTGACTATCTGGCTCTCTGCCGATTCCAATCCAAAGAATTCTGAAATTGAGATGAGAGAATCCATGGTTTCCCTTATACCGAAAAAATTGACGTTGATATGGGGGATTCCATATCTCCTTTCCATCTCCTCTGCAAGGTATCCTGATGATTTGCTGCACTGTACAAGGTTGAGCCGGGCTGTGTGGGCGACTGAAATTGCAGCCACCGTCGAATCACCGGTTATGGATGCCACGACCTCAATACCCATCTCCTCAAGGAGCCTTTTTATCTCCCATAGATCACCCGCCACATTGAATTCACCCACAAGGTTAACTGACCTCTCTACTGTCTCAGCATTTCCACGACCTATAACATGGTCAAGGAGAACATCACAGGCCAGCTGGTGTCCTAAGGATTTGTTGAAGCTTCTGAACCCCTCAGACTGTACTGGTATTACCCATTTTCCTGTTTTATCTTCTGCGGTTCTGCAGACGGCCGTGATATCATCCCCTATGACACCTGAAACACATGTGGAGTACACGAATATTGCTGATGGAGAGTAGATTTCGTCCACTTCCAGTATGCATTTAAGAAGTTTGTCCTCACCGCCAAAGACCACATCCCTCTCTTCAAGGTCTGTGGAGAACCCTGTCCTGTAGAGATCTGACTTTGAACTTCTACTTCCCCTTATATCCCATGTACATGCTGCGCATCCAACGGGTCCATGGACTAGATGCGCTGCATCTGTTATCGGCATTAGGACCACCCTTGCGCCTCCATACACGCATGACCTCTGAGTAACCATACCCGGTACTGATGCCTCATTGCAGCGTGGCCCCCCTCCCCCGCAGCTCCTCTTGAAGTGTTCTCTCCTCGAGGGGAGGGTTTCTATTAGCGTGTCCATATGGCACACCCTGGAATTCTCAAGGTTAGTTTCAGGAAATTTCTGTTTACTGCTGGAGTTTCCAGTGCTGTGGTTCATAGTATGCTCTCAGTACTGTGTTTGTTATTCTGTTTAGAAGATTGACGGCTCCGTGGTAACCGACAATGGGTATCCTCTGATAGCCAACCCTATCATATACAGGAAAGCCGACCCTTACAAGGGGTATTCCAAGATCCCTTGCTATAAGTCTCCCATCAGAATTGCCTATCATAATGTCCACGGGTTCATCCATAAGTTCTCTTTCAAGTGCCCTGAGATCTGAGTTTATCATGACGTTTATCCTTTCATCTGTCTCAGATGCTACTCTTTTCATTCCCTCCTTGAAGAGTTCATTATCAACACCGGTGCAGGCATAGAGTGGTGTGATTCCAAGTTCGCATAGGAACCTTGATATGCCCATCACCATGTCAGGATCCCCATAAACAGCTGCCGTCCTTCCAAAGAGGTATCTTGAGCTCAGATCAGCCATTGAATCGATTAGGATACCTCTTTCATCCAGTAGTTCTTCACTCACATCCACCTCTACGATCCCTGCCACTGAACGGACAAAATCGTCTGTATTCCTGACACCTATGGGTATGCAGTGCTCATGGGAAACATTGAAACGCTTTTTAAGTGTTTCTGATGCTTCATTTCAATACATAGTCATTGAAAGTGTTCCCAGACTATTTGATGCGTCCTCTATATCAGAAACCTCTGTTCCGCCCTTAGGATAGAATGGCATTGTCTCTGTCTTTGATGGTCGTAGTGGTGAATCGAATGGGTCAGAGGTGTCTGTGAGTATGAGGGGATCGACATCCATTAACTCAAGGATGCGCCTTATCTCCCTTATATCGCCGGGGTTAACTATGCCTGGTATCAGGTTGATCCTCTCATTGCAGTCCCCTTCATCCACTGCAAGAGCATCTATAAAGGATTTTATCGCGTTTCCGTATCCCCTGAAGTGGTTTTCAACAAAGCTGGGTGTGGATACACTGATTATCCTTGTTTTGAATCTCTCTCCAAGTTCTTCTCTTAATTCTGCCTCTGCAGTCCTCATGAATCCGTCCACATCATCCCCAATTATCTCACTTGAACATGTCGTTACGATTCCCACGAGATCTGGTCTGAATCTCTTCACAAGATTTTTGACCCCATTTATGAGGTTGCTCCTGCCACCAAAGACTGCAGCATCCTCATGAAGTGATGTGACGGCTATTTCAGCGGGTTCGCGGAAGTGTCTATTAAGGGCGTACCTCACAAATGTGCTGCAGCCCTGAGAACCATGGACAATTGGTAGACCCCTCCTTACACCAAGGGTTGCAAACATTGCCCCGAATGGCTGGCATGTCACAAGAGGGTTTATTACAAGTTCTCTTCCTCTCTCCCTCACTTTTATCTCTGACATTCAATCACCTGACTCAAATTCAAGCAGCTCCCAGACAGGATTGTATATTGATGCGTACATGTCCCTTGCAAGATTCAGGAATCCCTCAAAACCTATGTATGGACCGTTTTCGTAGGAATGGATGAGTACACATGGCACACCAAGTTTATGGGCAAGGTACTTCTCCTTTATGCCTGAAAGGATGATGTCTGGCCTGTACTTTTCAATTATCTCCTCAAGTTCCAGTGAATTTGGGTCATCAACTATCACCGTCTCTTCCCTGACCCTTTTCTTGATTTTTTCATATCCATCTTCATGTTCGAACATTGTTGAAACGGCAACTACCTCCATTCCAAGTTCGTCCTCAAGGGGGCGGGGAAGGTGCCAGTTCTTGGGGCCCCCTGAAAATATCCATACCCTTTTACCAGCCAGTTTATTGCGGATATACTCAATTTCAGGACCTATCTTCTCCATCCTATCATTTATAACACTCTCTGCCCTTTCAGGAATTCCGAAATATTCCCCTATCGCCATGAGGTTCTTCCTGCAGTATTCTATTCCAAAGAAATCAACCTTCATGTATGGGACATTGTAACGTTCCTCCAGAAGTTTCGCGATGTAGGTGGCTGAACGCTGACACCTGACCAGACTAAGCTTGGCCCTGTGCATCCATTTTATCTCATCATGGCAGCAATCCCCTGTGAATGTGCTAAGAACATTTATTCCCATCTCCTCAAAGTATTTCTTCAGAACCCAGAGGTCACCATCGATGTTGTATTCTCCTATGAGATTCACATCATAGTCCGTGACTGCCGGAGGCTCTGCAGTTCCCACAAGGCTCTCGAAGAGTGTGTAGTTTGCAACCTGATGTCCCTTTGACTGTGTTGGACCAGCAAAGCCCGGGGCATTTATTGCAACAACGTCCTTACCTATCTCTTCTGATACTTCCCTTGAAATCGCGTCGATATCATCACCTATGAGGCCAGTTGTGCATGTTGCATATGTGTAAACAGCATTTGCCTCAGGGAATTCTTTAACGGCCTCAAGGATGCATCTCTTGAGTTTATCCATACCCCCAAACACCACGTCCGTCTCGCTGAGATCCGTGCCTGTTATGTACTTCAGGTTGAAGTTTTCAATGGGGAAAGTGCTACCATCTGGCATTTCCTGTGATGTGGGGTATCTCTTTGTACCGTACCCATATGCTGTGCATCCAACAGGTGAATGGATAACATGCAGAGCATCCTTTATTGCGCCAGTTATCACACCCTTTACACCCGCAAATGCGCATCCCCTCTCAGTCATGCAGCCGGGGATTGTTGTTGTGTTACATGAGGGTATATCCTCCTCGGGATCTTCCTCCTTCTTTATATAGATGTGTTTTCTTCTCTCAGGTATTTCGGTGTCAACATCAAACAGTTCAAATGGCATTTAAATCATCTTCAGTGGTCCATCCATTACCTTATTAAAGCGCCATGTCTCCTTTTTCGCCTGTCCTTATCCTTACAGCATCATCCACTGGACATACAAAGATTTTACCATCCCCAATGTTCCCTGTGTGGTTTACCTTCATTATGGCCTCCACAACCAGCTGAACGTCACAGTCCTCAACCATGATGCTGATCATCCTCTTAGGGATGTATCTCATTGTGCCCTTTGCCTCTTCAATACCCTCTGGGGGAAAGGGGAGGGTAACATCACCGATTATGGCCCTCTGATTCCCCCTCCCCAGGACTCTTCTGGCGTTCATGGCCGGGAAGCCCAGGGCTTCAAGGACATCCCTGGTCTTCTTCATTTTATTTGGCCTTATTATGACTATTATCTCCTTCATTAAAACACCTAAAGACTCTCTTCCCTTGTTCTGACAGTATATGCGCTTTCCACAGGACTTACAAAGATTTTACCGTCCCCAATGTTCCCTGTGAAGGCTGTTTCACTGACAGTGTTTATGACCTTCTCTGCATCCGCGTCATCCACAACTATGAGGAGCATGGTCTTTGGTATCTCATCATAGTAAATCTCATCAAGGCGTATCCCCTTCTGTTTACCTCTTCCTATAACATCCATTTTTGTGAGGGCTGGAAATCCGACTTCAGCCAAGGCATCAACAACCTCTTCAGATTTCTCTGGTCTTATTATAGCCCTTATCATCTTCATTTTTAACACCTAATCCATAACCCCATATTTTACAACGAGTTCTTCCATTTCATCCATTGTCATTGGTTCCGGTACCACGAAGTCCCTGTTTTCAATTATTTTCCTTGCAAGTTCCCGGTACTCCTGAGACTGGTTGCACTCTGGATCGAATTCTATGACTGATTTTTTGTTGAATTCTGCCTTCTGGACGATATTGTCCCTCGGAACGAAGTGTATCATCTTTGTGCCTATTCTCTCACAGAATTCCTCAAGGAGCTCCCTTTCTCCATCAACGTTTCTGCTGTTGCATATTATTCCCCCGAGACGTACACCGCTCTGGTTGGCGTATTTAACCATTCCTTTGCATATGTTATTTGCTGCATAGAGTGCCATCATCTCCCCAGAGGCCACTATGTATATCTCCTCTGCCTTTCCATCCCTGACTGGCATTGCAAAGCCCCCGCACACAACATCCCCCAGTACATCGAAAAATACAAAGTCCAGGTCCTTTTCATAGACTCCATGTCTTTCCATGAGGGTTATTGCAGTTATGACACCTCTGCCAGCACATCCTACACCGGGCTCCGGGCCTCCTGATTCAACACATTTTATTCCCCCAAATCCCGTTTCAATGACCTTATCCGGTGTGCATGCACCCTCTCCAAGTTCACGGAGAGTATCCATCATTGTTGTCTGCATCTTACCCCCAAGTATCAGGCGTGTGCTATCCGCCTTGGGGTCACATCCATGGATCATCACATTTTTACCATGGAAGTAGCTCATTGCAGCTGCTGTGTTCTGCTGTGTTGTGGACTTTCCAATTCCACCCTTTCCATATATAGCTATTTTTCTTACCATACACCAATCACCATCTTAGTCGGAAGTGTGCTTCCTTCTTCCGATGATATTGGATTGGTGGATCTTATATTTAAAATTTTTGGTGAACAGGTGAAAATAGGTATATTAAAGATCAAAAAACTGAACAGTTTTTCTATAAAAAACACGGTTTATTGATTATTAAATAGTGAATATCTGGAATGATGAATGAGGATACCTTAAGACCATCTTCACTTTATCTTCAAAAAAATTATGAGAGAAAAGACCTACTTAGAGGCCTTATACTCCCTTACCTTCTCAAGAAGCTTCTCGAGGATCTCCCTGTCTGATAGGAGGTCCGTGTCAACGACCTTCTTCATCCTTATGGGGACACCCTCCATACGGTAGGCTGTTCCCTCTGCCTCCATACCCACGATGGCCGGTGGAATTATTATGTCAGCCATCTCGGTTGTTGGGGTCCTGTGGGGTTCTATGGCAATCACCGGGATTTCAGCCATCCTCTCAAGGGCCCTCTGTGGGAAGTGGGCACCCGGGTCAGAGGCTATCACCATCATGGAGTCGGCTTCTCTGTTCTGAAGGAGGTCATTTGCACCTGTCTCACCAGGGTTGTACCTGGGCTCTCCCTCCGAGAAGTCAACACAGTATGGGTATCCGCTCTCCCAGGTGCAGACCTGGTTGAACCCTGTAACGTTGTAGTGTCCCCTCATTGGTATGAGTGTCCACTTGGCGTAGTCGTTGAGGTCCTCCACCATCATGATGGCTGTGTCGATGTTCCTGTGCTTACCCCTGCTGTGGGTTATACCCATACCGAAGAAGAGTATACCGAACTGTGCGTTCTTAAGCACTTCAACAGCCTCTTCGATCTGTTCCCTTGGAACACCTGCAACCTCGTCGTAGAGTATATCATGGCCAAGTAGACATGCTCTCATTGCATCGAGGAGTTCATAGTCATGGTCAAAGTCAAGCTGGAGGTGTATGTCTGCAAGCTTCGCACTGTCGGTTTTCCTTGGATCCACCACTATGAGTGTTCTGTCTGATCTTCCCCTCTCCCTGAAGAATCCGCGGGCAAAGACGTTCCTTGACATGTGCCTTGGGTGGGCGTGCATCGGGTTGCATCCCCAGTACACAACAACATCTGCTCTGTTTTTGACCTCACCGAAGGTACATATGGGGTAACCCACGTCCTGGAGGGCGAGGACTGATGGTCCGTGGCATACTGATGCTGTGTTGTCGATTACTGCACCGGCCTCCTCTGCAAGTTCAACTCCAACGGCCTGTGCCTCGCATTCGGTACAGCTCCATCCATACATTAATGGCCTTTTTGATTCTGCAAGAATCTTTGCTGCCTTGTCTATGGCCTCCTCGTAGCTCACCTCGACGAATTCGCCGTTCTTTCTTATGAGTGGTTTGGTGTACCTCATTGCACCCTCTGCATGCACGAACTTGCTGTGACCTATCCTGCATGCGTTGATGGTTCCAACGATCTCGTTGTCCTCAACCTTACATATGATGTCGTCACAGAGGGTTCCGCAGAAGGGGCAGACCACATTTTTCACATATTCCATGATAATTACCTCCAAAAGTTTAGGGTTCTATGTGGCCGTTGCATCCGACAGCCGCATAGACTGTACCCTTAGCTCCTTTAATTGCGTGATCTCCTTCAAACTTGTAGTATGCTCCAGGGAAGGTTTCCCCGTTGACCTCTATGTCCTTTTCAACGCCGAGGTACTTGAATCCTGGCAGGAATTCCTCTATCATTCCCTTGACTATTATTGTTCCACCTGCCATTTCACCGCCGACCCTTGCAACGGCGTTGCCCTCGATTATTATGAGACCGTTGTTCATGTGGATGCCGGGCATTATGTTAACATCACCCTTGATGATGATCTTACCGCCGTTCATGTACTCTCCGATCTCGTTTCCAGCGTTTCCATGTACGGTTATGACGCCACCGCTCATACCTCTCCAGTCACCACGGTAGGAGGATCCGACGTAGTCACCTGCATCTCCGAGGATTTCCAGTTCTCCTCCCCTCATGTCCTGTCCTGCCCAGGATCTTGCGTTGCCTTCCACTGTGATCTTACCGCCCTTCATGCCTGCGCCGACGTACATGTTCACGTTACCCTTCACGAGGATTTCGCCGGCGGTCATCTCCTGGCCTATCCTCTTGGTGTTGTAGACATCACCGTCTATTATGATTTTTATGTCGGCTGCTGAGTCTGCTGGTTCACCACTTACTTCAAAGAAGTCACCAAGTTTAACTACCTCGTTACCATGCATTATCTGGATGTTCCTGATCTCATCTATCGATTTTCCTGCGAATACGTCGGGTTTGATGTTTGGTGCCTCCAGTGGCACTTCAGGCTGTTCCTTTGGAGTTAGTATTATTTCACTCATAACATCACCCCTTTAACTGGAGCAGATTTTGGCAGGTACTCATCCTGCACAGGGTAGTTTGCAAAGTTAACAGAGTAGTACTGTTTGAATGTGCTCTCAACGTTGGCGAGAACCTCGTTGTAGAGGGACTCATCGACCTGGGTGTCAGCCCAGTAGGTCCTTCCGTGTGGTGAGGCCACGACTTCTCCGTCCTTAACAACTATTTCGCCGTCCTTGAAGACGTAGGCCGCCCTTGAGAATCCTTCCTCAATGGCCATGTAGTCTGCTGATGGATCGACTGTTTCAGGGTTGATGTTGTAGACTGCTATGTCAGCATCTGCACCTGCACCGAGGTGTCCCTTGGTTTCGCTGAGACCCAGGACCTTTGCAGATGTTGCCCTTGTGATCTGTGCTATCTCTGAGAATGTGTACTCCCTGTCAATTGTTGCTATGGTACTCTTCCTCTGGGCCCACTTGTGCAGTTCTCCCTCAATGAGGTTCATCCTGTACCTGTTGCTCATGAGCCATGCGATGACCCTTGGGTAACGTGTGAATGGCCCTGCGTTTGGACTGTCCGTTGTGAGGCACACCTTGCCGGGGTCGTCTATGAGGAGGAAGAGTTCCATTCCGATTGCCCACTGGACTGCTGGGACCGGTGCCCTTGCAGAGTATATGAATGGAACGACACCTGAACCTGTTTCGAGTTCCACGTCACAGTTCGCCCATTTGAGTCCGTTGAGTGAGTGGAGGTCGTATTCCATTGGGCCGTCTGCTGTCATGGTCGTTGTCTCGTCGAGGGTTATCTGACCAACGTCTATCACCACATGGTCATTCCTGTTTACATAGTCAGCAACCTTTGGTGCCTCGGATACGAAGTCCCTCCATGTTGTTCCACCGTAACTGTGGAACTGGACGTGTGTTGCATACAGTATTGTGTCCCTTTCACCGGTTGCAGGGTTTGGTTTTATGTTCTTTGGCACGTCAAAGGATGCCAGGGTTGTCTCATAGTTTCCAGGGTGTCCGAGGTCGTTACAGTGGAGGTGTATTGAGTGTGGCAGCTGAAGTTTCTCGTTGACCTCTGCAAGTCCCTTTATGATCTCTGCAGGTGTTATGTCAAAGTAGGGTGCAGGGTCATAGATTCCATGGACGTTTCCACCCCATGCCCATGCCTCGGTACCGGCAGGGTTAACTATCTTTATTGCGTAACCTTTGGTGGCCCTGAGGAGCCATGAGGCGTAGGCTGCGCAGGCATCAACGTCTCCATCCTTGAGGTACTCCATCACAAACCAGTTGTTACCAAATAGAGGGTATGCTGCGTGGTCTATTATGGGTGTGTCATGGAATTCCTCATGGGTGTGCCTTGCAAGCAGTGGCGGCATGGCTGCCTCCATTGCTGTGGTGTAACCCATCTGGGCGTACCTGTAACCTGTCATGAAGGTTGATGGCACTGAGAAACCGCTTCCAGCCCTTCCGGCTCTGAACTTTTCAACGTCCCTGCGGCTGTCCTCTGGCCTGTACATCCTTCCCACATTGACCTTTGCACCTGCTATGTGGGCGTGTGGGTCAACACCTCCTGGCATCACCATTTTTCCAGATGCATCAATGACCTTTGCGCTGTCACTGACGCTTTCAACTATTTTACCATCCTTGACGCAGATGTCCATCTTTTCTCCATCGACGTTGTTAAGAGGACAGTAAACAAATCCATTCTTGATTATGTATTCCATTTGAATCCTCCCGCTGAGCTTTAGATCTGACCTACCTTACCGTAGACCTTCATGAGGGTAGGCATGTCAGGAACCTCTTCATCGGTGGGTATGATCTCCACCGGTATGTTCTTGAAGCTTGGTGTTGCTGTTGAATCGGTGTCTGGCCTTATAACCCTGTTGGCCCAGGGCCCCATTGGTATGTAAACCATTCCCTCTGGGAGTGGCTCCTTTGCTTCAACAGCCTTTACAACTACATCCCCATATTCTGAGATGACCTTCACGTTGTCTCCTTCGTTTATCCCGAGCTGCTTCATCATGTCAGGGTTCATCTGGATTATGGCAGCCGCATCGACGTACATCTTAAGGTCCTTACCGGACTCTATAGCCTGTCCCTGCCATATGGTCCTTCCTGTGTTGAGTATGACTCTCATTCTAATTCCTCCAGCCTGATTGCATCAACAGGGCAACTTTCAACGCATGTGCCGCACTTTCCACAGAGTTCAGGGTTCTTTATGTTAACAACCCCGTCCTCAACTATCATGATGATCTCAACATCATCTGTTGGCCCCTTTCCACCGGCGACTTCGGGGCTTCTGAGGGCGTTCACTGGACATGCGATCACGCAGTTTCCACATCCATGGCAGAGTTCAGGGTATGCCTTAAGTCCTATTGCCATCTGATTACCTCCATTTATTTGAGTAATGATTCAAAGGCGTTCTTCCAGGCCTTTGATTTGATTGGAGTGGTATTTATCCTGCTCCTCTTAACCTCTATTGCATCGACGGGACATGACCTCTCACATGCACCGCAGTATATGCAGAACCTTTCGTCCTTGTAGAGCTTGGCTGGTTTTTCACCTGGTTTTTCTGGTTTCGGGAATGATAGAACGTTGCATGGGCAGACCATCACACATGTTTCACAGGCCTGGCAGGTGTCCTCGTTGATTATGAGTTCTCCCTCGAAGGGTTTTGTCACCTTTGCAGCGTCAACAGGGCATATCTCCTGGCACCATCCACAGTTCACGCAGAGTTCAGGGTCGATGTAGGATGTTCCTGTGACCTCAGGGACCTTGATCTCGTATTCACCGTATGGGCATATTCTGCAAACCTGCATTATGGCGTCAACAGGGCATATCCTCTTACATATGCCACAGTGGACACATTTATCCTCGTCGACGCGTATGTCAGTTGCGACTGCTGGACTTGAGGAGCTGGGTACCTGGTGGTCTATCTCTATTGCATCAGCCGGACACATCTCCTCACACATTCCACAGTAGATACAGGTTTCCTTGTCTATCTCGATTTCACCGGTTACGAGGTCCTTCCTTTCGGGAAGTTCCCTTGTTATGGTTATGGCATCCTGTGGACATGCTGTTTCACAGGCCTTGCACTGGATACAGGTTTCATCGTCTATCTCGGCTGATTTGAGGATTTTCGGGTATTCTGCAAGTTCCTTTATTGATGTTCCGTCAATCTGAAGGTCCAGTGCCTGGAATGGGCAGATGGAGCTGCACATACCGCAGAGGACGCATTTGTTCTCATCGATGCATATCTTTGACTCGTCCTGTTCTGTTCTCACCATTGCACCTGTCGGGTTGACTTCAATGGCGTTCACAGGACAGATTTCACCGCAGAGTCCGCAAACAGCGCAGAGGCAATCCTGGAAGATCAACTTTCTGTTTTCTTCACCGGTTCGCTCCACGGTAATGTTCTTACCTTCAATTACTTCGGTTGTTTCCATCAAGTTCTACCTCCTTTATTTCTATAGAATCAGTTGGACACATCTCAACACATATGAGACACCCGCAGCACCATTCGGATTCTATATGTGCCTTGAGGTCTCTTAAACTTATGGCCTTCATAAGGCATGTGTCCACACATAGCCCGCACCCAATACATGAGTTCCTGACCTTTCCCTGAAATCTCTGCTTCTGGCATGTTCTTATGATGGTCCTTGTCATCTCTGTGTTCTGTGTAAGGGAGTGGGTGAGAAGAAGGAAGTCCCTTGGACACATCTCTGTTATTACCCTTGCAACCTCTATTGACCTCCAGGAGAGGTTCCTGCCGTTGAGGTAGTGAGAAACAGTTGATCTGTTCATGTTTAGAGCCTTAGCTATCTCTCTCTGTGAATGGCCCTGCTTTGTCAGATTTACAGCTGCTATGTATTTGAGTCCAGAAACTATATGTTTCGGCATAGGGTCACCATGTGTGTTAATCACACATTTGACCGCTGCCTATATAATAATTTTCTACAAAAATCAAATAGAAAAATATATATAGTGATGTGTGGTTACTCCACAGGCCTTATGCTGACGGGTGTGAACTTCAGCTCTGGCATCCCTGATACCGGGTCACGCTCCCCTCCTGTGAGGAGATTCACAGGGGTCTCTGCAAAGTGGAACGTCATAAATACAACACCCTCCATGACCTCCTCTGCAATCCTTGCCCTCACCTCCAGAGAGCCCCTCTCTGATTCCACCATGACCAGGTCACCGTCCCCAACCCCGATGTCAGCGGCATCCAGAGGGTTTATGAGAAGTTCCTCGCTGTCAGAGAATGAATCAAGTTCCGGCACGCGTCCAGTCATGGACCTTGTATGGTACTGGTAGAGGTTGCGACCGGTTACAAGGACAAATGGATACTCCTCTGATACCTCCCTTACATGATACCCTGGCAGTAAAAATGACGCCCTCCCTGTGGGTGTTGAGAATCTCTCAGAATGCAGGTAGGGTGTGCCATCATGGTCATGAGATGTGCAGGGCCACTGTATGCCACCATCCTGAAGCCGCCCATGTGATATGCCGGCATATGATGGCACGAGTTCTGCTATCTCATTGAATATCTCAGATGATGACTCATAGTCGAAGCCCTCAGCCCCCATCTTCTCTGCCAGCATGCAGATTATCTCCCAGTCAGCCCTTGCTTCTCCAGGGGCATCAAGGGCCTTCCTGATCAGCTGAACCCTCCTCTCGGTGTTGGTGAATGTTCCGTCCTTCTCTGCCCATGCACATGCGGGTAGGACCACATCAGCGAGTTCAGCCGTCTCGGTCATGAATATGTCCTGGACAACAAGGAAGTCAAGACTCTCAAGGGCCTTCCTGGTCTTCTCAGTGTCAGGTTCACTTAGGAGGGGATTCTCGCCCATTATGTACATGGCCCTCAACCGGCCCTCAAGGGCGGCGTCAAACATCTCGGGTAGCGTCATACCTGGCCCGGGTATGGGTGAACCCCATTTATCAGAGAACCTGAAGGAGTCATCCATGGACTGATAACCTGGCAGGAGGTCCGGGAGCGCCCCCATATCACAGGCCCCCTGGACGTTGTTCTGGCCCCTCAGGGGGTTTATACCTGCCGATGGTTTCCCGAGGTTCCCTGTTAGGAGGGCGAGGTTGCTAAGTGCGATTACATTGCATGTCCCATCAACGTGCTGGGTGATGCCCATTGAGTATATGATGGATGCCGGCTGGTTCGAGGCGTAGGTGATTGCAGCCCTCCTTATATCCTCTACCTCGACACCGGTGAGACCCTCAACCTCCTCAAGGTCCAGGGCCATGACAGCATCCCTGAATTCATCAAAGTTCTCTGTCCTTGACTCAATGAATTCTGTATCATGGAGGCCCTCCTCAAGGATGAAGCGGCACATGGCCATGATCAGTGGAACGTCAGAGCCGGGCCTGTTCTGGAGGTGGATGTCTGCAAGCTCCGAGAGTCTGGTCCTCCTCGGGTCAATGACCACCAGCTTTGCACCTGATCTGATGGCCCTGATTACACTGTATGCTGTTATGGGGTGTGTCTCTGTGGGGTTGGTCCCAGCAGCCAGGATGCATGCTGAATCCTCAAGTTCAGCTATTGAATTTGTCATTGCACCGCTACCCAGACTCATTCTAAGGCCTTTGAGGGATGGTGCATGGCAGAGCCTTGCGCAGTGGTCGATGTTACCGGATAACATCACGGTCCTAGTAAACTTCTGGAGGATGTAGTTCTCCTCATTGGTGCACTTTGCAGATGCAACTGCAGCAAACTCTTCACCCCGGTACTCTGATAACCTCTCGGCCACGGTGGATAAGGCCTCCTCCCATTCAACCTCAACGAACCTGCCATCAACTTTTATGAGTGGTTTTTTAAGCCTTTCGTGGCTGTTTACGAACTTAAGTGCAAATCTGCCCTTAACACAGAGTTTACCCCTGTTAACCGGATTATCAGGGTCACCCCTTGAACTCACAACCCGGTCCCCCCTCACACCGAGGTAGATGCCGCAGCCAGCGCCGCAATAGGGACATATGGTCTTCACCTCAGTGAAGGGTTTCTCTCCCCTTGGAATAAGGGCCCCTACAGGGCATGCCTCAACGCATTCTCCGCAGGATACACAGGTTGATTCAAGTATCGCCCTGTCCATGAAGGTGGATATCCTTGTGTCATGACCCCTGTAGGCGAATTCTATTGCCTCCGCACCAGTAGCACGACAGACCCTCACGCATAAACCGCAGAGAATGCACTTATCATGTTTTCTCACGAAAAAGGGGTTTGATTCATCTGGTTCGACTTCATGCAGATCCTGTCTGAGTCTCGAAAGGTCATCCTCTGTAAGGTTAAGGTAGGATGAGACCTCCTGGAGAAGGCATTCCCCCGATGATGGGCATGAAAGGCAGTCCCTGCTGTGCTCTGATATCAGGAGGGATAGCACTGTCCTTCTGATATTATTTATCCTCTCTGATTCCGATGTGAACTCTGCACCATCCTCTACAGGAGTTTCGCAGGCTGTTACAAGACGTCCATCAGTGTTCTCCACCAGGCACAGTCTGCATCCTCCAAAGGGTTCAATTCCCTCCCTGAAGCAGAGGTGGGGGATGTATATGCCATTGGCAAGGGCCGCCTCCAGGACGGTCATTCCATCGTCAGCCTCAACTTCCCTTCCATCTATCTTAAATTTAACAGTCCCCTTCATGTTATCTTCAGCTGTCCTTTTATTGTGAAACTTTATCATGATGCACAGATAAAGGTTATGAGTAGAGAGTGAGGTGAAGAGGATGAAGATCATCGGAGTTACCGGTACAAAGAACACCGGAAAGACAACCCTTGTGGAGATGCTGGTGAAGAAACTCACATCGGAGGGCTACAGGGTAGGGACACTTAAACATACCCATACTGGCTTTGATTTCCCGGGGAAGGACACCGATAAGCACAGGAGGGCCGGTGCAGAGATGGTTGCCGGAACCGGCAGGGAAACCTTCTTCCTCCTTGAAAGGGGGATGGACCTCGAGGAGATTGTTGGCATCCTCGAGATCCTTGATGACCTGGACTTCCTCATAGTTGAGGGCTTCAAGGAGATGGAGTACGCCAGCGTATCAACCTCCACCCCAGGGAAGTTCACAGTGAAGGTTGTTGATCCCTTCAAACTTGAGGATGTGGATGAGCTCATCGATCTCATGAAAAAGAGGAGCTATGGTCTGTTGCAGAACCTCAACTGCAAGAAATGCGGGTTCAGCTCATGCATGGAGTTTAAAGAGGCCAAGATCCGTGGAGAGGCTGATGACATCGACTGTAGGAGCCAGCCCGACAGGGTTCTGCTCAGGATCAATGGAAAACCCGTCCCCCTGAACCCCTTCGTCCAGGAGTTCATATCAAAGACCGTCAGGGGTATGGTTGATGCCCTTGAAACAGAAAGCCTTAAGAATGGAAGGGTTGATCTCATCATAAAGTAGGTCCACATGGAACTCGTGCATGGTCCGGTGACTGAGCCATCAGTACAGGAGAGTCTCTGCATATTATGGCATCCACAAGATTCACTTGAGGTAAATCAATGCATGTACAGGACAGACACGGAAGGCCTGTTATGTCACTGCGAATATCGGTAACAGGTCGCTGCAACGTTAACTGTATCTACTGCCACAGGGATGGGATTGTCTCATCCAGGGATGAGATTTCAGCTGCAGATATAGAGAATCTCTGCAGGGTTGCCTCGGACCTGGGTGTGGGGAAGATAAGGCTCTCAGGTGGCGAGCCCCTCATAAGGGAGGATATAGTTGAAATAGTTGAGAGGATAAACAGCATCGGATTCAGGGACATATCCCTAACAACCAACGGCACCCTCCTTGAAGAATACAGTGCTGCTCTAAGCGAAGCTGGACTTGACAGGGTTAATGTGAGTTTTGACACGCTCAACCCGGAGACCTACCGCTTCATAACCCGGAAGGATTACCTTGAAAGGGTTAAGTCAGGTATAACCAGTGCCGTTGATATGGGACTTGATCCCGTCAAGATAAACATGGTGATCCTCAGGGGTGTGAACCACCACGAGGTATGGGACATGTTTGAATTCTGCCGCGAGAAGGGCGCGGTGCTCCAGATAATTGAACTCCTCAAAACAGAAAGCTGCCATGATGATGCCGTCGAAAGATACCACTGCGACATAACCCCCATTGAGGCGGAGCTTGCAGAGATGGCAGACAGAATCAGGACCAGGAAATTCATGCAGGACCGCAAGAAGTACTATATAGATGGGGGGGAAATCGAGGTTGTGAGGCCCATGGACAATACAAGGTTCTGTGCAAAATGCACGAGGCTCAGGGTAACCCCTGACGGTAAGCTAAAACCCTGCCTTCTCAGGAACGACAACCTGGTGGACGCAAGGGACGCCCTGAGGGAAAATGACTCTGATAGAATCCGTGAACTATTCCACGAGGCCATAAGAAGGAGAGCCCCCTACTACACCCCATGAACTATTCTATGAGGCCATAAGAAGGAGCCCCTATTTTTATTGTTCTGAACTCTTCTCTACATCCCTTCCTTCTCATGAACTAGAAGGACCCAGAACTAACGGTAGGCGCCGGGTAACCTTCTGACAGCATCCCTCTTACATATATCCATGCATGAACCGCACTTGAGGCATTTATCCTGGTCTATAATATGGACCTCGTCCCTTGAACCGATTATGGCCTCCGAAGGGCATATCTTGAGGCACGCCATGCATCCATCACATTTTTCAGGGTCTATCAGGTAGTGCATCAGCTCACTGCATGATGCAGCCGTGCATCTGCCGTTTATGTGGTCATGGTACTCGTCCTTAAAGTATCTGAGGGTGGTCAGGACAGGGTTGGGTGATGTCTGACCTAGGCCACAGAGTGAGGCCGCCCTGACACTTTCAGCCACATCCCTGAGTGTATCCAGGTCTTCAGGATTTCCTGAACCCTCTACGATGTCATTGAGTATCATTAGCATCTGCCTTGTCCCCACGCGGCAGGGCACGCATTTTCCACAGGACTCTCTCTGTGTGAACTCAAGGAAGTACCTTGCAAGTTCAACCATGCATGTGCGGTCCGATAAAACAACAAGGCCGCCTGAACCCATTATTGCCCCTGCAGATGTGAGGGAGTCATAGTCTATACCCGTATCGATAAGTTCAGCAGGGAGGCATCCCCCTGAAGGTCCCCCTATCTGTACCGCCTTCAGGTCTCCATCCACAACTCCCCCTCCAATATCAAAGATTACCTCCCTCAGGGTTGTGCCCAGGGGGACCTCTATGAGCCCGGTCCTCCTGACATCGCCCACCAGGGAAAATGTCTTGGTTCCCCTGCTATCAGGGGTGCCTAGGGAGCTGAAGTACTCTGCTCCGTGCTGCATTATCATTGAAACAGCGGCAAGGGTCTCCACGTTGTTTATAACGGTGGGCCTGCCCCATAGACCCCTTGTTGTTGGGAACGGTGGTCTTGTCCTGGGCATTCCCCTCTTACCCTCAATGGATGATATGAGGGCTGTTTCCTCTCCACATACAAAGGCCCCGGCGCCCTCCTTTATCTTTATATCCAGTCCGAAACCTGACCCGAGGATATCCTTACCGAGAAGTCCCAGATCCCTCAGATCAGATATGGCCGCCCTGAGCCTCTCGAGGGCTAGTGGGTACTCTGCCCTGCAGTAGATGTAGGCCTCCCTGGCCCCCACTGCGTATGATGCGATGAGTATCCCCTCAAGGAGTGCATGGGGGTCCCCCTCTATGAGTGAACGGTTCATGAAGGCCCCTGGGTCCCCCTCATCGGCGTTACAAATGAGGTACTTCACATCTGAGTCTTCCTGGCGGCAGAGACTCCATTTGAGCCATGCAGGGAATCCTGCGCCTCCGCGGCCCCTGAGGCCGGAGTCCTTCACCTCCTCAATTACCTCATCAGGTTCCATTTCAAGGGCCCTCACCAGGCCCCTGTAGCCTCCGGTTGCCAGGTAGTGACCAAGGTTTTCAGGGTCTATAAGGCCGCATCTTCTGAGTATCCTCCTTGACTGTCCCTCCATGAATTCCAGAGTGTAATTGGGTTCAAATGAGTCGCCATTTAATGAAATGTCGACATTCCCCAGGGCTTCAACCTCCCTGCCCTCCAGGAGGTGCTCCTTGATTATCCTCTTTGCGAGTTTACGGTTCACAGGACCATAGATGGAACCACGGCCATCACCATTGAACACCACCACCATGGGTTCAGCATAGCATAGCCCCATGCACCCTGTGTGTATCATCCTGAATTCAACTGAGAGCTCGGCTGCCGTCTTTCTCATTATCTCTTCTATCTGCTGGGCCCCTGCAGACCTTCCACAGGTGGCTGAACCTATAAATATGGTCGGTTCATCCCTGAAGAGGGACATGTATTCCTTCAAAGAGACCGATACAATTTCTTCAATCATTTAAGACACTCTAAGACTTTTTTGGGAAGATTTTGCCCACCCTTGATGGTTTTATACGCGATACGACCTCATCGTTCACCATTGCACATGGCGCCAGGGAGCAGCACCCTATACAGCCCACGGATTCAAGTGAGTATTCCAGGTCATCTGTAACGTCCCCCTCCTCTATGCCGAGGTGCCTTTCAATTGCATCAAGAACATGTTCAGCTCCGCTGACATGACAGGCCGTTCCTGTGCATACCATTACATGCTTTCTTCCCCTTGGCCTGAATCTGAACTGGGCGTAGAAGGTGGCTACCCCGTATAAATGGGCCCTGCTAACCCCTGTGAAGCGTGCTACCTCCTCCAGGGCATCCTCTGGAAGATAACCGTATTCATCCTGTATATCCTGCAGTATGGATATAATTTCAGATTTATGACCAGTGTAGACCGCGAATATTCTCCTCAATTCCTCATCCATTCAAAGCCTCCAGGTTAAAGAGTCATGAACTCAAATCTATTATAGATGAAGGACCAAACATCTGTTTAACTGTTAAGCAAAGTGGGATATATGTTTTTATATACCTGGTGGTGGGTTCATGTCACTTTACAGAGAGGTTGATGCTTTCCGTGTGGATGATGAAAGGAGAAGGATCCATGAAAAAATCGTTAACGACATCGAGGTGCGTATCCGGATAAATGGGGGTATGGAGCAGCGCTTCACTGCAAGTCCCGAGGCCCTTGAGGAGTTTGCAACAGGTTACCTCATAGGTGAGGGTCTGGTGGACTCCGTCGATGACATAGTATCCATTGAAATCAGCGATAATATAATCGATGCCGAGATAGAATCAGGGGATCTTGATATACGAAGGGAGCTTGTGATGGGATCCGACTGCTTCGGTGGCTGGAGACAGAGGGTTGAAATGGTGGAACCCGTTGATTCAGACCTGAGAGTCAGGGCTGATGACATATTCAGGGCATTCAAGCGTATGGTGAACTCCGCAGTTGTCTGGAGGATGACCGGAGGTACCCATGTGGCTGCACTTGTAACAGGTGATGAATTCAGGGTTTTTGAGGATGTTAGCAGGCATGTGGCTGTGGATAAGGTAATAGGTTCCGGTGCGATGGATGGTGTTAATTTCAGAGAGAGTTTCATTGTCTACAGCGGGAGAATGCCTGCTGATATGCTCATAAAGCTCGTCCGCGCAGGTGTGCCGGTCATAGCATCCAATGCAGCCCCAACATCCTCAGGGTATGATGCTGCCCAGAGGACGGGTCTTACAATGCTGGGATTCGTGCGCGGGAGTAGATTCAACATATACAGCCACCCTGAGAGGATAATACTTTAATCTGATTTAGGGAGGAGATTCAACATATACAGCCACCCTGAGAGGATAATACTTTAATCTGATTTAGGGAGGAGATTCAACATATACAGCCACCCTGAGAGGATAATACTTTAATCTGATTAGATAATTAAAGTGAAAGGCTGTGAATTTCAGGGCAGTACTCAGTCCGTGAAAACCAACTGAAATGTAATCTTACAAAAAATGAGGTTCCAGTGCCTTAACGGTCACTCAGTTCACTGTTTTAACTTCGGTGTGCTAATCAAAGGAGCTGTGCCTATGGTGCAGGTCCTCCTCCCTCTTATCAAACCTCTCCATTAGCTCAGCTATGATGCCGTCCAGGAATACCAGGGCCGATATCTCAAAGAGTGTTCCAAGGGGTGTTCTTGAGTGATGATTGCCCCTCATCTGCCTCTTCATGTAGTCCTTCTCACCGTCAATCTTTGTCCTTCCCTTTATGGTCACCGTTAGATCTGCCAGCTCTGCCAGGTCAGAGTCAGGGTATGAAGTTACCGCCACGACCCCTGCGCCCCTCTCCCTGGCTATGGAGGCCGCATTCACGATGTAACTTGTCCTGCCCGAACCTGAAATCGCGATGAGGACGTCACCCTCATTTATTGCAGGGGTTATGGTCTCGCCAACCACGAAGGCGTTTATCTCAAGGTGCATCAGCCTCATTGCAAAGGCCCTGGCAACAAGGCCTGACCTTCCAAGTCCCAGGACAAAGACGCTGGATGCAGAGGTGAGGATATCTATGAAATTCTCAACGGTTTCCTCATCAACATCCCTCTCAATCTTCTCAAGATTATTGATTATGTCCCTGATGGCCTTCTTTATTATCATCGCAACACCTATACCCATATATGAAGATATGATATAAAAACAGTGGGTAATTGACCTGCCTAAAAGGAGCAAAACGTATTACTGTAACATGGAATCTGCTGGAGCAATCAGATCCTATTTGCTGAATGCAACCGTAAATGAAAATCTACGCTGAATTTGCCCCGTGAATGAAAAACAGAGGCATATGCTGGAAAGGTGTAATCATGGATATGAAGCCCCTCCCTGGAATGGAGATCAATGGGCACAGATTTGATCACCGGTTCTTCGAGACCCTTAGGGTGATAGGGGAGACCTTCTCACAGAGGAGGGCTGCCCGAATCCTCGGGGTGTCACCCCAGGTACTCAACAGGAGGGTGCTCAGGGCCGAGTCCCTCCTTGGTGTGAAGCTGGTGAGAAGCAGTGGGGCCGGGTCAGAACTCACACCTGAGGCCATGGAGATCCTGGGGGCCTACATGCGCCAGATAAGAATACTGGAGGGATCAGGGCCTCCCATGATAGCTGCAGGCTACATATCCTCAAACCTTGTAGAGGCTGCCATTGAGTTTTTGGGATTATCAGCATCCCTATTTTCATGCTGTGATGAGGATTCATTCCATCTTGCAGAGAGGAGCATGCTTGATGCTGTATTCCTGGATGACCCCCTCCAGGCGTACCGGCGGGACCTTGATTTTGTTCCAATTGCCTATGACCACCTGGTCCTTGTTGGTAGGAGTGTTAATGATATCAGGGAACTTGATGGCTCCTCCTTCGTGGGGGTTTCCGGGTCGGCCCAGAGGCTGGCATGGGAGGTCCTCTCAGAGGCCGGTGTGGAATTTGAGGTTGTCAGGGAGGTGAGGTCCCCCTACCATGCCTACAGAATTGTCATGAATGATCAGGGGCTGAGCACATTCCTAAATGCTAGTCAATTCCAGGGTTCTGACATCCTTAGGGCTGAGACAAGGCACGTTATAAGCGCCGTGAAGTGCCGTGATGGTGAGGGGGTCCATGAACTGCTGGAGTTCCTCACCAGTGAGGGCCAGGCCCTGGTTGCTGAAGCAGGCTTTGAACCCCTTCACTGACCAAAACTTAAAACATTTCTGGAATCAGTTACCACGATCTGAGCACTATAACAAATAGGTTATAATCCCGATCCAGAAGAGCCCTCGTGAAGCTATAGGCATGTGAAGAAATTCACAGGTTATAACGAATAATCCAATCAGATTATAAACCAACCCAGACAGAATTAACCCAGATTCAGGTGATCCTATGAGTGAAGACAGAGACCTTCTTGCTGTTGGACATACCGCCTTCGATTACATAATACAGCTGGATGAATTCCCAGAACCCAACTCATCAACAGCCATAAAACGCATGAGGAACCTTCATGGGGGAGCAGCCGCAAATGTTGCCCTGGTGGGATCAATGCTGGGTCTTAGAACATCCCTTGTCTCCGCGGTTGGAGGCGACTTTGAGGGTTCGGAGTACAGGGAGCTCCTTGAGTCAAATGGTATAGACACCAGTTCCATGATCATGGTGCCAGATGAAAGCACCCCAACAGCCTTTGTGATGACCGATTCAGATCACAACCAGATAAGCTACTTCTACTGGGGCGCCGCAAGGTACTTCAAAGACGCCGAAACACCTGAGGATGCAATAAGATCTGCCCGTGCAGTGCATCTTGCAACCGGTGACCCCTCCTTCAACTGCAGGTGCGGTGAATTTGCAAGGTCCCTTGATAAGATAATAAGCTTTGACCCGGGCCAGGACCTTCACATGTACTCCCGCAGCCAGCTGGAAAGGGCAGTTGGTGTATGCGACATACTCTTCGGCAACCACCATGAAATAGATCGCATATGCAGCAAACTGTCAGTGGATATCCAGGGCCTCAGGGAGATGGGTCCCGGGGCGGTGGTTAAGACCTACGGCAAGGAGGGAAGCATCATATACTCAGATGATGTGATAAGGATAGACGCCATACCCAGGGAGGCCGCCGACCCCACAGGTGCGGGGGACTCCTACCGTGCTGGCTTCATGAGGGCCTACCTCCGAGGCGCAGACCTTGAAACATGCGGACGGTTCGCATCCGCAGTCGCATCATTCATAGTTGAGGAGGAGGGCACCCAGACAAACATCCCCGACACCGGAAAGGTCATGAAGCGCTTCGTTGAGCACTGGGGCTACGAACCGGTGATATGAGGACTCACTTAAAACTGTGACAAACAGATATGCAGTCACTGGAAGCAGCCAGTAACGGAGACATCAAAGACCCCTTAAGAGTATTAACGGGGTCTGAAACAGTAGTTTTTATAACTGGAGGGATCCAATCAATATGATATCCACAGATCTTATTTCCGCTGATCCAGATCATACCCCAAGGGGTTAAGGGTCAAACCAGAAGGGTGATTAGATGACTCAAATGGATGAAGCTAAAAAAGGTGTTATAACAGATGAAATGAAAGCGGTGGCGGAGGCAGAGAACGTCACCCCAGAGTTTGTGAGAAGAGGAGTTGCCAGCGGGAAAATAGCCATCCCAAGCAACCTTAACCATGAAGATGTTGCAGCTGTCGGTATAGGCGCCGGTCTGAGGACCAAGGTCAACGCCACCATCGGAACATCCACAGACATCGTCGACTTTGACATGGAGGAGAAGAAGGCCAGAATTGCAATTGAAAACAGGGCAGACACACTCATGGAGCTCTCAGTCGGCGGCGACCTTGATGAGATAAGGAGAAGAATCCTTGACATCTCACCCATACCCGTTGGGAGCGTGCCGGTCTATCAGGCAGCCATTGAGACCATAAGGGAGAAGGGTGCTGCCATCTACATGGACGAGGACGTCATGTTCAGGGCCATTGAGAAACAGGCAAAGGATGGTATAGACTTCATGGCCATCCACTGCAGTGTCAACAGGGAAACCCTCAGGAGGCTGAAAAGGCAGGGGCGTGAAGGTGGCCTTGTGAGCAGGGGAGGAGCCTTCGTATCAGCCTGGATGGTTGAAAATGGACTGGAAAACCCCCTCTATGAGAACTTCGATTACATACTGGAGATTGCGAAGGAGCATGACTTTGTGCTTTCAATGGCCAATGCCATGCGCGCCGGTGCCATCGCAGACTCAACCGACAGGGCCCAGGTACAGGAGCTCATAGTACTCGGTGAACTCATCGACAGGGCAAGGGAGGCCGGTGTCCAGACCATCGTTGAGGGTCCGGGCCACATACCCCTCAATGAGATAAAGGCCAATGTTATACTACAGAAGAAACTCTGCAGGGGAGCCCCATTCTACATGCTGGGACCCATAGTCACGGATATAGGTGCAGGTTATGACCACATAGTGTCATCCATAGGGGCAGCCGCATCAGCAGCTGCAGGTGCAGACTTCATATGCTATGTCACGCCGGCAGAACACCTCGCCCTCCCATACCCCGATGATGTGAAGGAGGGTGTCATAGCAACAAGGATAGGTGCCTACGTGGGTGACATGGTCAAGGGCGTCCACAGCGGAGAGAAGGACCTTGAAATGGCCAACGCCCGTAAGAAGCTCAACTGGGAGGCCCAGTTCGATGCAGCTATGTGCCCTGCTGAAGCGAGGCGCATAAGGGATGAGAGGCCGCCTGAGGACCCGGACACCTGTACAATGTGCGGGGAGTACTGCGCCGTCAAGATCGTTAACGAGTGGCTTGACAGTGCAGATACAAGGATCTTCGACTGAAACCCCCCGCTCCTTTTTTTGAGAAGATTAATATATTTTGAAGTTCACACACTTTTTTATCTCACTGATTCTATCACGTTTTTATACAGGTGATCTCTTTGAAGCACTGGATTGAAAGGATAGCTGATGAACTTAAGGATAGGGATGTTGACGAGCACGTTGTTGCCAGTGGAACATCCATATCAGGCTCAATACATATAGGGAATTCCTGCGACGTTTTCATAGCAAGCTCCATAGCCAATTCACTCAAAAGGGACGGTTTCAAATCAAGGACCGTCTGGATAGCCGACGACCACGACCCCCTCAGAAAGGTGCCCTACCCCCTCCCAGAAAGTTATGAGAAGTACCTCGGGGTGCCCTATTCCATGATACCCTGCCCTGAGGGCTGCTGTGAGAGCTTCGTCGAACACTTCCAGAGGCCCTTCCTGGAGGCCCTTGAAAGGTTCAGGATAAGGGTCGAGCACTACTCCGGGGCCCGCATGTACACGGAGGGCCTCTACAATGATTACATAAGAACATCCCTTGAAAGGGCCCATGATATAAGGGAGATATTCAACAGGTTCAGGGACAGGCCCCTGAGGGATGACTGGCTACCCTACAACCCCATCTGTGAGAAGTGTGGCCGTGTGAACACGACGGAGGCCTATGACTTTGATGGAGATACTGTGAGGTACAGGTGTAAATGCGGCTTCGATGGGGAGATGGATATAAAATCCGGCCACGGTAAACTCACATGGAGGGTTGAGTGGGCTGCCAGGTGGAAGATCCTCGGCGTCACCTGTGAACCCTTCGGTAAGGATCATGCAGCAAGTGGAGGTTCCTATGACGTCAGCAGCATCATATCAGAGGAGATATTCGAGTACCCTGCGCCCTACCCGGTTCCCTATGAGTGGATAACCCTCAGGGGGGAGGCCATGTCCAAGTCAAGGGGCGTCTTCTTCACGCCGGGCCAGTGGCTTGAGATAGGACCCCCTGAAAGCCTCAACTACTTCATATTCCGGAGCAAGCCCATGAAGCACAAGGACTTCAACCCTGACATGCCATTCCTTGACCTCATGGACCAGTTCGACAGGACAGAGAGGATCTACTATGGGCTGGAGGATGCTGCATCAGAGAAGGAGGAAGAGAAACTCAGGAACATATACCGTGTTTCGATGATAGAGGAATTCAAGCTACCACTCCGGCCATCCTACCGCTTCATGACGGTCGCCTGCCAGATAGCAGGGGATGACCCTGAAAGGCTCTACGACATCCTCAAAAGGAACTCGCAGCTCCCAGAGGAGTTTATGGACCTTGACCTGGATCAGCTCACAGATAAACAGCTTGAACAGTTAAATGAACGTGTAGAGAACGTTAAAAACTGGTTAAGGCTTTACGCCCCTGAATTCGTCAAGTTCCATGTTCAGGAGGAGCTTCCTGATGTTGAATTATCAGAGTCCCAGGTGAAATTCCTCCAGGAAGTTGCGGACCTCATGGAGTCCCGGGAGATGACCGCCGAGGAACTCCACGACGAGATGTACAGCATACTCCGAAGGCATGGACTTAAACCCCAGAAGGCATTCCAGGCAATATACAGGGTACTCATAGGTAAGAAGATGGGGCCAAGGGCAGCCTCCTTCCTCCTCTCACTTGAGAGGGACTTCGTTATAAGGAGGCTCAGGCTGGAGGCCTGATATGAAGGTCAGGATAGTTGAAAGGGAGGTCATGGACCCCCTGGCGGATACCTGCATGGATGAGATTCCCGTCAACAGGATAGGTGATGTCAGGACAGTCACACTCCTCGACAACACCAAACCAGGCGCAAGGACAATACTGGAGGCTGTTGGGTCCTCCATTGAAGGTTTAAGATTTCTGTGGGCTGAGAAACCTGCAGGTGCGCCTGCAACAGAGGCCCAGATCAATGGGGCCAGGCAGGGGGACCTCTGCATAATCGCCCTGGGTGACTGTGGATCATGCACAACATGGGTGATCCTCGACGCAATTCGCCTGGAGGGTATGGGGGTTCCAACAATCTCCATCTGTTCAGACCGTTTCAGGGAGTATGCAGAGAAACTTGCAGCCGCCCACGGGATGCCCGACCTCCGAATAGTTGAGATAGAACACCCCATAGCTGGACTGGAGCCTGAGGATATCCTCAGAAAGGCAAGGAAGATAATTCCATCAATACTGGAACATCTGAGGTGATAGGTTGGTTAAAATTGATAAATCATGCGGATGCCTCATAGATGACCTCCTGGATGATAACAGGCTCTGCGGTTCCTCAGGGGAGGATATGAAGGTCATGGTTGACCCTGACCCTGAGAGGATCAGCCTTGAGTTCTATGAGAAGAGGATGACCGACGGCCTCCCCATAATACCCCCAACAAGGGGACGTGTGGAGAAATTCTACAGGTACACCTCCCGGGATCCCGGGGATGTTATAGCAGCATTACCCCCAAGGATGGGGATGGCGACCGTGGAGAAGGTGGCTGTTAACGCGGTCATGGCCGGCTGCATACCACAGATGATGCCGCTCCTCGAGTCATGCATTGAGGGTATCGGAAGGGAGGAATTCAACCTTGCAGGTATAAACGCCACCACCCACCCTGTAGCCGTTGCTGTGGTGGTCAATGGGCCTGTTGTCAGGGACCTGAACTTCAACCCGGGGGCCGGGTGCCTTGGACCCGGAAACCTTCCAGGTGCAACCCTGGGGCGTGCACTGCGGCTCTGCCTCATGAATATAGCAGGGGCTGTGCCGGGTGTGGGGGACCATGCCACCATGGGTTCCCCTGCAAAGTACAGCTACTGCCTTGCAGAGAATGAGGATGAGAGCCCCTGGGAGCCATTACACGTTGAGAGGGGCCTATCAGGAGATGATAGTGCTGTTACCCTCCTGGGGGTTGAGGCACCCCATAATGTGAATGACCACCGGAGCAGGGCGCCCGAGGACCTCCTTGACACCATAATCCATACGGCCTCAACTGCCGGCTGCAACAACAGCCACGTCCCGGGGGAGCTTCTTGTGATAATGAGCCCGGAACATGCAGAGACCCTTGCATCCCATGGATGGACCCGGGATGACGTCAAGGACTATATCCATGAGGGGGCAGTTGTACCTGCAGGGCTGGCTGACCGTGGGGGCAGGAAGCTGGATGATGGTCTCATTGTGGATGGTATGGTCCATCTAACGAGGAGCCCCTCTGACGTTGTTCTCGTTGTGGCAGGCGGTGCGGGAAGGCACACCATGATAGCCCATGGATTCGGTGGCTCATCAGAGTCCCAGACAGTTCCTGTTAGGTTCCCTGAAGATTGAAGCCTCCAGTGGTTCTCTGACTTACATTCTATTTTTTGATTCTATAACATTCCTTAGAACTAGATCCTCCAGGCCTAGAGCACTCTTAAGGGCGTTTTTTTAACTGATTTATTATAATAGAGCGATATTATCCCCATATTGGTCACCAATGTATTAAAGCCTGCCCAAATACGCATAAACGAGAAACTAAAGGCAACTATCATTGAAGAAAGGTAGGAATTCCGCGCAGAGAAACCATTAAACAGGTTGTTTGGCTCAAATTAGGAATACTGGAATGTTAGAGCAGATGAAAGCTTTTTTAGTGATTATATCGGTTATATACCTCCTGGGCTACGATAATACCCTTCTAGCTTCGAATAAGGTGATCTGTAACTCCCTCACCTGATCCCCATCCGTTAACTTAAAAGATCTGATATCCAGAACGAGACTCCCCTGATCCTTATATGGAGCTCATAGTTCAGTATCAGTTTTCAATGGTCTACTGGAGACAGTGAAAAGTCAGTGTCTATAGGCGAATTCCTGACAAAAAAATAGAGCCAATTTAAAAGGGCGCTCCCCCCAAGTAAACCGTTATCCATGATCCAGAGTGTCATGAATCTGAAAGGAGGAGGTGGGTGAATGAGCAAAGAAGTGCTTGACCCCCTTCAGGTCTCCATTCAGAATATAAGGAGAATTCCAGATGATGACCCTGCAAAATATAAGGGATAAGGTTCCAGTCAATAGCTGAAACCATCATGGACATTACAGGTTTATTCTTCGTCTATCAAGAAGTTCCTGCTGTTTGCCCCGGTTCCAGCCCCCGCTTGAGGACTTGGCCCGGCCAACCTGCTGGACGTAACCCGTGATCCGGTCATACCACTCAACCTCATCCCTCTCACCGCAGCGTGCACAGGAATCCTGCAGCCCCCTCATGAGGGTCTTGCACCTCAGGCAGAAGCTGAGGGCGTTGCTGTACGCCCAGAAGCCTATGTCACTCCTCCTGCAGATCCTCCTTGTGAGGCCCCCGAGGGCTTCAGAGTCAGGTTTTGCTTCACCCAGCCAGGCATTGAATATGTGCCCCCCCGGTGTCAGGGGGTGGTACTTCTCCTCAATCCTTATCTTTTCAACAAGGTCCACCTCGGCATTCACGGGCGTGTGGCTTGAGTTGGTGTAGTAGTATGCCCCCTCTGTGCCCTGGAGCACCGCCTCCTCAGGGTAATGCTCATGGTCCAGCATTGCGAACCTGTGGGCTGTGGACTCTGCCGGTGTCTGGAGGACGCTCCACCGCCATCCTGTCTCCTTCTTGAGTTCAGCTGCACGTTCATTTATGTGCTCTATAACCTTCAGGCCGAATCCGTTGGCTTCAGGGTCCTGTATACCGGTGCCCATGTGGTACTCGAGCATCTCATTGAGTCCCGTGAATCCGAAGCTCATTGTCGCATTCTCTATACGGTAGTACCTCTCTCCGTCTATCTCCTGGGAGAGGAATGGGAGCAGGTGGTAGTCGTCTAGGCATCTCTGGGCCTGGCTCCTCCTTATCCTGAGGACCTCCACCGCCATGTCAATGTACTCATCAAGGTACTCGAAGAGTTCATCATCATCCCGTGACTGGTAGGCTATCCTTGGGAGGTTGAGGGTTATGTAGGCAAGGTTCCCTGTCCTGAAGCAGTCCTTCTCCCAGTCCCCTGTCCAGTTATCTGCGAGACTCGTACGGCAACCCATGTAGTTGGCCATACTGCCCCTGTAGTCCGCCAGCATGTTTATGAAGTAGGCTGTACCGTACTTGGATGCCAGTTCATGGACCAGGTTCAGTTCCTCATCGAATTCGCCCCTGAAGGTCTCCCTCCGGAGGGAGTATATGGTGTTGGGGAAGAGGTGGGGCTTCCCATCAGCATCACCCTCCAGGAGGACCTCAGTGAATGCCCTTGTGAGGAGCCTTGCCTCCTCAGCGAAGTCACCGTAGACGCCAGCGTATTCCCCGCGGGGCCCATAGGCAGGTTCATCCTCAAGGAACTCCGGGACCCCGAACTCCAGGTTTATGCTTGTGAATGGTACCTGGCTTCCCCTTGCAGCGTAGGCCATGTTGAGGTTGAATATGAACATCTGGACCGCCTGTTTGATCTTCTCATAGGGCAGCCCTGCGGCGAAGGGCGCCACGAAGACGTTCCAGAGGCTCATGGCCTGGCCGCCTGACATGTTCTGCTGGGATGCCAGCATTATCTCCCCTGCATGGTTCATGAGGGTTTCAAGGTGCTTTGGTGGTCCTGCAACAGATGTATGGTCACCTGTACCGTCAACCCTCAGTCCATGCCTTATGAAAAGACGGAGATCGTGCTGCAGACAGTTGAGTGGCCGTGCAGCGAAGAATTCAAGGTCATGGATGTGTATGTCTCCTGACATGTGGGCGTCTGCGAGCCTTGAGGGGAGTATGTGGAGCAGTGTGTACTGTTTGAGGGCCTCATCAGCCACGTACTTGTGGACGGTTTCAGGGTTGTGGATCATGTTGGCGTTGTCCCTGGAGCCGTTCTCTATGAGGTTTGTGATGTTGTAGACCGGGATCCCGAGACGTGTGTACCTCTTCCTGAGGGTTTCAAGGCCATGCTCTATGAGCTTTGTGTTCACAACCTCCCTTATCATGGGGGCTGTGAGGTATTCCACATTCAGTTTCTTGAGCTCCCTCCAGACCTCGGTGGCGATTTCCCTTGCAACGTCCTCTGAGGCTCCTGCCTCCCTTATGAGGTTGTCCTCTATCTTCTTCTGATCAAAGGTCTCTATCTTATCCCTTGACGTCCTCACCCTGAGCCTGTTGGCTGCAAGGTAACGATCTGCCAGTTCCTCATCAACCTTCCTGAGGGAGTCGTAGACCAGGATCTTTATCTCCTTGGTGGTTATCCCATTGTAGACAGACCTTGCAACCTCTGAGGCCACATTCTCTGAGGTCCATAAACTGGCCCCCAGGTTTAGGAGGGATTTTACAAGCTTTTCATGGCTGAACTTTTCCCTTACGCCATTATTTTTCAGTACACATGTTTCTGCCTTTGTTGGCATTGCAGCCAGAAGACGTGAATCATCAACCACAAGATCACCACATAACTCCTTATAAAATCTAATCTCTCAGTGTAATTTATTATGTTCACCAAACCTCTTAAAGGTGCCGTGAACCCCTTAAAAAGCATCCGCTGATTAATAACACCCTTATAATGTTTTCGATAATTATTATTATATTATTTGTTTAATAAAGCATTTATATTGTGGAACTGTTCGTATAGGGAGAAATTAAGGGGCTCTGACAGAAATAAAAATTAATTGAAATTAAAAACTCTATTCAAGCTTTATCTGAACTGCGCCTATCCGTGGTGCCAGTACATTGTAGAAGAGGGCTGTGAGCCCATACACTATGAATGTGCAGATGAATGCACCGACTGTTAGAGCCACCAGTATCAGGATGCCTGCAGTGTACTCCCCTGCAATGGACAAGATGATCAGGGATATTATTCCCACTATTAAACCCAGGAGGGCGGCTATTGACCCTGTTATGAGTCCAAGTGGTATGGCCTCTATCCCATCTATACTCACAAGTCCATCAACGGTCTCACTGAGTTTCAGTTTTATGGGTGTTATCCTGGCTGACAGGAAGTTGTATAGAAGAAGACCTATGGCGATCACTATGAATGATACCACGAATGTCATTACCGGTGTTAAAACGATGTTTATGATGGTCCCAAGTGCCGTTGCAGATCCAACCGCGGCCATGCTTGATACAGCCGATGGTTCAACCGTCTTTGCAATGCTGGTTATTGTGCTGAAGAATACCCACTGGAGAGGGGCTGCTAAAAGCTGGTATATGAAGTTCAGGATAGCCGCAACAGCAGAGAGTATCAGTGACGTGCTCACGATGTCAAAGGACTCAACCTTCTCCATACCTGTCAGGGCAAGCTTGATACCTCCAAGGCGTGGTGTCAGTCCATTGTAAATGTATGCCCTCAGAAAAGATTCCACAATGCTGAGCAGAAATGTCCCCACAGGTAGGACCACCAGCCCAACAACGGATATGCCAGTAATTAGCCCACCAAAGGCCCTCAATTCGGCTGGAAGAGCAGATGAAATTGCCCCAGCGAATATAAGGATCAGAAGAGCGAAGATGAATGCCCATATCGCCCCTATGGAGGAGTTCATTATTGTGTAGGGAACAACCCTCACAGACTTTATTTCTTTTAACTCCATCTTATCACCATAATGATCTATGGTGACAGGACATATAAAAAATTTATGAGAAGATTTTGTTGAGGTATTAAGGAGAATAGGGGTCCTTCATGTGCTCAAAGCCATTTCTCTGATTCCTCCAGGACCCTCTCAACGATCCTCCTGGATGAGCCGATGTAGGTCTCAGGGTCCATTATCTCTTCAAGGTCCTCCTCTGTAACGTAATCCATGATCTCAGGGCTCTCAAGGACCACATCCCTCAGGCTCCTTCCCGTCCTGCTGGCCTCAATGGCACACCTGCGTACAGCTGCATATGCTGTCTGCCGGCCCATACCCCTCCTTGTTAGCTTGGCCATGAGTCTCTCAGCCATTATGAGGCCCCCTGTAAATTCAAGGTTCCTCTTAATGTTCTCTGGATAGAACACTAGGTTGCCCAGGACATCCAGTGTCAGTTTCAGTATGTAGTCGGTGAGGATGCATGCCTCGGGCAGAATTATGCGCTCGGATGATGAATTCGTGAGGTCCCTCTCATGCCATAACGGGTTGTTCTCAAGGGCGGCGACAACATAGGACCTTATAACACGCGCAATACCACATATCCTCTCTGCAGTTATGGGGTTCATCTTATGGGGCATGGTACTGCTGCCCACCTGTTTCTCAGGATCGAATTTCTCTCCGACCTCCATTATCTCTGTTCTCTGGAGGTTCCTGATTTCAAGGGCTATCTTATCGAGGGTTGTGGCTATATTGGCAAGGACCATTATAAACTCTGCATGGTTGTCCCTCTGGACCACCTGGTTGGATATGAGGACCGGTCTGAGCCCCAGTATCTCTGAAACCCTCTCATGGACCTCCAGGCCCTCCTCACCCAGGGCCGCGGTGGTCCCGACGGCTCCTGTCATCATCCCGACGCAGAGCCTCTCACTGCATGCATCAAGGCGCTCCAGGTGCCTGTGAATCTCATCCGCCCAGAGGGCGAACTTCATGCCATAGGTGGTCGGGAGGGCGTGCTGTCCATGGGTCCTGCCGATGCAGACCCTGTCCCTGTTTTCATCCGCCAGTTCAAGGAGGACCTCAAGCAGCCCGGTGAGTTTATCCCTGAGAACCGATATTGACTCCCTGAGAAGCAGGGAGTTGGATGTGTCAACGATGTCATTGGATGTTGCACCGAAGTGAACATATTCCCCTGCGTCACCCTCGCACTGCTCTGCAAGGGCCCTGACAAGGGATGCTATATCATGTTTTGTCTCTCTCTCAATCTCGTTAACCCTTTCAAGGGTAACAAACTCGGTGCTGGCCTTCCTGACTATCTCAGAGGCAGCTTCCTCGGGTATGATTCCAAGTTCCCCCTCTGCCTGTGCTAGGGCTGCCTCAACGTCCAGCATCTTCTGGAGCTTATTTTCAGCCTCCCATATAACCTTCATTTCAGGTGTCCCGTACCTGAATTCAACTGGATGAATGGCCATCTTAACACTCCTCTATCATCCCGAAAATCTGAGTACAAGGCAGAAGACTGCCAGTATTATGCTCATCACAACTACCTGTTCAGGTGTTAGTTTCGGTCCCTTCGTCTCCTCTTCAAAGTACCTTACAAGACCTGCACCGCTGGGTGGAAGTGTCTTCTTATCCTTCTTTGCCATGAGAAATCACCATAAGTTTGATGTATAAAACCTTATTATACTCTGCAGATACCATATAATATAAGTTTCACCGGATGCTGAAAATGAGCTGGATGGAACAGATTCAGATAGAGTTCAAGTTTAAGCCGTGTGATGAATCATGAGGGACTACTTCGATGAGCTTGAAAGGGAGACAGAACGCCTCTATGAAATCGCCAGGAAGGCGAGGGGCCGTGGGCTTGATGTAAGCACCAATCCAGAGATACCCCTTGCAAAGGACCTTGCTGAACGTGTTGAGGGGCTTGTTGGTCCGGAGGGTATAGCCAGGAGAATAAAGGAACTTGAAGGTGACAGGGGACGTGAGGAGGTTGCTTTCCAGATCGCAGCTGAGATAGCCTCCCAGTCCGTTCCCGAAGACAACCTTGAGGAAAGGGAAAAACTGGCAGACCAGGCCCTGAGGACTGCCCTTGCAATACTCACAGAGGGCGTGGTTGCAGCGCCCCTTGAGGGTATAGCCAGGGTCAGGATAAAGGAGAACTTTGACAGATCCCGGTACCTGGCAGTGTACTTCGCAGGCCCCATAAGGAGTGCCGGTGGTACGGCAGCCGCCCTATCAGTCCTCATAGCAGATTACATACGCCTTGCTGTGGGCCTGGACAGGTACAAGCCCACGGATAGGGAGGTTGAACGGTACGTTGAGGAGGTTGAACTCTATGAATCAGAGGTCACAAACCTCCAGTACTCGCCGAAACCCGATGAGGTGCGTCTTGCAGCCCGCGAAATCCCTGTTGAGGTGACAGGGGAGCCCACAGATAAGGTGGAGGTGTCCCACAGGGACCTTGAGAGGGTTGAAACAAACAACATCCGCGGGGGGGCCCTCCTGGCCATGGTTGAGGGGGTTATACAGAAGGCCCCCAAGGTACTCAAGTACGCAAAGCAGCTGCAACTTGATGGCTGGGAATGGCTTGAAGAATTCTCAAAGGCTCCCAAGAAGGGCGAAGGAGAGGAAAAGGTTGTTGTGAAGGCAGACAGTAAATACGTTGAGGACATAATAGGTGGAAGGCCCGTCCTTGCCTACCCATCAGAAAAGGGTGCCTTCAGGTTGAGGTACGGGAGGGCCCGTAACACAGGCCTTGCTGCCATGGGGGTGCACCCGGCCACCATGGAGCTCCTCCAGTTTCTGGCCGTCGGGACCCAGATGAAGATCGAAAGGCCAGGTAAGGGTAACTGTGTTGTCCCGGTTGATACAGTAGATGGGCCCGTGGTCAAGCTCAGAAACGGTGACGTTATACGGGTTGAGGATGTTGAAACAGCCTCAAGGGTCAGATCAGAGGTTGAGGAGATACTATTCCTCGGTGATATGCTGGTGGCCTTCGGGGAGTTTTTAAGGAACAACCACGTCCTCATGCCTGCTGGCTGGTGCGAGGAGTGGTGGATACAGACCATCCTCTCATCCGATAAATACCCTGAAGATGATCCCCTCAATCTCTCATACTACAGGACCCGCTGGAATGAAATGGAAGTGGATGCCAGGGAGGCCTTCCGGATTTCAGAGGAATACGATGTGCCCCTGCATCCACGCTACACCTACTTCTATCATGATGTGACCGTCAGGGAGCTCAACATGCTCAGGGAGTGGCTTAAAACCTCCCGGCTGGAGGATGAACTCGTCCTTGACCTCAGGCCAGAGAAGAGGATACTGGAGGTCCTCGGGGTTCCACACAGGGTGAAGGACTCGAGGGTGGTTATAGGGTATGATGACGCCTATGCTCTGCTAAAAACCCTCAGAAAGCCCCTTGAGGATTCATCCGATACCGTGGGGTCACTTAACATGGTATCATCTGTCAGGATAATGAAGAAGGCCCCAACCTACATCGGCACGCGTGTCGGCAGGCCTGAAAAGACAAAGGAGCGGAAGATGAGGCCTGCACCCCACGTCCTCTTCCCCATCGGTAAGTATGGGGGTAGCCGGCGTAACATAGCCGACGCTGCAAAGAAGGGCTCAATTGTGGTTGAAATAGGGCGCGCCACATGTCCATCATGCAGGGTCAGCTCCATGCAGTCCATCTGCCCTAGCTGCGGATCAAGGACCGTGATAGGAGAGCCTGGTAGGAGAAAGATCAACCTGGCAGCGCTCCTGAAGAGGGCGGCTGAAAATGTTTCGGTGCGTAAGCTGGATGAAATAAAGGGGGTTGAGGGTATGATATCCACTCAAAAATTCCCTGAACCCCTTGAAAAGGGCATACTGAGGGCTAAGAATGATGTTTACACCTTCAAGGATGCCACAATACGCCATGACTCCACTGACCTCCCCCTGACACACTTCACGCCCAGAGAGGTTGGTGTGAGTGTTAAGAAGCTCAGGGAGCTCGGGTACACCAGGGACTGCTATGGTGATGAACTTGAGGATGAGGACCAGATACTTGAACTGAGGGTCCAGGATGTTGTCATATCAGAGAACTGTGCAGACTACCTGGTGAGGGTTGCCTGCTTCGTCGATGACCTCCTCGAGAGGTTCTATGGCCTTGAAAGGTTCTACAACGTTAAAACAAGGGATGACCTTGTGGGTCACCTGATAGCAGGCCTCGCACCCCACACCTCAGCTGCTGTCCTTGGGAGGATCATAGGGTTCACGGGTGCATCTGCATGCTACGCCCATCCATACTTCCATTCAGCCAAGAGGAGGAACTGTGACAGTGACGAGGACTCTGTGATGCTCCTCCTGGACGCACTACTCAACTTCTCAAAGTCCTATCTACCCAGTTCAAGGGGCGGGAGCATGGACGCTCCCCTTGTTTTATCAACGAGGATCGATCCAGAGGAGATCGATGATGAATCCCACAACATAGACACCATGGACATGATACCCCTTGAGGTCTATGAGAGGAGCTTTGACCACCCGAGGCCTGCGGAACTTCTTGATGTTATAGATAACGTCGAAAAGCGCCTCGGGAAGCCCGAACAGTACACGGGTCTCATGTTCTCCCATAACACCTCAAGCATAGATGAGGGTCCGAAGGTGTGCCTCTACAAGATGCTCCCCACCATGAAGGAGAAGGTTGAATCCCAGATAACCCTTGCAGAGAAGATAAGGGCCGTTGATCAGAGGGGTGTTGTTGAGGGCGTCCTCATGTCACACTTCCTCCCTGACATGATGGGTAACATAAGGGCCTTCTCACGCCAGAAGGTCCGATGCACAAAGTGCAACCGCAAGTACCGTCGCATACCCCTCAGCGGGGAGTGCAGATGCGGGGGGAACCTTGTGCTCACCGTCTCCAAGGGTTCCGTCATAAAGTACCTTGAGATATCAAAGGACCTCGCATCAAGGTACCCCATAGACCCGTACCTGATGCAGCGCATAGAGATACTTGAGTACGGTGTCAACTCCCTCTTTGAGAGTGACCGGTCAAAACAGAGTTCACTGGACGTATTCCTCTAAACCGATGGACTCACAGTTTGCGTTCCAGATACTCCAAAATCATGATTAATCTTCTCACTGCCCCTCCCTCAACCTTCTTGCAGGTGGTGTGTACCCCCTGAGGGTGAGTGAAAGGGACACCACGGTCACTGAACTGAGGGCCATGGCCATGCCCGCGTATTCCGGTCGGAACACAATCCCCAGGGGGTAGAGGGCCCCGGCAGCCAGTGGTATCAGAACAACGTTGTAGGCGAAGGCCCAGAAGATGTTCTGCCGGATCCTTGATATGACCTTCCCTGCAAGCTGTAGGGCCGCTGGAACATCAAGGGGGTCATCCCCCATGAGGACAACCTCACCGGCCTCCCTTGCTATGTCTGTTCCACTACCAACAGCCACCCCCAGGTCTGCCTCTGCAAGTGCAGGTGCATCGTTTATACCGTCACCTACAAAGGCAACCCCTTCACCCCTATCCCTGAATTCAGCCACCTTTGCCGCCTTATCCCCGGGGAGGACCCCTGCAATCACTGTATCTATCCCAACCTCACGGGCCACTGCCTCCGCAGTATTCCTGTTATCTCCAGTTATCATTGCAGTACCTATCCCCATCCTATCCAGTTCCCGGACAGCCAGCGCTGAACCCTCCTTTATCTCATCGGAGACTGCTATGATTCCCTTCACCTCACTATCGACTGCGACTATGACCACGGTCTTGCCATCTGATTCAAATTTTTCAGGGTCCCAGCGGTCGATGGGGATGCCGTATCTCTCCATGAGGGCCCGGTTACCTGCAAGTACATGGTGCGATTTCACCCTCCCCTCAAGGCCCATGCCGGGTATGGCCCTGAATTCCTCAGCCTCAGGAACATCAACACCCTCCTCCTCAGCCCTCTCAGTTACTGCAGCTGCTATTGGGTGCCTGGATTTTCTTTCAAGGGCTGCTGCCAGTCCAAGCACATCACCAACAATGTCTGTGACCCTGGGCCTTCCACGTGTCAGGGTGCCTGTCTTATCGAAGATCACACAGGATATCCTGTCGGACAACTCAAGGGCCTCACCCTTCTTTATGAGTATTCCAAGTTCAGCCCCCCTCCCTATACCTGCCGTGACAGCGGTTGGGGTTGCAAGGCCCAGTGCGCATGGGCAGGCCACCACAAGTACAGATATGAGGACCGTGAGGGATATCAGGAGACCGGCGCCCTCAACAAGGTACCAGAACAGAAAAGCTGATGTTGCGACAAGCAGAACCGCGGGTATGAAGTAGGATACTACCCTGTCAGCAATCCTCTGGATGGGTGGCTTTGATGCCTGGGCCCCTTCAACCAGTCTTATTATCCCTGAAAGGAAGGTTTCATCGCCGGTTCGTTCAACCCTGAACCTCAGGATGCCATCGGTGTTTATTGTTCCTGCAACAACCTCTGATCCAGGTTTTTTAAGGACAGGGAGGGGCTCGCCTGTTATCATGGATTCATCCACGTAGGATGATCCCTCCATGACCCTTCCATCAGCCGGTATCCTGTCCCCGGGCCTCACGATGACCTCATCACCCACCTCTATGTCATGGATCCTCACCTCAACCTCCCTGCCGTCCCTTAGGACCGTGGCGGTGTCTGGCTGGAGTTCCATGAGTCTCCTGACGGCCTCTGATGTTTTACCCCTGGCACGTGCCTCCAGGTACCTTCCTAGGGTGAGGAAGGATGCCAGCATCAGTGCGGTGTCATAGAACATGAAATCGGAGGGGAGAATCCCTGCGGTGCCAAGGATGCTTGAAAGGAAGGCCACCCCTATACCCATTGAGTACATTACATCCATGTCAAGTGTCCCTGATCTAAGTGATCTGAGAGCACCCCTGAATATTGGTCCTGAGACATAGATGAAGGGTATGATTGAAACGAGGAGTATGAATACACCCCCTCCGGGGGGATGTAAACCGAGGTACATCGCTGCCATGAGGGGAACTGAAACCCCGAACCCCACAATTATCCTTCTAAGTTCTGGTTTAAGGTCCTCCCTGACCTCTTCACCCTCCAGGCCCTTGACGGTGTATCCCAGACCCTCCACGGTCCTTCTGAGGTCCTCCACCGAGGTCAGGGAGGGGTTATATGATATGTAGGCCTTTTCAGCTGCAAGGTTGACTGTGGCGCTGCTCACACCCTCAAGTTCCCTCAGTGCGGATTCTATTTTCTGTGCGCACATCACGCAGCTCATACCACCCACAGCCATGGCTATGTTCTCGTTGAGTACAGTGTAGCCGGCATCCTCAATTGTGGCCTCCATGTCGGAGAGTTCCACCCTTCCAGGGTCGTATTCAATGGAAACTTTTCCCTCAACAAGGTTTACTGTGGCGTCACTGACACCATCAAGTCCTTTGAGGGCCTCCTCGATCTTTAGGGCGCATGCAGCGCACCCCATTCCACCTATCCTTATCGTTATTCTTTTCATTTACATTCCGCCAGATCCATGATTCAAGACCTGTAACTTCGGCCAATCACGAGACCAGGTCATCCCTGTAGATTATACCATCCCTTACAACCAGGAGTATGTTCAGGGGCCTGGAGAGTTCATCTATCTCCTCCACGGGATTCACCTCAGTTACAACAATATCTGCAATTTTACCCTTTTCTATTGAACCTATCCTGTCCTCCCACCCCATACATTCTGCTGCATTTATGGTTCCGGCCCTTATGGCTTCCAGTGGTTCCATACCTGTCTCTGTAAGGTAGGACAATTCAAGGAGGTTCATTCCATGCTCAACAACGCCTGAGTCTGTGCCCATAACCATCCGCACACCCTCATTGTAGGCCATCTCCATGTTCTCCCTGTGGACCCCTGCCACCTCCATTGCATCCCTGCGGCTGTATTCTGCCAGTTCTCCCCTCAGGGCCTTATCGTTGTTGAGGCGGGTTACCAGGAATGTTGGCACCAGGTAGACACCCCTTTCAGCCATCAACCTGGCGGTCCTTTTATCCAGGTAGGTTCCATGTTCAACTGAATGAACACCTGCCTTTATGGAATTCTTTATGCCCTGGAGACCATGGGCATGGACCATGACCCTTTTACCCCTGAATGATGCCTCCTCAACTATGGCTGCAAGTTCTGACGGTGTGAACTGGGTGTCTGATGGTCTGTCTGTGCTGCTCATGACTCCACCAGTTGCCATTACCTTCACAACATCCGCCCCTGCCCTCAGGACCTCCCTCGTCTTCTTCCTCACAGATGGAATCCCATCACAGATACCTGAGGGAAGGCCCCGGTATCTCCTTTCAATGTTGAGTCCGGAACGTGTGTGAAAGTCGAAGTGGCCCCCTGTGATCGAGAGGGGTGTGACGCTTATCTGCATCCTGGGCGCCTGGATGATGTGCCGGTCGGAGGCCATCTTAACACCGAGGTCTGCAAGACCAGCGTCCCTTACCGTTGTAACACCTGCCTGCAGGGTGGCCCTCATATTCTCAAGGGCCCGGTAGAAGTAGAGTGATAGTGGATCCTCAAGTTTGCTCTCTGTCCTGAATCCATCCTCCATTAGATGGGTGTGGAGGTCAATGAAGCCCGGGAGAATGAAATTATCGGAGGCATCAATAATCTCAAGGTCACTGATCTTACTCTCAATGGATTTTATCCTGCCGTTTTCAACAACCACGTACCTTCTATCATGCTCCCCGGAATAAATGTCCAGTAATTCACCCCTGACCGCAAATCTCATGGAATAACCTCTGAAAAGACCTTGAATGTTCATCTTCAATCATGTAAAAAATTATATATTGCGCTGAAACCTATATATTTAGGGGAAGTGAATGATATGTTTCCTGACTCCTTTTTATTGGATGAATCTGGTCAGTCATCCTCAGAGTATATACTCCTATTTGGGGCCATAGTGGTGATTGCTATACTGGCACTGGTAATCTACAGGTCATACTTCCAGAGGAGCAGTCTGAACTCTGCCCAGGACACCAAGGAGGTAAGGGGCAGTACAGATGCTGGAAGTGCCTCAGATAATCCCCCGGTGAATAATAGCTCAGGCCCGGGACCTGGACCAGACCCCATACCCCCATCATTCCCATGATAACTCCCTAAACTTAACTGCTGGTTCCAGCCAGCATTGCACCCCCTATATTCCTGATTTTACCTCGTAGTTAGATAACAGGGTAGCTGCCATTACAGCTCCGGCCATGTTCATTGAGAGGTCCCTCATCGTGTCTGAGTAGAGGGCTGCAGTTGGCTCATAGTAGATTAAAAACCCTGTGATTTCATAGAGGAGACATAAGAAGACTGCTACTGATACCGTGAAGACTAACCTCTCCCAGTGGCCCAGCTTCCGTAGGGTGCCGTGTAGGAGTGTTGAAAGATAAACTGACACCACAAGGCCCGCAGTAAAGTGTTCCGCCATGTTCACTGCCAGGGGAGCCAATGATGCCAGAAGTTTCAGTGCAAATTCGGCGGGGGGATATAATATGAGTGTCAGGATGAATATCCTCCTTTTGTAGCCTTCAAGGAGACCCTCAGGTTTATAGATGATTAACAGGGTAGAGAAAAACAGTCCAGCAAGGAGCTTGAAGGTCAACCTGGGGTGGGAGCTGAGGAGTACTGTTAACCAGACAATCAGGAAGACTGGTAACCATTTATCATCAAAAAATGATGATTTAGGATTATCAGTAAGCATAAATGCATCCCCTTCAACACTCAAAAAATCCCTGATCTAAACTCCCAGCCAGAGGTTCTCTCAGGGAAACACCATCCAGACATAAGATTATATAATCCATCAAAAATTATTATTGATGGTGATAGATGATGGAGATCGAATTTAACTGGAAGGCAGTTGTTTCTGGTATCATCCTTACTGTTATACTTGGACCCATCCTCAGATTGCTGATCCCATCATGGATGGGTGTGCTTTCTATCCTCCTGGCCTCTGTGGCCTGCGGTTACATGGCTGATAAGGATTACCTGAACGGTGCCATGAACGGCGTTATCATGGGGGCCTCCATTGGTATCCTGAACATCCTGATGGTCTACATCAAAACTGGCATCATGAACGTGGCCATCCTCTCAATACTCATATATGCCCTCGCAGGTGATATGAGTCTTGGATTCATTGGTGGGAGTGCCGGTAGCTTACTGAGATCCCTCAGGGATTAGAACCTGATTTTTCCCTCCTCGGCATCCACCTCAACCTCCATTGAATCCTCCATGACACCGAGGAGGTCCTCTGATGGTCTGTCCACCATGGGTATACCGGCCATTATGGCCCCTGTTGCGATTATTGGCTCGGCATTCAGGCAGATTATGGCGGCAGGGGCTGTTCCATTCCTGGCCATCTGGTATATGACATAGGACCCCACTGTGGAGCCCTTACCGCCGGGTATGAGGATAACCTTTCCCCTCATGCTCCTACCATGGAGCGGATGTTTTCTATCAATAACCTCCCCTGTGCTGGGGTCAACCCCTCCCAGAAAGCTCAATGGTTCATCTGATACTAGAAGGGGACCTCTTCCCCTTCCGCGTGATATAACTCTGCACTTAACTTCCACCGGATCATCTCCATAAACTTTCATTATTCAGCGAGAGACATGATCATGATGCACTGGTATCCCTTCATTAAACCGTGAAATCAACATAAAGGCCTAGGCAACGTTCTTCTTCATGATCTCCCTCAGGACAGAGGTTGCATAGCACCCCCTGGGTATTGAGAATTCAACTGTAAGGCCCTCCTGGCTCTCATGGGCATCCACGTCCCATATCCTGAATCGTATCGCCCTCCTCATGCCGTGACTTCCCAGTTTGGGGACCCTTATGGAGTTAAAGTCCTCGAGGGATACTCCCTCGTCCTCGATTATCCTTCTCTCAATCTCACCGGGCCTGCCACCGGCGAGGGGGACCTTGCTGCCATAGAGTGGTGCCGTCGGATGGGCCTCAAAGTTGAGGATCAGCTCCTCCAGTTCATCAGGATCAGCGTCATGTATTATGTGCTGCTCATTATCAATGACTATATCCCCCTTGATGTAGGTGTTTATGCCAAGGGCGGCCCTCTCACTTACGGCCCGGTTGAAGAGGTATGACTGGTAGGCGTGGACGAACATCCTCTTGAGGGGCTTTGGAAGTGCATGGATGGCCCTCACGTAGGATTCATCTGAGAACTCACCCCTCCGTAGATCCCTCAGCATGGGTCTCAGCATCATCCTCTCATACCTCATTGATGATGGCATGAGCTCGTATGCCTCCTCGAGGTCGCCCCTGTCATAGGCCCTCCTGGCCTCTGAAACCCTCTCTGATTCACCCTCAAGGGGATTTCCTATGTAGGCGTCAACCGCGCCCTTTATGTCGCCGTGGACAAGGGCCCGTCCAACAAGGTGGGTGTTTGCCCTTGGGCTCCCGAAACGCTGCCAGCCATAGTAGTTGGGGACACCCTTCTCCTCGAGCTCCTCCAGGGTCGCCCTGGCAGCCTCAAGGGGTTCAGGGATCTCAGTGTCCCTTATAAGGATCCTGAAGCGGTTGCCCCTTAGCTGGCCCATCCTGAGTTTCTTCTCATTTGCTGTGACCCTGAGGAATTTAACGCCTCTTAGCCTCTCCTCTATTGCCTTAACCTCTTCGGGTGTTGTGTTGCTCACACATATCCACTGTCTGGTGACGGCCCTCTTATCCTTCATGCCAGCGAATCCCATCCTTCTTCTGTCAAGGTGGAGTTCCCTTGCAATGTCCAGGAGGACGTCAAGGGTTGTCCTGCCCTCCTTCTCTATCCATATCCATGTGTTGGGGCCGCTGCCACTGGGCTCTGTGAGGGGTATCTCCTCCACCTCGAAGTCCCTGTTATGTAATCTTATCCTGCCACCGGTACCCGGTGTTGATGTAACATATGTTTCCGCATTCAGCATCATTAAACTCCATTTTATGTGAATTCAGTGCCCCGAACAGGAGCCTCATTGGTTAAAACTTATCTATTATAATACTGGCTGCCTTAAACCAGAGTCTCCAGCACCCTCAACAGGCCTGCCTTAGAGATGCTAACGCCTATCCACTATACGCTTTGGCCTGCCCTTAACCTTATAAAATTCGAGTTCTCCGGGTCCAAGGAAGTTGAATACTATCTCAAATGTTCCCTCAAGGTAGGCATCATAGAGGTCCTTCTTATATTTGAAGAAGGCCCTTATAAAGTTCTCCTGGATTATCTCCTTGGCACAGTTTCCTGGATCCTCACATTCAAGGGAGACCCTCATGGTGACGGTGCCCTCATCCTCGTCCCCGTAGAGGAAGGCCTCATATTCTCCTGTAAGGTAATCCATGTTCTCCCTCTGGAAAACCGCTGCCTCAACGTCAACCCGGTTGAATGGATGACCGGAGATCCAGAAGGTCTCTGCCTCCCTTTCAGGGTTCATTATTCTCATGTGTGTCCTTCCGCATCTGCAGGTATCCCTCGATATTACCACAGTGGTGTCCTCGGTGTCATAGTTGAGGAGGAGCGTGCCTGTCCTCTCACCAACCGGTAGCAGTGTTGTCAGGACTATCCTGCCGCATTCCCCATCATCAACGAAGTCCCGGAGGTTGGGGTCATAGACGTCCAGGTGGACAAGGTCCTCTGGGACGTGGAGGCCCTCCTTGATGTGGCATTCCCCGCACATGGTACCCTCGGTGCTTCCATATGTGTTGTAGACGTCAACACCCCAGATTTCCTCAACGTATGCCCTTGATTCGGGGGCGAAGCTTTCACCGCCCACAACCAGCCTCTTTATGCTTGACTCCCTGGGATCAATTCCCTGCTCCTTCATTCGCCTTGCGAGCCTCAGCAGTTTGAATACGTTTGCAACTATTCCTGTTGGCCGATAGTTCTCCATTATCCTCACAGGGAAGGTGCATTTGCCCTCAGGTATTATTGTCATCCCTATCTTCTGTGCCGCCAGTGTCATTGTGTTGGCCCCGACATTCATCCCGTAGGATGCGCATACGACGACCCTGTCACCTGCTTCAAATCCCTGGGATACAAAGGACCTTGCATACTTCTCTGCGTACCTCTGCCAGTCCCCCCATGTTAGGAAGAAGGACTTTGGTCTTCCGCTGGTGCCGCTGGTCTCATGTATTGTGTAGATATCCTCCCATGGGGCGCATTTGAATTCAAATCTCTCCTTTTCAGGTGGCTGATTATTCCTTATAGTTTCACCGGTTATTATCGGGAGATCCCGGAGGTCCTCATGGCTCTTTATATCTGAGGGCCTTATATTGTTCTCCCTGAACCATTTGCTGTAGAATGGAGAGTTCTCATATGCATAGTTAACCGTGTACCTTATTCTCTCCTCCACAAGGGCGTCGAGTTCGCCGCGTTCCATGGTCTCTATTTCAGGATTGAAGTAATTCCCCATAACAACCACCATCTCCATAGTATAGATTGTAGTCCATGGAATAAAGATTTATTGATGGGCACCTGAAGGAACACATGCCCTTAAGCTCTCATTCCATTGACAACCAGCGGCTCCAGGATCCAACAACCCTGTTAAATAGAGCAAGGTCAGCACCAAGAGAAGGTAATCCGCCGCTTCACCCTTAAAAAAAGATCATTGCCCACCCTTAATGTAAAGAGAGTGCCCTGACCGGGACTTGAACCCGGGTAATAGGATCCGCAGTCCTACGTGATATCCGCTACACTATCAGGGCAAAATGAGAGTGAAGGATAGTCTATAGCACCCTATATTAATAATTTTCCATGCCGGTATTTAAGTTTTGCATCAGGATCTCCATAGATAGAGTCTGAAGGTGACGTTACCCCTTGACCTCACAGCCACATCAATTTCCTCTGCATCCTCCATTGAGCCCCGGGATGCCACGGTAACCTCACCTGACCCGCTATCCAATGTGAGATTGTAGTCCATTCCCTCAAGGGTCCTGTTGAGGAAATCCGATGCCATGGTCGGGTCAGGGGACTCTGCAAGCCCATCCAGTATACTTTCACCGGATGGATAGGCTGCCATGACATCAAGAACATCCCCTGCCACCGGAGACTCATGTGTCACAACAGGGGGTTCTGTGTTGATGAGAGATGCTGTTATTATGAAGACCACTGTGAGTGCAAGAACAGCGTCGATTGTTGATATGTAACCTCCATCATCCATCATATCCCTTAAGGCCATTCTAAATATCCTTTAAAATCTATTCCCTGGAGATCATCCGGACCACCATGTCCTTCTTTTCTATGGCACGCCTTGCAGCATCCTCAACCTTCCTCTTCATCTCCTCAAAGTCCCCGGGTCTTCTATCACCCACCATCTTCTTTATCTGGGTGTATGCCGCCTCACGGAAGAGTGGCCTGAGTTCCTCCTCTGAACCATCCCTCAGGAGAACCGGGACCCCTGAGTCTGTGACCCTACCAACCTCTGCAACATCAACACCCGCACCCCTTATGGTGTCCATAACCTCCGGGGCCACATCATCGGGGGCTATTATCATGAGTGAGTCTATGGAGACCCCCAGGGGGTCAATGTCAAGGTCCTGGAGCATCCCAAGGACACGGGGGTTTATCATGGACATGACTGCATCGGCATCGAATTCCAGTCCAACCCCTGCTGTTGAGGATATCTCATGGGCGTCGCCCCTAAGACCACCATTTGTAACGTCAGTCATTGCATGGACATCCTCCAGGAGCCCTGAATCCATTATGGCCTCAGATGCCCTTATGAAATTCACGTCAAGGGTCTCCCATACAACATCGAAAAGTCCATGGTATATTGCGGTTGTGGTTATAGTCCCTCCCCCTGATCCCTCAGTGAGGAGTATGCTGTCTCCGGGCTCTGCCCGCCTCCTGGCTGTGGGGGGTGTCTCTGAAAAACCTATGGCCCCGACTGCACTGACGAGCCTGTCGCCGAGGACCATGTCACCCCCGACCCTCAGGGTGCTCCCGGCGACCACAGGGACTTCAACAAGTTCTGATACTGCTGCAACCCCCGCAGTGAAGTCAAATAGTTTACCGACGTCACCATCATCGGCAAGGTGGAGGTCGCTTATGAGGGCCACGGGCCTTGAACCCATCACACACACATCCCTCAGGGCTGCCCTTGTCACATGGAACCCCCCAAGGAAGGGGTACTCACTGAGTCGTGAGTGTATACCATCCACTGCAGTTGTTATGTATACGTCTCCGCTTTCTGTTTGAGTCCTTACGACTCCACCATCATCCTGTGCCTCAGGGTTTATGAATGAACGTGTACCTGTACTTGAAACGATATCTGCGATCCTCCTGTGGACGAAGAAGTCGCCCTCACCCCGGGATCCTACCCCCATCTCACCCATTCCAACCCCTGCAGAGGGATATGATATTATGGTCCGGAGGTCATCATCCACTCCGCCAGTTTTAAGGGTATTCTTAACCTCATAGATAACCGCATCCGCCATCCTTATGGATGTTTCCCTGTCCATATCCTTGAATTCCAGTATACGGTCTGCCAGTATGTTCCTGAGCGACTTTTCATCCATGGAATCAATTTTTCTCCTTACAAATCCCTCTATATCCATTTATTCACCCTCACACTGATATTTCATGCCCTGATTATCTCTACAAAGTTTCTTAGAACATCCAGACCTGCCTCCCCGCTCTTTTCGGGGTGGAACTGGGTTGCATGGATATTATCGGATTCGATGGCCGCTGTCATCTCAACACCGTACTCTGTCCTTGCAGTGACCACATCAGCCGAAGGTTCAGCATAGTAGGAGTGGACGAAATAGAAGTACTCATCCTCAGCACCCTCAAGGAGCTGTGAGTCCTCCGCGATTATTAGCTGGTTCCAGCCCATATGGGGGACCTTATTGCCTGGTGGTATCCTTATGACCCTTCCAGGTATCATTTTAAGTCCCTGGACACCTGGAGATTCCTGGCTCTCTGAAAGGAGGACCTGTAGCCCCAGGCATATCCCCAGGAAGGGTTTCCCCTCCCTGATGTTCCCGAGTATGGTTTCCCTCAGGCCCTCGAGTCTGGCCATCGCACTTCCAAAGGCACCGACACCAGGGAGTAAGAGTGCGTCAGCCGAATCAAGGATCTGTGGATCTGATGTTACGCAGACATCTGCCCCTATCCTCCTGAAGGCATTGGCTATGCTCCTCAGGTTTCCGCTTCCATAGTCTATGATGGCTATCAAGAGATCTCACCTTGTATAGTAATCCTGGACCCTCACGGTGTCGTTTAGGTGAGGTGTTGATACCTCATGTAGTACCGTGTTCTCCATTGCCACTATGGAGTGCTTCTCCCCTGGCTCTATGCGGATGGTGTCGTTCTTGCTGAAGTACTCCTTCCTGTTATCAAATTCTATGTAACCTGAACCTGAGATTATGTACATGGTCTCATCCTTCTCCTCGTGGTAATGGAAGGATGTCCTGTATCCCTCCCTTATGAATAGCTCCTTTGTGAGGTACTTCTCGGTGTTTATGAGGACCTTCTCATAGCCCCATGGCTTGTCCTCCCTGTTACGGTACTCCTTCCTTATCTCCTCAAGTTCCTTGGAGGTGTCGATGGCCATCCAGAAGAGGCCGTCCTCCCTGTAGTAGCCCAGTTTGTTCTCCTTTGCCATGAGTGGGAAGAGTGTCTTTTCGATGTCCCCTGACTCAAAGTCACCGAAGTCGAGGTTTCCCTTGGAGAAGTAGACACCCGCGTTGATGTAATAGTCCAGCAGGGGTTTCTCCCTGAAGTTTACTATCTTATCCCCGCTGGTTTCAACTATGCCATAGGGTGACTGCATCCGGGTTATGAACATGGTCATGGGGTAGTCTGATATCTCGCCCAGGTGTATCATCTTCTTTATGTTAAGGTCAGCCACAACATCCCCATTCCTTATTATGCACTGTTTCTCTCCATCTATGGCCTCCATGCCAAGTCTTATGGCGTTAAGCGTCCCCAGTGGTTTTTCCTCCCTTACATACTCTATCCTGAGTCCCTTGTAGTTATCACCATATCTCTCCTCTATTTTTTCTCCCAGGAACCCTGTAAGGAGGTAAACCGTGTTTATACCTGCATTTTTAAGGTCAAAGAGCTGCTTATCAAGGATGGTGTAGCCCTCCTTTATCTCGATGAGTGGTTTTGGTATTCTCTCGGTTAGGGGTCTCAGACGTTTCCCGAATCCCCCGCAGAGTATCATTCCAACTGTTTCAGCCATCATATCACCTTTTCAATGTTTCTTCTAAGGGCGTCTCCAAAATCAGATCCCACTATGCTGCTCTGTCCCAGTGTCCTTGCATGGGCATCAAGTTCAGCCACCACATGGGTGTAACCCAGTCCCCTCAGTGGTTCCACCAGTCTGGGCCCATCGGTAACTGCAACGGATTCAAGATCCAGTTCCTCAACTGGGAGTGCATGGGGAACCCCTGATACGACTGCGAACTCTATCTTCTCATTCCTTAAAATTTCTGCAGCCCTTGCCCCGGTTATTGGGTACTCGTCCAGGCCACCTGTTATGTGATCCACCCTGTTACCGCACCCCTCTATCTCTGAGAGTATGTTCTCTGCATGCCTCTGTATCCTTGGAAGGCCAACATCCCTATCAAGATTCGCGATTATAATGGGGGGGTTATCAGGTTTCAGTGAACTGAAGGGCAGGGTCAGGATGTCAGCGAATAGATATGATGTCTCCTTCTTGGCATTGAGGACAAATGCCACCCTTCTACCTTCCATTATTGCTTCAAGGACCCGAAGAGCCACCTCATCCTTATCATCACCGTAGGATGGGCGGATGTATTCCCCCTGGGCCATGCCCCTTGTCTTCTCAATTTCGGTTGCGAGTTTCAGCATCTTTATCTGGCGCTCTGCCTCTTCTTCAGGAATTATGCCCTGCTCTGCAGCTGCCTCCAGGACTATTATGGCGCCCTCGGTGTTATCACCCTCCCCGAAGCCTCCATGGGATTCAACTGTTAGGACCCTTGCAGGTATACCTGCCCTCTGGACAGCCTCCCTCAGGTCCTCACCGATTATCATGCTGGCACAGGTGCCCACCACACCCACAAGCCGGGGAGAGAACATTTCATGGGCCTTCCTGAGGGTCTCTGTGAGTTTATCAGATGCCCCAAATATGAAATCCTGCTCTGACATTGCAGTTGTTAGGACACGGACTCCATCGGTTTCAAGGAGTCTCCCTGTCCTGAAGCAGCAGCCATGGGGGCCATGGAGGATTATTACGTCAGCGTCAAGGTCTCTGAGTGTGTAGAGTGATGCAGCTATTGGGCTGGGTCTCGGATGCATTCCTTCACCTCAAACGTCTGTAGTTATGCGCATAGGCTGAACCACGATGCAAATTCCTTCCTCATGATTCATATCCATGGATTGATTAATATTCATTTAGAAGCCTACATATATAAGGATGGTTGCAATGATCATAGAGAATCCCCTCATAGGAAACTACATTGAAAGGCCCAACAGGTTCACAGTCGCTGTTTATGTGGATGGTGAGAGGCGAATCGCCCACCTGAGGGACCCTGGGAGGCTAAGGGAACTTCTGATACCTGGAAACGATGTCATACTTAGGAGGGCCCCTGCAGGGAACAGAAAAACAGAGTTTGATGTTATAGCCCTCCGGAGGGATGATGAGTGGGTGCTTGTAAACTCGGGCTTCCACAGTGACCTGGCTGCCAGCATAATAGAATCCTCAGCAGTGGATGAGTTTCAAGGCTTCAGAATAGAAAAAAGGGAATACAGCTTCGGTAGAAGCAGGATCGACTTTCTGCTGACATCTGGAAAGGAAAGGATGCTCGTTGAGGTTAAGGGTTGCACCCTTGTCAGGGGAGAGCTTGCACTTTTCCCTGACGCCCCCACAGAGAGGGGCAGGAGACACGTTGAGGAACTTGAACACGCCCTCTCTGAGGGTTACCGTGGCAGTGTGCTATTCCTCGTATTTGGGAGGGGGGCACGTTTTTTCTCTCCAAATCATGAAATGGACCCTGAGTTTTCATCGGCGCTGAAAAGGGCCCATGAAGCAGGTGTAAATGTAATACCCTACACCCTGGCCACTGATATCAATGGAAAAGTCCTTGTCTACCCCCTCAGGAGAATACCGGTGCGCTGGCCTGATGAATCACCGTAAATCATATCCAATGCTGTGGCATCCCTCGCCAGGAAAGTAGGGGCCTGATGAATCACCGCAAATCCCTCTGAAAGTTCAGGCCCCGATGTACTCCCTCAACCTTTCAATCTCATCTGGTTTTCCTATGCCAAGTATGATATCCCCTGCCCTGAAGGAGTAATCCCTGGGGGGGTCTATTATGAGTTCATCCCCACGTCCCACTCCGATTACAATAACACCGGTCACCTCATGGATATCGGCGTCAAGCACTGATACTCCCTCAAGTTTGCTCCCATCAGGAACTGGAAGCTCCACCATCCTCCTCGTGGATTCCTCTGCAAGCACATCCTGTACAAAAATTGCCTCATAGCCGTCATCGATACTCCTGGACATCAGCCTCCCTGATATGACAAAGGGGGATATCACCTGATCAGCCCCCGCCATCCTTAACTGCTCAATGTTCTCATATCTCTCAGCCTCGGCTATGATCCTTACGGATTCATCTATCTTCCTTATGCCAAGTATGCAGTGTATGGTCTCTGAATCAGATTCAAGGTCCACTATAACCGCCCTTGCGCCCCTTACATTGGCCTTTTCAAGGTCAGAGACCCTGGTGGGGTCCCCATGGACGAAGTTGGCCCCGATCTTGAGGACCTTCTTCCTGACGTTCTCATCCTCTGCAAGCACAAACACCTCACTCCCCCGGAGTTCCCTGAGGCACTCAAGTGTGCTCTCACTCCAGCCACATATAACCACGTGCCTTGATTTAGCCACATCTATCAGCCCCATTAATTTCATCTGCTCCCTGTTTATGAGGAACTCTAAAAATCTTTCAACTGCAACCGCGAAGGTTCCTATGCCAAGTACAATCAGTGTTACGGTGAAGTACATTCCAAGGGGTGTTGAGGGACTGTAGTCACCGTACCCAACCGTCGCTATGGTTACAAAGGTCCAGTAGAAGGAAACAGTCCATGACTCCCCCTCTATGAAGTGGAACCCTGCTGTGCCGTAGATGATTACAGCAAGGACAAGGAGAAGTATGCGGGTGGCCGGGACCTTTAAAACCCGCGGGAGTTGTTTCCTTATTATCTCAAATACAAGGACCATCTACCTCGCCACCTTCATCAATAATGGTCAAAGATTCCACCACCCATTAACCTTTTAGAGACAGCAAATACACCAGCCATCCAGTCACTAGATCAGCGCCTCAGATAGACGAGAACCAGCACAGCTATCACAACAATTACAATGACAAGACCCAGGAGCCATACCCAGCCTCCTCCAGGAGAACCGTCACCACCGCCAGAATCTTCATCATCGAAGTCGATCTTATGTTTTGATGAGCTCTTAAAACCGCCCCCAGCCTTACCCTTGACGAAGGGCTTCAGGGTGTCATCTGAGTGGGCCATGCAGGTCCCTAGTGATGAACCCGCCACGAATATCATGAGCATGAGAAGAGCTAACCATCTCATACCAGCACCTCCCTTTCTTCAATTAATCATAGTTCAGTCAGAGTCCTATAAATTAGTATCCCTGACAATCCATGATGTTCACGCCAGCCTCCTCTGTATGAACTTCCTCATCTCATCTGTAAGGAAGACTATGGGCGGGAAGAGTATCAGGATGAACCACTCCATGATTCCCGGTGGGGCTGTGCCGAAGATGGGCTGCAGTGGTGGGAGGTAGATAACAAGGAGCATCACCGAGATTGCAAAGACCATACCTGCCAGTATCCACCTGTTCCTCAGGAGTCCCACTTCAAGTGCTGATGAACGTAGGGTCTGTGAGGAGAGGAGGTTACCCAGCTGTGCCATGACTATACCAGCAAAGACCACAGTTGTGGCCCTCATGTAGAGTGGGTCAGTGGCTGAAAGTTCCTGGCCCGGGACCCATCCACCTGAATAGAGAACCAGGAAGTAGGCTGACATGATAAGGAGTGCCTCAATTGTCCCTGTGAAGAGGTAACCCCTCAGGATGACCTCCCTGTTAAGGAGCCTCTCTGATGGGGGTCTGGGGGGCAGTTTCATAACATCAGACTCCGGCGGGGATCTTCCAAGGGCCAGGGCCGGTAGGGTGTCTGTTCCAAGGTCTATTGCGAGTATCTGCATTATGGTTATCGGGAGGGGTATGCTGAAGAGCACCATCATAATGAAGGGGACTATTTCAGCTGTCTCATGAGAAAATATGTAGGTTATGAACTTCCTTATATTCTCATATACCGTGCGGCCCTCCCTGACTGCGGTCACGATACTTGCAAAGTTGTCATCTGCAAGGACTATGTCTGCCGCCTCCTTCGCAACATCGGTGCCGCTTCCCATGGCAACACCTATATCTGCCTTCCTGAGGGCTGGTGCATCGTTAACACCGTCACCGGTCATGGCAACAATTTCATCTGAGTCCTCCAGGATGGATGCTATCCTCATCTTATGCTCGGGGACCGCCCTTGCGAATATAAGGTCCCTCTCCCTGGCCAGTATACTCCTGAGTTCGGTGTCTGTGAGCTTATCCAGCTCCTTCCCCCTGATTATCCTGCATTCACCCTCCACTATCCCGATCTCCCTGGCTATGGCCTCTGCTGTTAGACCATAGTCGCCGGTTATCATTATGATCCTTATACCTGCAGTCTTGCAGCGCTCCACAGCCTCCTTAACCCCCTCCCTTGGCGGGTCATACATGGCCGCCATGCCCACCAGTACAAGGTCCCTCTCAACCTCAGCGGGGTCCCTGATCTCAATGTCTTCCGGGAGTTCCCGGTATGCGAAGGCAAGTACACGAAGACCCTCCGAGGCCATTTCATCATGTATACCTATTATCATTTCCTTCTCATCTTCATGGAGGGCTCTGACCCTTCCATCTACAGATATGCGGTCTGATAATCCTATTATCTTCTTCGGTGCTCCCTTGACGTAGGCCACCATCTTCCCTGATTTCTCATGGATGGATGTCATTGACTTCCTCCTGGAGTCAAAGGGGAGCTCTGTTATCCTGGGCATCGCCTCGAGTTCTGCCTCAACATCAAAGCCCATCTTCTCTGCTGCTACAAGGAGGGCACCCTCCGTTGAATCACCCAGAACCCTCCATTCTCCTTCCTCCTGCACGAGGGCTGAATCATTGCAGAATGTGGCTGCCCTCATGAGGAGCCTCAGCTCATCCATATCCCTGTGGCTAACTGGTTCATCCCTGAATAGGAACTGTCCCTCTGGTCTGTAACCAGCCCCTGTGACCTCAATGATTTTGTTGGGGATCCAGATCTTTCTAACCGTCATTTTACCCTCTGTAAGGGTCCCTGTCTTATCTGTGCATATGATTGTCGTTGATCCCAGTGTCTCCACACTGGAAAGTCTCTTCACAAGGGCGTTCTCCCGGGCCATCTTCCTTGCGGAGGCTGCCAGGGAGAGTGTGACGCTCGGAAGGAGGCCCTCCGGAACATTTGCAACCATCAGGCCAATGGCGAATATGAATGCTGTTTCAAGGGGGAGTCTGACTATGTAGAGGTTCACCAGGAAGAGGATGACCCCCATGGCAACCGCCAGGGCCCCTATGATCCTTGCGGCCAGGGATATCTGTCGCTGCAGTGGGCTGGGTTCCTCGCGCACCTCCTGGGTGAGTGCCGCTATTCTGCTGAACTCTGTGTCCCTGCCGGTTGCAAATACCGCGGCCCTTCCTGTGCCCGAGGTCACCTGGGTGCCTGCAAACAGGATGTTCTCGGTGTCTATGTAGTTATCAGCCTCCCTGACAGGGTGTGAAACCTTTCTCACAGGTTTGGATTCTCCGGTCAGTGCTGATGCATCCACCCTCAGGTTGTGTGATTCAATGACCCTTGCGTCAGCAGGGACCGTGTCCCCCTCCTCAAGGATTATGATGTCCCCGTGCACAACATCAGCTGCAGGTATCAGGACCTCCTCTGAGGCCCTTATAACCTTAACCATAAGAGGTAGAATGTTTTTAAGGGCCTCTGCTGCCTTCTCAGCCTCATATTCCTGCCAGAAACTGAAGAGCGCGTTTATGATGATAACCATTACAATGGCCACTGAAAGCTGGTAGTTGCCTGTTAGAAAGGATAATATGGCCGCAATCCAGAGAAGCAATGCAAGCACGTTGTACAGGTTTGATAGAAAAAGGAGGATTACTGGTCTCTTTCTGACCTCTTCAATTTTGTTGGGTCCATGGATCTCAAGGCGTTTTTTAGCCTCCATGGGGTTAAGGCCTGATTCTGATGTTTCAAGCCTGCGGAGGACCTCCTCCACCTGAAGTTCACATATGGATGTCATGGTTCACACCACAGTTACACTTGAAAGGCACCACCCTCATTATTAAATTAATGTAATACTCTCATTCCATACCCTTGTGGTTGCACAGCCACATACAGGAGGCTTACACTTGAAATGCACCACTCAAATTATTAAATTAATGTAATATCCTGTGAAACTATCTGCTGCATATAATGCTTATTATGTCCCCATCCTCCAGTTCATGGTCGGATGCGACCCTCATGCCCTTCCTGGCGTCCACAGCATGGAGGAATGATTCCCCTATATCCGTGTGTATCCGGTAGGCGAGATCCCTTGGACTGGATCCCCGGGGTACGAGGATGGCGTCTGGCAGCACGTTTCCCTTCTGGTCAGTGAATCTGTGCTCATCCTCAACAGGGAATACAACTATCATGTCCAGAAGATCGAATACGGCCCTGTTAATGGCCTCCTGGACACCTGTGCTCCCGTAAACCTCCAGGACATTTTCACGTATATACTCGAGGGCAGCCCTCTGTTTATCTGTGAGGCCTGATTCATCGATGATCTTAAATTCGCTGTCACCAGGGGTGTAACTGATTAAACCAGCCTCTGCTGCCCTCCTTAAGGCCAGTTCGGCCTCTGCAGATGCAGGTACCACGTGGGGGTAGGCATCCTTCAGGCGCTCAATATTCTCACTGGCTGATGGAAGGTCAGCCTTATTTGCAACTATGAGCATTGGCTTTGCTATTCTGAGGAGTTCATCAAGGAACTGGAGGAGTTCATCCTTCCCCCATGAATAAACATCGGCATCCACCTTCCTTGATGCCTCAATGATATCCTCGGGTGTTATCCCGGTGCCTGAGAGCTGTTCATGTATGATGCGGTTCATGTCGAGCTTCTCTGAGGCAGCCTTCCTGAGGAGTCTCTCCCAGTTCCTCTCAAGGATCCCGTATAGCCACATGGTTATCTCCTCCTCCAGAAACTCAACGTCCTCCATGGGGTTGTGGCTTCCGGGTTCAACGGGCCTCCCCTCCTCATCGGTGGAACCCGAGGCGTCTATGACATGGAGGAAGGCCCTGGCCTGTCTGAGATCATCCAGAAACTTGTTACCGAGACCCCTCCCCTCATGGGCCCCGGGTACCAGGCCAGCTACGTCTATGAGCTCCACAGGTATTAGTCTCACACCATTGATGCACCGGGAGTTTCTGGGGTTGCATTCAACTCCAAGCTCACTGCAGGGGCATCTGCAGGATGCATAGGCTACTGCATGGTTGGCGTCGATTGTTGTGAATGGATATGATGCAACCTCGGCCTCAGAGAGGGTGGCTGCATTGAAGAATGATGATTTTCCAACGTTGGGTTTTCCTGTGACTGCAATCTGGATCATTGTTATCACATTAATAGGTAGTGCAGTGATATTATAATAAATGTTGGTCGTGTGGTTGATGTATAGGGCACCCACCAACCACGAGATACTGTATGATGGTAGTGTGGGAGCAACATTAAATCTGTGAAGTTAGAGAATTGACTTTGTATAACCTGAATGCTCCTGAAAATGCTGATTTGCTTGGTAATCAGAGGTGGTAAGCTTGACTCTGAACCAGAACTACTCGAACTAAAAATAGAATTAGACAAACAGTAATCAGAGGTGGTAAGCTTGACTCTGAACATAGTGGGAATAGGTCCCGGATCTGCAGATTACATCACACCTGCTGCAAGGAATGCTGTTATGAATTCAGACGTGGTATTTGGAAGTCGCAGGGCCCTTGAACTTTTTCCATCCGCCAAGAAAACCGTGGCCCTGGGTGCCAGTGATATGGAGGAGACACTGGGGAGGGCCGCTGAACTTGCAACTTCCCTGGAGGTCTCTGTGCTCTCCACAGGGGATCCTGGATTTTCAGGTGTCCTCAAACCCCTGAAGAGGATAATATCATCCCGTGGACTCCAGGTGGAGGTGAGGGTTGTGCCTGGAATCAGCTCCATCCAGCTATGCGCGGCGAGGCTCCTCATCCCCTGGGATGAAGCTGATATAGTTACCCTTCATGGACGGAGGGAGGAGGGGATCATGGATGTGATTGATAATGGCAGACCAACCATAATCCTTCCCTCAAGGAATCCCTCCCAGACCGCAGCATTCCTCATTAAAAGTGGAGTTGACCCTGATAGGATGGTGGCGGTATGTGAAAGGCTCAGCTATCCCGATGAGAGGGTTCTGACATCAACACTGGGGGATGTGAGGGAATCTGAATTCAGTTACATGTCCATCCTGGTGATCCCCTGAATCCCTTATTCGCAGATTTCAGGTCCTTTAACTCATTCTGATATTAAAATGGGATTTTCCGCTGATCCCCCATGCCGGGATCTCCATGATACCTCCACCCCATATATAACGAAGTATTCTGGCAGAGTTCTGGATGTGTTCTGGGGATTCCAGATCCGGAATTAATACTAATTAACTCCCATATTAACAAAAATCTCCTTTTAGATCCCTTTTCATTCTATACCCTCACTAGAACAGTTTTTTGATTTGTTGAACTATAAAGCCAAGTTATTAATTTCAAGATTAAACCGCAAATTATATGCATTATAAATATAAAAGTAAGTTCCATGTTTGGGAGGTGATAAAATAGATCTATACAAAAGTTTTTCTCTCCTATTCTGCACCCTATTCCTCCTATTCATACTGCAGGTACGGTAGCTGCAGAATCAGCCTACACAGTGGACTACTCCACCTACATAGGTGACAGGGTGGTTGATGAGGCACGTGATGTCTACGTGGACGACTCGGATACATCTATGTGACCGGCTCAACACATGTGAACGGATCAAAGGACGTCTTTGTCGCCAAGTTCAACGTAACAAGGAGGTCATATATCACAAGACATTCGGTGGACCAGGAGACGACTGGGGTCACAGAATAATTGCAGATGGAGATGGATACGCCTACGTTGTGGGTGAGATAAGCCATGATGGTTTAAAGGTTGCTGACGCCTTCATATCAAAGATAGACCCATCAGGCAACGAAGTTAAGAGGATATACATTGGGGGTTCAGGCTATGACGTTGCAAAGGGCCTTGCCATTGACCAGGAGGGCAACTTCTATGTCGCTGGCTACACAATCTCAACAGCCCTCACGATATCGGAGCTTGAGGGGGGCACAGTTAGAGTTGCAGGGACCAGCCAAAACGCAACTCTAATAACAGACTGGACCTACCATGGTGGATACGATGGATTTCTTGCCAGGTTCGACCAGGACCTCAATTTTGTAAATATAAGATACTTTGGAGGATCATGGGACGACTACTGCTAGGGGATTTCCATTGACTATGCAGGTAACATATACACTACAGGGTACACCTACTCCGATGACTTTCCGGTGACCTTTGATGCAATATCCAGTTACAAGAGGGGAGCCACCGATATATTCCTATCAAAATTCACGCCAGAACTCATTCTTGATTATTCAACCTACCTTGGAGGTTCAGGCCAGGATTTCTGTTATTCAATCATATCCTCCGATAACGGCATTTACCTTGCAGGTAAAACCAATTCATCTGACTTTCCGGTGACATTCAACGCCTACCAGAAAACAAGGAATGGCACTGATGGTTTCATCATGAAAATCAAGGCCTACTCAGGGGAATACTCAGTTGAATACTCAACCTACCTCGGTGGACGGGGAGATGACTCAATAAATGACATCTCACTTGATATACATGGAAACCTCTACCTCACCGGTTTGACTGGATCAGATAACTTCCCTGTGACATATGGAGCCCATGACAGTTCCCTTAGTGGTGTGGACGCCTTCGTCATGAAATTCAGCGCACCGAAAAGCGTTCTCTACAGCTCATACCTGGGTGGCATCGAGGCCGACCAGGGCTACGCTGTGGCAGTTGACAGGTACCAGAACATCTATGTTGCAGGTAAAACATGGTCCTCAAACTTCACTGTAACACCGGATGCATGTAAAAAGAACCTCACAGGACTCTCCGATGGCTTCCTGACAAGATTCACGCCATTCATGATAAGCAACATCGAAGTCACACCCCTCAACGGAACAGGACCGCTCACAGTTACAGTCACAGGCGACATAACCAACTGCGGAGATTCGACAGGGTGGTACAGACTCGACCTGTATATAAACGGTTACAGGACCATCGGGGACTGGGTCGAGGTTGGTTCACAGGAAACAAGGACCTTTGAATTTGAATACACCCTGAGAAACAGCAGGGCATACTCTGTGGGTGTGAACAACCTGCCACCGGTGACTGTCAGGGTATTCAGCGGCCCACTCATAATCCCAGAGAACCTCAAGGTGACACCATACGCTGGCCAGGAGCCCCTCAGGGTGAATGTGACAGCCGACCTTGTAAATTACGGTGATCTGCCAGACAACTACACAGCGGAGCTTTACATAGACGGTGTGCTTGTTGAAACCAGGAATGTCACTGTGAATGCCAGTAGCAGGACCACGGTATCCTTCAACAGGACCCTTCCAGCAGGATTGTATGAAATCACCGTCAATGACCTTGAACCCGAGTGGGTCTATGTCATGGAGGGGGAGAAGTTCTACATAGAAAACTTCACACTGACCCCCCAGAGCGGAACCGCGCCACTAGCAGTTACAGTCAGCGCCATGATCACCAACATCGATTCAAGGGCAAGAACCTACACGGCCGTGATCTATGTCAACGGTGAACCAGACCATGCGGAAACCCTAGATATTCCAGCAGGAGGCACAGTACCATTCAACACAACTGTAATTCTCCCTGAGAGCGGATTCTACACCATATCACTCAACAATAACGTCTCTGGAACAGTTAGGGCCCTCAGTGAGGCCAATTTCACATTATCCAATGTTACAGTGTCCCCTGTGGAGGGCAAATCACCACTCAACTTCACTGTCAGTGCTGTCGTGAGGAACCATGGTGACCTTGCAGGCAACTTCACGGTAACACTCTACCTTGATGATGTCTTATGGGAAACCAGAACCGTCAGTGTCCCTGGTAAGAGTTCAGTACTAGTCTCATTCAGGAAGGAGCTCACTGTTCCTGGAGAATACCATCTGCATGTGAACTCAGGAGACGATGTAATTGTCAGGGTGCTTGAACCTGACCCAAGGATTACAGGTTTCAATGTAACTCCTGTGACAGGTCCGGCACCATTAAGGGTAACGGCGTCTCTGAACGTCACAAACCCCCATGACCTGGTTATAGGTTTCAGTGCAAGGCTCATGGTTGATGGTGTGGCCGTCCAGGAAAACACAGTCAGTCTAAGTCCAGGTGAAACAAGGGAAATCCTCATGGAGACCCTACTAAACCCTGGAAACCATACAGTTGGAATCAATGATTTCAGTAAAACCGTGCGTGTGCTGAGACCAGCGAACATAACCATCTCAGATCTGCGCGTGACACCAACCTCAGGTTTCAGTCCGCTTACAATACTGGCCACTGCAACTGCCAGGAACACCGGCGAGGTTGACGGAAATTACACTGCAGTCCTCTACATTAACGGTCTGGCGATGGATGAGAAGAATGTCACAGTTGGGGCCGGTAGAAGTGTCCAGGTGGCCTTCAATTACACCATGAATAATCCGGGGATATACCTTGCTGGAATAGGATCCCTCACACCAGTAGAGGTAAGGGTACTCAGTGAACCGACACTCTCAAACCTCACTGTAACGCCACTTTCAGGTGTTTCACCACACAGGATAATGGTCACGGCCATAGTAAGCACCCCTGCGAATGGTTCTGGAAACTACACTGCAATGCTTTACATTGACGGTGTGAACGTCCAGAACAGGACCGTCAAGGTCATAGGCCCGGGTTCAGTGCCTGTCAGCTTCACAGCTGATATAAATGAAATAGGGGAGCACCAGGTGACGGTCGGGTCACTCCCGGCAGCAACAGTGAGGGTTCTAAGACCTGCAACCTTCATCGTTGACAGCCTGAGTGTCTCACCATCCAGCGGGACCATACCCCTCAGGGTTGAGGCAAGTGTCAGGGTGACCAACGTTGGCGATATTCCAGGTAACTACACCGCGAGGCTCTACATAGACGGTGTGAACGTCCAGAACAGGACCGTTAATGTGCCAGCCGGTGGGGAGGTCACAGTTACCTTCAACTACAATATAACACAGAGGGGCAACCACACGGTGTGGATAGATAACCCGCCAGGCATCAATGTGAATGCACTGAAACCCGCCACCCTTGAAGTGAGATCATTCATTGTTACACCGACAAGCGCTGTGGAATCAGTGAATGCAGATGTCACTGCAGAGATAGAAAACAGTGGTGACCTCGAAGGTGAATTCAGCATTCCATTCTACCTCAACGGATCACTCATAAGGAACCAGACCGTCAGGCTTGGACCGGGTGAGAGTCAGGCCATAAGCTTCCAGCAGTACCTTTCAGGACCAGGTGTCTACACCCTCAGCCTCGGCGGCCTCAGGAACAGCACAGTATATGTTAACCCTGCCAAAAGAACATACTCATTCACATTCAGGAATACAGGGAAATACACCACCACAGTGACATACTATGTGACGGTCTACTCATCAAGCGGTGCAAAACTTGGATACAGGTCATTCAAGTTCACACTGAACCCCGGCAGAAGCTACTCAGCAACCATCGGGTACTACCCATACGATGCAAGGATAGTGACAACAAGGAAGATCTACAACCCCAGCCGCTACACAAGGACCATAAAACTCTCAGAGACCTTCAGGGCAGACACACTATCAGCAACACTAAACTACAGCTACACCATAAGGGGCTACCGGTACGTGTACATAACAAAGACCTTCAGGGCGGTTAACATGAAAATAACCGTCACCTGATCTTTTTTCCTATTTTTTTATTAAACAGGGCTTATTCCATGCTGACAAACACACAGCACTGAGATGATCAGAAAAAATTACTTCAACAAAATAAGGATTAAGGAAAAAATTATTCGAACATCTTCCTCATGCATCTTCTTATAGTACCCTCGGCTGCCTTTCCACCCATGAGGTTCTTTATCTCCTTTGCAAGGGCCTGTGCAGCCACAAGATCCGTGTGCTTGATCTCACCCTTCTCTATCCATTTATTCACCTCATCGTCAAGGTCTGATAGGGTTTTGAGTGCTGCATCAAGTTCCTCCTGCTCCTCAAGGAGGTGCATTGATTTAGCGCTCCTCACAAGGAGTTCAGGGTTCATGGCCTTGAGCATTCCATTAACACCTGAGGTTTCAACAAGTGACGCTATTGTCTGGAGTGTCATGAGGATCTGCTTCTCAACCATCTCCTTAGGGGCCCTGATTATCTGTGTACCCACATAGTAGTAGTCAAGGACACCTGAAAGTGTTACAGCTGTTACCAGGGACCCCATATCTGCAACTGCACTTGATACGTCGGCGGGTACAACATAGGCTGCCTTACCGCAGCTTTCAGCGAGTTCAACGCATTTTGATATCTGTTCATCTGTTGCTATGTCAAGTTCACTGCTTGAGTGTCCCCCTATGACATAGTGGCCATGCTGTGGTGTCCCGGGGACGGCTGCAGGGTGCATTGATGCTATACCAAGATCCTTACGGTCCCTTCTAAGCTCCCTTTCAAGGACGTAGTAGAGGACCACAGGTGAGACCGTACAGGTGTTTGCTATGACAGCCCCCTCTGGCAGGTGCTGTGTTATGTCCTTTGCTATCTCAAAGGTCCTTTTACCGAAGGGTGTGAAGAGTACTGCTATTTCAGCATCACTGGCTGCCTCAGCATCGTTGTCTGTTACAGTGACCCCCGCGTCCTCAACCACCTTCCAGTGTGCATCATCCAGCATTTCCTTTGCTGGTTCTGCCAGTACAACATCATGTCCGGCCTCTGCAAATTCAATTGCCATTCTGCTTCCGCCGTAGGGTGCCTCACCCCCATACTTTTCAGGCAAGTTCAGCTGGTCCACATAAAGTTTCTGGTTACCCGCGCCATAAACTGCAACTTTCATAGTGCTCACCTAACATTAATATATTGTTAAGTAATTTGAATGAATATTATAAATTTTGGCATTTTTTTCTTTGAAAAAAATAGGGTCCCCTAACATCCTAAAATACACAGGAAAGTCAAAGATTATTTTAAAGTTTAATATATCCCCATTCAAGTTTTAATTTAAGATTTAAAAGCATTAGACCTGTTATGGATTGAAACTATGGGGTCTGAGATGCAAAATTTTTTAATAAAATTAGCTGCCACCATAATACAGTTACTGTTCATAGGAATGATTAGAAAAGAGAAAATTTGAGTGATCTACTCTGACTCTGGTTCACCGTAAAGCTGCTCTGCTATTTTCTCCAGAGTTTCAATACCCTTCGCCTCCTTCTTGAGGAGCGGGACCTCTGCAACCACCTTATCACTGAATTTATCCCTGATCTGCTTAAGTCTCTCCTGCTGGAGCTTTCTGCGGGCATTGCAGAACTCACAGTCACTCTCCTCAGGGAGGACCTGGTTCACTATTACGCCGTCTGCGTGGATACTGTACTTCTCAAGGGCCTTCATTGCCCTCTCTGACTCGTATATGGACATCTCCTCCGGGATGACAACCATCTTGAAGGATGTCCTCTCAGGGTCTGACATGACCTCCCTTGCAGCGTTTATCTGCTTCTTGGTGGCCTCCATGTCCTGCAGTGCCCTGTCCTCCTCTTCCTCATCACCCATGAATGGGAGTATGTTCTTGAAGGCCTTGGCCATGCTCCCTATCTGCCTCCTTATCTTTATCATCTTCCCCACCCATGAGTCCATTATCTCAGGGAAGGATAGGAGTCTGAGGGTGTGGCCTGTTGGTGCCGTGTCAAAGATGACGATATCGTATTCATCGGTTGTCATGTACCTCAGGAACTGGTCGAAGGCCGCAGCCTCATCGATACCAGGGGACATTGATGCCATGTCCATCTGGTCCTGGAGCATATCCAGGCCCATGCCAGGGTTCATTGCAGCCTGTTCCTGAAGTTTTGCCTGGTACTCCTCCATCGCAACCTCCGGGTCTATCTCAACCGCGTAGAGGTTCTCGCTTATCTTTGTGGGGGTGTGGCCTATCTCCCTCTCCAGTGAATCTGAAAGTGAGTGTGCAGGGTCAGTTGAGATCACCAGGGTCTTCTTACCTGACCTTGCCATCCAGAGGGCTGTTGCAGCCGATATGGTTGTCTTACCAACCCCTCCCTTTCCGCCTATGAATACAAATGTTGTTTTGCCCTTATTGAACTTGAAGAGATCCTTAAATGCCATTATACTCCTCCTGTAAAATTAATCATCGATCCAAGATCAGCATCACTGATATAAGTTTTTCTACCTCTTTTGATAGTTATATAAAATATACCCTACTTACTTTTAACCATTGCTGTTGGATGAGAGTGATTCCATGAAGTGTGTTCCCCGGCTTTGTTCAGAAGCGGCATCGTTGATAGAGGATTTCATAAGGCAGAAGGTGGCTGAGAGTGGAACCGGCGGTGTGGTGCTGGGGCTCAGTGGCGGTGTGGACTCGAGCACAGTCGCATACCTTGCAGTTAATGCCCTGGGACCCGATAGAGTCCTTGGACTCATCATGCCATCCGATACCACTCCCAGGGATGATCTTAGACACGCCAGGACCGTTGCAGATGAACTTGGAATTGAGAGTGAAACCATAGACATTGACCCCATCCTAGAATCCATTGGTGGGCTCTGCAGCCATAATGCCAGTGAAATGGCCCTGGCAAACCTGAAACCGAGGCTCCGGATGGTGATCCTCTACTACCATGCCAACTCCATGAACCGGCTCGTGGCAGGTACCGGTAACCGGACCGAGCTACTCCTGGGTTACTTCACCAAGTACGGTGATGGTGGGGTTGACATGCTGCCCATCGGGGGACTGTACAAGGGACAGGTCCGTGAACTTGCGGGGAGGCTGGGTGTTCCCCCTGAGATAATAAAAAAACCGCCTACAGCCGGACTCTGGCACGGACAGACCGATGAGGATGAACTTGGTATGAGGTATGATCTGCTGGATGAACTCCTCTGCCTGCTGGTTGACAGAAAGCTACCGGTTGATGAGGTCGCATCCACCCTCTCTCTGCCGGTCTCAGAGGTTGAGAGGATTGCCAGGATGGTTGAAGGGTCAGAGCACAAGCTGAAGCCCCCTGAGGTCCCGGATATCAGGGAGGTGATGGAGTGTTCACACTGATATACATAACAGCATCATCAGTGGATGAAGCAGCATCCATCGGACGTAGACTTGTTGAGGAGAGACTCGCTGCCTGTGTTAATATAATACCCTTCATAAGGTCCATCTATCACTGGGAGGGGAGCCTGGAGGAGGATGATGAGTCAGCCCTCATCGTTAAAACGTCCCATGAACTGACCCCGCAAATAATTAAAAGAGTCAGGGAACTACATAGTTATGATAATCCATGCATAATATCAATTCCCATAACCGGGGGATCTCGTGATTACCTTGAATGGTTAGACAATGAAGTTAAAAGGCCATGATGGCGGTGATTCAGTGGATATTGAAAGGAAATGGCGTGATAGATGGAGAGATGCTGGCATATTTCAGGCTGACCCTGATGATAGAGAAAAAATATTCCTCACAGTCGCTTACCCCTACCCAAGCGGTGCGATGCACATAGGACACGGAAGAACCTACACGGTCCCTGATGTCTATGCGAGGTTCAAGAGGATGCAGGGCTACAACGTCCTGTTCCCCATGGCCTGGCATGTCACAGGGGCCCCGGTCATAGGGATAGCCCGGAGGATTCAGAGGAAGGATCCCTGGACCCTCAAGATCTACAGGGAGGTCCACAGGGTCCCTGAGGATGAGCTTGAACGTTTCAGTGACCCTGAGTACATAGTTGAATACTTCAGCAGGGAATACCGGTCTGTTATGGAGGATATGGGCTACTCCATCGACTGGAGGCGTGAATTCAAAACCACGGATCCCACCTACAGCAGGTTCATACAGTGGCAGATAAGGAAGCTGAGGGACCTTGGCCTCGTAAGGAAGGGCGCCCACCCTGTAAAGTACTGCCCTGAATGTGAAAACCCTGTGGGTGACCATGACCTCCTTGAGGGTGAGGGTGTCGCCATAAACCAGCTCACACTCCTCAAATTCAAACTTGGAGACTCATACCTTGTCGCAGCCACCTTCAGACCCGAGACCATCTACGGGGCCACCAACCTCTGGCTGAACCCTGATGAGGAGTATGTGAGGGTTGAAACAGGTGGTGAGGAGTGGATAATAAGCAGGGCCTCTGTGGATAATCTTTCACACCAGAAACTGGACCTCAAGGTCGCAAGTGAGGTTAACCCCGGCGACCTGATAGGCAGGTACGTAGAGAATCCTGTAACAGGCCAGGAACACCCCATACTCCCTGCATCCTTCGTTGACCCTGAATATGCCACAGGTGTTGTGTTCTCTGTCCCTGCCCATGCCCCTGCAGACTTCATAGCCCTTGAAGACCTCAGGAAGGACCATGAAATCCTTGAAAGGTACGGACTTGTGGATGTGGTTGATGGTATAGAGCCCCTGAATGTGATAACAGTGGATGGCTACGGTGAGTTCCCGGCGGCCGAGGTTATAGAGAAATTCGGTGTCAGAAACCAGGAGGACCCTCGCCTTGAGGATGCCACCGGGGAGCTATACAAGATCGAGCATTCCAGGGGCGTTATGAGCAGGCACATCCCTGTCTATGGTGGTATGAAGGTCTCTGAGGCCCGTGAGGTCATCGCCGATGAACTTAAGGACCAGGGCCTTGCAGATGAGATGTATGAATTCGCTGAGCGGCCTGTCATATGCCGCTGCGGTGGCAGGTGCGTTGTGAGGGTCATGGAGGATCAGTGGTTCATGAAGTACTCTGACGATGCATGGAAGGGCCTGGCCCACAGGTGCCTCGAGGGTATGAAGATAATACCAGAGGAGGTCCGGGCCAACTTTGAATACTACATCGACTGGCTCAATGACTGGGCATGTTCAAGGAGGATAGGCCTTGGGACAAGGCTACCCTGGGATGAGAGATGGATCATCGAACCCCTCACAGATTCAACCATCTACATGGCATATTACACCATTGCACACCACCTCAGGGAGATGGATGTCAGTGAGCTGGATGACGAGTTCTTTGATGCCATATTCCTGGGTGATTCAGGAGCCTCTAAGGATCTCAGGGAGGAATTCCAGTACTGGTACCCCCTTGACTGGAGGCTCTCGGCCAAGGACCTCATAGGCAACCACCTGACCTTCCATATATTCCACCACTCAGCCATATTCCCTGAGTCAGGGTGGCCCCGAGGGGTTGTTGTCTTTGGTATGGGCCTCCTTGAGGGTAACAAGATGTCATCCTCCAAGGGCAACGTCATACTCCTCAGGGATGCCATTGAGAAGCACGGTGCAGATGTGGTGCGGCTCTTCCTCATGTCATCAGCAGAGCCCTGGCAGGACTTTGACTGGAGGGAGAGTGAGGTCATCGGGACCCGCAGAAGGATTGAATGGTTCAGGGAATTCGGAGAGAAGGTGTCAGGTATCCTGGATGGAAGACTTGTCCTCAGTGAGGTTAAACCTGCTGAACCTGAAAGCTTCATTGGAAGGTGGATGATGGGACAGCTGAACCAGAGGATACGTGAAGCCACAGAGGCTCTTGAATCATTCCAGACCAGAAAGGCGATTCAGGAGGCACTATATCTTCTTAAAAAGGATGTTGACCACTACCTTAAGCGTGTTGAGGGTAGAGCCGATGATGAGGTTAAATCTGTCCTTGCAAACGTTCTGCACGCATGGATAAGGCTCATGGCCCCCTTCATACCATACACTGCCGAGGAGATGTGGGAGATGTATGGTGGTGAGGGTTTCGTATCAGAGGCCCCATGGCCAGAGTTCTCATTTGATGCAGAGAGCAGGGATGTTCAGGCTGCAGAGGAGATGGTCCAGAACACCGTCAGGGACATTCAGGAAATCGTGAAGATCCTTGGCTCCACCCCCGGGAGGGTCCACATATACACATCACCGAAATGGAAGTGGGATGTGCTGAGGGTCGCAGCAGAGGTAGGAAAACCAGATATGGGCTCAATAATGGGCAGGGTGTCAGCTGAAGGCATCCACGATAACATGAAGGAGGTCGCTGAATTTGTAAGGAGGATCATCAGGGACCCCGCTAAATCAGAGGTTACGGTTATAGACGAGTACAGTGTACTCATGGATGCATCTGATTACATTGAATCAGAGGTTGGAGCCGAGGTTGTGATCCACAGAAAACCCGACTATGACCCTGAAAACAAGGCTGTGAATGCTGTTCCTCTGAAGCCGGCCATATACCTTGAATGATCTCCAGCCGACCCTTCAAAGTATAATTTAACTCCTACTCCTTTTTTCTTTGATATGTATCCAGAGCTGGGTGCGACTACCGTATCATCGTCCTTAACTCTTACCCCTTTGATATCAAAAAATGAGAGTCTTTTCAGTCTGATGGACCCCCTCAATCCACCACATATCTTCCAACCCTGTTCATAAGGGTCCCTACACCCTCGACTGTGGCCCTCACAGTATCCCCAGGTACCATCTGTCCCACACCTGGAGGCGTGCCTGTTGCTATTATGTCCCCTGGCTCCAGTGTCATGATATGGGATATGAACTCAAGGAGCTCATGGACCGTGAATATCATGTTGGAGGTGTTTGATGACTGTCTGACCTCCCCGTTTAGCTTCAGAGATATATCAAGGTTATCCGGGGTTATTTCAGTCTCTATCACAGGCCCCACAGGACAGAAGGTGTCAAAACTCTTTGCACGTGTCCACTGCCCGTCCCTCCTCTGGAGGTCCCTAGCAGTTACATCATTGAGGACCGTGTATCCTGCTATGAACTCAGATGCCGCGGAAGAGTCAACCCTCCGGGCCCTCTCTGATATGACGGCTGCAAGTTCAACCTCATAGTCAACCTCTGATGACATCTCAGGGTATATTACCGTGTCTCCATGGCCTATCACGGTGGTTGGTGGTTTCAGGAAGATGACTGGTTCATCAGGGATCTCCATCCCCAGTTCGGCTGCATGGTCCCGGTAGTTGAGGCCGACGCAGACCACCTTTGAGGGTGATACCGGTGGGAGTATCCTCACATCATCCAGTGAATGTTCAGCGATGGCTTCAGGGTTATCTGAAAGGTATTCCTCCCTCCGGATCTCTAAGATCCTGTTATTCTCTGTGAATCCATGGAGGATTCTCCCATCCTTCATGAACCTGAGGAATTTCATCTCATCACCTTCAGGGTATTATCCTCTCAATTGGCACCACAAGTATGTCCCTGGCACCAACCGCCTTGAGCCTGTTTACAAGGTTGAAGACCTCCTTTTCATCCACTACAGCGTGTACCGCCACCACCCCGTTATCTGAGAGCACCTCTGAGACCGTGGGGCCTGTCATCCCGGGCATCAGAGCTCTGACCCTTTCAAGGTTTTTGCGGTCGATGTTTAGCATCACCAGCCTCCTGCCCTCGGCATCTATGACTCCACGTATACCTGTTCTGAGTTCCTCTATTATCCTGGACTTGGTGGCGTAGCTTTCCCTGTTTGCTATTAGCTTAACCGAGCTTTCCAGGATGGTGTCGATCACCCTGAGGTGGTTCATCCTGAGGGTCGTCCCTGTGCTGCTCAGGTCTGTTATGAGGTCAGCGACTCCAATGAAGGGTGCTATCTCTGTTGATCCTGTGAGTTCAACAACCTCTGCATCTATGCCCCGCTCACGGAGATATTTCTCTGTTATCCCCGGGAACTCTGTGGCTATAACTGCACCCTGAGGTATATCCTCCGGGCCCCTCATGGGTGAGTCCTCAGGGGCTGCAAGGACCAGGCTGGCCCTTCCGTATCTGAGGTCCTCCAGGATTTCGACGTCACTTCCCCTTTCAACTATGAGATCATAGCCTGTGATCCCCAGGTCAGCGGCACCGTCGGCAACGAATTCAGGTATATCCGCTGCCCTGCTGAACATTACCTCGATCTGTGGGTGCTGTGTCTTTGAGAATAATTTTCTGTTAACAGTGTCCTTAAGACCTACACCTGCATTCTCAAGTAACCTTATCGCAGGCTCGCTTATTCTTCCCTTGGAGGGAACCGCTATTCTTATCTTCATTCAATCCCTCAATTACTGGTTAAATTTTAAATTAAAATCATGCAGGTTCTGTTCATCTGCAGGACATATCATTCTTGGCTGTAGATTAACTTATATCTCTTTCAGAAAACCTATATAATAGGTTTGGAGTCCGGTCCATGACTGGATTATAAGTTAAAACTTATAAGTTATAAGGTGGTTCCATGGAGAATGAAAGTATACTGATAACCGGTACAGAGATCCTTGATGCCAGGGGGGTCCGGCGTGGATCCGTCCTCATTGAGGATAACAGGATAGCTGATGTATCAAACACCCTAAGCCCCGGGGATGCCGACACAGTGATTGATGGAACTGGAAAGCTCCTGATCCCTGGACTCGTGAACACCCACACCCACCTCTCAATGACACTTTTCAGGGGGATTGCAGATGACCTTCCCCTGGACAGATGGCTGAACGACCACATATGGCCGGCTGAGGCCCGGCTCAACGGTGACTACTGCTACGCTGGAGCCCTCCTGGGATGCATCGAAATGATAAGATCAGGGACAACCTCCTTCAACGACATGTACTTCTACATGGACCACGTTGCACGTGCCGTGGAGGAGGCAGGCCTCAGGTGCGTCATAAGTCACGGCATGATAGACCTGGGCGACACTGAAAAGATGAGAGCAGAACTGATGGAGAGCCGCAGGATAATAAAGGAATGCCACGGGATGGCTGATGGGCGCATAATGGTTGCACTTGGCCCCCACAGTCCCTACACCTGCTCAGAGGAACTTCTTAAAAAGACGGCTACCCTGGCCTGTGAAAATGATCTCATGATACATATACATGTCTCAGAGACAGATAATGAGGTCAGTGAAGTCTCAAGGTCCCATGGAATGACACCTGTGGAGTACCTTGATGAGACAGGTTTACTGGGCCCGCAGACCGTGGCTGCCCACTGCGTCTGGCTGAAGGAGCGGGATATGGATATCCTTGCAGAGAGGGATGTGAAGGTCTCACACAACCCCACGAGTAACATGAAACTTGCATCCGGAGTATCCCCCGTCACCCGGCTCCTCAAGAGGGGTGTTAACGTTTCACTGGGAACCGATGGAGCCGCATCAAACAACAACCTCGACATGTTCCAGGAGATGAAAACGGCCTCCCTGCTCCAGAAGGTGAACCTGGGAGACCCCACAGCCCTTCCAGCCATTGAGGTATTCAGTATGGCCACAGTCAACGGTGCCAGGGCCCTTGGAATCGACGCCGGCCTGATAGCCCCTGGTAAGCTCGCTGACATCGTCATACTAAACACCAGGAGGCCCCACCTCACACCATGGAGAAATCCAGAATCACACACAGTGTATGCTGCCTCAGGGGCCGACGTGGACACCGTCATATGCGACGGCAGGATACTACTCAGGGAGGGGGAACTGGAGGTCCTGGACGAGGAATACGTTATGGAAATTGCAGAATCAGCTGCAGGGGAGCTAACAGATGATGGCCCTCTTCGACGTTGATAAGACCCTGATACACAGGTCATATGCACATGAGGACGCCTTCAGGCACGCCTTCAGGGAGGTCTATGGCGTTGATGCCGGCGTGGACACCATAGACTACCACGGGAAGACAGACCCTTCAATAGCAGAGGAGGTGCTCCTCCTCAAGGGACTCGAAGATGCGGAGATAGAGATGCACCTGGATGAATTCCTGGTGGAACTCAGAGAGTACGTGAAGCATAACATAAAGGGGGAGGATATAGAACTCATAGATTGTGTGGATGAGTTCCTGAGTTTCCTAAAATCCATGGGTGTGTCTATTGGCCTCGTTACAGAAAACCTGATGGAAATAGCATTCATGAAGCTTGAAAGGGCGGGTATTGCAGGTTACTTTTCCTTTGGGGGCTTTGGAAGTGACAGCCCCGACAGGAAGAAGTTGACTGAGATTGCGGTTAGAAGGGGCCTGAGCCTCGGTGCAACCGGTGTCACTGTACTCTTCGGTGACACCCCCCATGACATGATGGCCGGCACCCATGTTGGAGCTGTTAACATCGGCATATCAGCGGGGAGGTACAGTGAAAGGGACCTCCTGGCTGCCGGGGCCTGTTATGTATTCCCTGATTACAGAAGCCCTGAACTCAGGGATACCGTGCTGAATATCCATGACCCGTGATCATATTTAATAGCTGTCTTAAGCTGATTTAAGGCCTCTCTCTATGAACCCGGTTTTCCTTTCCCTGTTGAGGACTATGCTTTTAAGCCATTCAGGTCTGGTTTCAGGGAAATCCTTCCTGTAGTGGGACCCCCTGCTCTCCTCCCTTATCAGGGCTGACTCCACCACCAGCGAGGACGTTATAAGCATGTTTTCAAGTTCAAGGGCCTCAATGAGGTAGGTGTTAAATCCGGATGTCTCAGGGACATTCAGATCACCCATCATCATTCTGAGGTCTTTGATAACTGTCCTGGCTGATTCAAGGGACTCACGACTCCTTACTATTGCAACACCGCTCCACATGGCCTCGTGAAGCTTATCCCTTATCTCAGATGGGTTGTGGGATCCATCGGCCACCATTGACTTTATACGGTATTCCTCCTCCTCGACCGCCGATTTAATGGATGCAGAGGATGATTTAAGGGCGTTCCTTGCAGCAGCTATCCCTGCTCTACGCCCGAATACCTGGGTATCCGCAAGTGCATTGCCTCCCAGTCTGTTGGCTCCATGGACACCCCCTGCAACCTCGCCGGCTGCAAAGAGGTTCCTGAGGTTTGTTCTTCCCCATTCATCTATCCTGACACCCCCCATGAAGTGGTGTGCTGTGGGTGCCACCTCCATTGGCTCGGATCTTATATCAATACCAACATCCTGGAACTGGAGGAGCATGGTCTCAAGTTTCTCCTCTATGACCTCATCAGGGAGGTGGCTGACATCAAGGTAGACTCCACCATGCCTGGTGCCCCTCCCCTCCATGATCTCAGTGTAGATTGCCCTTGCAACAACATCCCTTGTTGCAAGTTCACCCCTGGGGTCGTATCTCTTCATGAACCTCTCCCCCTCACTGTTGAGGAGTATTCCGCCCTCACCCCGCACGGCCTCCGTCACAAGGATCCCCCTCCTTGACTCTGGGTAGACCATGCCTGTGGGATGGAACTGGACCTGCTCCATGTCAATCAGGTCAGCCCCGGCCTTCCATGCCACAGAGAACCCATCACCACCCTTCTGGATTGTGTTGGAGGTCACCGGGTAGATGTGACCGGCTCCCCCTGTTGCGAGGATGGTTGAAGCTGCCCTGAAGGCCACAGTGCTGGAGTCCCTGATGGATACGCCCATGGCTCCAAGTACACGGTCCTCCTCCACGAGGAGGGATGTTATCATGACCTCCTCCACGGTCTCTATATCCCGTCGTAGGACCTCCTCCTTGAGGGCGGTTATCATCTCATGGCCGGTGCGGTCACCCTGGTAGCACGTCCTGCGGTATGTCTGCCCCCCGAAGGGTCTCTGGTCAAGCAACCCGGATTCCTGCCTTTCGAAGAGCGCCCCGTAGTTTTCAAGGTCCCTCAACCTGTCGGGTGCCTCATCCACAAGTATGCGGACGAGGGCAGGGTCATTGATGAACCCACCCCCCCTCATGGTATCCTCGAAGTGCACGTCCGGACTGTCCTCAGGGTCAACACATGCAAATGCAGCGTTGTATCCGCCCTCAGCCATTCCAGTGCATCCTGATTTGAATGATAAACCCTTTGATACTATTAATGGCGTGAGATTGTGTTCAGAAACTTCTATGGCCGCCCTGCAGCCGGCTCCCCCGGAGCCTATTATCAGAACATCACATTCATAGACCTGACTTTCCATGGACAATATTTTTAACATTCACTATTATAAGGTTTGGCAGTCAATAGTTAAGGTGATAAACCATCACACGAGAATAAAGTCAATCCATGGTGACAACACCCCATACATTCTGGTGATTGGCCTGGTCAACAGTGGATTAACCACCTGATTTATTCAATAATTTAAAATCAGTGGGGGTTCTGTTTGAAAAGAAAGGATATAGTGAAGCTTTCAAGGAGGGACTTTGAAAGGGCATGGCTTGAAAGTGGGAGGAGCCTCAGTAAACCCCACCATGACATGCAGTATCCACGCCTCCGATTTGAAACCGGAAAATCTCATGTACTCTATGATACCATCTGGATGATAAGGGAGGCCTACCTGCGCCTCGGCTTCAGTGAAATGGTGAACCCGCTCCTCATAGACGAGGAGCACATATACCGCCAGTTCGGGCCCGAGGCCCCTGCAGTGCTGGACAGGTGCTTCTACCTTGGGGGCCTCCCAAGGCCCGACATCGGACTCGGGGCCGATAGAATTCAGATGATAGAGGATATGGGTATAGAGGTATCTGAAGAGAAGCTAGAAAACCTGAAGGAGGTCTTCAGGTCATACAAGAAGGGTGACCTTTCAGGGGACGACCTGGTCCTGGAGGTCTCAAATGCCCTTGAAGTTGAGAGCCATGATGGTCTGAGGGTCCTTGAGCGGGTGTTCCCTGAGATAAGGGATCTGAAGCCAGTTTCAGGGAGAACCACCCTCAGGTCCCATATGACATCAGGATGGTTCATATCACTCCAGAACATCCACGACAGATACAGAATGCCCCTGAAGCTTTTCTCAATTGACCGCTGCTTCCGGAGGGAGCAGAAGGAGGACTCAAGCCACCTTATGACCTACCACTCCGCATCCTGTGTCTTTGTGGACGATGAGGTCCCTCTCGATGTGGGTAAGGCCGTTGCAGAGGGACTCCTCGAACACCTGGGATTCTCAAGGTTCAGGTTCCGCCCGGATGAGAAGAAGTCCAAGTACTACATACCCGGCACCCAGACAGAGGTCTACGCCTACCACCCCCTCCTTAAGGAGTGGGTTGAGGTGGCAACCTTTGGCCTCTATTCACCAATAGCCCTCTCCATGTACGGGATAGACAGGGAGGTCATGAACCTGGGAGTGGGGGTTGAAAGGGTTGCCATGATACTCAACCAGGCCAGTGACGTGCGTGAAATGGTCTACCCGCAGATATATGGGGAGTGGAGGCTGTCTGACAGGGACATCGCCGAGATGCTCAGGATAAACCTCCACCCTGTAACCTCCGATGGTCGCATGCTCATGGAGCAGATAATCAAAACCTGGAGGGCCCATGCAGACGCCCCATCCCCCTGCAGCTTCGAGGTCTACAGTGGAGAGTTCCTGGGACGACGGATAGAGGTGAGTGCCCTTGAGGTGGAGGAGAACACCCGGCTTCTGGGACCCGCAGTATGGAACACCGTTTACATATATGATGGAAACATCCTGGGGGTGCCCCCAGGGACCGAACTCGACAGCGACCTCATCATCAGGGCCAGGAAGGAGGGCCTGAACACAGGCATAACCTACATGGAGGCCCTTGCAGCCGAGGCCGCCTACCGCATAGAGGAGATGGTTGTAAGCGGCGCAGAGGAGGTTGAGATAAGGAGCACGATAGCAAGGTCCCTCTCTGACCTTAACCTCACACTCGAGGACACCGCCATGAGGTACATAACAGGTAAAAACCGTGAGATCGACCTGAGGGGGCCGCTGTTCTCAACAATAAGGTGCAAGTTAAGGGGGTGAGGCTCTGATAATCAGAGGAACTGTTAAATCAGGTTTCGGTGAGGGGGCATACTTCATAACTCGCAGCGTATACCAGGAACAGTTCAGGAAAAAGCTGGGCTTCGACCCCTTCCCGGGCACCCTCAACATAGAGGTTGGGGACCCTGAAATTCTGGATAGAATAAAGAGGGGGGCCCCTGTGATACATGGAGGCGGGGGCTTCGGTGATGTCCTCTACGTTAAGGCCGTGCTCAACGGAGAGGTTGAAGGGGCCATCCTCTTCCCCGTCAAAACCCATCACAGGGCCGGGTGCCTTGAATTTGTGGCCCCTGTGAATCTCAGAAAAACCCTTAAATTAAGGGATGGAGATACCGTTAGCCTGGATATAGAGTCTGATGAAGTCCAGGAATAGAACATCAGTAGATGGATACATGATAATGGATTAATAAACATCAGGATTATCAATGGAGATTGTGATCATATGATTCAGGAAGCCCTTAAAGCGCTTAAAAGGGGAGAAATAGTCCTTGTATTTGATGCAGATAACCGTGAAAGAGAAACCGACATGATCGTTGCTGCTGAGAAAATAAAGCCGGAGCATATAAGTATCATGAGAAACGATGCCGGGGGACTCATATGTGTTCCTGTCTCCTGGGAGAACTCAGAGAAGCTTGGAATACCCTACATGACCGATATAATGGAGGAGGCATCAGGCAGGTACCCGGTCCTCGGGAAACTGTCCCCCCATGACATACCCTACGATGAGAAGTCTGCCTTCTCCATAACCGTGAACCACAGGAAGACATTCACAGGGATAACAGACAATGACCGTGCCCTCACAATAGGGGAACTCGCAGGCATCTGCAGGGATGATAAGCATGAGAGCTTCGGCGACCTATTCCGATCCCCCGGCCATGTCACCCTCCTCAGGGCTGCTGATGGCCATGTACTCAGCAGGGGGGGTCACACCGAGATGAGCATAGCCCTCATGGAGATGGCCGGACTTACCGGTGTTGCTGTCTGCTGTGAGATGATGGATGACAGGACAGGTAACTCTCTCTCAACAGAGGATGCCATGAAATACGCCAGGGAGCATGACCTTATTTTCATGAGCGGTGCAGACCTTATTGAATCATACATGGAGTTCAGATCATAGAGGTGTTCATAATGGAGAGGCTGAAGATAGGGATCAATGGACTTGATGATACCATAGGCGGTTTCCCCATGGGAAGGTCCGTTCTGATAACAGGGGAGCCCGGGTGTGGTAAGACCATCTTCGGGCTGCGCTTTGCCATAAGCAGCTGCATGGAGGGTTATAACACCGTCTACATAACAGCAGAGGAGGACGCCAATGACCTCCACATACAGGCAAACTCCTTCGGGTGGAACACCCAGGAGCTGGAGGAGAAGGGGCTCCTCAACTTCATAGAACTTACAGGTATAAGGGCGAGGATAACCGAGGCAGAGCTAAGCATGGACATGGATCCAATGAAGGGCAACTTCACCAAGATAATACATGACATACCCCCTGAGGCCGAGGTGGTTGTCATAGACAGTCTTGGTGGCTACACAGCCAAACTCACAGCCTATGAATTCAGGAACCAGTTTGACCTCCTCGTATATGAGCTCAAACAGCGCGGTATAACATCCGTCATAATACTGGACAGTGCAACATCCAAGGAGTTCAATGAACTTGCTCTATTCTCGGTCTACGGCGCCATAAAGCTTGGTAGAAGGGAGAACCCCTACACCGGTCGCAGGGAGCGGATAATGGACATAGTCAAGATGAGAAGCACCAAAACACCACTCCAGTTCCTCACATATGAGATCGGTGGTGAGGAGGGTATAACCATAACTGAAGGTGAGGAGATCCCTCAAGAGGATATGGGGATCTAAAACCTCAATCCAGAAGAAAGACATCCAGAATAGGTATTCAACCCCTGAATACCCTTCTGATTTCTTCGGGGCCCATGTAACCCCTAAATTCTGGTTTTTTTGCTAATCTGATGAGGGCATCGACATCGAGGTGCTCCTCCACAGTCTCCATGGCCTTCAGGCAGAAGTCCTCAAGTTTTATCTCAACCTCAGGTGTGCCACCCCTCTCACTCATCTCTATCCTCGGGATGGCAAGGTACCTTCCACCTGATGCCCTCTCAAATATATCCATATCATAGACCCTGTTCAGTATTCCACAGGATACATCAACACCCAGTCCCTCAAGTACAGCTATGTGGGCGTCAAGATCAACCACTGCAGACTCTATGCCGCCCTTACTGCAACCGGCAACCATTATCACAGGGATCCCGGCTGCCAGGGCAATCTCAGCCCCTGAGTATGGTGTTATATCATTCAGGAGGCCCGTGAGGATGCTCATAACTCCCTCGATAAGTATTATGTCATATCTTCCCCTCACAGATTCAAGGACATCCCTGAGCTCCATCCAGCCCAGGCGGCCTATCCTTATGGATGAGTGCTCCTCCATTGGCTCCTTTATGAGGTAGAGGGCGGGGACTATGTCCCTGACATCGGGTCCCACCTTGATAACACCCACCCTGAGGCCCCTCCTCCTGAGGGCGCCTGCAAGGCCCGTTAATATGAAGGTTTTACCTGAGTCTGAACCCGTGGATGCTATCATTATGGCGGGTGGCGTGCCCCTCACCCCTCCAATGTCTGTCACGCGTATACCCGTTGATATCCCGAGTTCAGATCTCAGGGCTTCACGAAGTTTCCTGTTGGCTTCAAGTATCCTCTCCCTTGATGTCTCATCTGCATCAAGGAATTCCAGGATGTTATCGACGAGGGCAGGGTTCTCATCCAGGCAGCCATGGACCATGGTCCCTGCAACGTTACCATCATCACTGCAGACCCCTGATATGATCTCCCCTGGCCTTTCACGATAGTCTGCCCTGACTATGCTGGACCTCATTATCTCAGGTGCATCGCCACGTATCTCACCGTAGGTGTGGCAGTGGAAACCTGTTATGCTCTCACCTGACATCCCGGAGGTGAGGAAGGACTCTCCGGTTATGGTTGCCTCCACCCGGTCGTTGCTTATCATGGGGTGGAAGGTTACGTTAAGTAGTCCCAGGCCCTCCCTGTAAACAGGGCATGGAGACCTTCTCCCTATATCTGTCCTCTCTGCAAGGGCCTGGAAACCTGAGCATATCCCCAGTACAAATTTTCCGTCGGCCGCCATCCTCCTTATCTCGGATCCAAGTTCAGGTGAAAGGCTTCCTGACTCAACTATGCTTCCCCCCGGTATTATGATCCCGTCCAGGACCCTGTGGGCCCTTGAACCCTTCACAAGGCCATTAGCTCCAACAATATCCGTTGGGAGAAATCCGAAGTTCTCAAAGGCAGGGACCGATCCCCTGACACAGACGAGTCCAATCCTCATGGGGGACACTCTCTTACAGTGAAGCAATCTCCCTCATGGCCGATAATATTATGCCGTCATCGCAGGGCTTTGCCTGTAGCTGCAGACCAACAGGAACTCCCCCCACATCTCCTGCCGGTATGCTTGCAGCCGGTATGCCTGCAAGGTTAGCTATGACCGTCAGGACATCATAGGCGTACATTTCCATTGGTTCAAGCTCCTCGCCCAGTTTGTGGGGTAGTTTTGGAACCGTTGGCCCCGCTATTATGTCCACGTTGGTGAGAAGACCTGTTATCTCTCTCCTTATGAGGGATCTTGCCTGGAGGGCTCTCTTGTAGTATCTTCCAGATAATTCCTTCTGACTTATGTAGGAACCCATATGTATCCTCCTGAGGACCTCAGGACCGCAAACATCCTCTATCCTGTGGCCGTACTTCCTGCCGTCATACTTCCTGGTGGCTGAGAAGAATTCAACGTAGTTTATGAGGTAGTAGGTGGGGAGGCAGAGGTCTATGTATCTGAATTCCAGTTCAACTATCTCGGCGCCCTCATCCTCAATGGCGCCCAGTTTATCCTGGATAACATCGTCTATAGCCTCATCGGTGACCTCCAGAAACTCCCTGACAACACCGACCCTTAGGTCCTTCAGCTCAGTCGCCGCCTCAAGGTCAGGTGAACCTTCCAGGGTTGTGGGGTCTGCAGGGTCATGGCCTGATATGACCTCAAGGGCCAGGGAGATCCCTGAGACATCCGCTGCCAGGGGCCCTATCTGGTCAAAGCTCATGGCGAGGTCCAGAAGTCCCTGCCTGGAAACTGCCCCATAGGTTGGTTTGAAGCCCATTACACCGCAGTGTGATGCTGGATTCCTTATTGAACCCCCTGTATCTGATCCAAGTGCCAGGTCACACATGTCAGCAGCCACTGCGGCAGCACTTCCACCACTTGAACCGCCCGGGATCCTTCCAGGGGCTGCTGGATTGTCTGTTGGACCGAAGAATGAGGTCTCGGTTGAACTTCCGGCGGCAAATTCATCCATGTTGGTCATGCCGATTATTATGCCGTCCTCCGCCTTTATGCGCCTTATAACAGTTGCATCGTAGCTTCCAGTGTAATTTTCGAGGGTCCTTGAAGCTGCTGATACGTTGAAGTCCTCCACGTTGATGTTGCTTTTAACTCCTATCACAAGGCCCGCCAGTCTCCCTGTCTCCTGGCCAGAGGCTATCCTTTCATCTATCTCCTCTGCCCTCTTAACGGCCTCCTCAACCTTTAAATCTACGAAGGCGTTGATATCATCGTTCTCTGATTCAATCCTCTTAAGAAATTTTTCAAGGTTTTCTGATGCGGTCAGGGCATGATTCTTAATCATATCAACCTTATCAACAGTTTCCATGTTTAACACCCTTATATTTCAATTTTAAGTGAAATTTAAGTCTGATCTGCATTAATGGCTGCCATGACTGGGTCTGGCTTGGAATATCTGACCCGTGGGGCTCCACGGCCACCATGGCAGCATACATCTCTGGTTTTAATTTCATTTCCAACACTAATAAATGTGAGATGTTCAATATTTAAAGATTGGGAGATTGGACTGGATTGTTATTAAATGGATGGTGGATGAATGGAAAAAACAGTTGTGCTCACGAGGAGCGATGTTGAGGGTCTCCTTGACATGGAAGACTGCCTGAAGGCAGTTGAGGGTGCCTTTGTACAGGAGGCCCTTGGAAGGGTTCAGATGCCCCCTAAAATGTACCTGTTTTTCAGTAGATACGATGGCGACCTCAGGGTCATGCCCTCCTACCTTGAGGAACTTGAGATGGCCGGTGTTAAGTGTGTCAATGTGCACCCCTCCAACCCTGATAGACATTCCCTGCCAACGGTGATGGCTGTCATAGAGCTGGTGGACCCTGAAACAGGGTTCCCCCTTGCACTGATGGACGGAACCCATATAACCGATATGAGGACGGGTGCCGCTGGCGGTGTATCTGTAAAGTACCTCGCATCCAGGGACGCGTCGAGTCTCGGGATAATCGGTGCCGGAAGGCAGGCCTGGACCCAGTTAATGGCAATCAGCAGGGTGGCGGATCTTGAGGAGGTCAGAGTCTACTGCAGGACACCGTCAACGCGTGAAAAATTTGCCTTAAGGGCTTCAAGGGAATACGAAGTCCCCGTTAGGGCCGCTACAGAGCCAAGGGAGGCTGTTAAGGGTATGGACATCGTTGTAACCGTCACTCCATCAAGGCGTCCTGTGGTCATTGCAGACTGGGTGTCCCCGGGTACGCACATATGTGCCATGGGTGCAGACGCCCCAGGGAAGCAGGAACTGGACCCCCTCATACTCAAAAATGCCCGTGTATTCTATGACAGCCTGGAGCAGGCAACCCACAGCGGAGAGATAAACGTGCCCATCACCGAGGGAATCCTCGGGGTGGATGACCTCCAGGGAAGCCTGGGGGATGTTATGACAGGCAAGATTGAGGGTAGAACTTCAACCGCTGATGTGACAGTATTTGATTCGACTGGACTCTCCATTCAGGACATAACAACAGCATGGATGGTCTATGAGAGGGCCGTTGCCGGTGAGGTGGGCCTTGAGGTGGATCTTCAGGGATGAGGTGAAGCACATATGGGGAGTGGAAGGATCCTTATAGCATGAATGACAGATAATTTGATGGAGCTGATAGCATGTACCCCACCAGGACGTATATGAATGAACTCCTCACAAGGATGGACCATGTCTTCGAGAGGATGAGGTTAATTAGCAGAACAAGATCCCTTAAAAGGGAGGAGATGGAAGAGATAGACCACCACCTGACGGAGATAATGAGGATACTGAACAGGTACAACTGAAGTCGGGACACATGACCGGTATCCTCCTATTTGCTCTGACATCATTTCTTATCGGATTATCAGGTGCCATGGCCCCCGGCCCCCTCCTAACCGTAACTGTTTCAGATTCCATCAGGAGGGGATTCAGGGCTGGACCCCTCCTTGTGGCCGGGCATGTCCTCGGGGAGGCCCTTCTCGTTGTTCTGATACTTATGGGTCTGGGTTGTATCCTCAGATCAGGCGCTGCTCCAGCCCTTCTGGGGACTGCAGGGGGAGCGGTCCTTATATGGATGGGGATCCTTGGGTTCAGGGATTCTGAAGACGCTGAAAGCATACCCGATGGGGGGTCAATCCTCAGGGGGGCCATCATAAGCCTCGCAAACCCCTACTTCTTCCTGTGGTGGGGTGCAGTGGGCGCTGCCCTCATGTACAGGGGACTGGAGTCAGCAGGCACCCTGGGACTTCTGGCGTTCCTTGCAGGTCACTGGTCATCCGACCTCACATGGTACAGCCTGGTATCATTCATGTCATCAAGAAAATCGTTCAGAATGGATGGAAAACCATACAAACTCGTTATGAGAATTTTAAGTTCATTCCTGATTCTCTTTGGAGTATACTTCATTATTGAGAGTCTGAAGACCATTTCAGGATAGGCAAGGTCTTTATTGGTTTCCCGTTACTGCAGTGTTCTCTCAAATTAATGATACAATCAGATCCAGTGAAGGCAACTGATCTGACACCCACCCTCAAAATCTTAATACCATGAACAACATACTCAGATCCAATGAAGGCCGTTGTTTTTGATAATTCAGGCACCCTAATACGGAGGTACAGGGCCCTCAAGAACCTTAAAACCGGTAAGATATGTGACAGCATGAACTCCCTTGATGTTGTTGATTACCGGGATCGTAGGGCGCTCGTGGTGCTTCAGACGGATCCATCCACCTGTATAGTTAATGCCAGACCCGACCAGACCATCTACGAATTCATAGAGAGGAACCATATAAGGTTCAATATAAGTTACGCCAACACAGCTGTTGATCAAGGTGAAATCCTTGATGTGCTCAGGGATGACCCTGCCACCGTGAGGGACATACAGGACACCATAGATGCTGTCGCAGAAAAGAACTATAACATACAGATATGCAGCGGTTCAGGTTTCATCGTCAACATGGACCGGAGGAGGGTGGATTTCACCATAACAGCCGGTGGAAAACTCTTCCCTGAGGTCCCACATGTTATCAGAGAACTCATGAACCGGAAAATCGACATATACATTGCATCCGGAGACCGGAGGGGGTCCCTGATGGAACTTGCAAGGATCCTTGGGCTCCCAACTGAAAACGTATTTGACACCGCAGACACCGAGAGGAAGGCCGAAATAATCCGTGAACTCAGGAGGAGGTACAGCAGGGTGGTTATGGTGGGTAATGGCATCAATGATATTCTGGCACTGAGGGAGGCTGATATAGGGGTTCTTACACTCCAGCAGAGGGAACCTGTTCCCCAGAGGCTCATAGAAGCCGCTGATTATGTAATAGAGAATATAGAAGAGCTGCTGGATATAGAGATCTGAATTTAAACAGAGGGGGGATGTATTATGGCTGATTTGAGCATAATCCAGGTGAACGACACCCACGGATACATTAAAAGCCATCCTGAACTTTTCTGGGAGGGCCGCGAAATCGTATATGAGAACCTTGGTGGTTACCAGCACATAGCCGGACTTGTTGATAAAATACGCCAGGAGAGGCCCACACTACTCCTTGACTGCGGGGACACAATACACGGCACATACCATGCCGTCAAGAGTCGGGGCGCTGCAATGATCCCGCTGCTGAATGAGATGGGATTTGACGCCATGACAGCCCACTGGGAGTTCGCCTATGGCCCTGAAAGGTTCATTGAACTCTCAAAGAAGTTAGACTACCCCATGCTTGCCATAAACTGCTACCGTGAGGGTAGCGACAGGCTGATATTCCAGCCCTATGAAATCCTTGATGTTGGGGAAGTGCAGGTGGGTGTCATAGGGATAGCATCAAACATAGTCGATAAGGTCATGCCCCCCAGCTTCAGCGAGGGCCTTGAATTCACCCTTGGCCTGGAGGAGCTCCCAGGATGGATCGATGTCCTCAGAAATGATGAGAGGGTGGATCTCATCGTTGTGATATCACACCTTGGCTTTCCACAGGAGGTGCAGCTGGCATCTGACGTAGGGGACATCGATGTGCTGCTGAGCGCACACACCCACAACAGGCTTGAGAGGCCCCACATGGTTGGAGATACCATAATCATACAGTCTGGCTGTCATGGCTCCTTCATCGGGCGCCTTGACCTTGAGGTGCGTGATGGTGTCAGGGGCTTCAGCCATGAACTCATGAAGGTTAGGGGCCCCTCAGATCCTGATGTTGAGGAGATGGTGCTCAGGATAACTGATACCGACAGTGACTACCTTGAAACGGTGGTGGGCTCCACCAGGACCCACCTTAACAGATACACCATACTGGAGTCAACCATGGATAACCTCCTCCTGAAGGCCATGATGGATACAGGGGACTTTGACCTTGCATTCTCCAATGGGTGGCGTTACGGTGCCCCTGTACCTCCAGGAGATATAAGAATGGAGGATCTATGGAATATTATACCTGTGAATCCCCCTTTATCTCAGGTGCGGTTAAAAGGCAGGGAATTATGGAAGATGATGGAGGAGAACATTGAACTCGTATTCTCAAGGAACCCCTACAATCAGATGGGAGGCTACCTCAAGAGGTGCCTTGGGCTTGAAATGTACTTTAAGATTGAGAACCCCCCCGGTTCAAGGATACAGAAGATATTTGTAAATGGCAGGCCCCTTGACCCCTCAGGGACCTACAGTGCCGTCTACGTCACATCCCAGGGGGTTCCATCCAGGTACGGTGAGGACCATGAGGAGACCGACCTGAGGGCCATTGAGGTGCTTGAAGAATACATCGCGATAAACAGCCCGGTGGACGCCGGCCTGGAGGGGAGGATAACACCGGTCTAGCGGAGGTGGTGTCATGGTGGATTACCGTGTGGTCTTCCACATAGATGAGGATGATGAGTCAAGGGTTCTGCTCCTCCTCTCCAATGTCAGGAACCTAATGGCTGATCTCGAATCCGTCAGAATAGAGGTTGTGGCTTACTCCATGGGAGTTAATGCCCTTCGGAGGGATTCGGAGTACTCAGAGGATATAGCTGAACTCATTGGTCAGGGCGTCATGTTCTGCGCATGTTCAAACACCCTCAGGGCATCTGGTATGGACGTTTCTGATATTCTGGAAGGAGTCCAGGTTGTATCATCAGGCGTTGGTCAAATTGTGAGAAGACAGACAGAGGGGTGGGCCTATATAAGGCCCTGATTCAGTATCTGTCTAATTATTAAAACGCATAAAGGGGAGTGCTTGAAGGAGAGGGGTGTCCTCTCCGCCGTATCTGTCTAATTATTAAAACGCATAAAGTCTACACATCCACTGATCCACCCAACAGACAGAACGCAGAAAGGGTGTCCCGAGAAGCTAAAGGAACCTCTTGAATATGAGAACTGCATATGCAGTGGAGCTGTACTCAAGTACTATGGGAGTTAATATGAGTGCAAGGATGGCTGCGAGGGGCATTAAAAGGTTCTTCATCAGAACACTCCGGTATTCATTTACCTGGATATCCATTAAACCATTCCTCTGGGTATAGATCCAGCTAATGGATAATAAAAGACCTAAATGAGCATATTCACGTGGAACAGGATGTTGGGTGTTACAAGGTTTCCATGTTACTTATCAGGTTTGTTAAGAGGGGTACCATGGCAACGACCATGAGCAAGATGATGTTTATCCATATGAATCCAGTGTCAATCTTCTCCAGTTTCTCGAACTGCATGTGGTTAACCACCAGAAGACACCCAGAGGAGGAAACTGAGACACTAGCTGTACAAATCAGACGCAAGACCCATGATGTAGGCGTCCATTTTCGAAGCACTGATTGTGCCCGTGGGAGTATCTATACCCAGAACAAGTATTGTCATGGCGATAGCGAATATGGCATCAACCAGAGCCTCCAATCTATTCTTTCTCATAACGCCCGCCCCAAATTCCAGCCCCCTCAAGGATTCTTCGGCTCCTGATTACACCCTCATAG
>Ga0272448_1000126_pt1 | contig 109597 bp, 95 predicted proteins | sample YNPCB0191_FD_202220 | JGI IMG/M metagenome (GOLD analysis project Ga0272448, IMG submission 202220) | Hot spring sediment microbial communities from Yellowstone National Park, WY, United States - YNP-CB-019-1 | ecosystem: Environmental > Aquatic > Thermal springs > Hot (42-90C) > Sediment... | reverse complement strand
CCGGGCGAAAGAACACATCCAGCGGGTGTTCGCGCAGCCGCAGGATATCTTGGGCCGAGTCTACGCCTGGTTGCTTGATTTTTTTCATGGGAGTCATGTTGTCAATTCCTTCGTGTCAGCTTGCGGCCAGGCCCGCAGTTGTCGGGCCTCGGCCTATCAATGCATCACCGAGAAGATGTCAGCTTCCGGCTCCTGCGGGTCCTTAGGCGACGGCGATTGCGCCGGCGCTGCCAGGACCCGCCTGACTAACTCGCACACCTGATCGAGCAGTGCGGGCAGGGCATTCCGCACCTGACTCGACAAAACGGCGCCCTCCGTGAACCGGTGCGCGCCTACGCTGAACAGCACCGCTTCCGGACGACGCCCGTAAAGACGCTCGGTCAATCCCAGCAACGCCGCGGGCGAAAGCTGGTGGGTAAACAACATCCCTGACCTCTCCGGCAGCACGCGCCGGCAGTGGACCGTGCCGGGCGGCTGGTCCGCTGCCGCATCCAAGAAGATCACGATCGCGGCCTGCGAAGCCTCTGCCGCCAGCTCCGGCGTCAACTGGTGACAGGCCTGAACGCGCACCGCGGGATGACGTATCAGGCTTGCTAGCGTCTCGGCAGCGTGCCACCCTACGGCGTCGTCGCCGCCCAGCGGGTTTCCATATCCAAGGATTAGCACGGCCATCATGCGCTCCGCTGGACGACTTGCCGCAGTTCGCCGTGGGGGCCGCGCAACTCTATGCGCAGGGCCATCCGGCCAACGGCGTGGGTCGAGCAACTCAGACAGGGATCGAAGGCCCGGATCACGGCCTCAACACGGTTAAGCGCACCTTCGCTCAGCCGGTTGCCGTCCACAAAACGGCGCGCCGCCTGAAGCACCGCCCGATTCATGGCCAGATTGTTATGCCCGGTGGCGATCATGAGATTCGCCCACTGGATCACGCCCGCCTCGTCCACGCGGTAGTGATGGATAAGCGTGCCGCGCGGCGCCTCCGCCACTCCCACGCCCTCCGGATGGTTCGCGGCCGCATGCGACCGTACGTGGCGACTGAGTATTTCGGAGTCCTCCAGAAGCTGCTGGATCCGTTCCAGCGCGTAAATCACCTCGACCAACCGTGCGTAATGGTAATAAAAGGAACTCAGTACGGCGCCCCGTTCTAATTGTTTGAACTCCGCCCATTCCTGGTCGGCTGTGTAGGTGCCGCAGCGATCCGCCAGGTTGAGGCGGGCCAGCGGCCCCACGCGGTATAAACCATCCGGATATCCGCCGGGTTTGTAATACGGCGACTTTAAGTAGGAATCCGGCTCGACTGCCTCGCCGAGATAATCGCGGTAACGTTCCGGCTCCAAGCCGTCGGCGACAACGCGGCCGGCGGCGTCCACCACCCGTATGCGCCCCTCGTAGTGCTCCAGTTCGCCGTCGGCTCCGACCAGTCCAAGGAACAGGGTCGGGAAATTACCGAAGGCCCGCGCCTCCTCGCGAAAGCCTTCCAGCGCGCTTTTGAACCAGGTCAGCGTGTGCTGTGCGATCTGGAGGGCTTCGGGCAGCTCCGCCAGTATCGCGTCCCGCTCTGAGGCGCCCATCGGCTCGCTGACGCCCCCAGGCACTACCCACGCGGGATGGATCCGCTTGCCTGCCAGCCGCTCAATTATCCGCTGGCCGAACTGCCGCAGGCGGATGCCGTTCCGGGCCATCTCAGGATGGCTTTCAATCAATCCGAATAGATTGCGCCGCGCCGGCTCGCTGTCCATGCCCAGCAGAAAATCGGGGGCCGACAGATGGAAGAAACTCAGAGCGTGCGACTGCACTAGCTGCGCCAGATTCAGCAGTCTGCGCAACTCGACCGCGGCTCGCGGAATGCGCGTTCCCAGAATCTGATCGCAAGCCTTGGCCGAAGCGATCAAATGGCTGACCGGACAGATCCCGCAAATGCGCGCCATCAGTGAGGGCATCTCGCTGAACGGGCGTCCTTCACAGAGCTTCTCGAAGGCCCGGAACTGGGTTACGTGAAAGCGGGCATCCTCCAATCGCCCGTTTTCGTCCAGCCACAGCGTAATGCGGGCATGACCCTCTATGCGGGTCACCGGGTCAATCACTATGCGCTTGGCGGCCATGGCTCAGGCTCCGAAACGCGAGCGCCCTCCCAGCTCCGGCTGCCGCCCGGCCAGCAGCTCGGTCAGCAAGTAATGGATCACCTCGGCCGCAGGCGGGCAACCGGGCAAAAACAGGTCCACGCTCACGACCTCATGCACCGGGCGGACGCGAGCTTGCAGGGCGGGCACCGCCTGAGAAGGCAAGGCCGCGTTCAGGGAGGCGTTTTCCAGATAGCTCCGCTCCAGCGCCGCTTCCGGCCCGAACGGGTTCCGCATGGCCGGAACATTGGCGGTCACGGCGCAGTCACCCAGCGCCACCAGCAGTCGCGTGCGCTCGCGAATGTGCCGGATCTTGTGCTCGTCCTCCAAGGTTCCTACAGCGCCTTCCACCAGCGTCACGTCCACCTGCTCGGGGAATTCCTTTATGTCCACCAATGGTCCGTAGAGCAGTTCGATCTGGCCGGCCAGTTCTATTAGCCTTTCGTCCATGTCCAGCAAAGACATGTGACAGCCCGAGCAGCCGTCCAGCCAGATGGTCGCCATGCGCAGCCGGCTCATGGGGTCTTGTCCCTCATCAGAGTCAGATAGGGCAAGAACTGCCGCCGTTTGGCCATCTCCGCCACCGACCGCCCCTTCTCCGACAGCGCTCCCGTCGGACAGACGTGCACGCACTTGCCGCATCCGGTGCATGATTCCGAGGCGCCCCAGGGCTGGTTAAGGTCGGTGATCACCCGAGCTTCGATACCCCGTCCCGCCAAATCCCAGGTGTGTGCGCCCTCAATCTCCTCGCACACCCGTACGCAACGCGTACACAGGATGCAGCGGTTGTGATCCGCCACGAAGCGCGGGTGCGAGGCGTCTACCGGCAGGCGCGGGTAGCGATAAGGGAAGCGGACGTGCAACAGGTTCAGCCTTTCGGCCAGCCCTTGCAGCTCACAGTGCCCGTTGGAAACGCACACCGAGCAAATGTGATTGCGTTCGGTGAACAGCAGCTCCAGGATTGTGCGGCGGTAACGATCCAGTCGCTCGGAGCGGGTCGTGACCTCCATGCCTTCTTCCACTACGGTCACGCAAGCCGGCAGAAGCCGCTTAGCGCCCTTGACCTCCACCAGGCAGAGCCGGCAGGCGCCGACCGGGGTCAATCCCTCCAAGTAGCAGAGCGAGGGTATGAATATCCCGTTCTCGCGCGCCACCTCCAGAATGGTCTGCTCCGCCCGGGCGCTCAGGTCGCGCCCGTCAATCCTAAGGGTCTTGATTCCGGTAGTCACCGCTTGTCTCCACTGCCGCAAGACCCCGCCAGACAGCGGCCTTCCCTGACGTGCGCCTCGTATTCCGGCCGGAAGTAGCGCAGCGTGCTAAGGACCGGACTCGGCGCCGATTGTCCGAGCCCGCACAGGCTGGTCTGCCGCACCACATCCGCAAGCTCTTCCAAGGCCGACAAGGTTCCCGCATCGGCCTCGCCACGTACGACGCGGTTCAGCAGCTCATACAGATGCGTCGTGCCCACCCGGCAGGGAACGCACTTGCCGCAGGACTCGCCCGCGGAAAACTCCAGAAAGAAACGGGCTACCTCCACCATGCAGGTCCCTTCGTCCATGACGATCAGACCGCCGGATCCCATCATGGAGCCCAACTCGGCCAGGGATTCGTAATCCACAGGCGCGTCCAGGTGCTCCTCCGGGATACAGCCGCCGGAAGGACCCCCGGTCTGCACCGCCTTGACGCGCCGCCCTTCCGGTACGCCGCCGCCTATGTCATAGATGATCTCCCGCAGCCGGATACCCATAGGGACCTCGATCAGACCGGTGTTGATAATCTTCCCCGCCAGGGCGAAAACCTTGGTGCCCGTGCTGCGCGGCGTCCCGATTCCCGCCAGCCAGGCGCCGCCGCGTTCGATGATCGGCGGCACATTGGCCAGCGTCTCGACGTTGTTAATGAGCGTGGAGTGCCCCCATAAGCCTTGCTGGGCAGGGTAAGGCGGGCGCGGCCGGGGCGCCCCCCGCCGTCCTTCGATCGAGGCCATCAGCGCAGTCTCCTCGCCGCAGACGAAAGCGCCGGCGCCCAATCGCACCTCCACGGCGAATCCGAAGCGCGTTCCGCAGATGCGATCGCCAAGCAGGCCTGCCCGTTCGGCTTGGCGGATCGCGGTCCGCAGGCGCTGAACGGCCAGAGGGTACTCGGCCCGCACGTATATGTAGCCGTAACGGGCCCCGACGGCGTAAGCCGCCAGAATCATGCCTTCCAGCACACGGTGCGGATCACTCTCCAGCACCGCCCGGTCCATGAAAGCCCCCGGGTCGCCCTCGTCGGCGTTGCAGACCACGAACTTTTCGGCGCCGGGCGCCTTGGCCACCGTGCTCCACTTAAGCCCGGTCGGGTATCCCGCTCCGCCGCGCCCGCGCAGGCCGCTGGCGGTCACTTCCCGGATGACCTCCTCGGGCGTCATTTCGCTGAGCGCCTTCGTCAACGCCGCGTAGCCTCCTGCGGCGATGTAGTCTTCGATGCGCTCGGGATCCACCCGCCCCGAGTTCTCCAGCACCACTTTCAATTGGCGGCGGAAGAACGGCAAGTCGGAGGGAACCAGCAGGCGCCGGACCGGACGCCCCTCGATGAGGCTGCGTGCGATGTCGGGGACATCCTCCGGGGAAGCCTGCCCGTAAAGCCACCCTTCCGGCTCGGCTGAGACCAGTGGGCCGGCCGAGCACAGGCCCATGCAGCCTACGCCTTTCACGCGACACACCCCGTGCATGCCGCGCTCCGCTATCTCCTGTTCAAGAGCCTGCTTGAGGTGGCCGCTGCCTGCCGACAGGCAACCGGCAGCGGTGCAGACGTGCAGGTGATGCTCGAACTTGCGTTGCGCGTCGCGTTCCGCAGCGGCGGCTCGCTGGAGTTCATCCGGCGTCATGGCGGCGACACCCTTGCAAGCGCCGGTGCAACTGCTCCGGCGTAAGCTTGCCCATAAGATCGCGGTCCACGACCGCCACCGGGGCCAGGCTGCATGAACCCACGCAGCGTGCGGTCACCAGCGACAGGCTGCCGTCGGGAGCTGTCTGGCCGGGGCGCAAATTGAACTCGCGCTCCAGCATTCCCAGCAGTGCCGGTGCCCCGTTGATGTGGCAAGCCGTGCCTGTGCAGACCACGCAGGTGTGGCGTCCCGGCGGTTTTAGCGTGAAGAAATGGTAGAAGGTGGCTACCCCGTAAACCAGGCTGAGAGGCAGGCGCAGCGACTGCGCCACGAAGCGCAGGCCGTCCTCCTCCAGGTAGCCGAAGGCCTCTTGCGCACTATGCAGCGCTTCGATCAGCGCGTCGCGCCGGTAGCCGTGGCGGCGCATTGCGGCCTCTACCATCTTCCACCGTTTATCGGAGGAGGGCGGCGCCGGACGGGCCCAGATCATCCTCGCTCGGCCTCCTCGCTGGCCTGGCGAAACTGCCAGGCCCAGGCGTTAAAGCTCCGGAAGCTGCGCATGATCTCGTCATCCCGGCGGCCCAGCGCGCGGAAAACTTCGCTGAGTGAGGCCGGATTGGCGGCTTCCATCGGGCCGAAGCAGCCGTAACAGCCGCGCGAGAAGCGCGGGCAGAGAGCGCCGCAGCCGGCTTGCGTCACCGGACCCATGCAGGCCACGCCCCGCGCCACCGCTATACAAACTACCCCCTGGCGCTTGCATTCGATGCATACGCTGTAGGTGGGTATGTTCGGCTTGCGGCCTGCCACCAACGCGGCGACCAGCTCAACCAGGTGGCTCTTGTTTATCGGGCAGCCCCGCAGCTCCAGATCCACCGGCACATGCTCGGCGATGGGAGTGGACATCTTCAGGGTCTGTATGAAGTCCGGACGCGCGTAAACGTGGCGGACGAATTCGCCCGCGTCGTTCCAGTTCCTGAGGGCCTGGATGCCTCCCGCTGTGGCGCAGGCGCCGATGGTTATCAGGGTGTTACATTGGCGGCGCACCTGCTGGATGCGCTCGGCGTCATGGTGTGTGGTGATGGATCCCTCGACCAGTCCGATGTCGTAAGGACCTTTGAGCATCCGGCGGGAAGCCTCCGGGAAGTAAGCGATTTCGACCGCTTCCGCCACCTGGAGCAACTCATCTTCGGCGTCCAGAAGGCTCAACTGGCAGCCGTCGCACGAGGCGAACTTGAACACGCCGATGCGCGGCTTGCGCGGCTCGGGGTTACTCATGGCGTCCTCAGATCTCGTGGCGGTCCAGCCAGGGGCGCATTTGCTGGTAGGAAAAGACCGGTCCGTCCTTGCAGACAAAGTAAGGACCGAGCTGGCAGTGACCGCAGAAGCCTACCCCGCACTTCATGTTGCGCTCCATCGAAAGATAAATGTCGTTGGGAGCCACGCCGCGCGCTTCAAGCTGCCGGATCACATAACGCATCATGATCTCGGGGCCGCAAATGAAGGCCACTGTTTCGGCGGGATGCAAGCGCACTTGCCGGAACAGCGTTGTGACGACCCCTACGTGACCCCGCCAGCTCAGGCCGCCGTAGTCCACCGTGGTCAGCACCTGGGTGTCGGGCACGCGGCTCCACTCCGCCAACTGCTTGCGGTAGAGCAGGTCCCGCGGGCTGCGCGCCCCGTAAAGCACCAGCAGGCGCACATAATCGTCGCGGTGGCGCAGCACATGGTAGATGACCGGGCGCAGCGGCGCCAGGCCGATGCCGCCGGCTACGATCAGGACGTCCTTGCCGCGGGCGGCCTCAACCGGCCAGTGCGTCCCGAACGGCCCGCGCACCCCGATCACGTCACCCGGATTGCGGCTCACCAGAGCGTGGGTGGCCTGACCCACCGATCGCACCGTATAGACGAGCTGCTCGGGCTGCTCGGGATCCCCGCTGATGGAGATCGGCAGCTCGCCTACCCCGAATACATACAGCATGTTGAACTGGCCCGGGCGGAACGGCTCCAGCGCCTGGCCGTCGGCCGGGCTCACCGTCAGCGTGAAGGTGTCGTGCGTCTCCTTGACGACTGCGCCGACTCGCGCCCGGATGCTGGTCATCACTGCCGTGGCCAGAGTGCTCATATCAGTTTTGCCGCCCGGGGTGCGTAAACGTCCAGCAGTTGCAGCCGCGTCGCCTGGAGCCGTTCGGCCACCACTTTCAGCAGTCGCTTCATCAGCGCGTAGCCGAAGGCCGGATCCTGTTCGCAGAGCTGCCGCAAGCGCGAGCCTTCGAAAGCTAGGGCCCTGACAGTCTCCAGCGACCTCGCCTGGAAGTGCTTGCCGCCTTCGCCCAGCACGCTCGACCAGCCCAGCTCTTCGCCGGCCTCCAGCGTCTGCACCCGGAATATGCGCCCCGGCGCGGATACCTCCAGGGCGATCTTTCCGGAAAGGATCAGGAAGAACAGCCCGCTTTCCTGACCCTCACGAAAGATAATCTGGTCTCGGCCGAACTGCACCTCTAAGGCCAGTTCCGCCATCTTTTGCACATGTTCCGGCTTGAATCCCTCCAGGAAAGGATGTTCCTGGAGGATTTCCGCCAGCGATTTCGCCTGCATTGTGGTTGCTCCTTCAAGCAGGCTCCCTTCCCGGCGCCTATCCGGGAGAAGCCACAAGCTGCTTGACCTCCTCGGTCAAATCAATCTTGGCCGGGCACCAAGTGATGCAGCGCCCGCAACCCACACAACCGAACATTTCGAACTGGTCCACCCAGGCGGCCAGCTTGTGGGTGAGCCATTGCCGGTAGCGCGATTTCACGGACATGCGCACGCTGCCGCCGTGGATGTATGAAAAACTCTCGGTGAAGCAGGAGTCCCACTTGCGCCAGCGCTCGGCCCGGTCGCCCGGCACGCTGGAAGCGTCCTCGACCGTGGTGCAGAAGCAGGTGGGGCAAACCAAAGTGCAGTTGGCGCAGGCCAGGCAGCGCTTGGCGATCTGGTCCCAATGCGGGCTGGCGTAGGCATCATAGAGACGCCGCACGATGTCGTGCGTGTCAATGCGGCGCACAATCTGTGCGGCGGCCGCGGCGATCGCCTGCTCGGCCTGGCAGCGGTGTTCTTCCGTGGCCGGCTGGTGCTCCAGTCTTTCAAGCAGCTCCGTGCCCCGTGCGCTGCCGACTTCCACAAGGAATCCGCCGCCCCCGGGCAGCTCGGTTAAGGCCAGGTCAAAGCCTCCTTCCGCCCGCGGCCCAGTCCCCATCGAGCTACAGAAGCAGGTCGGGGCGGCCCTAGTGCATTGCACGGCGATCAGGAAGGCTTCCTTGCGCCGCGCCTGGTAGCCAGGCTCCACAAACTGGTCGCCGGTGAACACTCGGTCCAGCACTTGGATGGCGGCTAGCTCGCAGGCGCGCATCCCGAAAAAGGCGTAGCGAGGCGCCGACTTGGCGTGTTCGAGGATCTTAAAATCCCCGTTGTGCCGCTCCGCTTGCATGATGCACAGCGAGGCAGGATGCAGAAACTTCTTCCAGCTCTGAGGGCCAAGGTTGAAGCCGAACGCGACGCCGTCGGGAGCCTGGCTGAGGCGGTAATGGCCTGCTTCCTGCTCATCGCTCCAACCGAGCGGCAGCTCATCGAACCGCTCCAGGACATCCAAGACGATGGCCCCGTCGCGGATCCGGGGGCCAACCACGCAGTAACCGCAGTCACGAAGGGCCGCAATAAGTTGGCCGAGACCCGCCCGTGTGATATGAAAAGCGGGCGTCCGCAGGCCCATATTGGCGCTCATACGGGGTTCCTCGCCTGTGAGTGGGATTGGTCGGCGGATTCTCTCAGCCCGCTTGCTTGCAGGCTCCAGCTCAGCCGGAGCAGCGGCGGTGAGTGCATCAGCTCATCAGGGGTCAGGAGGAAGGCCCGCCGCTGCTCCGCTGTGTAGTGCACCGAGATTCGCTCAATCCAAGTGCACCTTGCTTTCCAAATCGGATTTGCTGAAAACAAAAGAGATATCTTGAAGGCTGAGTGCGCTTGGTGGGGCAAATGCCGCGGAAACTCGCGCGCAAACCGGCCCTTACTCACGAAGCCTCGAGCAAGAAGACCTCCTAGGGCAGTCGGCGGTGATTCTCGATCACTCTAAGTCACTGGCAGATAATGAGGTTTTACAGCGGGGTGTTCAGGCGCCGGTCGCGCGATATCACCCAGCGTCAACACACACGCCTGTCCGATCTCAGCCTTTGATCACCGCCATGGGCCGCAGGCGGGCCACCTTGCGCGCCAGCCCGGCGGCGTGAACCACTTCGATGACCTCGTCAACGTCCTTATAGGCCTCCGGGACCTCTTCCAGGATCCCGTCCCTGGTCTCGCTGCGCACAAGGATGCCCTGCTGCTCGAGTTGCTCCTGCACCTGGCGGGCGTTACGCCCTTTGCGGGCCGCGGTGCGCGACATCAGGCGGCCCGCGCCGTGGCAGACGCTGCCGAAGGTTTCCTGCATGGCGCGCTCTGTCCCCACCAGCACCCAGGAGGCCGTGCCCATACTGCCGGGGATTAGCACCGGCTGGCCGATCTCCCGGTAAGCGGCCGGGATGTCGCGATGGCCGGGCGGAAAAGCCCGCGTAGCCCCTTTGCGGTGCACCAGCACGCGGCGCTTCTGACCGTTGACCTGGTGTCGTTCCTCCTTGGCGATGTTGTGGGCGACGTCGTAGACGAGTTCTACGCAGACTTGCCTCCCGAAGAGTTTCTCCAGCGAGCCGCGCAGGAAATGCAGGATCACCTGCCGGTTGGCCCAGGCGAAGTTTGCCGAAGCGCGCATCGCCGCCAGATAGGCCTGACCTTCCGGCGAGCGGATCGGCACGCAGGCAAGCTGGCGATCAGGCAAAGTGATCTGATAGCGCTTCATAGCTGCGCCCATTTCTGCCAGGTAATCAGTACAGACCTGATGGCCCAGGCCGCGTGAGCCGCAATGAATGAGCACCGCGATCTGGTTGAGTTCCAGTCCCATGGCGCGCGCCGCCCGTTCATCGTGAATCTGTTCGACCCACTGCACTTCCAAAAAGTGGTTGCCGCTGCCGACCGTGCCGAGCTGCGGGCGCCCGCGTTCCTTGGCTTTGGCGGAGACCTTTTCGGGATCGGCGCTCGGCAGGCAGCCGCCTTCCTCGGCGAACACCACGTCCTGCTCGGCGCCGTAGCCTTGGCGCACGGCCCAGCGCGCGCCTTCGATCAAAACCTGATCGAGCTGCTGGTTTGACAGCCGGATCGGTCCTTCGCTACCCGTGCCGCAAGGAATATCACGGAAGAGCTGGTTCACCACTTCGCGCAGGCGCGGGCGCACTTGGTCCTGGGTAAGATTGGTGCGCACCAGGCGCACGCCGCAATTGATGTCAAAGCCCACGCCGCCGGGTGATACCACACCGGTCTCGATGTCGGTGGCGGCCACGCCGCCGATGGGGAAGCCGTAGCCCTGATGTATGTCCGGCATGGCCAGGCTGACGCCCACAATTCCCGGCAACGTCGCCACATTCATGGCCTGTTCAAGCGACTGGTCCTTGCGGATCTGGTCAATCAGCGCCTGGCTGGCGTAAACAATCACCTCGGTCCGCATGCCGCGCCGCTCATCGCGCGCGATACGGAAACGGTAGGCATCAAGGGCTTCAATCTGCATGGCGCGGGGTCCTCAAATGTCCAGGATGACCTGCGCGTACCAACCCTCCGCTCCCCGCTCAACTCGAAGCTGGTGGTACGTGACTCCCTTGATCACCAGCTTAGCGCGATGCCGCGCGGGATTCCAGAGCTCGCCGAAGCCCCGGCCTGCCACGGCCTCCGGCCCGACCCGGTCGACCTGGAACCGGCGCAACAACAGGCACCGCGCGTCCATCAGATACAGCACCTCGCTCAGCCAGTTCACCAGCAAGGATTCCCAGTCTTCGGCCCGCGCTTCCAGATGCTGACTCTCGCGCTCTTCAATGCTGTCCGCCTCGAAGGCCAGCCAAACCAGCGCCTCCGCCGCCCGTGCGAAAAGCTCCTCCGGCGTGGCGGCGCGCACCCGGAAGCCGATGTCCGCGGTGTGCTCCAGGATCTCAAACATGGCCTGCGCTCACCGGCTGCGGCAGGCGCTCTTCGGGGGCCAACTCCTGGGTGGGGTCAATCTTCAGCCAGAGCAGCGCGCTGATAGCCAGCATCCCGGCCATGGGCCAGATCATGGCGTTGTAACTGGCGAACCAGCGCACCAGGTAACCGAAGGCCACCGAGGAGAGGAATGAACCGATCTGGCCCGCAGTGTTCATGGCTCCGGTCACCGCCCCGGCGTACTTGCGCCCGACGTCCAGGCAGACCGCCCAGGCAACCGGCAGCATGAAGTCCGAGCCCGCATAGGCCAGCGCCAGCAGCACCACAGCCGCGTACTTGTAACGGATCAGGGCGGTCAGCACCATGAAGCAGGCCGAAGCGCCCAATCCCACCATCCCCACCGTCCGCCGGCCCCACTTCAGTCCCAGCTTCTTGACCAGATGGTCGCTGACCAAGCCGCCGGAAAGATTCGCCAGAGCCCCGCAAATGAAAGGCAGCGGCGAAAGCCAGGCCAGCTCTTGCGGCGTGTAACCCCGGCCCTTGGCCAGATAAGTGTGCAGCCAGGAAAGAAAGAAATACGACCCCCAGCAGTAAGTGTGATACATCACCAGGATGAGCCAGAATTGTCCCTTGGCCAGAACCATCGCCCAAGGCAGCCCGTGATGTGTTCGGGCGGCCGCTTGGCCGCGTTCGATCTCTTCAATCTCCGCGTGCGAGACGCCGGGTTTCTCGCGCGGCGTGTCGCGATACCACGAATACCAGACCACCGCCCAAATGAGGCCGATCACGCCGAAGGTCCAGAACGAAGCCCGCCACCCCCAGCGCAACTGAATCGGTATTACCAATAAAGGTGACAACGCGCCGCCGATGCGGCTGGCCATCCAGACGATTCCCTGCGCCCGGGCGCGTTCGATCGTCGGGAACCACCGCGAGATGCTGGAGGAGGCGTTCGGATAGGCCCCGGCTTCTCCGGCGCCAAACAGGAAACGCACGGTCAGCAGCACCAAGTAATTAGAGACCGTGCCGGTCAGGCTGGTAAAGACCGACCACCAGATGACTATGCGAGTCAGAACCTTTCTGGCGCCGATGCGATCTCCGAGTGCGCCGCTGGGGATTTCGAAAGCGGCGTAAGCGATGGCAAACACGCCCACCACCCAGCCCCAGCGTTCCGGCGAGATGCCCAGATCCTTCTGCATCGCCGGCCCTGCCACCGAGATGCATACCCGGTCTATGTAGGTGATGATGGACAGCAGGAACAACATCCCCAGCACACGGTGGCGGTATTTCATAGGCCGTCAATTATCTCACACCCATGACGGGGCCAGCGCTCGGCGCCCGGCCTGCGATTCACTATAATCGCAAGGTGTCCTCCCGACGCATCAGCCACGTTCGCTGGTGGACCTTGTGTTTGCTGTTTTTCGCCACCACCATCAACTACCTGGACCGGATCGTACTGTCCTTCTTGGCCCCGGTCATCCGCAGAGACATTTACCTGCCGGAAGAGGTCTACGGCTATGTGACAGGGGCTTTCTCTTTTGCCTACATGATCGGTTTCCTGCTGGTGGGAAAGTTCATTGACCACTACGGCACCAGGATCGGCTACGCGGTGGCCATCACCTGGTGGTCTGTGGCCGCCGCCTGTCACGCCCTGGCACGCAGCGCGCTTGCGCTGGGGATCTGGCGCGGACTGCTCGGACTAGGCGAATCCGGCAACTTTCCGGCAGCCATCAAGGCCGTCGCGGAGTGGTTCCCCAAGAAGGACCGGGCATTCGCCACTGGCATCTTCAACGCGGGCTCAAACGTGGCGGCGATGGCAGGACCGCCGCTGCTGGTCTGGATGAACGCACACTTCGGTTGGCGTGGCTGCTTTTTCATCACCTCGTCGCTGGGTCTCATATGGCTGTCGCTCTGGCTGGCAACCTACCGTCCGCCGGACAAGCACCCCCGCGTGAGCCCGGCGGAGCTGGCCTACATTCGCAGCGATCCGGAAGAAGCGCGCGAACCGGACATCGGCTGGACGGCGGCGCTCAAATACCGGCAGACTTGGGCCTTCACGATTGCGAAGTTCCTCACCGATCCGGTCTGGTGGTTCTATCTGTGGTGGCTGCCGCTTTATTTGGCCGACATCCGAAAACTGACCCTGGCTCAGGCCGGCTGGGCGGTGCCCGTCGTGTATTTGATGGCGGATTTCGGCAGCGTGGCCGGCGGTTGGCTTTCCGGGTTTTTCCTGCGCCGCGGCTGGAGCGTCAGCCGCGCCCGAAAGACCGCAATGTCAATCTGCGCCTGCGCGATGCCGATTTCGGCCATGGCGGTCTTCATGCCCAATATAGTCGTGGCCATCGCTTTGGTCAGCATGGCCACGGCGGGGCATCAGGGCTGGTCCGCAAACCTATACACCACCGTATCGGATGTTTTTCCCAAGCGGGCGGTGGCTTCGGTAGTAGGAATCGGCGGCTGCGCGGGCGCTCTGGGCGGAGTTTTGTTCTCCTCGGTGATCCCCGGCCACGTCATCGCGCACTTCGGCTACAAACCGGTCTTCCTTACCATGGGCTGCTTCCACCTCACCGCCTTGCTGGTGTTCCACCGGCTTATGGGTCGCATCGCACGCCTCCCGGCCCAATAGGGCTGTCGCGAGAACTAGCGAATGTGGCTGGAGCGTGGTGGGCCCTGCAGGATTCGAACCTGCGACCAACGGATTATGAGTCCGCTGCTCTGACCGCTGAGCTAAGGGCCCCGCAGCCACTTATTATGCCAGAACCGCAGAAAGCCGGTCGCGGCGCTGACATATCCGGGTACATCGTGACCCTCCAAGACCCCCCGCGGCAGCGGCAGGTCTTGCGCATCTATGCTTCGGCGCCGAAAACTCCGAACCCAGCCGACCCTGGACGATCTGTCTCGGCGCCTTCCATCTGCGTACAGTGACAATCCCTAATCGGGGTGGGTCGGGATGTGCCTGGACAGAAAAGGCCAAGCACACATTGGTTTTGACGGGCTGCGCGGGCATATGGTAGGCTACCGCCGAGAGAAAGGAGAGTTGAGTGCCTATGGGAACCAAGCTGTTCTGGTGCCTCTTGCTGGCGAGCGCCGCGCTGGCGCAATCGCCGCTGGGCACCATCGCAGGGACGATCACCGACGCGCAACAAGCCCGCGTTCCCGGGGTGCAACTAGAGGCCCGCAACGTAGGCACCGGCATTTCCTACCGAGCAACCAGCTCAGCGGACGGAACCTACGTCATACCCAACCTGCCGGTGGGCCGCTACGAATTGTCCGCGACGGCAAGCGGCTTCAAGACCTTCCGGCGCACGGACATCACGCTCGAGGTCGGGCAGCGGTTGCGGCTCGACATAGCCCTGGAACTCGGCGCCGTGGCGGAGACCGTGACGGTCACCGGAGAGGTGTCGCGCGTTCAGACCGAGCAGTCCGCCCTGGGCACGGTGGTCGAGCGGCAGCGCATCGAGCAGTTGCCGCTGAACGGCCGGCACGTTTTCAACCTGGTGAAACTTGTCGCCGGCGTGCGTCCCGTTGATCGCAGCGCCGACGGCTTCGGTGAGATCACCAACCAGGGATTCTCGCAGATCAGCTTTAACGGCGGACCCATCTACGCCAACCAGTTCTTCATCGACGGCGGTATGAACACCGTCCCCGTGCACAACGAGATCTCGGTGGTGCCCATGACCGACGCGGTGGAGGAGTTCAAGGTGGAAACCAACGCGCTCAAAGCCGAATTCGGCCAGACCAGCGGCGGCGTCGTCAACTTGGTGACGAAGGCCGGCACCAACGAGGTGCACGGATCGCTGTACGAATTCTTCCGCAACGATTCGCTGGATGCCCGCCACGCCTTTGCCGTCGCGCCCGACCCGCTGAGCGGCCGCATCAAGCCCGTTCTTCGCTACAACCAATTCGGCGGCACCGTGGGCGGCCCGGTGTGGTTGCCCAAGGTGTACAACGGCAGGAACCGCACCTTCTTCTTTTTCGGATACGAGCAGTGGCGCCACCGGACCTCTTCTTTGGAGAGACGGACCGTCCCGACGCCGGCTCAGCGCGAGGGCGATTTCTCCACCACGTTTGACGGCCGGGGGAACCTGATCGCTCTGTTCGACCCCGCCACCACCCGGCCCAATCCGGCGGGCAGCGGGTTTGTCCGCTCCCCGCTGCCGGGCAACACCGTTCCCAAGAGCCGCATGGACGCGGTCTCCTTGAAAGTGCTCGAGTTCATGCCCCTGCCCAACACCACGCCGGAGGACCGCCTGACCAACGCGCTCAACTTCCTTTCGCTGGCTTCCACGCCGGTCAACCAGGGGGTGACCAACATCCGGTTCGATCACCGCTTCTCCGAGCGTGACAGCTTCTTAGGCCGCTACTCGGTGACGCGTAACACCCGCCAGGGATCCGGACTGGGCCTTGGGCCGGCCGATCCGGAGACCTTCGCCCGCCGCGATCAACGCGACAACCACAACGTTATCCTGACTGAAACCCACGTGTTCTCGCCCTCCGTCATCAACGAGGTCAAGGCCAATGTCACCCGCCAGAATCTGCCTTTCTTACATTCCAGCTTCGGCGGAAACTGGCCTGACAAGCTGGGCATGCCGAAGATCTTCCCGCGCGAGCTCTTCCCGCGGGTGGACATCGCCGGTATGCTCTCCCTCGGGGCCGGCTCGTTTGCGGCGGGCATCCGCGCGCAACACACCCTGCAACTGGCCGACAGCGTGACCATCGTAAAGGGCCGGCACCAGATCAAGATTGGAACCGACCAGCGGTGGAACCGGCTCAACTGGCGCCGGTTCGGCTACATCTCCGGCAACTTCTCTTTCTCCGCCGGCCTGACCGGCGATCCGCAGCGCCCAGCGGGCACGGGTATTGGAATGGCCACATTCCTGCTCGGCGAAGTTTCCGGCGGGAGCCAGGAGTTTCTTCCCTCCTTCTCCTTCCACTCCTGGTCAAACGGCACCTATATTCAGGACGACTTCAAGCTGACCCCACGGCTGACCCTCAACCTCGGGCTGCGCTATGACTACTCATCGACCCCCGTCGAGCGCCACAACCGCCATTCTAACTTCGACCCGTTTGTCGTGAACCCAGAGACCAAGTACTTGGGCGTTCTCACCTACGCCGGCGTCACCGCCCCTCGCACTTTCGTGGACCCCGACCGCAACAACTTCGGACCGCGCTTCGGGTTCGCTTACGACCTTACCGGAGACGGCAAAACCGCGATCCGAGGGGGCTATGGTTTGGTCTACCTCCTGACAGAATCCGGCGACACCCAGGGCGATGACTCCAATGCCTTCGGCTTCTCCGCTTCTACCCCCTTCGTAGCTGTGGGGGGTGGGCCATTCAAGGCTTTTCGGTTCAGCGAAGGTCCCACCTCTCTTGTGACCGCACTGGGGCCGGCCGGCGGGCCGTCGGCTTTCCGCGGGTTCTCTGTCCGATATCAGGACCGCCACGCCCCCACGCCCTACCTCCAGCAGTGGAACCTGACCCTCCAGCGGGAGCTCCGGGGGCGCTGGGTGGTTTCGGCCGCCTATGCCGGCAACAAGGGAACCAAGCTGTTCGGCGCCAACTACGACCTGAACCAGCTCGATCCGGCGAATTTCGCTTTGCAGCTTCGACTCCAAGACTTGGTGCCGAATCCGTTTTTCGGGCAGATCCTCTCCGGAGGTCTGTCGGGAACGACCGTCTCCCGGTCGCAGTTGCTGAAGCCGCTGCCTGACTACCTGACGGTTACGACTTACGCCAATCACGGCTCGTCGAGCATCTACCACTCTTTGCAGGTAACCATCGAGCGGCGATACGCGCAAGGATTGAGCGCGCTGATTTCCTACACCAACAGCAAGCTAATCAACGATTCCTTCTCGTCGGCGGGCAGCGCGGGCGCGATCGGCGAGTTCCGCGTCGGCCGCTTCAACCGCAGGCTCGAGCGTGCCATCGACCAGAATGACGTGACTCATCGCTTGGTCGGTAGCGCCGTCTATGAGTTGCCCTTCGGCCCTGGCAAACCCTGGCTCGGGAGCGCCACCGGCATCGTAGGCCACCTCGTCGGCGGCTGGCAAATCAACACCATCACCACTATCGAGAGCGGAACTCCGCTGATGGTTCGGGGCGCCAACAACTTTACCGGAATCAACTTCCCGGATGTTATCCGGGATCCCACCTTGCCACGATCCCAACGCAGCGTCGCGCGCTGGTTCGACACCGACGCCTTCCGCAACCCGGCCGACTGGGTAATAGGCAACGCACCGCGCACGCTATCCAATACGCGCGGGCCGGGCATGGTGGATGTGGCCCTGTCGGCCTTTAAGAACTTCCGGCTCGCCGAGCGCAAGCAACTCGAGTTCCGGGCGGAAGCCTTCAACGCCCTCAACCACGTCAATTACACCAATCCGAATGTGAGCTTCTCGCCGAACCGCCAAGGCGTCAACACCAACGCCCTCTTCGGCCGGATCACGAATTCTCTCGCTGCGCGTCGTATCCAGCTCGGCCTGCGGCTGACCTGGTAGCGCTCCGATCCTGTCTGGGGACAAAGGTCCCGTCCACAAATCTTCGGAATGCACGGAGGTCCGCTCATGAGAATCTTTACGAATAGCCGCCTTTCTCTTTTCCTCGTTGGGGCCGGTGTCCTATGGAGCGCTGAGCCCATCGCCGTGCCGCAGTCCGCACGCCGGATTCCGGTGGCCTATGAAGTGGACGTGGCGGTGGCAGGGGGATCAACCGGCGCCGTGGCCGCCGCCCTCGCAGCGGCGGAAGACGGCGCCAGAGTTTTCCTAGCCGCGCCACGCCCCTACCTCGGGGAAGACATGTGCGCCACTATGCGGCTGTGGTTGGAGCCCGGCGAACAGGCCGGCCCCGGGCTGGCCTCCCGGCTGTTTTCGTCCGGCCGCGGCCCCTTCCGCCCCATGCAAATCAAGAAGACCCTGGACGAGGCGCTGTTGGCGGCCAAGGTCCCGTTTCTCTATAGCTGTTACTTCAGCGATTTGCTGCGCGACGCGGACGGCAAGCCGGCCGGGTTCGTCATCGTCAACCGGGCGGGGCGGCAGGCGGTGCTGGCTAAGGTGATCATCGACGCCACCGAACGCGGAACTTTGGCCCGCCTGGCCGGTGCCCGGTATGAGGCCTACCCGGCCGGCCGGCAGAGGTTCCGTCGCATCGTCGTGGGCGGCGAACCTGCCTCGGGTGGCCGCAGGACCGGGTTGGTCTATACCATCGAGCCCGATCCCAAGGCCAAGCCGCCGGCGCCCGCCGGCACAGCCGAGATACTCGAATACACGCTCGAGATTCCCATGGCCGACGGCTCTTTTGCTTCCTTCGCGCTGGCCGAACAAATCGCACGCGATCGCACGTGGACCGGCGGTGAGCTGGCCAACACGGAACAGCTCTTTCAGGTCCCGCCGGACCGCATCCGCGGTGAAGAGCGGGATCCCTTCCGGCCCGCCGGGGTGCCCCGCTTGTATCTGCTGAGCGGCGTCGCGGACATCCCGCGCGAGGAGGCTGAGCGGCTGTTGCGTCCGGTGGCGCTGATCGAGCGCGGCGTGCGCATCGGCCGGGCGGCGGCCGCGGAGGCCCGGCAGACGCCGCCACCCAAGAATGTGACCGTGCGCACGGGGCGACCCCTCCAAGGCGCCGGCGACGTCAGAGAGCTGCTGCCCGGCGTGCGCAGCCTTCAGGAAGAAAGTCGCAGCGTCGAGTCGCGCCCGGGATCCGTTCCCGTGCTGGGTTCCTACGACGTGGTCGTGGTGGGCGGCGGCACGAGCGGTGCGCCCGCCGGCATTGCCGCCGCGCGTAAGGGCGCCCGTACCCTGGTGCTCGAGTACCTCTACGGTCTGGGCGGCGTGGGAACCCTGGGACTAATCTCGAATTACTACTGGGGCTTCCGCGGCGGCTTCACCAAGGAGGTGCCGGAAGAGCGCAACTGGAATCCCTTGACGCGCGCCGAGTGGTGGCGCCGGGCGCTGCGGTCAGCGGGCGCGGACGTGTGGTTCGGCGTGATGGGTTGCGGAGCTTACGTCGAGAACAACCGCGTGGCCGGCGTCGTCATCGCCACTCCCGAGGGCCGTGGCGTGGTACTGGCCAGGACCGTCATCGACGCTACCGGCAACTCCGATATCGCCGCCGCCGCGGGTGCCCAGACCATGTACACGGACGCCTCAGAACTCGCCATGCAAGGCGCCGGACTGCCTCCCGTGCGCCTGGGTGCGCGCTACACCAACACCGACTTCACCATCACCGACGAGACCGACATGCTCGACGTCTGGCACCTGATGGTCTATGCCAAGCAAAAGTATGCCGGCGCCTTCGACCTCGGCCAGTTGGTGGATACGCGCGAACGCCGCCGGGTAGTGGGCGACTTCACCATGACCATCCTGGACCAGGTGAACGACCGCACCTACCCGGACACCATCTCGGTGGCCTACTCGAATTTCGACACCCACGGCTACACAGTGGATCCCTACCTCCTGCTGGAGCATCCCGAGCGCAAGGGGTTCACCGTCCGGGTGCCCTACCGGTGTCTGCTGCCCAAAGGACTGGATGGCATCCTGGTCACCGGACTGGGAATAAGCGTCCACCGGGATGCGCTGCCCCTCGTCCGGATGCAGCCGGACGTGCAGAACCAGGGCTACGCGGCCGGACTGGCTGCGGCCATGAGCGCACGGCTCGGGGGACGCACGCGGGCCATCGACATCCGTGGCCTCCAGAAGGAACTTGCCGCCGTCGGCATCGTGCCCGAAACTACGCCCCACGAGGAGGACTCCTACCCTATCCCCGAAGACAAGATCGCGGAAGCCGTGGCGCAGAAACGAATTCCCGTGATCTTGGCGCGCCCCGAAGTCTCCTCGCCTCTGCTGCGCAAGGCATACCAGGCCGCGGTCCGCGAGGAGGACCGCCTGGCGTATGCGCACATCCTGGCCGCGCTCAGCGACGCCACCGGACTGGATACGCTCATCCGTGAGGTGGACAAGCGAGGCTGGGACCGAGGTTGGAACTACACCGGCATGGGACAGTTCGGGCCCTCACTCAGCCCGCTCGATGCCCTGATTGTGGCCATGGGCCGCACGCGTGACCGCCGGGCGGTTGACGTCATCCTCAGGAAGGCGGCATCGCTGGACGCCAGTTCCGATTTCTCGCATCACCGCGCCGTGGCGCTGGCGCTAGAGATGATCGGCGACCCGGCCGGCGCCGACGTTTTGGCCGATCTCCTCCGCAAGCCGGGGATGAGCGGGCACGTGATTTCCGACGTCGCCAGCGCCGGCCAGAGAAGCGGCCCCGACCCGAACGACAACACCACCCGGCAGACATCCATCCGGGAGCTCGCGCTGGCCCGCGCCCTGTACCGCTGCGGCGACAAGGACGGACTCGGCAAGAAGATTCTCACCGCTTACACGCAGGACCTGCGCGGCCACATCGCCCGCCATGCGCGGGCGGTGCTGGCGCAGTCCGTCCGGTAGCCGGCCCCGGAAACGTGCAACGATGCGGCGGAACCTGAGACTGTGGCCCGGCGTGGCGCCGGCGCTGATCCGTTGCGGGAGCCTCCACGGGCATGATTGAGGAGGGCACATGAAAGCAATGACCAGACGATCACTGCTGCGATCATCCGCGCTCGGCTTGCCGGCCTCGCAGTTGAAGGCCGCCAACCCGCCCGCCGCCGGGTCTACTTACAAGCTGGTCCGCACGATCCCGGTCGAGGAAGGCTATGACATCGTGGTCGCCGGAGGCGGTCCGGCCGGCACGGCGGCGGCGGTCTGCGCCGCGCGCCTGGGCGCGAAGGTTCTGTTGCTCGAAGCCACCGGCTGCCTCGGAGGCATGGGCACCTCCGGCCTGGTCACCTCCTTCAATCCCATGGCCGACGGGTATCGCATGATTGTGGGCGGCTTCATGCGCGAGGTGGTCGAAACCATGTACCGGCGGGGCTTTCTCAAGCCTGGCATCGACCCGAACACGTGGCGGCGCGATTTCCACAAATGGACGCCTTTCCAGCCCGAGGGTCTTAAGCTCGTCCTCGACGAGTTCGCGACCAGCGCCGGGGTCGAAGTGCGCTTCTTCACCACCGTCATTGACGCGGAGGCCGACCGGGCCGCCGGGCGCGTGGCCGGGGTCGTGTTGCACAACATCGAGGGGTACCGCTTCGTGCGCGCCCAGGCCTTCATTGATTGCACCGGCGACGCGGTGCTGGCCAAGCGGTGCGGGGTGGTCTGCCGCGAGGCCGGACGCGACACGCCCGGCATCATGCCGCCTACCCACACCTGGCTGGCCGCCGGCATAGACTTCACACGCCTCGGCAACCAGCAGGCCGCCGTGGAAAAGGCCATCCAGGAAGGGTTCTTCACACAACCGGACCGGCACCTGCCCGGCCTTCAGCAGATCGGGCGCACCATAGGCTTCGTCAATGCCGGCCACCTGTTCCGCATGGACGCGCTGCGCGCGAAGAGCCTCACTGAAGGCATGATGCGCGGCCGCAGGTTGAACCAGGAATACCTGGCCTTCTACCGCAAGTACGTCTCCGGCTGCGAGAACATGGAGATGGTGATTGCCGGCCACCTCATGGGCGTGCGCGAGTCGCGCCGCATCCTGGGGGAATACGAACTTACCGTCGCCGACTACCTGGCGCGGCGCCAGTTCCCCGACCAGATCGGCGTGTACAACGGCTCCATCGACGTGCATCCTTATGACGCCACGGAAGAGGAATACCAGCGCTACTACCGCGACTTCACTCGCACCGGTCGGCTCAAACCCGGTGAGTGCGTGGGCATCCCTTATGGAGTGCTGGTGCCCAAAGGCTGGAAGAACCTCTGGGTGGCGGGCCGCTCGGTCTCGACCGACGTGCGGACGCAGGGCGCCATCCGGGTGCAGCCGCCCGCATACATGATGGGGCAGGCCGCCGGAACCGCGGCGCTACAGTCCATTCGCACCGGCCGCTCTGCCGCCGACATCAACACCGCGCAACTGGTGGCCGCTCTGCGCGAGGCGGGCGCTTACCTGCCGCAGACCGAGACCAGCCCGCGCATGACAAGGAGCGCATAGCGATGCCCTGGAGACCGGTGTGCGAGATTCCGAGTCGTTGCCGGCGGCTGATATCTTCAGGCACATCGTGAGCCCGAGCTGGCTCGGGATGTGCCTGGACGGGAAAAGCCGGTCGCGGCCCAACCTTGATTGAAGCCCGGCGGCGAACGTATGATTTGGAAGGCGGAATGTCCCCCTTGGGATCGGGCGGGGAACTGGCCGTCGCTGCCGGGCTATGCAGCGCTTGCGAGTGGAGACCTACAGCGGATACAAGGCGGACGAAAGGCCTTTGCGCTTCTGGATCGGCCAGCGCTGCTACCAGATCATCGAGGTGCTTGACCGCTGGTACGGGCCCGAGGACACTTGGTTTCGCGTGCAGGCGGAAGACGGCTGCCGCTACGTGCTCCGCCACCGCAGTCACGCCAATGAAGATTTCTGGACCTTGGATGCTTTCCAACGATGAAACCGGCCCGCCCTGCGCCGCGTCCAGGATTGCGATGAAGCCGCCGGCCCTACTGCTGGCCGCCGCTGCCGCCTTGCTCGGGCAATCCTACTACCCGCGGCATAACATCAGCTTCGGGGCCGGTGGGGCAAGTCCCCGCGCGGCGCTGCGCGGCTATTTCGAGACCCGTCCCGCCGTGACGCTGTCCTACGGTTACCGCTTCATGCGGAATTTTCAGGCCGACGTGGGCCTGGACACGGTTTTCGGCGCCGCCGGCGTGCGTGACTTTTTCGAGAGTCCGCTGGGGCCGCTCCGCATCCGCGACTACCAGTTCCTGATCCCCTTCGGCGGGCGCGCCGTGCTGCCGCTGGCGGCCGAGCGCCTGCTGGCTTTCGGCGGCGCCGGAGGGGCCTACATGCGCTACAGCGAGCTGATCCGCCAGCCTAGCGACTACCTGAGGGTTGATTGCCCGGTCTGCGGATCGCGCAGCGGATGGGGCTACTACGCCCTGGCCGGAGCCTCAGTCTTCGTGGACCGGGGCCGTCACTTCCGCACCGGCGTCACCGCCAAGATGTACCGCGGCCACACCGAGGGAGACCCGCTCGGCGCGATGCCCGGCCTGCGGACCCGAGATCACTGGCTGCAAATCTACGGGGAGTTCGGCGTCAGCTTCTAAAAAATCCGCTTCCCGCTCCCCTACCGCACCCTACTTTATCTCCGGGCTGGAGGCTGTTGCGGGCTCCGGGCCAAAATTGTTGCGGATCACCAGGCTTTGGTCGGAGTAAAACGTGCGGCTGCCGCTGGTGTTGAACTGGAGCGGCTCGGCGTGGATGGCGTAGCCGCTTTGGGTGGCCTGCAAGGTAAACTTGTAGCCGCCCTTCTCGCCGGAAGCCAAATCGCCCGGAATCAAGTCCGCCGCTTGCGGGCCGGCGTTGCCGCTCGCGGGCGGCCCCAGCTCGGCCAGTGAGGTAGCATAGCGCCCGAACTGCGAGTAGTATTGCGCCTGCGCCGTATGCAGAGTCTTGATGTGCTGGATGGCGGCCATCTCCTGCGAGTACATGCGCGTCCGGCCCAGCTTCGGCGCGGCGATCATGGCGATGATCAGAATGATCGAGATGACGATGAGCAACTCGATCAGCGAGAACCCACGACGCGAACCCACGGCAGCCTCCTGGGGCGCGGCTCGGCGCCCTCCACCTGCTATTATCTTCGACGATGCCATCGCCACACACGTTCAGACCGTTCTGGCCAATGCTCGTTGCCGGTTTGCTGGCCGCCGCCCCCGGCGAACCGCCGATCCGAGCGCTGATCCTTACGGGCCAAAGCGACCCGGCGCATGACTGGCGCGAAACCACCCTGATGCTGCGCCGGATTCTGGATCATGCCGGACGTTTCAGTGTACGCGTGAACGAAGAGCCGCGGGGCTTGACGGCGGAGACCCTTGCCGCCTTTGACCTGCTGGTGATCAATTACAACGGGCCGCGCTTTGGTGCGGAGGCAGAAAAAGCCATTGAGTCCTTTCTGGCCTCCGGCAAGGGCCTGATCAGCTTTCATGGCGTCAGCTACGGACCCTTCATGGGCACCCAACAGCAGGCCGGCGGCTGGGAATATCGCCCCCAAACCGCCTGGTCCGCCTGGCCAGAGATGCTGGGCGCCTTCTGGGCTCCCGATAAGATCGGCCACTCCATCCCCCATGCCTTCCGCATACGCCTTGTTGACCGCACGCACCCGATCACCCGCGAAATGCCGGCTGAGTTCACCGTCAGCGACGAACTCTATCACCAGCTCAGCTTGCGTCCGGAAGTGCGGGTGCTCGGCGCGGCTTTCGACGATCCGGCCATGCGTGGCACAGGCCGGAACGAGCCGGTGTTTTGGGCGGTGTCCCGCGGCGCGGGGCGGGCCTTTCACACTACTTTGGGCCACGACGCTGCGGCCATGTTCCAGCCGGGCTTCGTCACCCTGATGGCGCGCGCAGCCGAATGGGCCGGCGCAGGCGAGGTAAAGCTTCCTGGGTGGCTGAGCTTGGACAGCCGCTCGGGGAACCCCGTCCGCGTGCTGCTGGTGACCGGCGGGCACAGCTATCCGGCGGCCTTCTATACCCTGTTTGAGGGTTACGAGGATATCGAATGGTCCCACGCCAGTTCGCCCGAGCAGGCCTACCGCCCCGAACTCAGCCGGCGCTACGACGTCCTCGTCTTGCACGACATGTGCGAAGACCTCAGCCAGGACGCCCGCCGGAATCTGCGGGCTTTCGTCCAGGCGGGCAAAGGCGTGGTGTCCATCCACCACGCGATCGTCAATTACACTGCCTGGCCCTGGTGGCACCAGGAAGTCATTGGAGGCAAATACTTCACCAAGCCGGAGCAGGGGCAGCCCGCTTCCGAGTTCCGGGAGGACGTCGAGCTTGTGGTCAGTCCAACGGCCCAAATGCGAAACCACCCGGTGTTGCGCGGGGTCTTCCCTCTTGTCGTGCGCGATGAGGCGTACAAAGGTATGTGGCACTCACCCCGCATCCAGGTGTTAATGGAGACCAACCACCCGCTTAATGATCGTCCGGTGGTCTACATCGGCCCGGGGGCGGGCTCGCGGGCCGTATACATCCAGTTGGGCCACACGGCATCCACCCTGCGCCACCCAGGCTTCCGCAAATTGGTGCATAATGCCATGCTCTGGGCTGCCGGGCGACGCCCCTGAAGCGCAACGCACCCTCGGATTCCGCTCAAGCCCGCTGCCGAATTTTAGCCGTGATAGACCGGCTGGACGGCGGGCTGCGGACTCAACGCGTGTAACTGATCCCGCATCACCGCCACCACGTTGACCAAGCCGCGTGCGTCCACCGTCCCCAAGCCGAGGGTTTGCAGGGCCAGCCGGCAGTGCACCGCGGCCAACGCGTAATGGAACATCAAACGCTGCTTGAACAGCACCAGAGCCAGATCCGGACGATCCTGCGCGGAATCCAGCATGAAGAGCTTGATAGCGGCATATAGCCGGTCGAAATCCCGGCTCAGGCTGCGCAGATACCGCCGGAAGATTCTCCTGCGTTCGGCACGCAGCCGGCGCGCCAATTTGGGGCTGAAGCCGGGTTGACTGGAGAGGAACTCAAAGTCTTCTTGCAAGAAAAGCCTCTCCATCGGACGGTATTTCTCGAGCGAGAAAGTCCTCCACCAGTCCGGGCTGGGCCTGGCACCACGAGCAGGCGATGCCAGCTTCCGGAACAACAACACGAAGGCGACGGCCAACAGCAACGTAAAACCGGCAGCCGCCGCGACCAATGCGTTCATGGGCGATTTCCCTCCTCGGAACTCCCGCTAGCCGAAAACCCTCATTTCCTTGCCACGCGCAACAGCGCGGCGTTTATCAAATCCAAGTGACGAACCAGCCGCTCCTCGTCTTCCGCTTCCCACGGGCGACGGCTGGCAACCACCACCTGTTCACCCGCAGGGCTCAACAGCAACATCCACGCTACAAGCGTCAGACCGGTTACCCCCTGCAACACCAAGTTGACCACCGGAAGCGTTTGCGGTCCGAACACGTTATGCACAAAGTATGCCAAGGTAAGAGTCAAAAAGTAGATCGAATAAACCACGCTGTGGACGACCACATTCCGGCTCAGCGGGACCGGAAACAGCACCAGGAAAACCGTGACGCCGAGCAAGAACAACGCCAAGCTGCCGCAAACTGCGCGGCCGATCACGGTCGTCAAATGTATATACGGGTAAGGGTGAGGGCTCGACAGGTCAGGAATGAGCGAAACGATGGAAATAGTAACCGCTGCGATCAGGGCGCCGCTGATCACCCACCGTCCCAGAGTGGCGATGCCTTTGAAGCGCCCCAGAGCCAGCGAATACAGCTCAAGGATAACGACGATATAGAAAAACCACAGAATAGGTTCAGTGGCGGTGTAAACCTTGGCGTAGAGGCTTGTCTTCCAGGGTATGCAGAGCAGCACCAAGCCCCGCGCCACCCGGAATATCAAATAAGCCGTGAAAGATCGATAAGTCAGGCACAGGCCCGCTGCGCACAGCTTCACAACCAGCGCAGCGTACGCCCCCAGCACCAGGATGCGTAACAGCGTGGTTAACTCCGGGATCGATGGCGCCGCCGACACATCCAGCTCCTGCCCTATTCTAACAGAGCCGGAGCGGATAATCTAGAAGCTGATATTCAAAAAAAACCGGAAAGCCGGGCTAATGTCACCTTACCTGCGGATCGTCGGGGCAAGGCCAGCATGCCGGAATAGGATCGGAAGTCACCGGCGCGGCGGCGGTGGCGATCCCGAGGGTCTGAGCGATCAGCAGGATAGCAAAGAGCAAGCGATACATTTAAGGTTCCTCCTTTAGGGGTATTGAGGTTAACTGCAACATATTAGTGTATCGCTTTAAACCTTCGGGGCCTAGATATTTCGCTGGCATTTCTCTCGGCAGAACGTTTAAGGTCGGCGTTGGCTGGAAGCCTGAAATCCCTTTCACTCAACGCCTTACGCCGAAGGGGGTAGGGGCACCCTCAGCGCCCCCGCATTCGTGTAGAATGGGAACCGCGATCAGAATGCAGCGCCCTAAGAGTCCCAGTGGTCTGGTGCGCGGGGCAGCCGCCGACCTCTGGCGGCACACCTTGTCGCAGATCCCCAGCGTCTTCGGGCGGTTGGTTTACCTGGCCTCCCTCAGGGACCCCAACACCGGACGCTACGAACACTTCGGACTGTCACAGAAGTTCGGCGAAGACGAGGCCCACCAGACCATGCAGCGCAGCCACGAGCAGACCTTCCGCCAGTGGCTGTCCTTCAGCCTCGAGCAGCAAAAGGCCGATCTGGAGCTCTATCTGGGCGGTCTGGGCGGAAACCGCCGGCGCATCCTGGAGACCTGGATACGCACCACGCCCTACCGCAATCTGATTCCCATCGGCGCCGGCAGTGTCGAGTGCGGACTTTACCTGGCGGATCTGGAAACCCTGCTTGAACTGCTCAAGAGCGAGTCCGGCGTCGTCTGCCCTGATCCAGACGCATAGCCACGCCGATCACCTGGCCGATGACGTCTATATCCGCCGGGTAGGAAAAGACTTCCGGATTGCACAGGGAGGCCGGGTGAGGTTGCAGGATGAGCTGACCATCCGCCAGATTGCACCAGCCGCAGGCAAACCCTCTACGGTGCTCCAGGAAGTAAATGGGGCGCTCAAACTCGTGGGTCCATCCGGTGTTCACGATCTTGCGCCGGGTTTCGTCGATGACCACGAACGAGCCCGGCTGGATCAGCGGGTACATGGTCCAGTCCTCGGTGCCGACGAAGCCGTAGCGCTGGTTCTTCAGATCCAGTCCGTTCAACAACACCAGCGGGAGCTTGCCCCAGCGCTGGATCATGCGGCTTAGATAGGTGGTCCGGCGCAGGTCCACGCCCGGGTCCAGCGCCAGAGGAAAGGGCACTTCGTCATGATCGTCGGCAACAAAACCCACCGGATGGGTACGCTCGATCTGCAAGCTCATGGCGTCCTCGGCAAGCTGGGACAGGTTCACTCCGTACCATTGCATGACCTCGTAAATGTCCAGCCGGTAGATCGCGCACAAGCTATAGAGCCTGTACAGGGTCGGCAGGGTGCCCTTGTTCTCGATGTCGGCCAGGCGGGATAGGGCGATGACGAATTCGTCGTTGTGATGTCGCTCGGCGATGCGCAAGCTGGCTTGCTCGACGTCTCGGTAGCGGAGATTCAACCGCTCGCGCACCCGTTTAAGCTTCTGCCCGGCTTCCTCCATAAATTGTTGTCCGGGGCTGATTGTCCGGGCTGGCGCCGGGCCAGCCAGGGTGCTAATATAATTCCGGAATTGAATTATAGCGACCCAGGGGATTCCGGGCAAGGCACGCAGAGGGCCGTTGTTCTGAGTTCGGAACAGGCTCAGCAAGCAAGGCGCAGTTTCCGAACAATCCTTGCCATCACCGGCGCCAGCGGCGCCATCTACGGCGTACGCCTGTTGGAACGCCTGCGCCGGCCGGGAATCGAAACGTATCTGCTGGTCAGCCGCGCCGGCCTGCGCACGCTGGAGCTGGAAACCGGCCGGCGACTGCCAGATCTCAGGTCCATGGCCGACTACTACTATCCCGTGCATGAGGTTGGCGCCCGGCTGGCTTCGGGCTCCTACCCCGTAGACGCCATGGTCATCGCGCCTTGCTCGATCCGCACCATGTCCGCCATCGCCGCCGGCATTACCTCAAACCTGGTGCTTCGGGCCGCCGACGTTACTTTGAAGGAGCGCCGCAAGCTGGTGCTTATGGTCCGGGAAAGCCCTTTTCATCTAGGGCACCTTCGCACCATGGTCGCCTTAGCTGAGATGGGAGCCATCATCGCGCCGCCCATCCCGGCTTTCTATCATCGCCCGCAGAGCGTCCTGGACCTGGTGGACTATAGCGTGGAGCGCGTCCTGGACCTTCTAGGCATCCCCGCTGAGGATGCCCGGCGCTGGGACCCCTGAGTTCAGCCCGCGACCGCTCGCCTGACTGTCAGCTACTTCAGCGTACGCTCAAAGAAGGCCAGCATCAGCTCGTTCAGGTGCCGGCGGTTCTGCGCACCGTGTCCTTTGGCCGGGTAAAGCATCATCCAGAAGCGCTTGCCTGCACGCTGGAGCGCGTCCGCCATCTGAACCGTGTTCTGAATCAGCACGTTGTCGTCTTCGAGGTTGTGCACCAGTAGCAGCTCGGCCTTGAGCGCCCCGGCTTTGTTGAGCGGCGAGCTGCGCCGGTAACCGTCAGCGTTTTCCGAGGGCAAGCCCATATAGCGCTCCGTGTAGATGGTGTCGTAGTTCCTCCAATCGGTGACCGGAGCCCCGGCCACGCCGGCGCGAAACAGCCCCGGCTCGTTCAACAGGCAGTAAAGCGTCATGTAGCCGCCGTAACTCCAGCCGTGTATGCCGATACGCTCCGGATCGGCAAAGCCCAGGGAAAGCAGATGGCGCAGCCCTTCCTTCTGATCCTCGAGTTCCTTGGCTCCCAGGTTGCGGTGCACGACCGCCTCCCATCGGTGACCGCGCCCGGTTGAGCCGCGATTGTCAAGTTGCCAGACGGCAAAGCCGCGGTGCGCCAGCACCTGATCGAAGCTCAGTCCGGCCCAGGCGTTGCGAACCGCTTGCGCGTGGGGTCCCCCGTAAACCACTACCACCACCGGGTAGCGCCGGCCCGGCTGGAAGCCTGCCGGCTTGATCAATCGGGCGTACAACACCGCGCCGTCGGAGGCTTTCACCTGAAGGATCTCGGTAGGAAGTATCTCGTAATCGGAGAGCGCCCTGGTGTCGGCCGGGCGCAGCACCGCCAGCTCGGCCCCGTCGGCGGCGTGGACGGTGGTCGCAGGAGGCGTGCTCAGATTGGAGAATGTATCGAGGTAGAACTCCGCTGCAGGACTCATTGATATGCTGTGTGTGCCCTCCTGCCCGGTAATCCGCCGCGGTTCGCCTCCCTCCAGGCTCACCCGGTAGAGCTGCCGCTCCAGCGGGCTGGCCTGGGTTGACACATAGTAGACGACGCCGGCCTTCTCATCCACACCCGCCAGCTCGGTGACTTCCCATTCGCCGCCCGTCAGTCGCCCCAGCAGCCGGCCGTCGCGCGTGTAGCGGTACAGATGCCCGAATCCGTCGCGTTCACTCCACCAGAGGAACTCGCTGCCGCCTTTGAGCCACCGGAAGTTATCGCGCACATTGATCCAGTACGCGTCGCTCTCGGTCAGAACCACCCCGGAGGCGCCCGTGGCCGCATCCGCGAGCACCAGGTCCTGGCGATTCTGTACGCGGTTCAAGCGCTGCACGGCCAGGCCGCTTGAATCCGGCAGCCAGTAGAAACGCGCCAACAGCATGTCGCGCGTCTGGCCCAGATCCATCCAGCGCGTCGGGCCGCCGCCGGCCGGGATCACGCCGAGCCGCACTTCAGCATTGGGTTCACCGGCTTTCGGGTAGCGCTGCGGCTCGTAGTTGGGCCGAAGAGGCAGCAGGTCCACCTGGGGATAGAGCGGCTCGCGGGCCACGTCGAATTGCAGGTAGGCAATGCGCTTTGAGTCCGGCGACCACCAATGCGCCGTTGCCAAGGCCAGCTCCTCCGGATAGACCCAATCCAACTCGCCGTTCAGCAAGGTCGCGGAGCCGTCATGCGTCAAGCGCGTCACTTTGCGGGTTTCGATCTCCATAACCCACAGGTCGTGCGCTCGCCTGAACGAAACCCAGCGGCCGTCCGGTGACAGCTTGGGATCGCGTTCGGCCTCCGCAGTGGCGGTTAGCTGCACCCACCCGCCGGCTTCCAGCCGGAACAGGAACAAGTCGCCGCCGGCGCGGATCAGCAGCTCGCGCCCGGAAGCAAGCCACTGGACGTTCTGCTCGCGCACGCCGCGATTCTCCCAGGGGTAGGCTTCCTGCGGCGCCGGCGGCACAGCGTGGGCGTTGAGCGCGGCCAGCGAAACCAGCTCACGCTTGCGGCGCGCCGGGATGTCATAGAGCCACAGGCGGCCCTCCTGCGTGTAAACGAACCGCTTTCCGTCGGGCGCCCAGACTGGTTGCAACGGCGCCGCTGGGCGCGCCGCAGCCAGGGCCTCCAGGGTGACCGGCTTCCTCTGGGCCCAGAGCCCAGGCAGCAGCGAAATCAGAGCGACAGCGATGCGCGCCAACATGTCTTTCCAGATTATAGGGCGCGCGCCGGCAGCTCCCGGCGTCCGGATCAGCCGCTCTGCCCTCCGGGCGGCACCGCTCCCAGGCCCGGGCCGCGGATTTCGCCCGTGCGCATCATGCCGTCTTTGATGCGGAAAATTCCCGGGAAGCGACTCTCCCAACCCTTGTTTGCGGCCGGCACGTACTGGCGCGCATTGGCTTCTATAGCCGCGACGCCCGGAACGTGTGCGGCCAGGCCTGCGGAATGGATCAGGGAGGCGCCGGGACAGGTTAGATCCTGCACGCAGAGAAACATCTTGTACTTTTGCGCCGCAGCGCCCATCAGCAGCGCCTGGGTCTGACCTTTGCAGGCCTTCAGCGCCGCTCCGGTGTAACCCATTTCGCGCGCCAGCAGGAGATTTTCCAGATCCGTGAGCGATTCGTCAATGACAATCGGACGCAGCTTGGCGGCTTCGTGCATCACATTGCGCCGATCGGCTTTCAAGTCGCGGCCGGTGGGCTGCTCGATGTACTGGATGCGCGCGAAACCCGCCGGGGCTTTCTCCTTGAGGCGCCGCAGAAATTCCAGCAAGTAATCCACGTTGGGGCACCGCTCGTTGAAGTCCGCCGAGTAATACCAGCTCTTGACGCCGCGGCGCGCTTGAGTCTCGGCGGTCACGCGGTCAATCCGCACTACGCGCTCCACGTCCCAACCCAAATCATTTCCGTTCAGTTTGATTTTTAGATGCGTCAAGCCGTTGTAGTTGATCCACTCAGGCAGCGTCTCGGGCAACCCGTCGTTGATGCGCCGGGTTATATCCTGCTCGGTGATCGGATCCAGCGCCCCGATCAGGTGATAAAGCGGCATGCGCGGCTTGGGCTCGCGCAGCACGTACCGCTCCAGATACTCGCCTTTGAACTCCGGCAGCAGATAGCGCGCCAGATCGTGCTGCATGAAGGCCGGCCCGTAGGTGTGGTAACAGCTCAACCCATGCAGTTTCCCGTAAGCGTCGTGGATGGCGGCGTCGAACGGGCTGGCCACCACCAGGGTCGCGAGCTTGGGTATCGGCTCCGGCAGTTTGAGCTCCCGCTGGAGCTCCCCGGCCGCCTTCAGATACTCAGGCTCCAGCGCCACGTTGATATCTACCGGGTGGCCTTCCAGCGCGGAGGCGGCGGTGATCCGGGCGATGCGCGCGGTCAGCTCCTTCATGGCGCCCAGCGTGGTTTCATAAGGGAGTTTGGACGGCCAGGCCCAGATGTTGCCCAAAGGCATGGAGCCGAAGCCGCGGGCGCTTTTCCCGTTTCCCGCCCGAATCCGGCAGTGTACGTTCGCAATGGTGGCCCGGTCCAGAGCCACCCCGCCGAACTTGATGGGCGTGCGATAGAGGTAGTCCTCATAATCAAAGCGCACGTCAGTGACGCGGACTCGGCGGCTGTCCGCGGCGCGGAGGATGAAGGGCGCGGCGCAGGGGAGGGCCGCCCGCAGCAGTTCACGACGGCTTGCCTCGAGCATGGTCTGCGCCTGCTATTGTAACCCCGGGGCGCCGACCGGCCGCAAACTTGATGATGAGAGCCAGCAGCATGAACAGGGCGAGGGCTGCGATCGCCAAAGTCCAGCCGTGCCGGGGCAAGAGCTGAGAAGGCCCGGCGCCCAGCCTCGATCCCAGCCAGGCCAAGGAGAAGTAACGCAACGCCCGGGCGCTCACAATCGTCAGCGCAAAAGCCCCGCGCGGCGCGTTCATGGCCCCGGCCAGCAGCACGAAAACCTTCGTGGGCAGCGGAGCAGGCGTTAGCGCCGGGACGAAAACGGTAAGAAGACCGTAGCGTTCGTACCAGCGATGGAAGCGGGCGGCTCGACAGTGGCCATGAACCCTGCGGTCCACATAGGCTTCTCCTCCTTTGCGTCCCAACTGAAACAGGAACAGGCAGCCCGCCAGCGAACCGGCCGTGGCCAGCACGGCGCTGAGTAATCCTGCCGGACCGCTGCGTGCGGCCACCACCATCAGCAAAGCATCCACGCCGACGGGTATGGGGATGCCGCCGGAATCCAGAGCCGCCAGCAGCAGGACACCCGGAGGGCCCCAGCTCGCCAGTGCGCCCGCGATTGCATGCAGCCAGCCGCGCAACTTCCAGGCTAGCGCAGGTTAGGCTCGTTCGCCCAGCATGCGCCGCAGAGCGGCCTCGTCAATCACCTTGATGCCCAGCTCATGGGCCTTTGCGAGCTTGGATCCCGCCTCCTCGCCCGCCACAACGTAATCGGTCTTCTTGCTCACCGACCCGGCGACCTTGCCCCCGGCAGCCTCTATCATCTGCCGGGCCTGATCGCGGCTCAAGCCGGGCAGTGTGCCCGTAAGCACGAACGTCAGCCCTTCCAGCGGGCCGCCGCGCCGCCGCTCCACGCGGTGGTGGAAACGCAGCCCCGCCTGGCGCAGCCGTTCCACCAGCTCCTGATTGCGCGGCTCACGGAAAAAGTCGGAAATGCTTTGCGCCACGCGCGGACCGACCTCCTCAGCCTGTTGCAGCGTCTCGACGTCCGCCTGAGCGATGGCGTCCAGGCTGCCGAAAGCCTCCGCCAGAAACTGCGCCGTGCGCTCGCCCACAAAGCGGATGCCCAGCGCGGTCAACACCCGCGGCAGCGGCTGCTGCTTGGACTGCTCGATGTTCTTGAGCAGCTTCTCGGCGGACTTGCGGCCCATGCGTTCCAGCGGCAGCAAGTCATCCAGCTTGAGCTCGTACAGGTCCGCAACGCTGGAGACCAGACCGCGGTCCACCAATTGATCCACCAGCGCCTCGCCCAAACCGTCAATGTCCATCACCCCGCGCGAGGCAAAATGCAGTATGGACTCCTTCAAGCGCGCCGGGCAGTTGGTGTTGATGCAGCGGCTGGCCACCTCACCTTCTTCGCGCACAACCCTGCCCCCGCAGACCGGGCAGCTCGAGGGCATGCGGAAGGCGCGGCGCGGGCTGCCGTAGCTGGCCACGCGCACCACCTTAGGAATTACATCCCCGCTCCGCTCGATGACGACCGTGTCGCCGATCTGTACGCCCAGCCGCTCGATCTCATCCTCATTGTGAAGGGTGGCGCGCGAAACGGTGACGCCTCCCACCTCCACCGGGCGCAAATGCGCCACCGGCGTCAGCGTGCCCGTACGGCCCACCTGCACGCTGATGTCCTCCACCACCGTCTCGGCCTGCCGCGCCGCGTACTTGAGGGCAATCGCCCAGCGCGGCGCTTTGGCGGTCCAGCCAAGCAGGCGCTGTTGGGCGACGGAGTCCACCTTCACCACCACGCCGTCAATCTCATAAGGCAGGCGCTCGCGCTCCTCAGCCCACTGGCGCCAGAACTCTATCACCTCCTCGGCGTCCCGGCAGCGGCGGCGATTGGGATTCACCTTGAACCCCATCTGCGCCAGCGCCTCCAGCGACTCCCAATGACTGTCGTGATGCGGGTTGCCGTCCACCAGCAAGAAGTAAGCCCAGTAGTCCAATCGCCGGGCGGCGGTGATCCAGGGTTCCAGTACGCGAATCGAGCCGGCTGCGGCGTTGCGCGGATTGGCGAAGCGCGACAGCCCTTGCCGCTCGCGCTCGGCATTGAGCTGCTCGAAGGCCCGGCGGTTCATGACCACTTCGCCCCGCACTTCGAAAGCCGCCAGTTCGCTTCTCACGCGCAGGGGAAGCGAGCGGATGGTGCGCGCGTTCTCGGTGACGTCCTCGCCCTCGATGCCGTCGCCGCGAGTCACCGCCTGCGCGAACAGGCCGTCGCGATAATAGGCCGCCATAGAGAGGCCGTCCAGTTTCAATTCGGCTACGTAAGCGTAAGGCGCTCCGCCCAAAAGCTGGCGCACGCGGCGGTCGAAGTCGCGGAATTCGGCCTCACTCAGCGCGTTGTCCAGGCTCAACATGGGCGAACTGTGGCGGACCTTCACGAACCCCTCGCGCGGCTTGCCGCCGACGCGTTGCGTGGGCGAATCCGGAGTGATCAGCTCCGGATGCTCGGCCTCCAACTGCTTGAGCCGGTTCATTAGCTCGTCAAACTCGGCGTCGGTAATCTCAGGCTGATCGAGTACGTAGTACAGATACTCGTGACGGCGAATCTCCTGGCGCAAGCGCTCGATCTTCTGACGGATCTCTTCAGGCATCAGGCGTCCCCTTGCTGCTTAGCGGTTGCCGGCGACGGCCCCCGCGTTTATTATAATTGTCGGTTTCTCAAGGGGCCGAAGGCTATCGCGATTTACCGGAACGCCTTTCTGATTTACAATTCTTACGCGGGCGGGCTCAGGCACTTCACTGCCCGACGGCTGAATCGTGTGCTTGAAGTCCTCCGGGTCATGGGACACCGCGTCACGCCTTTGAGCACTGCGGCGCCGGGTGCGGCGCGAGAGCTGGCCAGGCAAAGTCTGGAAGCCGGCGCCGACCTGGTCCTCACCTTGGGCGGAGACGGCACCCTGAACGAGGCGGCCAACGGAATGATCGGATCGCGAACCCCTCTGGCGGTGTTGCCCGCGGGCACCGCCAACGTTCTGGCGCGCGAGCTTGGTCTTCCCTGCCGCCCGGTGGCCGCCGCGGCGCAACTGGCCCAGTTGCAGCCGCTGCGCATCGCGGTGGGCGCATTGTACAGTGCCGGGGAGAGCGCTCCCCGGCACTTCCTGCTGATGGCCGGAGCCGGCTTCGACGGTCACATCGTCTACTACCTCAACCTGGGTTTGAAAGCCAAACTGGGGCAACTCGCCTACTGGGTGGGCGCCGCCAAGGAGCTCCTTCGCCGGCTGGATGAGTTCGAGGCCGCGGTTGCGGGACGGCGCGTTCGCTGCACCTTCGCCCTGGCTAGCCGAGTCAGAAACTATGCGGGCTACATGAGGATCGCAAGCGGCGCTTCGCTGCTGAGCCAGGATTTCGAAGTGGCGCTCTTCGAGGGCCGCTCCACGCTGCGGTACTACTCGGTTTACCTGACGGCGGTGCTGGCCGGTCTGACGGCGCGCACGCCGGGCGTGAGTTTTCTTCGTGCGTCCCAAATCGAACTGAGCGCAGACGGCGGCGTTCCGATTTACGTGCAAGTGGACGGCGAGTATGCCGGACGGCTGCCGGCGCGCGTGGAGATCGTTCCGGATGCGCTGACGATTCTGGCTCCTCCCGCATTCATGGCCGCCGGGTGAACAGATGGATCCGCTGACGCATTTTCTAAGCGGGGTGGCGCTGAGCCGTGCGGGCCTGAAGCGCCTTTGCCCGCAAGCGCACTGGATCGCGCCGCTGGCCGCTATGACGCCCGACGTGGACGCCGTGGCCGGCTTCTTTGGCACCGAGAGTTACCTGGCCTGGCACCGGCAGTGGACACACGCGCTGGCCGCCATCCCCCTGCTGGCCCTGCTCCCGGTGGCGGTCGCCGCCCTGAGATTCAGGCGGCGCTTGCAAGCCAAGCGCGGCTACATAGTGGCGTTGGCGGCTGTGGCGCTGCACGACCTGTTGGACTTGACCAACGCCTACGGCGTGCGCGCCTTGCTGCCGTTCTCCAAGGCCTGGCTTGGGCTGGACATCTTCCACATAGTGGACCTGTGGGTTTGGGCCGTGCTGCTGGCGGCGGCGCTGGGCCCGATGCTGGGGCGTTTGGTAAGCCGGGAGATCGGCGCACGCAACGGCGAAGGTCGCGGCGCGGCCATCCTTGCCTTGGCATTCTTGCTTGTGTATGGCGCGGGACGCTGGCTGCTGCACGAGCGCGCCCTGGCGGTGCTGGAGGCCAGGCTCTACCAGGGTGAGGCTCCGCTGCGCGTAGCCGCGCTACCTTCGGCCGCCAATCCGTTGACCTGGCGAGGACTGGCGGAGACCAGCGCGTTCTATGCCATCTGCGAGCTGAATCTGGCCGAAGAGTTCGACCCCACAAGCGCCAGGATTCTGCACAAGGGGGGATCTTCTGCGGAACAGGCCAAGGCGGAGCAGGCGGCCCGGCGCTCGCGCGCATTTCAGATTTTCCTGGACTTCAGCCAGTTCCCGCTTTGGCGCTTCACCCCGCTGGACGTGCCGGAGGGCGCCTCGAGTGTTGAGGCGATGGATCTGCGCTTCGGCGAACCGCCCGCGCCGCGCTTTGTGGCCACGGCCAAGGTCACTGCCGAAGGCAAGCTGCTGGAGTCGGGTTTCCGGTTTTAGCAAGCTCCTCCTGAGTCAGGACGGCGGCTGATCGTCCTCCACCCGCCTCGCTATGGTCCACCGAGCTGTGGCGAGCGCCGATCGGTGCGCTACCGGCTCTCGGCCGACCCTCGCTCTTTGTAGGCCTCCCACCACGCCATTTGAATCGCCTCCAGCCTGCCTTCGGAAGACGCGGCGGGATCGCCGCTGAAGCCCTCCAGCTCCAGCACCCACCGGCGCAGCTCGGTGAAGCGGACCGCCAGCGGATCGCGATCCGGGAAGCGCTCAAGCAGGCGCAGTGCGATCTCTTCAGGCTGGTCCCAGTCCAGGCGCGAGCTCACAGCTTGGTTCCTTTCAAGGCGGCGCGCACCGCACTGTTCATCATGAGCTCCGCCAGTCGCATGGTGACCTGGTTCAGCTTGTCGATGTGGGCGCGGATCAACAGGTAGTCCTCGGAATGGTAGACCATCAGCAGCGCGTTGACGGCTTGCTCGATGGCGTCCCTCTCGGCGTCCCTCAACTCCAGGTAGGCATCCTCCAGCCGGGCCTTCTCGACCGCCGCCAGGATGCGGTCCGCTTCCAGGCGCGCCTCGCGGACCTGGCGCTCGCGCACGTCCTCCTGAGCGTGCTCGTAAGAGTCCAGGATCATGGCCTCGACCTGCTCGTCGGTCAACCCGTAGGAAGGTTTGACTTCCACGGACTGCTCTTTGCCGGTGCGCAGGTCGCGCGCAGCCACGTTTAAAATGCCGTTGGCGTCAATCAGGAACCGCACCTCAATGCGCGCCATGCCCGCCGGCAGCGGCTCGATGTCTTTCAACTCGAAGCGCGCCAGACTACGGCAATCGCGCGCCAGCTCCCGTTCGCCCTGCACCACGTGGATGAGCACGTTGCGCTGGCCGTCCACCGCGGTAGTGAACACCTGGGCGGCGCTGGCGGGGATCGTAGAGTTGCGATTGATGAGCCTCTCCACCACGCCTCCCAAGGTCTCGATGCCCAGCGACAGCGGGGTGACGTCCAACAGCAGCTTGTCCTGGACCGAGCCCATCAGGATGCCGGCCTGCACCGCCGCTCCCAGGGCCACCACCTCCTCAGGATTGAGCTCCGTATGCGGCTCGGCGCGAAACAGATTGCGCACCGCCTGGCGCACCAGCGGAATGCGCGTGGAGCCGCCCACCAGCACCACCTCGTCAATCTGCTCCACGCCGAGCTGTGCGTCGCGCAGAGCGTTGCGGCAAGGACCCAGCGTGCGGTCCACGATGTCCGCAATCAGCTTTTCGAACTGCGCGCGCGCCAGCTCGCGCCGGTAGTTGCGGCCCTGGTATTGGAACTCGATAAGGGTGCGGGGAACAAACGAGAGCTGCTCCTTGGCGGCAATCACCGCCCGGCGCAGCAACTGTACGGCCACGCGATCCTGCGAGAGATCCTCGCCCCACTCGGAAGCTACGTCCTCCAAAGCGATCGCCATCAGCCGGTTATCAATGTCGTCGCCGCCCAGGTGAGTATCGCCGTTGGTGGCCAAGACCTCGAAGATGCCGTCCTTGAGGCGCAGAATAGAGATGTCGAACGTGCCGCCGCCCAGATCGTAGACCGCCACGATTCCTTCCCGGCGTTTGTCCAGCCCGTAGGCCAGCGCGGCGGCGGTCGGCTCGTTCACCAGCCGGAGCACTTCCAGGCCCGCGATCCGCCCCGCATCCTTTGTAGCCTGCCGCTGGGCGTCGTTGAAGTAGGCCGGTACGGTGATGACCGCCTGCGTCACCGGTTCGCCGAAGAAAGCCTCGGCATTGCGGCGCAACTGGCGCAGGATGAAGGCCGAGATTTCAGGCGGAGTAAACAGCCGGCCGCCTAGATCCAGCCGGATAACCGACTGGCTGCCTTCCGCCACGCGGAACGGAAACAGGCTCAGCTCCTCACGGACATCATCCAGACCCTTGCCCATCAGGCGCTTGATCGAATAGACGGCGCGCTCGGGCTGCTCGATGAGCAGGCGCCGCGCTGCGTTGCCCACGGTGATCTCGCCTCCGGCGCCGTAATGCACGAGGCTGGGCAGAAGGCGTTCACCGTCCTCGCCCGGAATGATCTTGGGACCGGTCAAATCCATGAAGGCCGCCAGGCTATTGGTGGTCCCTAGATCTATCCCGATGGCGGGCGCACGGCGCGCCGCGCCGAAATCAATTTCGATGGGCGCCGACACGGGCGAGTTCCTCCTCGAGCTGGGTCTCCAGCTTGCTCACGTAGCGCCGCCCCTCCAGCACCGCGCGTATTTGCTCCAGCGCGCCCCGCTGGTGCGTCTGATCCCATTCGGCGAACAGGCGCGCCAACTCGGCGTCAGCCTGGCGGCGCAGATCCGCCAGTCGCCCTCGAGTCTGCTCCAGGATTTGTCGTGCGCCTTCCGGATCCTGGCGGAATTCCTCCAGCGCTTCGTTCAGCTCGAAGATCTCTTGTAGCAACTCCGGCGGCGTACGCCGTCCTGGTGAGACCTCTTCGAGACCCTCCCGCCGCAGCACGTACTCGGCCCGGGCGACCGGGTCGCGCAACACTCGGTAGGCGTCGTTCAGAATGGCGGCGCCTTCCAGCGAATACTGCCGCTCGGTAGGCGTGGCCGCCAGGTAGCGGTCCGGGTGGAGCTTGCGGCTCAGTTGGTAGAAGCGCTGCTGGAGATCTTCCGGATCCAACGCCAGTCGCGGCTCCAGTCCGAAAAAGCGGAAATAGTCCAGGGCCGGGGGCTGCAAGCGGTTGCAGTAGGCGCAAAACAGGGACTCAGACGCCGGTCTGCCGCAATGCCAACAACTGTCCGGTGCGCTCATCAGGCGGTGAAGGAGGAGCCGCAGCCGCAGCTCTTCTTGGCGTTGGGATTCTCAAAGACGAAGCCGGATCGCATCAGGGATTCCTGGTAATCCAGCGTCATGCCGTCCAGGTAAATCATGCTCTTGGGGTCAACGAAGATGCGCACGCCGTCGAATTCGAAAACGTGATCCTTGGGCCGCTCCTGCGCCTCCACGCGGAACAGGTAGCTAAGCCCCGAGCAGCCGCCCCCCTGCACGCCCAGGCGCAGCCCGCCGGCGGTCACGCCGTGCTTTTGGAAGGCCTCCTTGATCTTCTGAATGGCCTTGGGTGTGACCTGAATCATGCGCGCCTCCTGATCAGCGGCCGCCGTCCTGGCGCGCCGCGCGCTTGCGCTTGTAGTCCTCGATGGCGGCTTTGATGGCGTCTTCGGCCAGCACCGAGCAGTGCACTTTCACCGGCGGCAGGCTCAGCTCGCTGACGATATCGGTGTTGCGGATTTCTAGCGCCTGGTCAATGGTCCGGCCTTTCAGCCACTCGGTGGCCAGCGAGGAACTGGCGATCGCGCTGCCGCAGCCGAAGGTCTTGAACTTGGCGTCCACGATCACGCCCTGATCCTCATCCACCTTGATTTGAAGCTTCATGACGTCGCCGCATTCGGGTGCGCCGACCATCCCGGTGCCCACGCTGGGGTCGCTCTTGTCCAGCGAACCTACGTTGCGCGGGTTGGTGTAATGATCCAGCACTTTCTCGGAATACATAAGACGCCTCCTACTGTTGCGGCCATTTGACTTTCTTCAGAACCACGCCTTCCTTGGCCATCTCATAAAGCGGGGAGAGCTCGCGCAGCCGGCGAACGGCCTCAATCACCTGCCCGGCGACGTAGTCAATCTCTTCGGCGGTGTTGAAGCGTCCCAGGCCGAAGCGGATTGAAGTGTGCGCCAGATCGTCGCCCACCCCCAAGGCTTTCAGAACGTAGCTCGGCTCCAGGGTCGCCGAAGTGCAGGCCGATCCGCTGGATACCGCCACATCCTTCATGGCCATCATCAGCGACTCGCCCTCCACATAGGCGAAGCTCATGTTGAGATTGTTAGGCAGACGGTGCTCCAGACTGCCGTTGACGTAGACTTCGTCCAGCTCGGCCAGCAGCCGGTCCTTCAGCCGGTCGCGCAGCGCCGCCAGCCGAAGCCCTTCCTCGGCCATTTCCCGGCGACAGATCGCGCAGGCCTCGCCGAAGCCCACGATGCCGGGCACGTTCAGGGTTCCCGAGCGCATGCCGCGCTCGTGCCCGCCGCCGTCCATCTGCGGGGCAAGCTGCACGCGCGGATTCTTGCGGCGCACGTAGAGGGCTCCCACACCCTTGGGGCCGTACATCTTGTGCGCGCTCAGCGACATCAGGTCTACGTTGTCCTGCTCGACGTTGACCGGCACCTTTCCCACCGCCTGCGTGGCGTCGGTGTGGAACAGTACGCCGCGCTCCCGCGCGATCCGCCCGATCTCGCGGATCGGCTGGAGCACCCCGATTTCGTTGTTGGCCCACATCACGCTTATCAGGATGGTGCGCTCGGTGATGGCCCGCCGCAGCTCATCCAAGTCGATCAGGCCGTCACGGTTCACTGGCAAGTAGGTAACACGCCGGCCCTGCTTCTGCAAATGCTTGCAGGCATCCAACACCGCCTTGTGCTCGGTCGTCACCGTGATGATGTGATCGCCGCGCTCGGCGTACATCTCGGCCACCCCTTTGATGGCCAGATTGTCGGATTCGGTGGCGCCGCTAGTGAAGACTATCTCCTTGGGCGAGGCGCCGATCAGCTCGGCGATCTGCTCACGGGCCCGCTCCACGGCCTGCTCGGCCTCCCAGCCATAAGAATGATTGCGGCTGGCGGCGTTGCCGAACTTCTCGGTGAAGTAAGGCAGCATGGCCTCCAGCACGCGCGGATCCACCGGCGTGGTGGCGTGATTATCCAGGTAAATCGGCTTTTTCATCTCGACTCCTTGCCGCTATGGATCGCGGCCGATGAGGCCGCCGCCGGCCGCCGGGCGGCGTTGTGATCTGCACCGGGGCGCTGTCGGCTTCTGCGCTTAGCTCCGATATCATGATGCTGCCCAGCAGCCGTAGGATACCCTCATGAATCCTGCGCAGGGGCGCGCGCACCGTACAGCGGGCCGATTGAGTGCAGCGGCCCTGAGCGTCAAAGCAGGAGGCCAGAATGACCGGCCCGTCAATCGCCAGGATCACCTCCAGGGCGCTGATCCGCCGGGGGTCACGCGCCAGCCGGTAGCCGCCGTTGGTCCCGTAAGCCGCCTCCAGGAAACCGTGGCGAGCCAGTCTTTGCAGGACCTTGGAAAGCAACGGGAGTGGCAGGCCGTACTGGCCGGCGATCTGCTTGGCGCTGGCGCCGGGCCGGTTCAGGGCCAGATGCCGGAGGGCAATCAGGCCGTAGTCAGCCTTTTTGCTGAGCTTGAGCATATCGGACCGATTCGGTCCGATATCCAGCTTAGCGCCCCACCCCGCCCTGCGTCAAATCCTCGCAGAGCTCGCAGCAATGCCGCAACCGGCCGGGCACAATCACCGCTTGACACACGGCCGCCCGCAAGTATAATTGCTCACAGGGACGCGGTACCGGATTTCCGGGACGATCTGGCCAAAGGAGGAGTTCAGTGATGCCAAGGGGGGTTGCGATCATCACAGCCGGTTGCGTGCTCGGTTTATCAGGACTGTCACCATTGTTTGCGGGGGTCATATACGACAGTTTCCAAGCAGGCGACCAGTATTCGTGGGTCCGCGGGGACTTCGGAAAGTTTGGCGCCACATATCTCATCGAGGCGGCCGCTTTTACATCACCTTACATTTGCTGGCTGTCCGGCATTGAAATCGCACTCGGTCACCGGTTCGGGCCAAACGAAGTCATCGTAAGCCTGTACGGCGACAACGGGGGTGTGCCGGGCGTTAAGCTCGAACAGTGGTCCCTGGTTGATGTGGTGCAACCGATGGTTACCCACGGGTCCATCATCCAGCTCGATTCCTCAGCCCGTCCAATGCTTGGCGCAGGTCAATACTGGGTTGTAGTTGACGTACCCGATCGTGCGCATACGGGTATGACATGGTGGCATGCAACCTGGCCGCCGGTGCCGGGAAGGTTGCGGGCTCTGTCATGGGGCGGCGGGCCCTGGGAGCTAAGCAATCACGACATGGCTTTCCGGGTCACCGCCGATGTGCCGGAGCCAACCACCGGGGCTCAATTGCTATTGGGCTTCGCCGTACTGCTGGCGGGCGCCCATTTAAGGGCTCGGCAGAAGTCCCGCGCCGCCTGAAGTGATATTTCAGAGAGCCAGAGCCTCCACCCCAATTTTTGACAGGTGCGGGTTTTGCAGTTAGTCAGCGGCGAGCCTCAAGCCCGTTGCGACGCCGCCCAACCAGCAGGAGTAAGTTGCCCGAAGGGCTGGATGCTCGTCGCCGCCGGCCGGGTCAAGACGTCCGCCGGGTAAGCGCGCAAATCGATCCCCAGCCGGTGACCCGTCTCCGCCACCGATAGGACCGCCGCCACCTTCGGCCCCGCCTCGGCGCTGCCTACATTTGTGGAGTTGTTGCGTCTCAAGGCCACGCCCTGCATGGCATTCCCCCAGGTTGTTGCTCAGCTCCAGCTCGGGTTGCTCCACAGACCGCACCAGCTTGGGCCACAGCCCTAAGGCGTAGGCCGCCGCCTTGCCCAGCGCACTCAGCCTGTTGGAAGCAGGGGTGCGGCAGGGAGTATGTGGAGCGGATCAACAAGAACAAGGCGCTACTATATGAAACAGTTGCAAACCAGCTAGAGAAAGGTCGTGGGGAAATGGGTGTCCCAGCCGGCTTGAGGAAGATTTTCCAGGGAGCGACTTTTATGAGGATTCTGTTCGCCTTGCTGGCGGCTTCGGCAGGCTATGCCCCGGCGGGCGGCGCGGCGAGCTACCGGTGGGCCGGGGACCGTCCGGCGCGGGCTTCCGTGGTTGTAAGTTTCACGCTGGCCATGGACGGCGACTGGATTTACTTGAGCGCCGCCAAGGCGAGCGGCGGGCGGTTCGAGGTCTGGCTCAAAAGCGCGGATTACCCATCGGCGGATCCGGAGCAGGCGCGCAAACAGGTCACGCGTTACATTCTCCGGGAAGGCAGCGGCGCGCCGCGCGAGTATCGCAATGCGCTCACCGGCGAGGCGGTGCTGCCTTGCGTGGGCGGATGGGAGTATTTGCTGCCGAGGCCCGCCGGCGACGGGTTTGCTGAAACGGTGCGATTGCTGGGCCATAGCTACGTGCGCGAAAGCATCGCGGCAGCAAGCGCCGGGCCTCCCGCCGGGATACGCGTGGTGGCCCTGCGTCCCGATCTGCTGGTGGGACCGGCGCACAACTTCCGCCAAAAGGACGACAGACGGCGCTGGGACGATTCCGACTATGAGTACGTGCGGTTCACCCGCGCCGATTACCGGGAGATGGCCGAAGCAGGGATTACTTGCGTGAACGTAGACGGCCAACAGGTCGAGTGGGCGGAAGAGCTGGGCTTGTTTTACTGGGGCGGAGGTAAAGATCTGCCTTATCCTGAACTTCTTTACCGCAGTCAGTTCCTGGGGCCCACGATTTTCCTGGACGAGCCGGCGGTGGGCACGCGCGACCACGTGCTACGGCCCAGGCTGGCGAAGGATCCGGCTTTTCGCAAAGCGATCACGCCGCAAATCGCCTTCGATGCATTCAGGGAATACTACGCGCGAATGCTGAGCGAGGGGTCCCCTGTGAGCCTGCTGAAGCGGTTGGCCGCGCGGGCCGATGTGGACCTGGGCGAGATGCATTTCGCCCAGCAGAACCTGTTCAGTTGGGAAACCATGGTGGCCACTGCCGCCTACCAGTTGTCGCGCGATCCGCACGTTCCCCGGGCTTTGGTGTTCGAGCCGCCGGGGCGAATCGGGACGCGGCGCACGGTCCCGGAGATGGACATGAGCTACGGCGTGCAGATCCGGCCCGACGATCCTCTGTCGCTGATCAGCATCATCACCGGATTTCTGCGCGGCGCCGCCCGCATGACGGCGAAAAGCTGGGGCGTGAGCATCTATGGCAGCGTGCAGCGGGAGGATGCCCCGTTCTGGTTGACCTACGCCTACGATCAGGGCGCCACGCACTTTTTCTTCTGGGATAACGCGCGGCTGGCGTGCGTGCCCTTCGGCGAGTACATGGCGCTGGCCAGGCACCTGAAGCGGCACGCCGAGAGCCATCCCCGGCGGCGCCTGGAGAAACTGCGTAGGGCGGCAGAGGTGTTGATCCTGTTGCCCGTGGGTTACAACTTGGGGCACGTGAGGATGGGACGAGGCGAGCTTTGGGGCGTCGGCGAATTGAACCTGGAGCGCACCAACGCGCAAGGCGTAAGTTATCGCAGGGTGATGCACAACTTTTTCGCGGAAATAGAGCGCGCGCTGAGGCTGGGGATCGCCTTCGATCTTGCCTGGGACCTGCCGGAGGTCCGGCCGCAAGGCTATCGCGAGATCGTGCGCATTCGCGAGGACGGGAAAGTCCAGTTACAGTCCGGCGGCAAGACCTGGTTGCTGGGGGGAGCGCGTGAGACGGAACGGCCCGGCGGCCTGGCGCCGCAACTGACGGTTTCGGTGTCGGCGCGGGAGGCGGGCTCATCAGTTGCGGTCACGGCAATCGCCAAGGTAGTAGAAACGACGGCGCCGGTTTATTACACGCACGGCGCCGATGCGGAAGGGGTCTACCACAACGCCATGGTGGCCTGGGAACTTTACGGTCCCGGCGAGGAAGACTACCTCTTTCTGACGCCGGAGAGGCTGAGGCCCACGGTGCGCGAGACCGCGGACGGGGCCGAGGTCGAGATGCGATTTACGATCGAGAAGCCGGGCCGGTACCGGCTACGCGCTTCGACCGTGGATCAAGCGGGCCGCACGCGCGTGGTGTGGAAGCGGCTGTCTGCAACGAAGGATCCCGTCAGTGGGGAGCTGGCAGTGACGGTGTTGCCGTGAGTTAGAGGGTTCGCCGGTAAGTTGCGGCGGGTCCAGCGGGGGCGGGACTGTGCCGCGGGGTCGCGTTTTTCGATACGGCGGAGGTGTACGGGCGGTACGCGAACGAGGAGCGGGTGGGGGAGGCGGTGGCGCCTTTCCGCCGCGAGGTGGTGGTCGTCACCAAGTTCAGGCTCCAGATCGAGCCGGAGGTCGAGATTCTACCGGCGTTGGAGGAGCTGGGCATAGGATTCGTTGCGTTCAGCCCGCTGGGCAAGGGTTTTCTCACGGGGGCGACAGACGAGCAGACCGGCTTCGACGAGTCGGACTTCCGCGAGGAGAATCTGGCGGCGCCCGTCGCAATCCGGCATGAAGGCGGCGTGGACGCAGCCGCCGCGCTTTCGATATATAATGACCCCTCTGGTCGAGGGAAGCTAGGAGCAGATTATGAGTGTGGCGGCGGCTGGCAGAATCGGCGAACGGGTGGGTTTTTACGAGGCGCCGGTAGGCAAGAAAGTAGTGGTGGCGGTGACGGGCCTGGTGCTGGTGGGCTACATAGTGGCTCACATGCTGGGCAATCTACAGATTTTCCTGGGGCCGGAGCGCATCAACGCCTATGCGGAACTGCTGCATAGCGCGGGTCCGCTGCTGTGGACGGCGCGGGTGGTGCTGCTGGCGGCGGTGGGGCTGCACATTCTGACGACGTTGCAGTTGTGGCTTTTGAAGCGGCGGGCGCGACCCATCCGTTACGTGAAGAAGGCGGACGTGCCGTCGGCATACGCGGCGCGGACGATGATATTGAGCGGGCCGATACTCGGGGCGTTTGTGATATTCCACGTGCTGCATCTGACGACGGGAAGCGCGGGCCTGCCCTTTGAGGAGCTGAACGTATACGACAACGTGGTGCGGGGCTTCCGCATCTGGTACGTGGCGCTGGCTTACATGGCGGCGGTGACGCTGGTGGGGGTGCACATCTGGCACGGCTTGTGGAGCATGCTGCACTCGCTGGGGCTGGACGATGAGCGGTATCGGCCGGCGCTGGAGCGTATTTCGCATGCGGTGGGCGTGCTGGTGGCGGCGGGGTATCTTTCGATACCGGCGGCGGTGCTGACCGGTCTGATCGGCGGAGGCGTGAACTGATGCAACTGGATGCGAAGTGTCCTGGGGGACCGATTGAGACGCGCTGGGACCGGCACAAGTTCAATCTGAAGCTGGTCAGCCCGGCGAACAAGCGCAAGTACACGATAATCGTGGTGGGCAGCGGGCTGGCGGGGGGGGCGGCGTCGGCGACGCTGGCGGAGCTGGGTTACAACGTCAAGTGTTACTGCTATCAGGATTCGCCGCGGCGGGCGCACTCGATCGCGGCGCAGGGCGGAATCAACGCGGCCAAGAACTACCAGAACGACGGGGACAGCGTTTACCGTTTGTTCTATGACACGGTGAAGGGCGGGGATTTCCGCTCGCGGGAGTCGAACGTCTACCGGCTGGCGCAGTTGAGCTTGGACATCATTGATCACTGCGTGGCGCAGGGGATACCGTTTGCGCGGGAGTACGGCGGGGTGCTGGCGAATCGCTCGTTCGGGGGGGCGCAGGTTTCGCGGACGTTTTACGCGCGGGGACAGACGGGCCAGCAGCTTCTGCTGGGGGCCTATCAGGCGATGCAGCGGCAGATAGCGGCGGGGCGCCTGGCGATGTTTCCGCGGCACGAGATGCTGGAGCTGGTGCTGGTGAACGGGCGGGCGCGTGGGATCGTGACGCGGAATCTGGTGACGGGCAAGATTGAGTCGCACGTGGCGGACGCGGTGGTGCTGGGGACGGGCGGATACGGCAACGCGTATTACTTGACAACGATGGCGAAGGGAGCCAACGCCACGGCGATCTGGCGGGCGTACCGCAAGGGAGCGCTGTTCGCCAATCCGTGCTTCACGCAGATACACCCGACCTGCATTCCGGTGACCGGGGAATACCAGTCCAAGCTGACGTTGATGAGCGAATCGCTGCGCAACGACGGGCGGATCTGGGTGCCGGTGCGGGCGGGCGATCGGCGGCCGCCGAATGAGATTCCGGAGGCGGAACGGGATTATTACCTGGAGCGGCGTTATCCGGCGTTTGGGAATCTGGTGCCGCGGGACATCGCCTCGCGGGCGGCCAAGCAAGTCTGCGACGAGGGGCGCGGGGTGGGGCCGACCGGCTACGGGGTGTATCTGGATTTCCGGGACGCGATCGAGCGGCTGGGGGTCTCGGTGATACGGGAGCGGTACGGGAACCTGTTCGAGATGTACGAGCGGCTGACCGGGGAGGATCCTTACAAAGTTCCGATGCGGATTTATCCGGCGATCCATTACACGATGGGCGGCCTGTGGGTGGACTACAATCTGATGTCCACGATTCCGGGGCTATACGTGATCGGGGAGGCGAACTTCTCGGATCACGGAGCCAACCGGCTGGGGGCCAGCGCCCTGATGCAGGGCTTGGCGGACGGCTACTTCATACTGCCCTACACGATCGGGGACTATCTGGCCTCGACGAAGTTTGAGAAGCTGAGCCCGGAGCAGGGGGAGTTTCGCGAGGCGGAGAGCCAGGTGAGGGAGCGCATCGAGCGGCTGCTTTCCATTCGCGGGCGGCGCACGGTGGATTCACTGCACCGGGAGCTGGGCAAGCTGCTGTGGGAGTACTGCGGGATGGCGCGCAACGCAAAGGGGCTGGAGTACGCGTTGGGCAAGATACCGGAGTTGCGCGAGGAGTTCTGGAACAACGTAAACGTGTTGGGATCGGGCGAGGAGTTCAACCAGGCGCTGGAGCGGGCCGGCCGGGTGGCGGATTACATGGAGCTGGCGGAGCTGATCTGCTACGACGCCTTACACCGCAATGAATCCTGCGGGGGCCACTTCCGCGAGGAGTATCAAACGGCGGAAGGCGAAGCCTTGCGCAACGACGCCGAATACGCGTACGTGGCGGCGTGGGAATTCACCGGGGTAGGCAGTCCGCCCAAGCTTCACAAGGAACCGCTGAGTTTCGAGTACGCAAAGCCCACCGAGCGGAGCTACAAATGAGGATCATCCTGCACGTCTGGCGACAGAAGAACGCGGGCGAGCCGGGCCGCATGGTTCGCTACGAGCTGAACAACGTGAATCCGCACATGTCGTTTCTTGAGATGCTCGACGTGCTGAACGAAGAGCTGACCGAGAAGGGGGAGGAGCCGATCGCATTCGATCACGACTGCCGGGAAGGCATCTGCGGGATGTGCGGCTTCATGATCAACGGGCGGGCGCACGGTCCGGAGGCGGGCACTACGGTGTGCCAGCTTCACATGCGGCACTTCAAGGACGGCGAGGAGCTGTGGCTGGAGCCGTTCCGGGCGCGGGCGTTTCCGCTGATCCGCGATCTGGCGGTGGATCGGAGCGCATTTGACCGGGTCATCGCGGCGGGCGGTTACATCTCGGTGAACGCCGGAAGCGCGCCGGACGGCAACGCCATTCCGGTGCCCAAACAGGCGGCGGAGAAGGCCATGGACGCGGCGGCGTGCATCGGCTGCGGGGCGTGCGTGGCGCAGTGTCCGAACGCGGCGGCGGCGCTGTTCTTGGGGGCCAAGGTGTCGCATCTGGGGCTGTTGCCGCAGGGACAGCCGGAGCGGTACGAGCGGGTTCTGAACATGGTGGGGCAAGCGGCGCGGGAAGGCTTCGGCTCGTGCACGAACATAGGGGAGTGCGAAGCGGTGTGTCCGAAGCGGATCAAGCTGGAAGTGATCGCGCGGCTGAACCGGGATTACGTGCTGGCGACGGTGAAGCATCTGGGGGCGAAGCAGGCCGCAGAAGCAGGCGCCGGTTAGAGGGCGGCTGCTATTCGCTGATCTCGATAGAGGGGCCCTGAGGCGAGCCGATTTCGGCGAGGCGTCGGGTTACAGCCTGCGCCAGTTCCAGGTAGGCAGCGGCCTGGGGGTGGCGGCCGTTTTCCAGCGCGATGGGGCGGCCGGTGTCGCCGCCGCGGCGCACGTCGGGATCAAGCGCGAGTTCTCCGAGGAAGGGCACGCTCATTTGCTCAGCGGTGCGCCGGCCTCCACCGGCGCTGAAGACGTCCACGCGGCCCCGGCAGTGGGGACAGATCAGGTAGCTCATGTTCTCGACGATGCCCAACACCGGGACGCGGAGCTGGCGAAACATCTGCACGGCCTTGCGGGCATCCTCCAGAGAGACGTCGGAAGGAGTGGTGACGACGACGGCGCCGGTGATGGGGGCGGTTTGGATGAGGCTGAGTTGCACGTCGCCGGTGCCGGGGGGCAGATCCACGATCAAGTATTCCAGGGCGCCCCAGTCCACGCTGCGCAGGAATTGTTGGACCACGCTGTGCAGCATGGGACCGCGCCAGATCAGGGGCCGGGCTTCGGGATTGAGGAAGCCCATGGACATGACGCGCACGCCGTATTGCTCCAGGGGCTGGAGGCGCTCGCCGACGACGCGGGGCATATCGCTGATGCCCAGCATGAGGGGCACGTTGGGGCCGTAGACGTCGGCGTCCATGAGGCCCGTGCGGCGGCCGAGAGCGGCGAGCGCGACGGCCAGATTCACGGCCACGGTGGTCTTGCCGACGCCACCTTTGCCGGAACCCACGGCGATGAGGTTTTCGACACCTGGAATCGGGAGCTTAGGCAACTCAGGGCCTGGCATGGAACCCATTTGTTTCATGCTAGCACCTAGGCCGCGCGGGGCGCGGCGTCTTACAAGGCGCCTTCGGCGAGAGATTCCAGAAAAGGCCGCGGCAGCGGCCAGCGCGCCAATACGAGGTTGTCGCGTTGCTGGAAGACGCCGGCGGTCAGGACGCCGCTGAGGTCCCGCGGATTGGGTTGCTGTTTCTCGCGGGCGATCATCTGGCGGAGAGCTTCAGTGAGGCCGCGGAGCTTGGCCGCCAGCACGGCGGCTTCCTCGCGAGAGCTACAGGCGACCTCCAGGTTGAGGTTCAAGCCGGAGCTTTCGGGAAGCAGAGAAAAGACGAGCTGTTCGGCGCGGGCCAGGCTTTGGGCGAAGAGGCGCGTGCCGGCGGGCAGTTGCCGAGCGGAATCAAGGCGCCTGGCGGGGATCAGGGCCCACAGCAGAGCTTGGGCCGGCGGATAGCTGCCTAGGGTTCGGCGGCGGACTTGCAGTTGCTCGGCTGCCGAGGAGTCCTTGCTGACGGCCAGCGCCATGACGTCCGGCCGCAAGGGGAAATAAGAGATCCGCCGATCCGGGCGGCTTCCGGCGACGCGGCAGAAGCTGTTGTGACACGCGCCGCCTTGACTGCTGACGAAGCTGTCGAGGGCGTCCCAGTCAAAGCGGCCCCGGGCCACGATATAGTTGCCTTCCGGGTGAAAGGCGACGAGAACGGCATACAAGTCCTGGCGGGCGTCGAAGGAGGTCTGTTCCACAAAGGCGCGATACTCGACCTCCTCGGAGAGGCGGGAGAGCGCCAGCAGATCCAGCAGGCCGATGCGTCTGAGGGCATCAAAATCCAGGTAAAGGATAATGGCTTCGCCCGGGGGGACGCGCGCCAGCCAGTCGGTTATGGTGCGACCTTTCTGGCGAAGCCGGGCGGCCAGCACGAGCAGGCCGGCGCAAATGGCGACCAGCGCCAACAACACCAGCAGAGGCGGGACCCTACGTCTCACATAGCCAGCTTACACCGCGGCGCGGGAGCGGTCGGAAGGCTGTTCAGACCGCCGCCGGCTGAAGGCGCGCCTGCCTCCAGAGATCCAGGTAAGGGCGCAACTGTTGCATCATCTGGCGGAATCCGTCGAAGGTGAGCGACTGAGCGCCGTCGCTGAAAGCCTTGTCGGGCGCGGGGTGGACCTCGACCATCAGGCCGTCGGCGCCGACGGCGACGGCGGCGCGGGCCACCGGCGGCACCAGGCTGCGCCTGCCGGTGGCGTGGCTGGGGTCAACGATGACAGGCAAGTGGGTAAGCTCGTTGAGCAGGGCGACTCCGGCCAGGTCGCATGTGTTGCGGGTGGCGGTTTCGAAGGTGCGTATGCCGCGCTCGCAAAGGATGACGTTTGGGTTGCCGTGGGCCACGATGTATTCGGCCGACATCAGCAGTTCATGGATGGTTGAACTCATGCCGCGCTTGAGCAGCACGGGGCGGGGGCAGCGGCCGACGGCTTTCAGCAACGCAAAGTTCTGCATGTTGCGCGCGCCGACCTGGAGCAGGTCGGCGTACTCGGCCACCAGGGTGACGTCGCCGTCGGTCATGACCTCGGTTACGATGTCCAACCCGGTGGCCTGTTTGGCTTTGCGCAGCAGGCGCAGGCCCTCGAGCTCCAGGCCCTGAAACTCGTAGGGGGAAGTGCGGGGCTTGAAGGCGCCGCCTCGCAGCAGGCGCGCTCCGGCGCGAGCCACGGCCTCGGCGGTGTCCATAATCTGGCGTTCGGATTCGACTGAGCAAGGCCCGGCGATGACGACGAACTGGTCGCCTCCGATCTGGACGCCGTTGACGCGGACTATGGTGCGCTCCCGGCGGAACTCGCGGCTGACGAACTTGTAGGGGGCTGAGATGCGGACGGCGTTTTCCACCCCGGGCATGGCTTGGAGGGATTCCAAGCAGGCGGTGACGTCGCCGATGCCGATAGCTCCTATGACGACGCGTTGCTCACCCTGTATCGTGTGCACGCGGTAACCGAACTCGCGGATGCGCGCGCAGACGGCGTCAATTTCCTGCTGTGTGGCGTCGAATCGCATCGAGACGATCATGGTAGAAGCTCCTTGCCGCACGACGTTCCTCGAACTGCCGGCAAGCGGCCAACGGCCGAAAATAAAAAACCCACTCTTGCGAGTGGGTTGGCTTGCCGGGAACTTGTCTTTCTAGCGGACCGCCAACGCCACTCTACCCGGAGTGGGTAAAGCGCCAAAATCGGTACCAGAACTGGTTGGCGCCGGCGCGGTCCATTAGAAGATATCAGTATAGCTTGAGTGCGGACGGGGTGCAACGGAAAACTTGGGGCCTGTCGCCAACATGTGAACTGTGCGGTCGAATTCACACATGATGTGTCCGCTCGTAGAGCGGCCGGTCTGACACTCGGGTTCTGATGCTCGATGGCGTAGACAAGGGTGTTGCTGCTGATGGGTCCCACGCGCCGGCTGAGCTAGCTGCAACGGCAGCCGGCTTCAATCTCCGGCCAGGAGCGCATCTGGCAAGCGGCGCCCAGAAACAGAGCCTGAAAGACCTTGGCCCAGGGATGGGAGCGGTTGTCGGCCTTAGGCCATGGTGGCCGCAAGTCCTGCGGCGCTCGATGAAGGTCCCGGGCGGCATTTCGCGCACGGCGCCGAGGGCCGGGCCAGGAGGCCCCGGTTTGACGCTTTCCGTCGGCCTGCGGCCACTAGAAAGACGACCAAGCCGACGCCCGACAGCCCGATGGTGCCAGGCTCGGGGATCGTGGCTCCCTCGGCAGCGTAAATGATAAACGGCAAGCCTTGCTGGGCATCGAACCCGTAGTCGCGCAGGGGCTGCCAGCCGGGGTCCCACGTGGGACTGTACCACTGTGCATTGCCTGTGTAGTATTCGTCGAGGATGGTGACTGCCGGGACCCAGGGCCCCGGGTAACTGGGCGAGCCGTCCGTTAGCCAGTCCAGGAAGTAGGTCCCGGGCGGGAGGTAGGTGTTCACGGCCACGGTATTAGCCATGATCGGCCTGGAATTATCGCCCGGGAAAAACTCAGAATCGCGGTAGATGCCCGACCACACAGACGACACCAAACGATTCGTCGTCAGGTCTCCAAATACCACCGAACTGCCCGGCCAGCCTGGGTACCCGTTCCAGATCTGGAGATACACGCCGGTAATTGGCGACGGGCTTGTCGGCGAACCGGTCTGGTACGCGAACAGCACGATCGTACCAACGTTCCATCCGCCCGCAGGTACAAGGAAGTCGTCGCCGAGGCGGTGACCGTAGGCGAACTGGTTGCCGAATCCGTAAGTCTGCATATAACCCCACATCCTGCTGGCGTCGGCCCCGCCGTAGCCTCCGCCTGGATGAGTTACCAGAGGGCCATTGTCGAAGAGAACCCGAGCAGTGGACGCAGACAGCGGCGCTACTAGAGAAACGCTCAGTAAGGCAATCGCAGTGCGTGACGTCATTTGTGACGAACCTCCGGCGTCAGTATAGCAACGGGTGACTACAGCGTCAGCGTTCCGAATTCTTGGGCCCCTGTTTTGCCGGCCAAGCACGTGGCGAGGGCCTCCGGCCGGGGGTGTGCGGGACGCGGACGGGCGCCCCGCGATGGGCGGCGGAGCAGCAGGGGCTTAGAGGGGCGTTGCGGCACCGCACGGCGCGTGGCCGAGCACACGCTCGCCGAATGGGGGCGGCAAGAAGCGACCTACGATGCGCTCACTTTCGGGGTGTCTTTTAAGCGGGGTCGCCATGTAGTGCATGCGCCGGAGGCGTTCGACGATCGCGTCGGAGAGGGCGGTCAGAGGGATTTGAAGCAAGCAGACGCGGCGCTGGAGAGCGAAGGCGGCCAGAGGCAGCGAGGGCTTCCAATCCTCGTGGTGGACCACGATGACGGCTCCCGGTGCGTATCGGACGGCCCAGGCGACGCCGCGATCCACAGCGGGGAAGGCCTGAAGGGCGGGATCCCAATCGGGCTGGACGCGGCACTGATACTGCTTTGGGCGGCGAGTGATCATGGCGTAGCGGTCCGGGCCCATTTCCTCACCGGTGTAGAGCAGGACCAGGCTGTTGAGGATCTCGCGTTCGAGCAGCGGAGCGAAGACTTCCTCACGAGCCCGCACGGTGTAGTAGAGCGAATAGACCTGATCAGGCTGCGAGTCCGGGCGCGCGTTCACGCCGCCGCCCAGCTCGATGACGCGTTGGGCGGGATTGCTGTCGTGGACGGCGCCGCTGGCGCAGCTTTCCGAGTCCGGGCCAAACAGGAAGGCGACGGGCGTGTACTCGTCCAGAGGAGGGCAAGATGGGTAGCGGCGGCGCGCCAGGTCCCTGATCTCTGCGCAGACCTGGCGGTGCAGCCGATAGTCCTGTCTGGCGGCGAAACGGACCATGCCCCTGGGGCCTTTGAGCTGTTTGGCTTCCTGCCGGGAGATGAAAGGGCGGGCCCAGCCGGCCCAATCCAGACGTCGCTCGCGTTCTTGGAAAGGTAACCAGCGGTCGCGTTCGCCTGGCGAGCGCTGGTAATAGGGTGCGCAGTGCAGGACGTCGGGCAGCTCGAAGGGCGGCGCTTCGGCTGCTACTCCGTCGCTCCCCAGGGTCAGGTAAGAAGGCAGGGCGTCGCCGGCGTCGGCGGCTTTGGGCGCCGGATAGCTCAGCAAACGCCGGGCGCATTCCAGGGCGCGGTGAATTCCCGCGTGAGCCTGCAAGCGATCCAGCAGCTCGCCGGGCAGACAGGTGGCGGATTCGGCCGGGATGGCGCCGGCTAGTTCACCCAGCAGGGCGCGCAGCCGGGCGGGCGCGTCGAACCGGTCGGGTTGGCCTGCCGCGAGTGATTCGAAGAACGCCGGCAGCAGAGACGGGAACTCATCAAAGAAACCCGCGGCCCACAACAGCACGGGATCCTCAAATATCAGCGCCGCAGGCCGGCCGGCCTCGGCAGGCTGCTCGGCGGGTTCTTGCTTGCGCTCCCATTGGCGCAACGCCGACCACCACAGGCGGTATTCGGAAATCAGCAACACGCGGCGGCCGCACGCCAGCAGTTGTTTGACGCGGTTCGCCAAGAAGGCGGCGCGCGCCGTCGCCATGCGCCGAGTGCACTCCGGGGCCTCCGGCCAGAGGGCTTCCATGCGGCGCCAGAGCGGCGCGAAGTATTGGTCGAGGGCGGCGAGCTGAAGGCTGTCGTCGGCCGCGGGGGACAGGTCGGGCTGGAACAGGCACCCCTCGGAACAACCGGAGAAGCGGGGATCGTCCACACAGGCCAGCTCGAGGGATCGCCGGCGGGCCACCCAGGCGGCGGCGCAGGCGGGTTCGGCTGGGGTGAAAGGCAGCAAGGCGCAGTTTGAATCATGCGGGATCAGCAGAGCGGTGATCAGTGGCAGCCTCTCCAGCACCACGGGCAGAACGGGGCTTAGAAAGCCGGGCCAGTCAAGGGCCACGCAATCGAAGTCAGCCTCCGCGGCGGCTTGTGCAGCCAAGCCGGCGAAGGCCAGGCGGCCGCGGACGTAGGGGACGACTTTGAGGCGCTCGCAAACGGTGAGGCTCATCTGATCACACTCCGCACTTAGGATTCCGGGAAGTCGGCGGCCGCCGAGTAAACGTGGTAGAGGTCCACGCATTCGGCGCCGGACAGGGCCGCTCGCGCCGCAGCGGCGTCTAATAGCATGACGGCTTTCTCGGGCAGCGCGCCGGCCAGCGAGAGCGCGCGATCCACGACCTGGCGCAGGATCGCCGGGTCAATCTGCACGTTGTGGTGGCGCTCGATGCGCGGCCGTAAGGCTTCCAAAGCTTCGCGCGTCAAGCCGGGGTCCAGCGGCGCCAGCTCGATGACGTCGAGGCGGCGCGCGAGGGGCGGGACTTGCACGAGGTTAAGCGAGTCCGGCGAGAGCGCGCCGATGAGGCGCGCGCCGAACTCGAGGGCCTGAGCCAACAGGAAACGGCCCCGAGGAGCAAGGGCGACGGCTTGCTCGAGATGGTCCAGGGCCAACACGATCGAAGGCTGCCGGGAGGCTTCTCGCAGCAAAGCAGCCAGGAGATTGTCGCGTTCGGACTCCAGGGTGGTCCCGGCCATCAGGACCCCGAGGTTGACTTGGAGCAGGCGCCGCCCGTCGGGCAGCTCCGCCAGCCGGCGCGCCAGCGCGTGAAGGAGGTTGGTCTTGCCGACGCCGGATTCGGCTACGATCAGGGGCAGGCGAGCCTGCCAACCCGCCAGCGAAACGCAGATGCGCTCGATCTGTTCGGCGCGTCCGACGGTAGGAAGGCTCCGGCCTTGGCGGACCAGCTCTGAGAAATCCACGGCGAAGCTTTCCAGCAGGGCGCTTTTCTGCGGCGAGGCGGCGGCAAGCTGCGGTTGTTGCGGCGCTTCAAGCGGGGGCGAGCCGAGCAAGCCCAATGCCTGCTCGACGGCCGCCGCCCAGGAATCCCCTCCCAGGAAGAACAACCGCCAGCCTTGCTGGCGGTGAGCGGCGGCGAACAAGCGTATGAGTTCTGAATCCTCACCGAGGTACTCAAGGTCGGCGTCCACACCGATCAGGGAAGGCATGCCTGGGCGGCCTCGCCCGACCAGGAGGTTGGTGTGGGGCTTGTTGAAGCGACGGGGGTCGGCGGGGACGTTGCGCAGCAGAATCATGTCCGGCCCGGGTTCCTCGACACGGATCTTGAGTCGCTTTAGCCGGCGGAGCAAGTCTGGTTGCAGCTCAATCATGGTCGGCGCCTCCCGAACCTGCGCACTCCGAGCACTTGCTCGAACAAGTGCGTGAAAGCCGCCTCGGCGTCCGAGTCGCGGTTTTCCTTCAAGGGTTGCCATTGTTCCTGCTCCGCGAAGGGGTCGGAGAGATCAAGCACTTGCTTGGTTGCGAGGTCCCAGACAGCGTCCCAGTGGCAACGGCCAATACGCTGGCTTTCGACCAGCTTGCGAACCGCCTCGCCGCGCAGGCGCGCCCGCCCGCAGGCAGGCGGGTTGAACATCGCATGCAGGATGTTGTCGGCCCCTGGGGCGTGGTGATCGAGCAGGCCCTGGCGGTCCAACTCGGCGAATACGCCGCGTTCGCCGAGCTCCCCGAAGCGCGTGTCCAGTTCCAGCAACTCGGCCCGCAATTGCTCGAAGCAAGCCAACTGACCCCATCCCAATCCGCGCTGCCGAAGCCGGGGCGTAAGCGCGGCCGCTTGTTCAAGCACGGGGCTGTCGGGACTGATTAGGGTCTCGGCGTTGAGTCGCGCCAGATCCAGGCCCGGAAAGGCGGCTTTGAAGTCAGCCACTATGTCGTTCCACTGCGCGAGGATCTCCCAGGAAAAGCCCCGCCGGCGCGCATGATGCGCATAGAGATTCCACTTTATGGCCCAATCCAAGAGGCCGGCGACGGAGGCCGGCGCGGCCTCGAGTAAATCCAGAATCCTGCGCCAGTGGCGACAGACTTCCGGGGCCCAAGGCGGCATCACTTCGTGATCCAGGCGCTCTTCGACCTGAGCCAGGTAGTGGCGCTGTATTTGCAAGGCGCTCAGGCGCCGGCCGTCAGATAACTCCAGCAAAGCCCGGCAGCGCAGATCGCCGGCGACGGTTCTTAAGGCCTTCAGGGGATCTGCCAATTGAACCGCGCGGCCCGGGCGAAAACCGGCTTCGGTCAAGGCCACCACCAAAGCGGTGGCGCCGATCTTCAACCAGGTGGCGATCTCGGAGCACAGACTCTCGCCGCACAACAAGTGCAGGCGGTGATAGCCGCGCCGGGCGAGCGGTTCGTCTTTGGTGTGGAATATTCCGCGCTCGCTGGTGGAATCTCCCGACACGACTCGCTCCATGTGGAAGGCGCGCGGCGAGAGGGTGAACTCCAGCGCCGGCGTCAAGTTATTGAAACCGCCGGCGCCGCAGTAGATCACGCGCGTCACCAAGTGCGGAATGAGCTGCTCGGCGAGGGCGTCGGAACTGGTGCGGTGCAAGTAAGACTCATGGCAGCCCCAGGTTGCGCCGCTTCCGCTGTAATCAACGTTGGATATGAACCAGCAGATCTGGGAATCCCGCAGCCCTTCTGTTTGCACCCGCCGGCCCAGATCCAAAAGGATTCTCTCTCCGGCGCGCAGGTAACGGACCAGCTCGGAGGGGTGCGTGCACTCGGGAGTGGCGAGTTCCGGGTGGCCGCCTGTGTCCACGTAGAGTCGGGCGCCGTTTTGAAGATAGACGCCGGTGGAGCGGGCGTCCGGCAGGCATGTGAGGTGGCGCCTGGCGGCGCCCAGCAGGCGCTCCAACAGCTCGCCGCGCTCAACCGAGCCCCGCGGGCAAAAAACAGTGACGGCATATTCGGTCTCCAGACCGAACATGCGCTGGGCCATTGTTACTGTCCTCCCTGCTGGCGGTTGGCCTGCAAGAACCGCCGGCTGTCGGCGGACAAGGCTTTGCGAATGGCCTCGTCGGCGGCGGCCAACAATTCGCCGGCCTGGCGCCGGAGCTGCTCGAGATTGTCGCCGGAGGCGCCGGGCGAGCTCCCGGCATCTTCTCCGGACGGCCTAATTCGCTCTTGATCGAAGCGATCCTGTAGTTTCATACGGTGTTCCTCCTGTGGTCGGGCCCTGAGCCGGCACGCAAGGGGGCGGCGGCTCCAAGGCGTCGAGAATTTCAGTAAGTTCCCGCCCGCTTGCAAAGGCGGATTCGCCGGTCCGGCGAGTCCAGCCGAGCGGATCGTCCATGCACAAAGTTCGGTAGGAAGGCCAATAGCGTGGGCCGCGGATGCGGAACCGGATTCGATCCCAGTCCACGTCTTCCACGGCTTCCGGTGCGATACGCAGCAACATGGCGCGGGTCCAGGCGCGGGTATGTTCGGGCGGCTGGTGACAGAAATGTTCCACCTGTTGTTCGCCGGCCACACGTTCGACGAAGCCGCAAGCCTCGTAGGCCCAGTAGAGGCCTTCCTGGGGATCCAGGCTCGAATACATGTGATCAAGGTGTTTGATCTCAGGCGCGCTCCAATTCAGCGCCGGCTGCTCTCGCATGACGCGGTCCAGGATCAAAAGCTTCAAGACCCAGTCCAGGCGCCGGGCCAAGGATGGGAAGTCCCCGGCCCGGAGTTTCATCAAGGTGTCCTCCCAGAGAGCCAGGATTTCCACGGCGCGCGGCACCCGGCCGTCGCAGCCGCCTTGCTCGACAAAACGGCGGGCTTCCTCCAGGAACCGGAATTGTAGCTCCAGGGCCGTGGACTGGCCGCCTTCGGCCATTGCGGCGCGCGCTTTAAGGTCGGGGTCGTGGCTGAAGCGGAGCACGGCGTCCAGGGGGTCGTCAAGGATCAAATTGGGATTGACGCGGTCGGCTTCTATCATGGCCAGCAGGACTTGCATCACTCCCACCTTCAGCAGGCAGGCGACCTGAGCCAGGGTGCTGTCGAAGAAGATGACATGCAAACGCGCGGCGTCCAGGCGGCGGCCGCAAAGCGGCTCGTCGCGGCTGTTGACTAGGGGGCGCCGGCAAGTGGTCTGGGGTCCCAGCAGCATTTCGAAGAAGTCGGCGCGCTGGGAGAGCTGGAAGGCTACGGGGGGCGCCCCGTTTTCTGAACCCACCTTGCCCTGGCCGGTGAAGATTATGCTTGAGACCTGATAAGAGGCCAGGAAAAGCAAGTGATGGATCTTGCGGTAGAACAGATTGTCCCAGGCGCGGCGGGTGATCAAGAAATCCAAGTGACTGCCGTAAGAGTTACCCTGACCGTCGCTGTTATTTGCCAACAAGCAGATGCGGCGGCCCGGAGGCTGCTCGCGGTTGGCCTGTTCTAAAGCGGCGCGCGCGATGCGGAGCATGGCGTGCCAGGCGGCGACATGGTCCCAGGCGCTGAGAACCTCTGGCAGGCAAACCTCGAGGTGGTCCAGGTCAATGTAGACGCAGCCGCCGTTGCCGGCGAGAAACTTACGGCCCCATTCGCGATAGTAATCGCAATAGTAATCCTGGCTGCGCTCGTGCCCCCGATGGTGCGAACCGCTGAACTGATCCCGGGAGCCTTGAGAGCAACCCCAGTCCCATCGCCAGCTCTGGCGGCGGGGGAGGCCTTCGATGTGGCGCAGCACGGCGCGGGAGGCTTCATAACAGGTGTCGCCGTGGCGGTTCGACCCGAGCACGAAGTTGCCGAGCTCTATGTCGGCCCCGCAAAGTTTGGGAAGCGGTTCGCTGGACAAAGGAGCCTCCTTGCGCTAAGCGACGTTGAGGAAAGCGTGCGGACGTGCGACACGGCGGACTCTGGGTTCCACCCGTACGACATCCAGGTCCTGGGGCAGATCCTCCAGATGCTCGCGGCAATTCTCCGGAGTGAGCCTGGCGGCCGCGGTCTGGAGGTATTCGGCGACCGCCTCGAGCATGTCATCCAGGGTGATGCCGCTGCGTCCGGTTTGCGCCTCGCGCCAGCAAGCCCTTTCCGCAGCATTCTGAGCGATGGCCGCGATGGCGGCGCCGTTGATCAGGTCGCCGGCGCGCACCGAGCGGCGCTTGCCGTCGCGGAAGGTGATGGTGGCCAGCTCGCTTTCACCGTCGGCGGAGTAAAGGCGGCTGAGAGCGGCGTCCACCAGATAGTCGCGGGCGGCTTTGGGGTCGCGAGAATCCACCGCATAAGGGGCCTGCTCGGGCAAATGCTTAAAGAAGATGTCGCGGGCCGCGCGACGGTTGGGGCGGGGGATGTGAATCTGCAAGTCGCCCAGGCGGCCGGGGCGCAGCAAGGCGGGGTCGAGCACATCCAAGCGGTTTGTAGCCGCGACGACCAGGATGTTGCCTCTTTCCTCCAGGCCGTTGAGCTCCGCCATGAAAGCGTTGAGCACGCGGTCGTCAACCCGGTGCCAAGAGTGGCCGCGGGTGGCGCCCACGGCGTCAATCTCGTCGAAGAACATGACCACGGGGATCTCGGGCCGGCTCTCGCCGGCCTCACGGGCGATGCGGAACACTTCGCGGTAGTTCGCCTCGGTCTGGCCGTACCACATCGAGTGCAGCGCTGCGGGCTTGATGTTCATGAAGCGGGAGCGTCCGGAGCCGAAGAGCTGCGCCAGCCAGTTCGCCAGCGCGCGAGCCATGAGCGTCTTGCCGGTGCCGGGCGGGCCGTAGAGCAGGACCGCCTTTTTGCGTTCGAGCCGATACTTCTTCACCAGCTCGGCGTGGTAGAGGTGCAACTGAATGGAGCGCTGGAGCTGCTGGATCTGGCTGTCCAAGCCGCCTATGTCCTGGAAGGTCTCGCGGGGCGTGTCCTCGAGGAAGAAGCTGCTCTGCTGGGAGCGCTCGATTTTTTCCAGCGCCAGCCAGGCTTGGGGATGGTAGCGGAGTTCGTCGCCCGCGCGCAGTTGGACCTGGCGCAAGGCCGCAGCGGGCTGGACCAGGATTTCCTCCTCGCGGTAGCGCAGCACCAGCCGGCCGTCGGCGGTGTAACGATCGAAGACCGCAGTTTCGCCGCAGCGCGCGTGAGAGAAGGGCGACTTAGCCATGATCAAGTTGCGCTCGGCGGCAAGCAGGACTTCGTCTCCGACTTGCAAGCCGTCTCGGTCCAGCTCGTCGGCGATACCGACCACCAGGCGCGAATGGCCGTCGAGCACCAGGGCCGCGGGACCGAAGGCGGTATCAGAGAGGCCTAGCAACAGCGCCGGGTGCCAGGCGGGAGCGGTGAGCTTTTCCACCAGAGCGCGGAGCCTGGCTTGCGTCTGTTCTGTGGCGTTCAAGCCGCCGCGCAACCGTTCAATGTGTTCGAGCAGGAAACGGTCCAGGCGCGCGGCGGCTTCCGGTGAGTGAGCGCGCAAGGCGGAGGCCAGTTCCAGCTTCTGCGCCATGGCGGGCGCATCCTCCCCGAATCGCACCAATTCCTCCAGCATGGCCTCGATCTGCGGATTGCGGGATGTGCTACGCATGGTTTTCTCCCCGGAATAAGTAATACCCGCGAGGTTCGATAAGACCTCTGCGCCAGCCGAACAGCGAAAAGGTCAATTGATTTAAAGGCGCGTCGTTTACCACCAGGCCCAAGCTGTAAGCTCGCGGAAAGGCCACTCTGAGCACGGCGCGATCCTCGCGGCTGAAGTAGTCTCGCGCCAGGCGACAAGCAGGCAGGTTTTGCGGGCAGCAGTCTCTTTGCTTGTCGCGGCACCAGGCCTGAACGGGGTGCGAATGCCAGTAGCCGAGGTAAGTTTCTTCACCGCCGCGCAGCGCAATGGCGGCCTCGACCTCGCTCCAGCGCTCAGGCGTGAAGCTGAGGCGGGTCATTTCTCCCGCCACTCGCAAGGGAATCTGGGCGGTGACTTCCAGGAACAGTTCGGGCACGTCCGGATCGCGCCGAAGGCGTCCGATGAGGACACCGCCGGTTTCGATGCCGGAGTGCGCGCAAGTCAGTTGTTCAGCCTCTTCCAGCACCCGGGGCGGGAAGAAGACCGGCAAGTCCTGTGCGTCCACGATGCCGACCGGGACGGCCCGCCGCAAGCATTCCTTCAGGGCGCCGGGGTGGACTTGCAGCTTGGGCAGCAGCTCGGTAGTCTGGGGGTCGGAGTCGGAGGCGCGGGCCGACCGCGGGTAGGCGGCCACGGCGTAGCGGAAGATCTCGCCTTCGGCCAGGCGGCCCTGCTCGACGAAGTAAGCGGAAGCTTCCGCGGCCAGCGCCCGGAAGTAGGTTGTGGGAAAGATGGCTTGAATCGGCCGGCGGCCGTCGCGCGGGATTTTCACTTGGAAGCCTGTTATGCGCGGCTCTCCTATCTCCCGGTCCCACAACGGCTCGACGCAGGCGGCCGCCGTAAAGCCTTCCAGGGGCAGCTCCCCGCGGCGGATGGCGGCCAGCCGGGTCCATTCGATTGCCGGGACCCAGTCGGCCTCGATGGAGGCTTGCCCGAGCCACACGCCATCGTCCTTGTAAAGTTCGAGCACATACTGGTAGGCGCTCTCCGGCACGACGTTCCTCCCTGGCCGCCGAGTCTGCGCAGTCCGGGCTGCTAGCCCGCGTCAATGCTGGGCTGGAGCGTTACTCGGTCGCCGGTCTGGAGGGCTTCCGAGACGCGCTCGGAGTAATTGACGTGACGAGCCTCGCGGTCCAGACGGAGCTGATAGGGGACGTTGTCCGGGAGGCGCATCTCGGCCAGGAGGCTGCGCACCAGTTCGCCCACCGTCATGTCGGAGGAGACATCATCCCGCCGAATCACTCTTTGCCCGGAGACGTCGCTCACTTCGAGCGACAGCACCGTGGCTTTCTCATTTGTCATGGTTGTGACCTCCTATGCTTGGTTAGAAACCTTGTAATTCCAAGTAACGCCCGGCCAGCTCGGGATCCTCCAGGGAAGCGGCCTCGCGGCCGGCCAAGCGGCACGCTACGCTCAGGGCGCCCAACGCCAAGCTGAGTTCGGCCGGCTCAGGCGCCGCCTGATAGGCGACCTCGAACCAGGCGCGGGTGCTTTCGCCGTCCTCCGCCGCTGCACGCACCAGGCGGAGGGCCCAGTTGGCGGTCGACAGGAAAACACCCAGCGCCTCGCGTGACTGGACGGCGGCCTGCCGCCAGGACACCAGTTCGGCAGTGATGCGCAATCCTTCCTCGCCGCACCGGAGGAGCGCCTGACGGTACAGGCCGGCGCCGACCTCCAGCTCGACGGCGAAGCGGTTTGCGTCCCGCTGCACGGCGGGCCAGCCCGCCTCCTCGAGCAACTCCGCCAGATCACGGCTCGCGGGCAGGCTGAATGCGGACGCCGCCTGCTCGACAGGCGCCGGCGAATAACCGCAGGCCAGGGCCAGGCCCTGTTGAAAACCGTGATGGCAGTCTGTCAAGCGCAGCGTCAGATCGGTCTGGCCGGTAATCGGGATCTCGGCGCGCAAATGGACGGCGCGCCGGCGCAGTGCGAACTTCGCGTGACCGTTGAGCCTGGGGTTGAAAGGCAGCAGATCCCAGGCGCGGGCCGCATCCAGCGCGCCGTCGCAGGGCAGATCCAACACCAGCCATTCCTCGCACAGTCGGGCTCGGCCCAGGAGGGCGCCGCCGTTAGCCACGGCGAAGTCCCACTCACCCTCGCCGGTCTGCTCGGCCAAGGCCGCGCAGCTTCGCAGGGCCCGATCAACCAGCGTCAGCTTTTGGTGCCAGTGCATGACGGCTCCTGATTGAGATACGGCCGACAAGCGTGTCCTTCTCACTGCCGGAGGCCCGCCATTTTAAAGGGCGGCGGTCCACGGGGAACAGCTCCATGTGGTTGCGCGCCCACTGGCAGGCGGCCTTGTTCAAGGCGTCGAACTCGTTGGGCGTGAAACGCTGCCAAGTGACGATTTCATAGACCTGGTGCAGCAAGTCAACCAGCGGAGTGCCGGGCGGGATGCGCCCCAGGCAGACGACGGGCGGCGCGATGTTGGGATGCCAGACGTTGGGTGGATGAAGCCAAGTGACGATCGTGATCGGCTCGAGAGAACGCAAGTAGCCGGGAGGCAGATAGAGGCCGACGGTGAAAGGCCCGGGGCTCGGGCGAATCTGATGGCCATCGCCGCGGACCAAGCCGTTGCAGTTGAAGTGCGCGAGGTAACGCTGCGGGCTTTGCGGCCACAGGTCGAGGATTTCGCTGGCGGACGCCAGCGCGGAGGCCTCCAGGTATTGCTGCTCGAGAAAGGACTCAAAGATCACGTCGCGCATCAGTTCACCTGGAAATGCCGATCACCGGCGGAAAGAAAGTCACCGGGCCGCAGCCCGAGGCAGCAGAGGGGAAGCCGGCGCAGGCGGGCGGGCAGACCGCCGTCGAGCCGCTCCATCAACTCGAAGCCCGGGGCCTGAAGAGCGCCGCCGCACCGGCGGCAGCGGCCGGTGACGAGGCCGGCGGAGTCGGTCAGCTTCAAAGTGTTGCGCCGGCGCCCGCATGCGAGGCAGAACAGCACGGTAGTGAAGAACTTGCCAGGGACGGTGAGGGGCCCCATTGCGAGCACCTTGTCGAGGGGCAGCGCGGCTGACAAGGTGCCTTCGATGCGCCAAAGCCGGTGGTCGAACCGGCAGGCCTGGTTGCGGGGGATAGTGGTCAGCAAGAGCCGGTGTGATCCGGCATCCATGACGAGCTGTTTGCCCGCCATGCTGAGGTCGCCGGAGAGCAGACGCCGGCACTCGACAGCCTGCAACGCTGCGGCGAGCGCGCCCAGGCCGGAGGGCGCATCGGTGCTTTGCGCGGTGGCCGGAGCGTTGCACGGGTAGACTTGCTCCACTAACGCATAGTCGCGATCCGACCAGGCGCATTCCATGCAGGGAGCTTCGGGTGAAGGCACGTAGACGCTGACGCGCACGAGCATCTCCGCCGGCCGGACGCCGGCGTCAATCCAAGGAACACCAAGCCGCCAAGCCGTCTCATTGACGCGTTGCCGAGCCCGGCGCGAATCCAGGCAGGCCAGCAACAGGTCGCAGGCGAGCCGTCCGGGCGGGATGTCCTCCACTTTGGCGATGAAGGGCTCCAGGTTGAGATCCCGGCGGATGGCGCGCAAGCGGCGCGCCTGTGCCAGAGCCTTAGGCTTTCCCACCTGAGCGGCGACGATGTCCTGGCCGGTGAGGTTCTTGGCCTCGTAGCGGTCGGGATCAACGATGCGGATGGCCTCAACCTCAGGCAGGCGCGCCAGATGCGACAGCAAGTGGCTGCCGATGTTGCCTGCGCCGACGACGGTGAGCGTGCTCACAAGCCCTCCGGGACCCACCGGTAGCCGCCCGAAAGCTCCGCGGGAGCGCCGCAGGCGGCGCAGGCCGGGGCGTAGGTGTAACAAGGCCGCTCATCGAGCTGATGGTGGAAGACGCCGCAACCGGGGCAACGCACCGCGGGCGTGCCGGGCTGTATCGGGAGTTTGCAGCGAGGGCAGTAGACCGTACGAGGGCCGCCGGGAAAGGGCTCCACCACCGGCAGCGTCTCGGTAGAGAAGAACACGGGATCGGCGCCGGCGATGCGGATCTCATCGCGGTCGGCCAGTACGCGGATGCCGGTCAGCACCGGCGCGCCGTTAACGGTGACAGGACAGTCGCCACTGACCAGCAGGACCCAGGGAGGCGGAGTCCCTCGACGGCCCGGCAGCAGCAAGGCCGCCGGCGCCGCCCCCGCAGCGAGGGCCTCCGCCGCTACCCTGGGCGGGTGAGCGGTAAGGTCAAGCGGATCGCCCTGAAGGCTCAGCGGCTTCAGCTCGTGATCGGAATCGCAGATCCACAAGGTTCCCGCAGCCACGGGTTCATTGTGAGGCCGGGCAGCGACGCGCGAAGGCGGCCGGAGAATATCACCGGGGCTCTCGGCGCGGATGTCGTCCGGTTTCAAGAGGCCTGAGGGGTTGTTGCTCTCTGTGTCATCTGCCATCAGCGTTGCTCCCTTCGGCGCGCAAAATTTACAAGCAGGCGGCCGGCGATGATTCCTGTCTGAGAGCCAGGCGGCGGCCCAGGCGGGCGTGGCTCTGGATCAAGCCAGGGTCAAGACCGGCTTTCATGAAATCTCTCCGGAGTTGATAAATGAGCTGCGAGATCCCGTGGGAGGTGGAGGGGCTGCCGGCCAGCTTGTCCAGGAGCGCGCGAATTTCCTGATTGCTCTTCCAACCCACCAGCGCGTCCAAGCGGCGCCCGTTTTCCGCGGCCAGGATTCGCAGCAGGCTAGCCTTCATGTGGCTGAGCTGGAGGCGTGCGCCGTCAATCTGGAAGAATCCGCCGCCCAGCCATTTGAAGTTGCGAGCTACGGCGTCGCTCGGGTAGCGGAGCGAGGCTTTCACTACCGGCATGGGTGTTCCGCGGAGGCTTGCTTCGAGGCGTTCCAGTTGGTATTCGGCATCGGAGAGGCGGTCGGCAAGAGAGCCGAGTTTTCGCTGTACCAGGCGGAGCTGCTGCCGCAGAGCCCGCACGAGGCCGGCGCCGTCGGATTGTTCTGTGAAGCCCGCCTTTGTGGTTGCGCCATACATGGTTGCCTGGCAATGCCGCCGGCTCGGGCGCCGGGCGGCATTGCTCACCTTTCGTTGATTACTACGGGGCCGTAGCGGGCGTATTTCATCGCCGGGGGTTCAGTTGACGCGGAAGGTGGGCCCGAAGTAGACCGTGTAGAGCCCCGGCACGGCGCCGGCAAAGTAAAGCCGAAGCTGATAAAGCCCCGGAGGGAGTTCCAGTTTGCTTTCACCGAGCAGCGCGGGGCCCAGCGCTCGTGTGCGGTTTTGCGGAGACCAGATGTCAAACCACTGCGGCTGCCCGTTGCCCGGTTCCGCCGTTGCGTGCACCTTCAAAGTGGAGCCCGCGGCCAGCTCGACGGGCGCGGGCGCATCCAGCCATGCGCGAGCCCCGGCAAACAGTTGGGTGACGAAGATCTCGCCCTCCCGGCGCACGGCGCCGACGCCCAAATGAGTGAAGTCGGGGTCGAGGAGGTTCTTGCGGTGGCCGTGACTGCGCATCCATCCAGCGACGACCTGTCGGGCCAAGCCGTCGGCTTGCGACGCCGGATACCCGATGCCCTTCCAAAGGTTCTCGCCTACGACCCCCACCAGCCGGCGGTGAGCCGCGGCTACGCGTTCAGCGGGTGAAGCGCCGTCGGGATTGACGTGGGAGAAGAAGCGGCGCACCTGCATATCCCGGCTGTGAAGCCGGGCGATCTGACGCAAGGCATCTTCGCCGCGAAGCACTGACAGCGCCCTGTGCGCGCGTTCGCGATTGGTATGCTCTTCGATGCGCTGCTCGAGTTCCGGCCACCACGCAGCCGGGCCGGCGTCCGGATGCTCGGCGCCTCGCGGGCGCTCGAGATCACGGGCGGTCGGGCGGCACCCCGGCGCCCCGATCAGGGCCGCCGCTGCCAGCAAGAAGATCTTCAGGCGGCTCCAGCCTCTCATAGGCCCCGCAATCATATACCTAGCGCGAGCGCGGATTTATAAGTACGGAGAGGGCGGAGCCGAAGCGCGTCGCCACAGAAGTCAAGGGATGCTGAGCAGCTCGCAAAGCTTCTCGGCCGCCTGGCGCACTTGGGCGCTCGGGTCTTCACGCAGCCTGGCCAGTTCTTCGAACAAACCTGCTTGCGGCCTGACGGCCAGCGCCGCAACCTCTGAGCCAAGCTGCTGGTAGACGGGGCCGGGATCCAGGACCAGCGTAACGCCGAAACGCCCGGGAGCCAGGGGCTTAAACTCCAGGCCGTGCTGCTGCCGGCGGTGGTGACCGGCCAGCTCGAGCAAGCCGGGCAACGGCTGCCAGTTCGGATCCCGTATCTCAAAGCGCGCTTCCAACTTGCCCTGCTCGTTGACGAGCATTGAAAGCAGGTCCCCTTCGGCCGCCGGCTGCTCGCCCGGTGCGGCGGCGGGCGGCGCAGCCTCGCGCCGCGGCGGCCCACCGCGCGTTCTGACCGGCTGTGCGGCAAAGGTCGCCATTTGGGGCATCTCGAGGTAGGCCGCAAGTACCGAGAGCAGTCCTTCCAGGCTCTTGCCGGCGCGCATCAACTGCGCCAGCGCATCAACTAAGCCGCTAGCCCTGAGCAGCTTGCACTGCCGGCATGCGTGCCGCTCCAAGTGCAACTCCATGGCGCGGCGATCGGGGAAACCGGCCGGATCTGCGAGGTATCGCACCAAAGTCCAGAGGCCGGGATGTTCGATCCACCATTGGGCCGCGACCAGTTGCTGACACCGCTCGCAGGCGGAGACATGCGCGCGCTCATCGTCACGCCAGCCTGACCGGACCGCCTCGGGGAAACGCATCAGCGGCGGGTGTTCCTCGGCTTCAACCGGCTCTTGCTCGATAGACTCTTGCTCCCAGTGCGCCGGGAATCCCGCTTGGACCGCGCGAATTTCCCGGATGGCCTCGCCGGCCAGCCAGCGGATGCGGGGATCGGGATCCGCCAGCAACCTTTCCAGTTTGGGCAGCGCTTGTTCAGAGCCGAGATCGGCCAGAGCTTCGATTGCCGTCAGGCGGAGGCTTTGGTTGGGGTCCTCAAGACAAGTGATCAAGTCCGGCGCGGCTTCCGTGGCCCCCAGGCAGGCGAGAGCGGACGCGGCGCCTTCACGAACCTCCGCATCCGGATCGTCAGCGAGACGCATGCGCAGCGCCTGGCGCACTTCGGGCAGGCGAGCTTGCGGGCCCAACTCGGCCAGCGCTTCGACGGCATGCCGGCGGGCATTCAGGTCCTCAGAGTCAAGCTGCCCGGCGAGGTAACGAGCCTCAGCGATCAGACTGTTGCGCAAGAATTCGCGCATCCTTTCTTCATCTACGAGTTTCATGGTGCGACCCTCCCTAGCTCAGCGATCGTTCCAGTTTCTTGCGAGCCTTCGAGACGGCGTTGTAAACGGCCTGGTTTGAAGTTCCCAGTATGCGGGCAACCTCCGAGACACTCATTTCCAGCACGGCCGTCAGCAAGAAGGCGCATTGCTCCAGGGGAGACAGTTTCTGGAAAGCTTGTCTAACCTTGTCGTTTGACAGGGTGGCCAGGAATTCCTGGACCGCCTGTTGCGCTTCGGTCTTTGAGCAAACCCTCGACCACTTGAGCATTTTTACTTGCAGATCTCGTTCATGCAGCTCTCGCACCGGGTCCCATGGTTTGCTGGCGGGGAAATCATCCAGGGATAGCTCCTTCGAAGGCACGTATTTGCTCGCAGGCACGTATTCGCTGGGCGAGCCTTTGGCCCCGGGCAAAACTTGTTTGGCCAACTCCATCAGCCAGACCACAAACTGCTTGGCATCGGGGTCAAACTCGTGTGCCCGGCGGAAGGCGGCATCCAGTGTCCGCGCGGCGAGGTCCTCGGCCTGCTGCCGGAGATCTCGGACTGCACTCTTGGGCGAGCGGCCCCGGCCGCGGTTGAGCTCACGTAGAAAGAACTGCTCCAGACTGCGATAGTAGCGCTGCTTGATTTGGGGTCTGGTGTCCTCGCCCGCCTGCATGCGACGCATAAGCTCGGCGTCGGAAGGCGGGCTGACCAGCGCATGGTCGAACTTGACGTTGCGGGCGATCTTTTGCAGCCACGGCCAGAAACGACCGACCTCCGGGCGGTAACGGCTACCAGGATGTTCCCAAGTCCCGTACAGGCGCTGCCAAGTCTCTTGGGCGCCCTCCTCAGGTGTAATATTCAAGCTGTGTCCGGCGAAGATGCGGACCAATTTGGTCTGGTAAAGTTTCTGGAGGTTCGGAGACACCAGGTCACGGACCACCTCCTGGAAAGCTGCCTCCCGCCGCACCAACTCGTCGGGGATTGCCCGCAGGCGAAGCTCCTGCTCGGGGGTGCGGCCTGCCAACTTTTCCAGCTCAGCCTTCTCTTGCATGAGCTTGAGGACCGGATCCGCCGCGGCGTAGAACTGCTTAATGGCATAGGCGCCCTCGTCCTCTGCGTACGGGGACCCTTCCGGCTCTGCGGCCATCGTTCACCTCCGTCGTCCCCGGCGACGAACCCCAGTGTCGTGCCCCTTTAAAGATAGGTACCGCGGCGTCCGGGTCAATTTTAACCGAGAGCGCAATATTTTTTGACGCGACGGCTCGGAGGCTCGCCGGCCGGCCTGAGCCCGCCCTGCCCGAACAGCGGGAAGTTTTTTGCAGTTGTTGCTAAGAAAGCGCGAGTCTTGGCCGTAGTGAGGATTGATGGCAACCAAATCACTGTCACTGCTGATCATCATTATGATCACCGTGCTGGCGGTCGGGTGCCGGCTGGGCGGGGATGAACCCCTCCCGCCAGCCACATTGTGGATACACTGCCTGGATCTTTCAGGTTCACCGCGAGAACACGACCGGCAGCGCTGGGCGCGGGCCTGTGAGGGACAGCTTGGCCGGCTCAAGGCAGGGGACGCTGTGATCATCTTCGGCCTACATGAGAATACCGCAACTGCTGCGCCGCTGTTTGAAGGCCGCAGCCGCTACGTACCGGCCGAAGCGGGCGCCAGCGAGCAGCTCAAAGCGCGCCTGGAATTCGAAGCGATGGTCAGCGGCGCCAGGGCTGCCCTTCAGCGGGCGTTTTCCGTAGTTCCGGCCGGTCGCACGCACATCTTGGAAGTCTTGCACCGCATCCAGCCCGATGCGCAGCGGCCCGAGATGAGGCTCGTGTTCTATTCCGACATGATCGAGAACTCAACGTGGATCAAGCTTGGCAGTTTCAACATCGAGGGGCGGGAAGTCGAAACGGCCAGAAGCGTGGCCGGGCGTGCGGGGATTGCCGGCTTGCGGCTCGGCGCCCGGGTGGAGTGCATCCTGGACGACGTGACAACCGGGCAGCGGCCGCACACCGTTAACAGCCGCCGGTCGCTGGCATTGTACTGGCGGGAAACCTTCGCCCAAGCAGGGGCGGAGCTGGCATGGTTTGAGGCTCGCATTCCTGAGTAGGAGGGGGTTATGAATCGTGTCGAGCGCAAGCTCAAGGGCGTCGGCGGCGTGTTGGCCGCGCTGGCCGGCGAGGCGCGCGAGTTGGGGGCCACGGCCGGACTGACGGGGACCGCCGTCAACGTTCGCGAGGTGTTTCGTCCCCGTTTGCTGAGCATGGCGATGGAGATCTTCGGGCCCGGCCGCACGGCCTGTGCGGCCATAGATGAACGCATTGCGGAGCTCAGCGAGAGCCGCCGGTCGGCTGAACAGCAGGTCGCCGGTTACCTCAGCCAGCCGCTGGAAGCTGGCGGTTCGGCGCTGCCGGGTTGGCGCCGAGGGTTCACGGTGATTGCGCTGGCGGGGCTTATCGCCTGCGGGTTGAGCGCCGCCGGCCGGGCCACGGGCGCCTGGCTGATCGCAGTGGCGTGCCTCACTGTGCTGGCGATGGTGAACGCTGCGAGCTTTGAGCAGGCGGCGCAAGCTTTCACGCGCTGGGTTGATTACCGGCGCGCCCGCCGCCGCTGCCGCCGGACGGCCCGCGAGATCCGGAAATTGCAAAAGGCGCGTTTCCAGGAGTTGGACCGCCAGCTCCGGGTTGAGAGTTGGATCGAACAGCAACTGGCGTGGCTGGAAGCCAGTTATCAGGTGGCTTTCAAGTTTGCGCAGTCGGTGCGGGGCGGTTCTCGCGCTGCTGCTGCATGAGAACAATCAAGGAGGGCGTGATGTTCAGGCTCAAAAAGGACAAACCGGAGGGGACGCCGGCGGCCGGCGTGCAAGTGGTTACCTTCGGTTCCAGCTTCGACGTCCTGGCGGACCTACAGCTTCCCCTGAACCCGGCGCAAGAAAAGCAGGCCCGGGAGGCGATACGCATCGCCAAAGAGCGCATGAAACTCACCGTGCGTGAGCTGAAGCTGGCCGAACTGAAGCGGGCCGAAGCCGAACATGAGATCGCCGAGGCGCGCCGGCGACAGATCGAGGATCAGCTTCGGGAGGCGCAGCAGAACTTGCGCGGGCTGCCTGATGATCACGTCGTTGCGGGGACGGCGGCTCTGGCCTGTTTCGCAGCCTGCGTTGTGGCCGAATTCGCTTTCAACCAGCAGGCCCTGCCCTGGCTGCTGGACATCTCGCCGCGTTCGGTGATCGGCATGTTGTTGAGTCTGGCGCCGGCCACCGCGCCGCTCGTGCTGGAGCTGGTCTTGCCGCGCTTGTTCGCCCTGGAGGACTTGATCGGTCACGCGTCGCCGGCGGTTTCGTCCGCCATTGCCACGGCCCGGCGGATCCTTGGGAAGCTCTTCTGGCTGGCCGTGATGCTCACGACGCTGGGCTCGCTGTATTTGGTGGCGGAATGCCGCGAGATTGCCGCCTGGTTGATGACCCACAGGGAAGTCACGGCGCTAGGTGATGGTGCGCGGCGGACCCAGCAGCTCACGGTGATCGCACTTTCGCTGGCCCTGGCCGTTAACGGCGCGCTGTTTTACTTGTTCGGCATGGCCGAAGTGCGCAAGGCATGGCGGCGCTGGCGGGCAGGACGCAGGACGAGCCGGCTTGATGCGGAAGCTTCTGAGGCCCGCGCGACGTCGGCTCGGGCGGCGAGCGACCTGGAAGTCAAGCGCTACTTGTGGAACCAGGTGGACGCGGAGGCAGAAAGAGCCGCCGAAGCTTACGAGGCCCGGGAGCTGCTGAGACTTCTTGAGATGGCCGGGCGGAGGGAGAAGCCTGCCAGCGCCTGGCAGCAAGTCCAGCAGATGATTCTGGAGCAGTACGGTGTGCGTCCGGGCTGGGCGGCCCTGCCCGCCGGATGAGGATCAGGGCGGGCCTTAGATCCCCATGATCTGGAAGCCGGCATCCACGAACAGGATGTTACCCGTCAGGCCGCGGCCGAGTTCGCTGGCCAGCAAGACGGCGGCGTCCGCCACCTCCGCCGGGTCGGTGTTGCGGCGCAGGGGCGCCCGTTCGGCGACGGCGTCCAACACGGAAGCGAAGTCCTTGATGGCGCGCGCCGAGGCGGTCTTGATAGGGCCGGCCGAGATGGCGTTCACGCGGATGCCCTGCGGCCCCAGATCGGCGGCCAGATAGCGCACGCAGGCCTCCAGAGCGGCTTTGGCCACGCCCATCACGTTGTAGTTGGGGACGACGCGCACGGCGCCGAGGTAGCTCAGGGTGGTGATGGAGCCGCCTTCCGGCATCAGAGGGGCGACGGCGCGCGCCACCGCCACCAAGGAATAGGCGCTGACATGCTGCGCCAGAAGGAAGCCTTCCTGAGAGGTTTCAATGAAAGGCCGCGCCAGATCCTCGCGCCGCGCGAAGGCGATGCTGTGAACCACGGCATGCAAGGGATCGGCCTGGCTGCGCAAGGCTTGCCGGAGCTGTTCCAGGTCGGCTTCTTGGGTTACGTCGCAGGCCAGCAGGCGGCGCGTGCCGAGCTCTTCAGCCAAAATCTCCACGGTCTGGCGCTGACGCTCCCCCTGATAAGCCAGCCACAGGCGGGCGCCTTCCCGTTTGAAAGCCTCCGCGATCGCATAGGCGAGACTCCAGCGGTTGGCCACGCCCAGGATCAGAGCATTCTTCCCCTCCAGCAGGCCGGGCATTCGAGAGTTTTCATTCATTGTAGCGCCGCCCGTCGGGCAGCCGCCTTGCTAACATGAACTCCATGAAGCGCCGCGCATTTCTGACAGGTTCTTTGCTTGCGCCGGGCCTGGTTCCGCGCTCCGGAGTCGCCGCTCAAGCACAGCCGAAGTTTCGCATCTCGCTGGCCGAATGGTCCTTGCACCGCGCGATTCAGTCGCGGCTGATCAGCAATCTGGATTTTCCGCGCATCGCCCGCGAGCAGTTCGGCATCGAGGGTCTGGAATTCGTCAACGGGCTTTGGGAGGCGCCCACTCAGGACTATGTCCGCCGCCTCAAAGCCAACATGCAAAAGACCGGAACCAAGGGCGTGCTGATCATGTGCGACGGGGAAGGAATGATGGGGCATTCCGACCGAGCCACGCGCATGAAGGCTGCGCAGAATCATCGCAAGTGGGTGGAGATCGCCGCCGAGCTGGGCTGCCATTCGATCCGCACCAACATGTATCCGGACAAGCAGCCCACCACGCCGGCGGAAGTTGACGCCTTCCTCGGCCATTGCTCAGAGAGCTTCGCCGATCTGTGCACGTTCGCCAAGACCCACAACATCAACGTGATAATTGAGAACCACGGCGGCATCTCCTCGAACCCGGACGTAGTGGTGCGCCTGATGAAGGCGGTGAACCTGCCCAATTTCGGGACGTTGCCGGACTTCGGCAATTTTCCCAAGGAGATTGACCGTTACGAGGGCGTGCGCAAGCTGATGGCCTACGCCAAAGGGGTCAGCTTCAAGTGCTACGATTTTGCCCCTGACGGCAGGGAAACCACCATGGATATGGAACGCATGATGAAGATCGTGCTGGAGGCGGGCTACCACGGCTGGGTGGGCATCGAATACGAAGGCAACCGGCTGACCGAGTTTGAAGGGATCCAGGCGGCCAAGCGCTTGCTGGAGCGCGTCCTGGCGGGTTAATCCGGCGCTAATCCAGGCGCTTGTGGAAGCGCAGGGCGCTCGAGCCCAAGATGGCGGCGCCGAACACGGCCAGGGCTAGCATCTGCGGCCAGAGTTCGGCGAAACCGGAGCCTTTCAAGAACACGCCCCGGACAATCTCCAGAAAATAGCGGACGGGATTGAGCAACGTCAGCCACTGCACCGCTTCGGGCATGTTGCGGATGGGGAAGGCGAAGCCGCTCAGCATGAGGGCCGGAGCAAAGAAGAAAAACGACCCCATCATGGCCTGCTGCTGGGTCTGGGATACGGTGGAAAGGAACAGACCCACGCCCAGGGTGCTGAGCAGAAACAGCACCGCCGCCGCCAGCAACATCAGGCCGCGCCCGCGGAAGGGCACCTGGAAAATCAGCAGGGCCGCCCCGCTGACCAGCGCCAGGTCGAACAGGCCCACCAGCGCGAAAGGCAGCGTCTTACCCAGCATCAACTCCAGCGGGCGAATGGGCGTGACCATCAACTGCTCCATGGTGCCGAGTTCTTTTTCCCGCACGATCGCCAGCGCGGTGAGCATCAGCGTGACCAGAGCGATGATGTTCACCACTACGCCGGGCACGAAGTAGTTGCGGCTGCGCAGATCCGGGTTAAACCAGACGCGGCTGCGGGCCGCCAGCGCCGGCGCACGCAAGCCGACCGGCGCGCCGGCCGCCATGGTGGCCTCAAGCAATCGCGCCTCGATGCGCTCGGCCATACGTTCGGCCGCGTAACGGCTCACGATCTCGGCGGCGTAATTGGCCACGATGGAGGCGGTGTTGGAGTTGGTTCCGTCCACCAGTATCTGCACCGCCGCGGTTTGCCCTCGGCGAATGTCGCGGGCGAAGCCCGGCGCCAGGCGGATGACGGCCTGCACCCGGCCACGGTCCAAGGCGTCCTCGACTGCGGCCTCGCCGCCGGCCAGCGGCAGGATCGAGAAGCGACCTGAGCCTTCGAAGGCGTGACGCAGCTCGAGGGTCTCGGGGGTGCGGTCCTCATCCGCCCAACCCAGCCGCACGTGCTCGACGTCCAGGTTCACGGCATAGCCGAAGATCATCAACTGCACGAGCGGCGGCAAGAACAAAAGGACGCGCATGCGGGGCTCGCGGAAGGCCTGAATGAACTCTTTGCGGATGATGTGGCGTATGCGGTGATTCATTTCAAGCCAGCCTCTGCCGCACCTTGCGGGTGGCCGCGACGAACACCAGGACGGCGTAAGCCGCCAGCAGCGCCAGCTCGCCCCAGAGCAGTCTGAGCCCCACGCCTTTCAGGAAGACGCCTTTCAGCACGACGATGAAGTAACGCGCCGGGACGGCGTAAGTCACAAGCTGGATGGGAACCGGCATGTTCTCGATGGCCCACACAAAGCCGGAGAGCAGGAAGGCCGGCAGGAAGGAAGTCAGCAGGCTGGCCTGGTAGGCCAGAAGCTGCGAGCGGGCAGCCGCGGAAATCAGAATGCCCCAAAACAAGGCGCCGGTGAGGAAAATGCAACTGGAGAGGACCACCAGCAGCGGGTTGCCGCGCAAGGGCACGTCGAAGACCAGCACTCCGACGGCCACCGCGGTCAAGGTGTCAATCAGGCCCAGCACGAAGTAGGCCAGCATCTTGCCCAGCACCAGCTCGGCGGGGCGCACGGGCGTGGAGAGAAGCTGCTCCATGGCGCCCGTCTCCCACTCTCGGGCGATGGTGAGCGAAGTCAGCAGCGCGGCAATGATCATCAAGATCACCGCGATCAGACCCGGCACGATGTAATTCCGAGATTCCAGCGTGGAGTTGTATAAGACCCGCAACCGCGGCTCCACGGGGAGTTTCAATTCCGCGCCCGCCAGCCGGTCGAACCACTGCCTGCGCAGTTGGAGCGCGTAATCCTGGATGAGCGCTTCGGCGTAACCCAAGGCGATGGCGGCGGTGTTTGAGTCGCTGCCGTCAATCAGCAGTTGAACGTGGACTTGCTCGCCGGCCAGCAGCCGGCGTGCGTAGTCGCGGGGAACGGCAATTGCGAGCAGGCAGCGATCGCGCAGGATGGCGTCTTCCAGCTCCCGATAGCGGGAGACCTCGCCCAGAATGCGGAAGAAGCGGGAACCTTGGAAGCGCGCCAGAAGCTCGCGGCTTTGGGGGGTGCGGGAGGCGTCGTGAATCAGCGTCGGGATGCGGTCCACGTCGAGAGAAAGCGCGTAGCCGAACAGCAGCAGCATGAGCAGGGGGACGGCCAGCGCCATCGCCAGGCTGCGCCAGTCGCGCACAATGTGCAGCGCCTCCTTGCGCATAACCGCCAGCGTCCGCCGTAAACTCATGCCGGCCTGCCTTCCTGTTGCTCGATCAAGGCGACGAAGACGTCCTCCAGCGACGGCTGCGCCGCCCCGGCCAGAGTGGATTTCAAATCGCCGGGAGCGTCCAAGGCCACGATGCGGCCGCGGTGCATGAGGGCCAGGCGGTGGCAGTTTTCGGCCTCATCCATGTAATGCGTGGTGACGAAGACCGTGCGGCCGGCGGCGGCCAGCTCGCGGATCAGATCCCAGAAAGCCCGCCTGGCGATGGGGTCCACGCCTGAGGTCGGTTCGTCCAAGAACAGAATGGGCGGCTCGTGGAGGATGGCGCAGCCCAGGGCCAGGCGCTGCTTGAAGCCGCCGGGCAACAGCCGCGTCAGGCTCTCCCGGCGATCGGCCAGGCCGGCCATTTCCAGAGCGTAGCGCTCGCGCGCGGCCAGGCGCGAGCCGGCGACGCCGTAGACGCCCGCAAAGAAGCGGATGTTCTCCTCGACCGTGAGATCGTCGTAGAGCGAGAACTTTTGCGACATGTAGCCGATGCGGCGGCGCACGGCCTCCGGCGTCAAGCTCACGTCGAGGCCGTCCACCAGCGCGCGCCCGGCGCTGGGGCGCAACAGGCCGCACAGAATGCGAATCACGGTAGTCTTGCCGGCGCCGTTCGGGCCCAGCAAGCCGAAGATCTCGCCCCGCGCCACGCGAAACGAGACGCCGTCAACGGCCGTGAAGCTCCCGAAGCGCTTAACCAGCGCCTGCACCTCGACGGCGACTTGCTCGCTCACGGCGCGCCTCCGGCCGAAGCGCGGCGGATCAGCGCGACGAAGACCTCTTCGAGCGAAGGCTCGGGGGCGGCTTGATCGCGGGCCAATTCCGCCCGCAGCGCGGCGGGCGCGTCGCAACGTATGAGGCGTCCCTGATACATCAGGCCCACGCGATCGGCCCGTTCGGCTTCGTCCAGATAGGCGGTGGCCAGAACCACCGTCATGCCGCGCTCCCGAACCAGCTCGCGAAGGATCAGCCAGAAGTCCCGGCGCGAGACCGGATCCACGCCGTTGGTGGGCTCATCCAGCAGAAGCACCTCAGGATGGTGCAGCAGCGTACACATCAGGGCGAGCTTCTGTTTCATTCCGCCGGACAGTTGCCCGGCGCGACGGCGGCGGAAAGGCTCCATGCGGGTCATCGCCAGCAGGCGGGCGGCCAGCGCGTCGCGTTCGGCCGCCGGCACGCCGAACAAGTCGGCGTAGAAGGCCATGTTTTCTTCCACGGTGAGGTCTGCGTAATGGCCGAACTTCTGGGCCATGTAGCCGATGCGGTCCTTGAGCGCCTGAGTCTGCCGCCGGACGTCGCAGCCTGCCACGCGCGCTTCTCCCGAGCTGGGTTCGATCAGGCCGGCTAGCAGGCGCAGGGTGGTGGTCTTGCCGGCGCCGTCAGGTCCGACCAGGGCGAAGATCTCGCCGCGCGCGATCTCCAGGGTGAGACGGTTGACCGCGGTAAGCGCGCCGAAACGCCGGCTGAGTTCAACGGCCCGAATCATTGAGCAGGATCTCCGCATCCGCGGGCATGTTGGCCTTCAGCTCGCGGCCCGGGTTTTCCACATCAATCTTGATCCGGTAGACCAGCTTGACGCGCTCTTCGGGAGTCTGGATCTGCTTGGGCGTGAACTCGGCCTTGGAAGCGATGAAACTGAGGCGGCCGCGGTAAACCTTGCCCGGATAGGAATCGGTCCTCACGCGCACCGGGGCACCGAGCTTGACGCGGCCCAGGTCCTGCTCCCGGATGTAGCCGCGCAACCAGGGCCGGTCCAGATCGCCGATGGTAAGCACGGTTGCGCCCGCCGCTATGACTTCGCCCACTTCGGCGGATTCGGACAGGACCACACCGTCAATGGGAGAGAGCGCCACGGTGTCGTCGAGCTGCGTGCGGTTGAAGGCCAGCTCGGCGCGGACCTGGGCCACTTCGGCCTCGCGCATGGGGATTTGCTGCTGGCGAAGCTTGAGGTCGAGCCGGGCGGCCTCGGCCAGTTGCAGGGCGGCGCGGGCCTGGGCCACCTGGCCGCGGGCGATGTCAATATCTTCGCGCCGCGGCCCCTCCAGCACCAGCGAGAGCTGCTGTTCGGCCTGGCGCTGCGCCGCTTGCGCGGCCTCGTAGCGGGCCAGGAACTGGTCGTGATCCGCCCGCGATATATCCTCTTTGGCGTAGAGCGCCTGGGCGCGGTCCCAGTCGCGGGCGGCCTTTTGATATTCGGTCTGCGCGCGGGCCAGCGCGGCGCGCGCCTGCTCGATCTCCTGAGGACGAGCGCCGGCCAGCAGCATCCGCAGCCTGGCCTCGGCCTGCTCTAAGGCGGCGTGGCTCTGCGCGATTTGGGCCTCGACGCTCTGGCGCTGGCGTTCGATTTCGGTGCGCAGTTGCGTCAGGCGCGACTCAGCGGCCTGAAGCATGGCTTGCAGGCGCGCCCGCTGGGCCAGCAACGGCTCCTGATCGAGGCGCGCCACCAGTTGTCCCTTGCGCACGGCATCGCCCTCGCGCACAGTGAGCTGGGCGAGTCGTCCGGGCGACTTGAAGGCGATGGCGACCTCGGTCAGTTCAATGTTTCCGGAAAGCAGGATCCGGTCATCAGGCGTGCGCTTCAACAGGCGTGATGCGGCAAGAGCGGCAATAACCAGGCCCAGGATGATGAAGGGCGGAACCAGTCGGCGTTTCATCGGCGGTATGGCTCCTCATTGAATCGTGCTGCGCACCACACCCATAGCGGAGGCCAGTTCCAGGCGCGCCAGGTTGTGGGCGAACAGGGCGGCGATCCGGTTTTCGCGCGCCCGCTCAAGGCGAGTCTGCGCATCAGTCACCTCAAGGCTTCCGGCCACGCCGGCCTCGTAGCGCCTGCGCGCTTGGACTAGTTCGTTTTCGGCCAGCTCGAGTCCTTCGGCCGCCACTTTCAGTTGTTCCTCGGCGGCGCGCAGGTCATCGAGCGCCAGCCTGACGGCGAGCTCGATTTCGCGGCGCATATCCCGGGTGCGCGTCTGTTGCTGGCGCCATTGGGCGAGGCTTTCGGCGCGTCGCGCGTCGCGGCGGCCGCCGTCGAAGACGGGCAAGCGCAGCGAGACGCCCACCGTGCGGGTGGGCAATGCGCGATGAATGCTGTTGCCGATCGAGCCGTAATCGGCGAAGCCCACCAGCGAGGGCAGCCGCTCGTACTTTGTGGCGGAATAACTCAGCCGTGCGGCCTGTTCGTGTTCATTCTGCGCCGCCCAGTCGGGCCGGGACTTGAGGGCCGCGGCTCGCGCTTCCTCCAGCGTAGCCGCCTCCACCTGCCGATAGCGGAGTTCGTCGGCCAGCACCAGCTCCTGATCGAGCGGCAGTCCGATGGCGCGCAGCAATTGCATGTGGGCGCGCCGCCGCGCATTCTCAGCCTCAATAAGCTGCTGGCGATTGTGCGCCAACTGCACGCGGGCCCGCGTCACATCCAAGCCCGTGCCGGTACCTGCGGCTTTGCGATCCTCGGCCAAGGCGAGCAGCGCTTCGGAAAGCTTCAGATTGGCGTGCGCGGTCTGGAGGGCCGCATCGGCCCGCTGGGCCGCCAGGTACAAGCGCGCCACATGGGCGGCGACCTGTTCGGCCACGCTTTCGCTCTCAGCCCGCGCCGCTTGGACCGCGGTGAGGGAGGCCTGGTAGCGCCGCACGGCAGCCAGATCGAAGATGTTCTGGACCGCGGTGGCGCGCACGTCAAAGGTGCTGAACGGTCCCACCAGCTCCGGGAACGTGAACCCGGGGATCGGCAGTTGCACGCGGATGCCAAAGGCCGCAAGGTTACGGGTTTGGTTCTGCTCGGCCACGGAAGCCGCCACGTCCGGCAGGAGGGCGGCGCGGGCCTGCGCCGAGCGGGCCTCAGCCTGTCCGAGGGCTTGGGCCGCCATCTGAACACGTGCGTCGCCGGCGGGCGCCAGGGCCATTTCGACGGCCTGCTTGAGGCTCAGGGACAAGGGCTCGGCTGCGACCAGGGGTAAGGTCAATACTACCGGCAGCAAAGGCTTCATGTGTTGATTCCTCCGGCGCGGCCAGTGAAGCAAGATGTCCACATTACGGTCTGTTCTCTCTCACGCTAACCGATCCTGGGGCCGGCAGGCGGCCGGCGCGTATCACTTGAATTGCCGCTTGTAGAGGAAGTCCACGCCGAAAAGCCCGTTGGCCTCGCGAACTGCCAGCGCGGACCAGTTGCGGGTGAAGTCCCACTCCAGCCGGATGGTCTGCTGCTGGGTCCGGGTCAGGTTAGTGATGTAAACCACAGTGAGGTCCTGGCTGAGCTGCTGCTCCAGGGTCAGCCGGGCTTCCGGGGTGTTGTCTACACCCCGCACGGAGGGGTCTATTTTAAGCCGGCTCACGCCTAGGAACCGCTGGAGCCGGCCGGCCAAGGGGCTGGTGATGGCCTGGCTGACCAAGGCTCCGGCACCAGCCTGCTCCCAGCTCTGGGCGAACTGTGAGCGGGCGCCGACTAAACCCGGCGAGGTGGTGGGCGCCCTGCCGGTAGCCAGCAAAGCCACTATGTCTGAGAACGGCAGCGGCGGGTCCGAGCGGTAGGTCACCGTCGTCTTGTTGAGCGGGCCGTTGATGTTTAGGCTCACTTCGACGCCGCGCACGCGGGTCCGGAGGTGGAGGTTGACGAGCGGCTCGATGCGGCTGGGGTTGACGAAGAGGATCTCGCCGGAGTCTATGCTGTACTGATTGCCGAAGAACAGGACCTCTCCCTGGCTGATCAAGGCCCGGCCCAAAAGAGCGGGACGGGAAAGGTTGCCGCGCAGGCGCAGGTCGGCTTCCGCCTGAATGCTGCGGGTCAGCGAGGTCTCCAAGCGCACTTGAGGCGCGGTGCGGATGTGCACGTCAAGGCGCATGCCTCGCAGCCAGCGGCTCTCCGGGGGCGCGGGAAAGGTCTGGGCGCTGCGCGCCAGCATGGACCCCAAATCCGTTTGCGGATGGAAGGCGGCCCGCATGACGGTGAGGTCGCCGCTCACGACGCCCTGATCGCCCGCGCCGCTCAGGGCCAGCGTCGCGTTAACGGTGGAGCTGACGCCCTCGGGGTAGCGCACGCGCATCTCGGTAGCCTGGAGTTGGAGCCTGTAGTTAGGCGGGTCGCCGAAGGTGAGGAAGCCCTCGAGGTTCACTGTTCCGCCGCCGCTTTGGGCCGTGAGTTTCTCAATCGTGGCTCGATCGCGGTACAAGAAGACCACGCCGTTGAGTTTGTCGAGGCCGTTGGGCAGGTCCCCGTAATTGAGGGATGCTTCCCTGAACTCGAGTCTGCCGTAAAGATCCGGTCGCGCGAGCCGCCCACGCAATGAGGCGTCCAAGCTGAGGATGCCGCCGGCCCGCAGGTTTCTATCCAGTTCGCCGAGCAGGGCCAGGTTCAGCCCGCCTTGCAGTCGCAGGTTGAACGGATAACGGGAGCCGAAAAGGAAGCCGCCGGAAAGCGCCAGGGTGGCGTCCTTGCCTGTCAAGCGCGCCTGCCGGATGCGCGCTTCACGGGCGTTGAATTCCACCGTCACCGGTCCCTGGTTGCGCAAGTACAGCGAAGCATTCTCGGCGCGGAGGCCGACGGGGCGCAGCTCTATGACGGGCAACTCAAGCGTCCCCTTCCAACTTGCGGGGGTCAATGCGGCACCCTCGAAGCGCAGCTTGCCCTCCATGAACCCTTCAAAGGGCAACTCCGCCGGCGGCGCATTACGCCCTCGGTTCGCGGCAGCGCCCGCCACTCCCAAGCGGGCGAGCAGGGTGGCGAACTGCATGCGCGTAAACGATACGGTCCCTGAGAGCGGATAGTCGGCGTCGAGCTTGCACCGACTCTGGCCCTCCACGGCTGCGCCCGCCATTTTGCCGCGCACTGTCACAATCAGCTCCGCGCCCGCGGTAGCGGCGTTCAGCGTGAGGCCTCCCAGAGGTTTGTTGTCCACCGACAGCCTTGCCAGCGTGGCCTTTCCTGCCAGCGAGCGCAGCGCCGTTGGACCGGAGCCAAGCTGAAGCTCGCCATCCAGATCCGCAGCCAGGTTGGCATCCACACCCGCCAGTTCGCGCGCGGCGACCTTCAGGCTGCTCAACAGGGCGCCTTCCAGGTCGAGACGGAAGCGCAAGCGGCCCCGTCGCAGGTCCCCTGGCGCGTGTCGGTAGGTCCCGCTGAAGCGCAACCGGCCGGTTCCCAGGCGAGCTTGCGAGGAGAGCACCTCCAACAAACCGGCCCCATAGCGGACCTGGGCGGCCAGCCGTTCCAAGGGCTGTTGATAGGCGGAAGCCCGGTTCAGCTCCAGTTGCGCTTCAAAGCGCGGCTTATCCCAAGTGCCCGAGACTTTGGCCTTCGCCGACAACTCGCCGGACACGGGGAAATCCAGGCCCAGCTCCTTAGTTAGGGCTTCGACGTCGTGAGTTACGAGGGTCAGCGTGCTTGCTATGGGGCCGGCGGGATCGGGCGCCCAATTGCGCAAAGCCAGGCGGCCTTCGCCGGCCAGCGACAGCCCCGGCCGCGCGAGCCTCATAGCACGCGTGTGCAGGCTGCCGGAAGAGGCTTCAAGATCCGCCTCCAGCAGTTCGAACCGCCGGCCCTCCAGCTCGAAAGAGTTGATACGAAGATGCCCGGCGAACTCGGGATTCTCAAGCGGGCCGCGCAAAGCGCCATGAAAACTCAGCGAGCCGCCTAGCAAGCGGAGGGGCAGGGGGCGGGGCGGCTCGCCGCGCGACCACGCGCGCAAGCGCTCCAGCTCGTTGAGGTCGGAAGTGGCCAGCGCCAGCTCGACGTGCTGCCCGAGCACGCCTTTGAATTCAAAGCGGCTGTGTGGCGTCACAAGGTGCGAGCTTCCGAGAACTACCACACCGAGGGATGGGCGATATCGAGCCTCAATTGAGCCGCTAACAGCCTGGGAGCCTTGCGCGGGCGAGATCTCCAGACGCCCGCCGGCATCGAGATCGGCCAGTTGATCGCGCAAGATGCGGCCCGAGATTCGCACCGGGCCGCTCAAGAGGCCGTCCAGCGGCAGCCCCGCGCGTCCTGCGATGCGCGCCAGATCTGCGAGCGAGACGTCCTGCAACACGCCTTCGGCCAGCAGCCGGTTGTCGCGGGTCAGCTCCAGTGCGCCTTTGAAAAGTCCGCTCGCCGTCCAGACTCTCAGATCTCGCAACCGGACCGCCTCGGCGGCGGCTTGGAATCCGGCGACGGCGCGGATGCCGCTGACTTTGACGCCGCGACTCTCAAGCGCCAAATCCCGGACCTGCAAACGCCCACGGGCCGTCCACGGGAGGGAGCCGAACTCCACGTCACCCTCCAGATCCGCCTGGCCTCGCCGCGGCCCATCTTTGGGTTCCAGGGCCGGGGCCAACTCTTCAAAGCGCAGGCGGGCGGCGTAATGGAGGCTTGCCCGCGGGGCCGACCAGTTCTCGATCCGCCCGCGGGCCTCCAGACTGGAACCCTTGAAAGCCATCCGCACGCGAGTGATCCGGAGGCGGTCGCGCTCGAGCACGAGCGCCGCCTCGAAGTCCGCCGGCAGCGCTTTGAGCTCGGCGAGCCCCGTCTGAAGAACGGAGCAGGAGACTGAGCCTTGGTATTGCGGCCCGGAGAACTCGTAAGAGAACTGCGCGCGAAGCGATTGGCAACCCGCCGTGAGCGGGAACCTTCGCTCCCGGAACAGCAGCAGGCCTTCTTCGATCCGGAAGCTGTCCACCGCCAGATCCAGCAGTATCTCGACCGTGCCTTTAGCCCTGGGCCGCGGCTTGGGCTTGGGCAGATTGGTGCGCCCGTCAGGATAGACGATAAGGTGAATCCGGGGTCGGGTCAAAACCAAGCTGCGGATATCCACCGCACGCTTGAAGGGGGAAAGGATCTTCAGCTCAACTGCTACGGCAGCGGCGTTAAACAACGGAGCCTGATCGGGCGCCTCCGTGCCGTGGATCACAAGCCCGCCCACGCTAGCCCGCATCGCCCGCCAGTCAAAGTCGAGGGACTCAAGCTCGATGCGCCCGCCAGTGGCGGTTTCCAGCTCCCGCACGATCCGCTGGCGGACCTTCTCGCGGAACCAGCCGGTTTGCACCAGCGCGAAGCCGGCGACCCCGGCGAGGACTCCCACCACGGCGAGCACGGCCAGCGCCCAGAGCACAAGCTTCGGCGGCCGCTTCATTGCAGCGCAGCCTCCCGGTAACGGATTCGCGCCCGCCGGCGGGCGTCTTTTAGCCAGGCGTCCACAAGCTGGTCCACGCGTTGGGCGGCCAGGGCGGCTTCGGCCGCGCGCCGGGCCTCGTCATAAGAGGGAACCGCGCCCGGCGCCACGCCGGGCAGGGCCATCAGGCGAGTTTGGGCGTATTGCCGTATCTCGGTTTCGCTCACCTGCACTTCGGGGCGAAAACGGAACTCGATGTAGCGCAGCACGGCCAGCCTGCGCGCCAGGTGCTCGCGAAGGAGAGCCTCAGAGACCCCGTAGCGAGCCAACTCGCCTTGCCAGGCGGCCGGTTCCAGCTTACGACTGTTGCGAATCTGCCGGATGAATTCTTCGGCCTCGGCCGGCGCAGGCGGCGGGAAACGCGTCAGCTCCATGTCGCGCGCCAGCAGCAGGTTTTCCACCAACCGCTCAGCCGCCTGTCGCTTGCGCTGAGCGGTGAACTCCAGCGGCGCACCGTCGAGCAGGGCTGCAACGCGGATCTCCTGAACCACATCGCTCAGCGTGATGATGCGCTCGTCCACGGTGACCACTATGCGGTCTATAATCTCGGCCCCGGCCGGGGACCAGAGGAGCGCCAGTGAGAGGATTGCGGTTTTCAAAACGCCTGCCCCAAGGAAAAGTGAAACTGAAAATGGCTGATCTGCTGTAGCGTGCGCGAACCGCCGCCGAAAAGCAGCTCCTCGCGCGTGCCCTTGAAACCGACGAAGCTCGGCGGATTGAAGGTGTAAGCCAGATCCAGCCGCAACGGCCCGATGGGCGTGCGATAGCGGAAACCGAAGCCCAAGGCGTGCACCATGTAGTCAAAATCCGTCAGCCCGCGCTGGCGAGCGCGGAGCGAGAGCGCGTCCAACCCGGAGTACAAATTGCCCGCGTCTTGAAACAGCACCCCGCCCAGATTGTCCCCCGACAAGGGGAAGCGCAGCTCGAGCCTGTGCACGAGCAAGGCGCGCCCTCCCAAAGGAAAGCCGGTGAGCAGGTCGCGCGGCCCGGCTTGGTTTTGAGGGAAGCCGCGGTGCGACTCGGCGCCGCCGGCGAAGAAACGTTCAGGCAAGGGTATTTCTCCGTCCCGGCGAAGATTGTGCAGCCAGCCGAAGGTCAACGCGCGGGCGAGCACGTAGCGCTTGCCGAAGCCGAAGGCGTGATAACTGGCGTTCTGAGCCAACAAGCGGCTGAAGTCGGCCTGCGAACCGAAGGCCTTTGAGGCCCAAGCGACGTCCAGCGTGCTGTAGACGCCGCGGCGGGCATTGGTGGGATCATCGCGCCGGTCGGCGACCAGGTTGCCGGCCAGGATTCCCAACCGGGCGGGCTGGGAATACAGGGGTATCAGCAGGGGACTGATCTTCAGGGTTTCCGGATCCACCGTAACCCGCCGGTAAGTGAAGCGGTAGAAGAGCGTGTTGGCCCGCGAGAGCCGCTGGCCGAGCTGGATGGAGCCTTCCTGGCGGCGGGCGGAAAAGGTGCGCACGTCGCGGGAGGCGTCGTACATGGCGGTGAGCGTCAGATTCAGGTCGGGGCTGCCGCGAAATTGCGGCGCCTCATAGCTGAGCAGTCCGCGGGTTTGCACCGTCGACAGGCGGCTGCGGAAGCTGAGGGTGTGGCCGTGACCCCAAAGATTGTTGCGCGCCACGTCGAAGGAGATTCGCGGGCTGAAGCCGGGCTTGCCCGCGGGGGCCTCAAAACTCAGCTCGTCGCCGCCGATTTTTTCCAGTTGGGCGCCGAAGCCTCCGGCCAGCGAGTAACGGCGCCCCTCATCCAGGTCGAGCAAGACATACTTGTCGCGCTCCTCGCCGGCGGGGTTCTGCAAGGCGGCGTCCACCTTGGCGAAGATCTGTAGGTTGTAGAGCCGCCGTTGCGTTTCCAGCAGCGCCGCGCGCGACAGAGGATCACCCGGCTCGAGCGCCAGCCGCTGGCGCACCAGTTGCGGGTCGGTGGTGCGCAGCCCGCTGATGAGAACGTCGCGCACGAATCGCCGCGGCCCCTCCGTAATGACGTAACGTAGCGCCACCTGATGGGGTTGTTCCGCAGGGCGGGAGCTCCACTGAAATGCGGCGTCCAGATAGCCCTGGTTGTTGTAGTAATCGAGGAGGTTCTCGCGGTCAACGGCCACGTTGGACTCGCTGAAGGGCTGGCCTTCGGTAGATTGCAGCATGGCGCGCACGGCAGGCTCATGCTCCGGGCTGAGGCCGGCCAGCTCAAGCGAGGCTACGCGCCACTGCGGCCCCTCTTCGATGTCTATTTGCACCGCCATCTGGGAGGTCTTGCCGCCGTAGCCGTGCTCGACCCGCGAGCGTACCCGGACGTCGCGGAACCCGTTGGTGCGGTACAAGTCGGCGATGGTCTCCAGATCCTGCTCGAGCATCTGATCGCTGTAACGGCCGTAGCGCAGTTGCGGAAAGGAGGCCGGACGCACGGCCATGCGCTCGCGGATGGTGGCCTCATCAAAGTAGCGGTTGCCGCGAACGGTGATGGCCGCCAGTTTTTCGCGCGGACCGCGATCCACGTCGAAGACGATGGTTTCCCGGTCGCCGTCGGGGCGGGCGCGAAACTCGACTTTAGCGTGAAAGTAGCCCTTGCTTTGAAAGTGCTCGCGCAGCTCGCGAGCCCCTTCGACAAGCAGGTCGCGATCAACGGAACCCTCCTGGTAGACCGGCACGAGCTGGCGCAATCTCCCGCGGGACACCTTGGCGCCTTCGACCTCCAGCCGGATGCGCGGTCCGGCGGCGATTTCAATCTGCGGCCTAACGCGGCGGCTTTGGGGCGAATACTCTGCGCCGGCCAGCCTGAGGCGCGCCGCCAGCCGATCACGCTTCTGATACCAGCGCCGGAGGCGTTCCAGCCCGTCCTGGGTGCGGCTCTCGGTCACAGGTTTCCAGCGGAACCATCCCTTCCAATGCGTGGTCTTGAGAATCTGGTCAGCGGACCGCTCAGGGTCTCCCAGCACCTGCGGGCGGTCGTAGCGGGCGCGAGGTCCGCTAAGAATCTCAAAGCGGATGTGGACCTGCTGGGTGCTGGGATCGTACTGGAAACGCGGCTCCACGCGGGCCTCGTAGAAGCCGTGACTCTGAAGCGTCTGGCGGAGGTTGGCGGTGGCGGTTTCAAGGTCGGCGGCGTCGAAAGGCGCTCCCAGCTCGAGGCGCGCGGCGCTGGCCAGCGCCCCGGGGTTGGGGGGCTCGGAAACGCCCTGGACTGCGATTCGCCCGATGAAGTAACTGGGTTCAGTGCGAAAGCGCAGCCGGAGGCCGTCGCCCAGCGGCTCGGCTTCCACCTGGATGTCGGCGTATCGTCCGGTGACGTAGAGCCGCTCGATCGCCTCCCGCACCTGGGCGAGCCGCAATGGCTGGTTCAGCTTCACGGGCAAGATTTCCAACAGTTGCCGGGCGGGATACGGCTGCTGCTCGGGCAGGAAATGAATCTCACGCACCGGCAGCCCTTCGTAACCCCCTGAGGCGCACCGGCCGCTCAAGCATCCCGGAGCGAGAATCAGCAGGAGGGCAATTTGCGCGCGCAACCCAGGGCCGACCACTCATCTCGATCATAACATTCGGCCTTTCGGAAGCAGACCGGCAGATATGCCTGGGCGTCTCATCGCGCGCCACGGGCGCGCAGCAGGGCGGCGGTTTCAGCCTGCGAGTTCTCCAGGGCTGCGGCGAGCGGGGTCTGCCCGGCATTGTTGCGGGCGTTCAAGTCGGCTCCCTTGCGGATCAACAGCTCTACGGCCTCGCTGCGGCCCCAGGAGGCCGCCAGGTGCAGGGGCGTAGAGCCGGTCCGGCCCTCCCGCGCGTTGATGTCCGCGCCTTGCTCCAGCAGCAGGGCGATCACCCCACTGTGCCCGCCTAGGGCGGCGTCGTGCAGCGGCGTGGCGCCGGAGGAGTTTCTAAGATTCGCCTTCGCGCCGTGTTGAAGCAGCAGCTCTACGATCTGCCGGTGTCCTTTAAGGGCGGCATCGTGCAACAGCGTGGAGCCTTGCGGCGTGGGCGTCGAGGGATCAGCGCCCGCCGCCAGAAACATCCGCACCAGGTCCAGCTCGCCGCGCAGCACGGCCTCCTGCAAACGCCGGGCGCCGGATTGCCGGCCCTCTTCCAGTGTGGCCCCGCGCTTCAACAATATCTCCACGACGCGCCCGTGCCGGTAGCGCAGAGCCTCGTCCAAAGCAGTGGATCCCGCGTTGTCCCTGGCCTCCAAGGCCGCTCCGGCTTCCAGCAGGGCCTCCACGACCTCGGCGTGACCTTTGGCCGCTGCGGCGTGTAGCGGCGTAGCGCCGGTGTCCGGGCGGCGGCGCCGGAAGTCGGCGCCGCGGCGGATGAGCAGCCGCACGACGACGACGTGGCCCCTCCAGGCAGCCTCCTGCAAGGCGGTGGTTCCCGCATCGTCGGCCGCCTCCAGCCGGGCGCCGTGATTGAGCAGCAACTCGACCAGAGCGACGTAGCCGCGGCCGGCGGCCAGATGCAGTGCCGTGGAACCGCCGCGCTGCCTCGCCTCTACGTCCGCGCCGCGTCTTAGAAGCTGCTCGGCTGTTGCGGTTTGACCTGTGATGACGGCGTAATGCAGGGGGGTCGAGCCGCCCTCGGCATGGCGGGCGTTGACGTCAGCGCCGTAGTCCAGCAGCAGGGCGGCGATTTCGGTTTGCCCGGACCAAGCCGCCTCGTGCAAGGCGGTGCCGCCCAGTCGGCTGCGCGCGTTGACATCGGCCCCCGCCTCCAGCAAGGCTTTGACGCGGGCCCGATCGCCGGCCTTGACCGCTTGATGCAGTTCGTCTCCGGCGCTCAGGCCGGAAAGCAGCCACAACAGGAGCGCGCCCAGCCGCATACCTTTTACGCTATCACCGGCGTCGGGCGCCGAAGCTCACCATTCCGCCAGCGGGCGATCCTTCCATTCCAACCGGGGCGCAGGCTCCCGGTCGCGGTGCGGCGTCAGGGCCACCACCAGCCGGAGCTCTGTGACTTTTTCGGGAAGCCGGACGACGAGCTTGCGCGTGCCGCGGTTGGGATTCTGCGGGGGCGGAGCAGCGGTGGAAACCAGATCGAAGATGGCGCCCGGCGGGCTGAGGACGCGCGCCGACAGGGCCCAGCCCGGCTTGCTCAACTCGGCTGCGGGGCCTTTGATCTGGACCTCGGCATCCGTGATCATGCCCCACAGGGCCTCCACCGGCTGCGGGGCCTGAATCTCATCCTGGACCACCACATGCCGCCGGGCGATCATTGCTATACCGCGCTGCTGGCGCGCCAGCTTCCCCGGATAAGCCTTGGTCAAGTCCATGCGCACCATGGCAAGCTCGGGCGTGAAGCGATGGCCCACGATGGTCGCCTCGGCCTTGGGGTCTTGGTTCTCGTTGTCAATGAGGAGCGTGTTATGGGATTCGGTGCGCATGCGGTAGTATGTCCAGCGCTGCTTGCCGAAATAGCCGGGCATGTTGTAGTCGTCCGAGCCGAGATCCAAGGCCCAGCGCTGGCGGCCGAAGTCCAGCACGAAAGTCCCCAGATCCAACTGGCTGTGGCCCACTTTCAAATCGCCCGCCTTCACGCCGACGAACAGGGCGTCGGGATCCTCCCAGGAGCTGCGGAAGAACGCCACCTCGACCCCGCGGAACAGCGCGTCCAAGGGCCATCCCGCCGCCTGCGGACTGCGGGCCTCCGGCTGATACCAGACCAGGTCAAGCGCATCGGGCCGTGCGTTGGGGACCTCCAGCCTGCGCTGCTGATGCCAGGCGTAAACCGGCTGGTTGAATTTCCGCGCCAGCCAGAACATCTCCGCGGCGCCGCCGATGCTGTCGCCGGCGTCGGCGTAATTGAAAGTCTTCTCGGCTGGGCTGCTGAAGTAAACTCTGAAGCGCCCGGCCTGCGCAAAACCGGGAAGTGCGGAAAGCGAGAAGTCCGTGCCCAGCGTGGACTCAAGCCCGGCCAGGAAATAGACGTTGTAGCGGGTGGCGTAATGCCAGTAACCGGGGCCTTCCGGCCAGCCGCCGTCCGGGGCGTAGGAGGCCATGGCTCGGGGCAGCGACTCCAGCGCCCAGGCCAGCACGCGGCGGCACAACTCCGGTTCCTCGTCTGCGATGGCCAGGGCGCCCAAGCCGATGCCGCCGTTACAGACCTGGTTCCAGTTGAAGCGGTTCACCACCCAGCCGCGCTGTTGCTCATATAAAGGCAGGGCCTGCCGGATGCCCTTTTCGATGATCGCGCGCCGGATCCAGGCTCGCTGTTCATCGGTGAGCGCGTGATACAGCCAGTCGTAGCCGATGGCGAAGGCGTGCGTCATCTCGGCGGTGTCCAGGAAGTGCGAGGGATTCCAGTCGGGGAATTCCGCGGCCGCTCGCAGTTCTTTCAACGCCCGCTCCAGGTACTCGCGCTTGCCGTCCAACCGGTAAAGCAGGGCGAGGGTGTAGATGCGATCCAGGCAGCGCCGGCTCTGCGCCAGCAGGCGCGGGCCGATGAGGATATGCTCGACGGGCGCGGCGCTCTGGATGCGGTCCGCTTCCTCCAGGAGGGCCTGGTAAATGCCCCGCGCCTGGGGCGCGCGCCGGATCAACTCGCGGATGCGTTCCAGATCGGCGTCCGGCGCAATCAATCGCGGATGCTGCTTGCGAAGAGTTTTCAAAGGATCCGTGATCTGGGCGGCCAGCGATAGGGCCAGCAAGGGCAGAAGCAGGACAGTGCGCATAGCGGAACCATTATCTACCTGCCGGCGCCGGCAGGGTTGAAGGGCCTGGCGGACAGGCGCGGGTGGGCGAGATAAGACGCTATGCTGTGGTGAATGGCTGTCGGAAACCGGTGGCTTGTCTGCTCTGTTTGGTTGTTGCCCGGCGTGCTTGCTGCACAGCTTCTCTCGACGCACGATCTGCGGGTGATTGACGGCGCGGCCCGCGAGCCGGGCAACGTGGTCTTCGGCGTCAACCAGTTTGAGCTTGAGGGCTTCCTGGATGACATCAACGCGTACTACCGCCGGCCCTCGGTTCGCAGAACGGGACGCAACGCGCGGATCAGGGTGAGGGCGCCGCAGGCCGGCGTCTTTTATCCGGCCTTTGTCATCTATGACAGCGCCGGAAGGGAGCGGCTGGCGCTCAGCGTGGCCGGCAAGCTGCGTTACGAGTCCGCGGCGGACTGGGACTTAAATCGCCAGCGTATGTTTTTCCCGGCCGAGCCGGTGTCGTTCGCCGGGGGCGAGACCATAGAATTGCAGGCGCTGGATTCCAGCGGCAACTACCGCATCGAGAGCATTCTGCTTTTGCGAGACAGGCCGGAAGCCAGGCCCTTCACGTTCGAGTTTAAAGACATACGCTGGTTCGGCGACAGCTTGAGCTGGCGAACAAACTGGGCGACGGCGTGCACTTTGCAGTTTGCGGGCCGGAGGATAATTGAGACCGAATCGGCCAACAACCATCGAGCGGCGCTGGCTGGGTTGCCAAGGGGTCGCAGTTACCGCTACCGGATCACGGCGCGCACGTTCCAGGGAGGCACGACCTCGACGGGCTGGCGGGAGCTGTTCGTCGGCGATCCGCCTGTGGCAGCCGGTTCGGCGCGCCGAGAGCAAATCAAGATCACGGCTGAGGCCGAGGGGCGGCCGGTCAGCGCCGGGATCCCTTTCCCGCGAGGCAGTCTCGGATCGGAGGCCCACATAAGGCTACTGGATGATGCCGGGAGGGAAGTGCCCGTGCAGTGCCGTCCGCTGGCGCGCTGGGAGGACGGCAGCCTTAAGTGGGTGCTGCTGGATTTTCTTGGGTCCTCGCGCGCTCACACTCTCCAGTACGGGACCGCCGTGAGCAGGCGGGCGGGCGCCGGTGAGCTGAAACTTTCCGACGGGCCGGAAGGCGTGACGGTCTCGACCGGACCCATAGCGTTCCACATTTCAAAGAAAAGCTTCGGGTTCATAGAGTGGATTGAGAGCCGGGGCGCGCGCCTCTCGGCTTCAACCAAACGCAGCGCATTCTATCTGACCGGCTCCGACGGCGCGGTTTACGACACTCTGGGGCCGCCCGAGGAAGTAGTAATCGAGGAACGCGGCCCGGTCCGGGTCTGCGTGCGAGTGCGCGGGGCGCACCGTACAGCGGACGGGCGGCGGTTGTTCCACTACACAGTCCGGATTCACGCCTGGGCGGGCCGGAGCTACCTGCGCGTGCAACACACGCTGGAGAACGACCGCGTGGAGGAGGAGTTCACCAGCATCCGAAGCCTGGCGCTCCGCATCCCTTTGCAAGGCACGCGGCCGCAGCGAGTCGAGCTAAAGGTGCGCCGAGACACCGACCGGGAGGCCGGCGTGGTGCGCTGCGGAGGACTCACTGTTTCGGTACGCGACTTCTGGCAGAACTACCCGAAGGACCTGGTCTGCGGCCCGGAGGGGCTGGAGTTCGGCATCTGCCCGCGGTTGTCTGCCGATGAATACGCCTTCGCACGCGGCACCGTGGATGAGCACCGCCTGTATTACTACTTGCGCGACGGCCGGTACCGTTTCCGGCAAGGCATGTCGAAGACGCACGAATTCTGGTTGACGGCGGGCGATCCCGCGCCCCTGCCGGCGCCCGCCATGGCGGCGGCACCGGCCGAGTGGTACGCCGCATCAGGGGCCCTGGGCCACCTGAGCAGACCCGCATCCGGCAGCGCCTATGATCGCGCTTTCGCCCGCGGCTTTGAGCAGATGCTTGAAAGGCAGCAAACCGCACGCGAATTCGGAATGTTGAACTGGGGCGACTGGTGGGGCGAACGCGAAGTGAACTGGGGCAACTGTGAGTATGACACCCAGCACGCTCTGTTTCTGGAATTCGTGCGCACGGGCGACTGGCGCTATTTCCGGGCCGGCGAGCGCGCCGAATGGCACAACCGGGACGTGGATACTGTGCACTATCATCGCGACCCGCATAAGGCGGGCGGCGTCTGGGAGCACAAGGTCGGCCACAGCGGAGACTATTTTCCGGACCACGCCGACGCCCGGCTGCGGGAGAGCGGCGACATGACCCCGTCACACACTTTCCTGGAGGGACGCTACGACTACTACTTCCTGACTGGCGATTCCCGTTCCCTGGAGACCGCCAGACGCACCGCGGACCTTTATAGCGGGCCGCTGGGGCGGAACTTCGATCTCAGCAGTTGTCGTCAGGCCGGCTGGCTGCTGATCATGGCGGTGGCGTCCTACCGGGCGACGGGAGATCCTTACTACCTCAACTTCGCCCACATGATCTTCGAACGCACCTTGGAGCTACAAACCGAGGACGGGGGCTGGCGGCGGAAGCTCTCCCGGGGACACTGCGACTGCCTGCCGCGCCACATGGGCAACGTGGGCTTCATGGTGGCCATTCTGATGTCCGGCCTTCGAATGTACTACGAGGTCACGGGCGATGAGCGTGCGGCGGAATCCATCGTAAGGGCCGCCCGGTTTATGGTCGCCGATATGTGGATGCCGGAGCAGGGCACCTTGCGCTACACTTCCTGCCCGCGCTCGGGTCCTTCGCAGGCCGGGAACTTCCTGTGGTTGGACGGCCTGACGTTCGCCTTCGCGCGCACGGGTGATCCCCGGCTTCGAGGACCGCTGCGCATATGCCTGGATCGCCTGTACAAGGAAATCGGGGGCTTCGGGAAGAGCTTCAGCCAGGCCACCCGGCAGGCGCCCCGATTCGTTGACGAGGCCGAAGAGCTGACCCGTAACTGAGTGCCGGGCGTTCGTTCAGGACGCGGGCAGTGGGAGCAGTTGCCGAGGCAAGACAAAGATCGGTACAAAGGTTCATATGCCCACCTTTATGGTGACCACCCCCGGGCGCCGCTATCCGGCGGTCGTCGAGCACGGCGTGCTGGATCGCCTGGGCGAGTACCTGCCCGCCAACTCAGGCAAGACGTTCGTCGTCACTACGCCGGACGTCTGGCAGCACCACGCGGCGCGGCTGGCGCGCGGGCTGGCCGGACGTTCCCACGAAATCCTTATGTTTGCGGGAGGAGAGGAGCGCAAGCGGCTGGCCTCGGTCGAAGCGCTGGCCGAGGAGATGGTCGCGCGGGGCGGAGATCGTTCCAGCGTGGTGCTGGCTTTCGGCGGGGGCATCGTCAATGACGTAGGGGGCTTTCTGGCGGCGATTTTCATGCGGGGCGTTTCGGTGATCCAGCTCCCGACGACGCTGCTGGCCCAGGTGGATGCCGGCTTGGGCGGCAAGACGGCGGTGAATCTGGAGGCGGGCAAGAATCTGGTAGGGGCGTTTCACCAGCCGCTGGCGGTCTTGATTGATCCTGAGGTTCTGGGGACCCTGCCCGAGCGGGAGTACCGCGCCGGGCTGTTCGAGGTCATCAAGTACGCGGTGATCAGCAGCCCGAGCCTGTTCGAGCTGCTGGAGAGCCGGCGCACGGAGGTGCTGGCTCGCGAGGCCGGCGTGGTTGAACAGATGCTCGCCGAATCGGTGAAGATCAAGGCCGAGGTGGTTTCGGCGGATGAACGAGAGAGCGACCTTCGGCGCATACTGAACTTCGGCCACACCTTCGGTCATGCGCTGGAGGCCGAGACCGGCTACGCTCGTTTCCTGCACGGCGAGGCGGTGGGTTTCGGCATGCGGGCGGCGGTCCTGCTGGCGGAACGGATCGGCTGTTTAGCGGCAGCGGACGCCGCGCGGATTCTCAAACTGCTGGCGGCCTACGGCCCGATTCCGTCGCTGGACGGCATCTCGGCCCAGGCCTTGCTGTTTCGCCTGCCCAGCGACAAGAAGACCGTGCGGGGCGAGGTGCATTTCGTGCTGCCTGAAGGCATAGGCAGAGTCCGCATCGTTTCCGGGCTTGACGATCGTGCGGTGCGCGCCGCGATCGAGGCCGCGCTTCAATGAGCCATGGGGCCGCGCCGGCGGGCGCACGCGATTCGGCGGAAGCCGCCCGCTGGGTGCGCGAGATGTTCGCCCGCATCAGCCGCCGTTACGACTTGCTGAACCACCTGCTTTCGTTCAACCAGGATCGCCGCTGGCGTGCTCTGGCCGTGCGGCGGCTGCGCCGCCGGCTTAGCACTCCCGGGCTGCGCGCCTTGGACATTTGTTGCGGCACTGGCGACCTTCTCAGAGAACTCCAGCGGGAGATCGAGCGTGCCGGCGCCCGGGGCCTGATCATCGGATCTGACTTCTGTCATCCGATGCTGTTGGAGGCCCGGCGCAAATTGCCGGCTGCGTTGTTGGTTGAAGCCGACGCCCTCGAACTGCCGCTTCCCGACGGCTGCTTGGATCTGATAACGGTGGCTTTCGGGTTGCGCAATCTGGCTGATTACGGACGCGGACTGGCGGAGATGCGGCGGTTGCTGCGGCCCTCGGGGGTAGCGGCAATCCTGGAGTTCTCCCGTCCGGCCAGTGCGGTGCTGCGTGCGGGCTACGCCCTGTACTCGCGCGCCGTGCTGCCTGCGGTTGGCGGATTGGTATCCGGCTCTGGGGAGGCTTACCGGTACTTGCCGGCGTCAGTGCGTCGCTTCCCGGGGCCGGAAGCGCTGGCGGAGAGCATGCGTGCGGCCGGCTTTAAACAGGTGTGTGTGGAGACGATCACTGGCGGCATAGTCGCGTTGCACTTGGGTACGGCCTGACGGGCCGGCGTGCGGGATTTTCCAAGCGGTCGCGTTTAAGCTGCGTGCCGGGGCGCCGCAAGGGGCTGATCAGGCGCCCCGGCGCACAGCGCAGAGGGAGCCCGGTGCATCTCGGGGGAGCGCTCTCGGGGAGCGGATGGGATGTAACTGGTGGGTCAGGCCGGAAGGCTGAAATCCAGAGGCTCAGGGGGAACCGGGCTCCCTCTGTGCCCCCAGCATAGATCCATGTGCGTGGCAGGGATGTGGGGCTTGGCTTATAAGTTATTGAGAACACGCGAGAAATAAATTTGGCCGGGCGGTTATCGCGGCCGGCGGTTCGCGTTTGCCGCTCCGGCCTCAAGTTGCGGCGGGGCGTATCCGATTAGTGCGGGTGAGGTAGCCATGGCAGCAGACCGACCTGCGAGCGTGCTAGATGAAGCCGGCTTGCTGGATCGCATCGGCGGCGACGCCGAATTCCTTCGGGAACTCGCAGAAATGTTCCAGGACCAGCGGGTGTCCCTGCTGGAGCAAATCCGCTCAGCCGCGGGAGCCGGCGATGCTGAGAGCCTGGCTCGGGCGGCGCACACCTTGAAGGGTTGCGTAGGCAACCTGGGAGCGGTCGAGGCCTTCCAGTCCGCTTTGCGTCTGGAGTCGTTAGCGCGCAGCGGGCAGTTGCGGGAAGCCCGACAGGCCGCGGTCGAGCTGGAATCCGACGTGGCGCGTTTCGAGCAAGCCCTGCTTCGACTGGCCGCGGAGCTTTCGGGCCAGTGAGACGGTAGCCGTCCCAACAGCCCGCCTGCTATATTGTGGGGAACGGTTTGCTGACCTTATGGCTGAGCCCTGTCTTGCCTCGCTGGTGTGCGCACATAGCCCGGATTCCGATGACGCCTACATGTTTTACGCGCTGGCTACGCGCAAGATCCGGTCGCCCGTCGTCAGCCTGACCCATGTGCTGGCGGATATTGAGACGCTGAACGCCAAAGCGCGCGAGGGCTGCTATGAGATGACGGCGGTGTCCTACCACGCCTATCCTTATGTGGCCGACCGGTATGTGTTGATGGCCGCGGGTTCAAGCGTGGGCGACGGCTACGGACCGGTGCTGCTGGCTAACACGCCGCTTTCGCTGGAGGAGATCCGCGGCAAGCGCGTGGCGGTCCCGGGGATCCTGACTACCGCATACCTGGCGCTGAAGTTGGCCGAGCCCGACGTCCATCCGGTTGTGGCGCCTTTCGATCAGGTCTTGGAGGCGCTGCGCGAGCGTTCAGTGGACTTGGCGCTGGTGATACACGAGGGCCAGTTGACCTACGCCCGCGGAGGTTTTCACCGCGTGGCTGACCTGGGGGCGTGGTGGAAGCAGCGCTTCCAGCTCCCGTTGCCGCTGGGGGCCACCGTCTTGCGCCGCGACTTGGCGCCGGCGGTGCAGGCCGAGTGCTGCCGCTTGCTGCGCGATAGCATCCGCTACGCCTTCGATCACCACGAGGAAGCTCTGAACTATGCCATGCAGTTCGCCCGGGACATGGATGCGCGGCTGGCCGAGAAGTTCATCGGGATGTATGTGAATCACTACACCTTGGACGGCGGCGAGCTGCTGGTCCGCTCGGCCCAGAAGATGCTAGACCTGGGCTGGGAGGCGGGCCTGATCCCGCAGCGGGTGAGCCTGGAGTATGTCTGCTAGCGGGCGTGGGCCGGAAGGCCGGCGCTCAGCGTTGCGCAGGCGCCGGCTGCGGTCCGACGGCGGCCAGCGCGGCCCGCTCGCGCTCCTTCATGGGAAGCAGTGCGATGGCCACGCCGCTCATCAAGGCGACGGCGAACACCACAATGCCCATGGCGACCGAGTAGGTGCCGAAGCTCTCGCGGATCAGCGAGACCAGATATGGAAACCAGGTCTGGGCAATGGTATTCACCGGCAGGATGATAGCCATGCAGCGGGCCAGCGAGTTGACCCCGTAAATTTCGGCAGCCATCAAGGGGATGAGCATGTAATCGGCGCCCATGGCAAAACCGAACAGGAGGGCGAAGACCCAGGGGGTGTCCGGCGGGCGGACGGTCAGCAGAATCGGAATGGTCATGGCGGAGAGGAAATAGCTGCCAACCATCACGAGTTTCTTGTTCAGCTTGTCGAAGAGCAGGCCGATGATGAGGCGGCCGGCGATGGAGGAGGCCAGTATGATCATCGAAGCCGCGCGCCAGGTCGAGTTCAGCAAGGGCTGGAACTGCGGGTCCTGCGGGCTGACGGTCATCTGATCGAGGAATACGAACTTCATGTGGAAATTAACGGCCCCGATCGAACCGATCGAGCAAGCGCTGCCGATCAGCAGCAGCCAGAACGGGTAGCGGCTCAAAAGGAAGCGAAAGCTGTGGGACTGGACCGAGATCTCGGCAGGGGGCGCATCGGCGCCGTCCGGGTAAAGCCCCTTTTCCGCCGGCCGGTCGCGGTGGACCAGGATGGCCAGGGGCCAAGCCAGCAGCAGCGCCACGCCCATGACCATTAGGGCGGTGTGAAAATTGGTGCTCTCGGTCAGCGGCTTCACCAGGAAGGATCCCAGAAAGCCAATCAATCCCACACCCACGTACAGCACGCCCATGGCCCGGCCGCGTTTGGCCCGGAACCACTGCGAAACGATGATCTGGTGGGGAATCGGCCCGGACAGCAGGTAGCCCACGGTGTAGACGAACCACAAGGCCCAGTACACGTATATGTTGCCGCCCATGTTGCCGAAGCCCAGAAAGGTCAGGCAGGTCAAGCCGGTGCCGACCACTATCAGCTTGCGGGGGCTGAAGCGAGGGATTAACACCGGTCCTACCCACAGGGTTAGCAGGGCGGCCAGGGGGAAACCGAAGGTGATCTGGGCCTTCGACCAGCCGTAGGTCTTCTCGAAGTAGTCGTAGAAGAACGAGATGTTGTAATAAGGCCAGCCCACCGCCAACCCGAAAGTCAGGAAGGCGGCCGCCACCACGTACCAGCCGTAAAAGACCTTTCTCATGACAACGCTCGCTCCTTAGCCGATCAGTCCTTCTAAGCTTATAGCACGGATGAGCAGCGCGGCTCCGGCCTCAAAGCGAGCGCAAGTGGAAGCCTCCGTCCACATTGAGCGCCTGGCCGGTCGAATAATCCAGCAACCCGTCGGCGATGGCCCGCACGGCTCGGGCCACATCCCCCGGCTCGCCCATCCGCCGCTGGGGCAGCAACCCGGCGGCGATGCGTTCCTCGTAAAGTTTCTCTACCGCCGCGATCATATCCGTGCGGATGATGCCCGGTCGCAGCTCGAACACCGGAATCCCGTCCGCAGCCAGTCGCTGAGCCCAGAGCGCCACCGCCATGCTCAGGCCGGCCTTGGAGATGCAGTATTCGCCGCGGTTGACCGAGGCGGTGTAGGCCGAGATTGAGGTGATGAAAACGATACGCCCACCGCCTCCCTGCTCCCTCATCCAGCGGGCGGCCAGTTGCGTGAGGAAGTACGGCCCTTTCAGGTTTGTCGCGATGACTTCGTCGAAGCTCTCTTCGGTGGCCTCCAGGATGTCGCGGCGCTCGCGCGGGGCCATGCCCGCGTTGTTGACCAGCAGGTCCAGTCGCTTGAAGCGCCCGCGGGCGAACTCGATCAGGGCTTGGCGGTCCGCGGCGGAGCTGACGTCGCAGCGGAAGATCTCGATGCCGGCCTCCGCCTGGAGCGACTCGGCGGCGTCGCGGCGGCCGCGATAAGTGCCGATGACCTGATGCGTGCGGGCCAGTTCCAGGGCGATGCCGCGACCAATGCCGCGGCTGGCGCCGGTGACGATTGCAGTGGGGCGGTCGTGGCTCATGGTCCTAGGGCGATTTCAATGGCTCGGGAGATCTCCTCGAAGGTGAACTTTTCGACGAAAGGCTGATCGTTGACGAACACGGTGGGCGTGCGGGCCACGCCGCGGGCCACACCGTCCTGGACGTCGGCCTCCACCAGCGCGGCCAACCGGGGATCCTCCAGCGCGGCCAGGGCGCGGTCCGGATGCACGCCGTTGTCCCGGGCGAAGGCGGAGAGCCGATCCTTGAAGGTTTCCGGCGTCGTCTGGCGGATGTTGGCGAGCATGTGGCGCCTGAAGGCCACCGCCAGCTCGGGCCGCAGGCGCTCGAAGAATCGCGCTGCGATGGCGGCCTGGCGGGCCCAGCCGTGCTTTGCCAGCGGGAAATCGCGGTGCTCGAAAGCCACACGCGAAGCGTAGGCCGGCAGCAGCTTTTCGTCCAGCATACGCCGGAAGGCGGCACAGTCCGGGCACTGGAGGTCTTCGTATATCACCACCCGCACCCGGGAGGCGGGGTTGCCTTCCACGAGCCGATCGCCCACGGCGGCGGTCAGCGCCAAAGCCAGCCACACCATGAGGCCATCATAACGGAAGCCGGCGCCGTGACGTAAGAGACGGGAAGCAGGACCGGCTTGACCGGATTGCCGGGACCGTTATAAGCTCGGCATTTCGCCTGGAGCGATTTATGGTGCTGCCGGACAGTTATGCAACCGCCATGCTGTTGACGGTCCTTTCAATGTTGTGTTGGGGATCGTGGGCCAATACTTACAAGCTGGCGGGTAAGTGGCGTTTCGAGCTTTTCTACTACGACTACGCGTTAGGCGTATTACTGGCCGCGGTGGCGGCGGCCTTCAGCTTCGGCACGCTGGGTTATGACGGCTTCCTTTTTGTGGACGACCTGATGCGGGCCGGCAAGCGCAACATGGCCTTCGGGCTGGCCGGCGGGGTGGTCTTCAATCTGGCCAACATGCTGTTGGTGGCGGCGATTTCAGTGGCGGGGCTGGCGGTGGCCTTCCCGGTGGGCATCGGTTTGGCGCTGATCATAGGAGTGGTCTTGAATTACGCCATAAACCCGCAGGGCAACCCGACGCTGCTGTTCGTGGGAGTGGCCGTGGTGGTGGCGGCAATTGTCGTGGATGCGGTGGCGTATCGCCGGCACGGCATGGCGGCGGCGCGGGAGGGCAGCAAACAAGGTCAGACGCGCGGCACGATCCGCAAGGCAAGCTGGAAGGGCATCGTGCTCAGCCTGGTGAGCGGCCTGCTGATGGGCTCCTTTTACCCGCTGGTGGAGCTGGGCAAACGAGGGGACTCGGGGATGGGGCCGTATGCCATCGCGTTCATTTTCGCTCTGGGCGTGTTCTTCTCGACGTTTGTATTCAACCTGTTCTTCATGAACCTGCCGGTCGAGGGGCCGCCGATAGAGATGCTGGATTACTTCCGAGGCACCTGGCGACAGCACCTGCTGGGCTGGGCCGGAGGCGCGATTTGGGCCACGGGCACCATATCGAACTTCGTGGCGGCCAGTGCGCCGCGGGAAGTGCAGGTAGGTCCGGCAATCAGCTACGCGATGGGCCAGGGGGCTACGCTGGTCAGCGCACTGTGGGGGCTGCTGGTGTGGAAGGAGTTCCGGGGCGCCTCGGTGTCGGTCAAGGTCCTGCTGGTCTTGATGTTGGCGCTGTTTGCGACGGGCTTGGGGCTGGTTTCAATCGCGCCGCTGTACGCCCGCTAGAGCCGGCAGTCCGCCGCTAGCAAGGCTCCGAGGGGGGAGCCACTGTGGTCACCGGCTCCTGGGCCGGCCTGCGGCGAGCCCTCAGCGATTCAGAGATTACGGGGATCAGCGAGAGCACTATGATCGCCAGGATGACCTTCTCAAAGTGGCGCCGCACCAGCGGAATGCCGCCCAAGCTGTAGCCAAGCGTCGTTACCGCCGCCACCCAGCAGACCACGCCGCACGCGCTGAAGGTCAAGAAACGCGGGTACCGCATCTCGGACACGCCTGCCAGGAAGGGCACGAAGGTCCGCAGGATGGGCAGGAACTTGGCGTAGACGATGGTGCGCCCGCCGTACTTCTCGTAGAAGTGCTTGGAGCGCATCAGGTGTTCGCGCTTGAAGAAGCGCGAATCCGGGCGGCGGAAAATCACCGGTCCGGTGCGGCGTCCCAGCCAGTAGCCGGTGGAATCGCCCAGGATGCCCGCCGTCATCAGAACGGCCCATACCCAGGGCAACTGTAGCCGGCCTGCTCCTGCCACCACGCCCACGGTGAACAGGAACGAGTCTCCCGGAAGGAAGAAGCCGGTCAGCAGGCCGGTTTCGGCGAACACCACACCGAACAACAGGGCATAGCCCAGCCACCCGGTCAGCACGGTAGTGAGCAGGTGGATCAGGCGTTCGGGTGTAGTCAGAGTGCGCAGGAAATCAATCAGGGCCTGAATCATTAACGGCTCTATAGCGCGCGGTAGCTCAACCGGCGTAGGCCGAAGCCAGCCGGCGAATCACGTCTTCGTGAATCTTGACCTTCCCTTCGCGGATCAGGCGCGTGCGGATGGAGTCCACGAACAGCTCGGCGCGCTCGCGGGCTTTTCTGCCTTTGAGCTCCGTCAGAATGGCTTGCCGTTCCTGGGCCAACCTGCTCATGTCGGGCGCGGTTCGCGCCGCGACCTTACATATGAACCGCTTGTCGGCGACCGCCACGGGGCCGAACAGCTCACCGACCTCTTTGGTGAAACCTTGGATGACGTCGCCAGCCGGACCGATACCGTCCGCCGCTCCGTCGGGACCGAACTCCTGGGTGGTGCGGAATTCCAAGCCGGCAGCCTGGGCGACCTTCTTCAAGTCCCCGCCGGCGGCCCGCGCTTTATCCATGATCTGCTGCGCACGTTGCTCGAGCAACTTCTGCACGGCGGCGTTGATGACCTGCTCGCGCACTTGATTCTCGACCTCGGCCAGCTCGGCCTGCCGAGCCGGGAAGACGTCTTTAAGCACCGCCACGGCCAACTTGTTGCTCTCGATCTGGATCGGCGGGGTGGCGCGCCCTTTCTGCAAACCAACCAGCGCCTCGTGGATCTGCTGGCTGCCCGAAGGCAGTCCGGGGATGGGCTGGCCGGCGCTTGCCTGGGCGACCTTGATCACGGGCAGGCCCAGGCGCGCGGCCACCTGGTCGGCTCGGTCAGGAGTCTTGTTCAGCTCGGCGCTGGCCTGGTCGGCCAGGCTTTGCATCAGTTCAAAGACACGCTGGCGCTTGAGGTCGCGCGCAATCTGATCCTTCACTTCTTCGAAGGGCTTGAGCCTGGCGGGCTCCTTATTCATCACCTGAAGGATGTGAAAGCCGTACTCGGTGCTAATGACCCCGGACAGTTCCTTAGGTTTGAGCGAGAAGGCCGTCTCCTCAAAGGCCTTGACGGTCTGGCCGCGCTCGATCCAGCCCAGATCGCCGCCCTTTTCGGCAGAAGCCGCGTCCTCGGAGTTCTTGCGGGCCAGCTCGGCGAAATCCGCCCCGCCGCGAAGTTGCTTGAGCAACTCTTCGGCCCGCGCGCGTATCTTGGGGATCTCGTCTTTGGGCTTCTCGGCGGTCTTCAGCAAGATGTGTCGCACGCTGACGCGTTCAGGTATGCGGTACTGCTCCAGGTTGGCCTGATAGGCGCGGCGAATTTCCGACTCCGGCAACTGGATCCGTTCGCCGACTTTCAACTCGTCAATCACCAGCACGTCGAAACTGCGTTTCTCGGGGATTTGGAACATCACCCGGTTCTGTTGGAAGTAGGTCTGGATCTCCTGGGGGGTCGGTTTGACCTCGGCGCGGAGCTTGCTTACCGGGATGACGATGTAATCCAGCTTGATCCGCACGAATCTCCGGCGGAACTCGTTCTCGATCTCCTGCGGGGTCACGATGGCCCCTTCGGCAGCCAGATTCTGCAAGCGGGTCAACAGCATCTGTTTGCGGACGTTGGCCTCGAACTGGGGGATGGTCAGGTTCTGCTGCGCCAGGTACTCGGCATAGAACTGCTGGCCGATGAATTTGCCGTCCTGGTAAAGTTGCGGCAGCAGGGAGCGGATGGTCTGCGCCAGTTCGGCCTCTGTGACCCGGAAGCCGAGGCGCTGGGCTTCGTAGGCCAGCACCCGGTCCGTTATCATCTGGTCAACCAACTGCGGAACGTAGATGTAGGCCATATCGCTGGGGAAGGTCTTGTTGCGGATGGCGGCCTGCACCTGGAGCTGCACCTCACGCTGGCTCAGCACCTCGTCGCCGATCTCAGCCACAGGCTGATCGCGATCGGCGGGCATGCTGCCCCAACCGGGAATCAACGTGACCACCATAGAGATGGCCACCAGCAGTAACAACGCGCCCAAGCCATAACGCACAACCCTGGCGCGGCTCCTGAAAAGGTCGAACATATTACCGGGAAGCTCCTGTAGCTTACAGTATAGCCGAGCCCGAGCGGGCGCACCTTTGGGGCTTCAGGTGCGCATCCTGCTCATCAGATAGATCCCGGCCAAGGCGAAGATTGCGTCCGGGGACCAGGCGGCCACGGCTGCCGGGAGCTGGTTCAAGTTGCCCACTTGCTCGAAGAGCTTGTTCACCGCCCAGTAGGCGACGGCGATGCCGAAGCTGACGCCCACGCCGGCCAAGGCGCCGCGCGAGCCGGTTAGAAACGCGAAGGGAATGGAGATCAGGGCCATGATCAGAGCGAACAGCGGCACCGCGAATTTCTGGAAGAACTGCACGTGAAGGCGCGTGGTGTCAAAGCCGCTTTGCTGGAGCTCGGCTATGTAGGCGGCCAGCTCGCGGAAGTTCATCTGTTCGTCCTGCTTGACCTCCTTGAGGAAGTAGCTGGGCGGCTCGTCCAGCTCCGGGAAGGTGGCGGCCTGAAACTGGCTGAAGTTGGTTTGCCGGATGCCACGGATGTCACGCGTCCAACCGTTCTCGAACACCCAGGTGTTCAAGGCCGGCGCCCAGCGCGCCCGCTCGGCCCAGATATGGCGGCGCAGCCGGAAGGGTTCCCAATCCAGCTCGTAGACTGTCACGCCCACCATCAGCCCTTCGATCTGGTCGAAGTACTTGTAGTAATAAATGCGCGGTCCGCGTCCCATGATCCATTTGCGATCCGGACGGAGGTAGGTTTGCACCGGGCGGCCTTTGATCTCATTGCGAATGGCGTGCTGGACGCGGTTGGCCTTGCCCACGTGGTAGTGGTCGAAGGTGAACAGAGCCACGCTCAGCAGAGCGCTGGCTGTCAATACGGGCGCCGCCAGCCGGTGGAGGCTTATGCCGCAGGCCTTGAAGGCGGTCACTTCATTGTGCTTGCTCAGCAGGCCGAAAGTCACCAGCACCGCCACCAGCACGCCGACCGGAGCCGCGTCGTAGATCAGCTTGGGGGTAAGAAAAACGTGATAGGTGAGCACGCGCGACATGGGGATGCGGTTGCGGATGATGTCGCTCAATAGCTCGAAAAACGTGAACACGTGGGTCATCAAGACGAAGCTGGCCAGCAGCAGGACGAAGTAATAAAGGAACGAAGAGAGGATGTAAGCATCCAGGATCTGCGGCGCCAGCGCCGGCCGCCGGCCGTCAAACGGGGCGGCGGGAGCGGCGCCCGACAAAGACCGCAATCGGCTCCACCACTGCGTAGCCCTGCCGGCAGCCCAGCCCAGCCAGTCGCGCTCGCCCGGGATTTCCAGCCGCGCGATAAACGTCACGCCCGCCGCGGCCAGCACTGCGTTGGGCGTCCAAACCGCCACCTCGGCCGGCAACACTCCCTGGCGCGCCAGTCCGATCAGGCTGATCAGACCCATGTAATAGAGAAACGCCAGGGCGGCGGTCAGGGCCACCGCCGAAGAGCGACTCCCCTTGCGGGATGAGACGCCCAGAGGAATAGCCGCCAGCGCCAGCAGCAGACAGGCCGGCGGCAGCGCCAGCCGCTGGTGCAGCTCGATGCGCGCTTCTATCGAGCGCCGCGCTTCTCCGATCAGCGGCCCGGTGTCCATCTCGCTATAGGCTCGGGCCCGGATTTCATCCGGGTGAGAGGCGGCAAGCGTTTGCTCGCCGCGAGGAAAGGCCGTGGTGTAATAGTCAAGGGGATCTTTTCCCACCTCATAGCTGCTGCCTTCGATCAATGAAAGCTGGATGCGGTGACGCGCGGGATCGGTCACCGCAATGGCTTCCTCGGCCAGCGTGATCCGGGGCAGCTCGCCTTTCTCCTGGCCGCCCGCGCTGCGTTGCTCCGGCGGGCGCTGGTCTGCGAGGAAGACCTTGCGCCACCGGACTACCGGACCGGCGACGACGTCGGCCACGTAGAGAATGTTGTCCGGGAACTGCTCTTCGAAGACCCGCGGGCGGACCTCGGCGGTCAACTGCGAAGCCGCCAGCCGGTTCAACACTGCGTAGGTCTCCCGGATGGACCGCGGCGTCAGCCACAGCGAACACGCCGCCGTAACCGCCATTCCCAGGGCGGCAAACAGCATCACCGGCGGCAGGATCCGTCGCGTCGGGGCTCCCGCCGCGCGCAGCCCGATGATCTCGCCGTCGCCGGACATGCGGCTCAGCGCAATCAGGCTCCCGACCAGCACGCCCACCGGTACGGTGAAGGTCAGCACCGGAGGCAAGGCCAGCAGGAACAGATAGAAAACGGTAGAGGCGGGCGCGGAAGCGCGCACGAGCAGCTCAAACAACTTCCCGCTGCCCAGCCGCTGGAGGAAGAGCACGAAAGTGAACAGAGCCGAGCCCAACAACGCGCTGGAAGCGATCTCGCGGAAGATGGCCCGGGCCAGGATTCCCATCAGCGATCGCGCACGGCGCCCGCCAGCAGCGGCGGAGGCGGAACCAGCGGCGGGCGCGTCAGCTCTTCGCCCATGCGGTCCACGTCCAGATCATCCACCAGCACGGAAGGCGCCACTACCGTGGCTTCCGCCGCGTAAGCCCCGGCGCCCATGAGTGCGAACGGCGCCCCGTTCTCCAGGTAATCGAAAACTTCCAGCTCCTCGGAAGCCGCCAGGATGTCACGCAGCGAGCGTGCAGTCAGGCTGCGAAAACGCAGGCCGCGGACCAGTTCCTCGCGCCCGTCCGCATACACCCGGTAAGCCAGCACCGGCTGGCTAACGGGCGCCGAAGCGCCCGCCCCCGCTCCCGCGGCCAGCGCCCGCCGGGCTTCCTCCAGCGAAGCCGAAGAGGGGAAGTCCATCTTGCGCACGATCAAGCCGTAAGGCTTGCCGCGCTGGCGGCACAACTCCAGCAAGCGCCTTTTCAGTTCGGCCAGCGGTACCGTCTGCGAGGCTCGCACGAACAGGTTGGAGATGGTGGCCGCCTTGGCGCCGAAACCACCCGGCAGGCGCGCGCGCCCGTGAGAGCCGTCGAAGCCCTTCACCGGCTGCCGCGTCAGCAGGAAGGACTTCAGCACTCCCTTCTCAACCAGGACCACCGGCACGGGGACCACCCCCTCCATGTCGACGCGGTAGTGGCCAAACAGCGGGCGACCACGCCATTCTTTCTGGGTGGGATCGTCCACGACGTCCATCCACTCAGGCAAGACCCGAACTCCCAGGCGGCCTTCCAGCTCGCTGCCGCGGAACGGGAGGCTTCTGCCCGGCGGCATCAGGGGGCGGCGCACGGCCAGCAAATTCCGTCCCAGCACCTCAGCGAACAGTTGAGCCGCCGCCTGGCCTTCAAACAGCACCGGTCCGGTGTAAGCATCCCCGACCGGCGCATCCGCCAGAGCCGTCAGATGCTCGGCCACTTGCCGTGCGGCTTGCTCCAGATCGGTCTCCAGCGGGGGGCGACTGAGATCCCGCGTATGCAGCACGGCGGCGTCGCGCAGCATCATCCCGTCCGGGGCTTGGCTGACTGCGCGAATCCTTACGAACATAAGCCCCGAAGGATCACGAACCCGCGTGCCTTCGGAATTCACCAAATACTGGACGCCGCGGCTGGCGGTGTAATCCACCACCGATCCGATCAGCTTCGGGTAGCGCAAGAACAGCGCGCTCAGGCGCCGCATGCGCTCGCTCCAAAGAGAAGCGTCAATCTCGGGGAGCACCGTGCGGTCCACCATCTCAACCGGCGCCGCACGGTAGAAATCCGGCAGTTGCTCGCTCACCGTGAGGCTGCGCACCAGCGCCCGCTTGCGTGAAATGGCCTCCAGCGCCGCCTTATAAGCGGTGTCCGTAGCCAGCCATAAATGCCGGCGCAGCACCGGGTATGAATCGTCCAGCGGGAAGCGGTCCACCTCGTAGCGAACGCCAGAGTAGAAATCCGTGCCCAGATAGTTCGTGTTGTCGAAGGAATAATCCCCGACGCGGACCTGTATGCGGGGGATGCGGAGCCGCACGCGCCCGCTGTTGAGCAGAGCGCCCAGCGTGGCGGCGGCCGAGACTTGATCGGCCTGGTCAACGCCGTACTCGATGAAGTAAGGGACCTCGACGATCCGCAAAACGCGCGCGCGTGCCATCTCATCCTGCATGGCGCGCAGCAAGGCGTCGGCGGGAGCCTTGCTCGGCTGGGCTGCGGCTGCTGCCGCCACCAGGTACGCTGACAGCCACAGCCCCGCGCGGGTCACTTGCCCTCCTCCGGGCCGGGCGGCGGAAGAAGCGGCGG
>Ga0272448_1000125_pt1 | contig 109599 bp, 120 predicted proteins | sample YNPCB0191_FD_202220 | JGI IMG/M metagenome (GOLD analysis project Ga0272448, IMG submission 202220) | Hot spring sediment microbial communities from Yellowstone National Park, WY, United States - YNP-CB-019-1 | ecosystem: Environmental > Aquatic > Thermal springs > Hot (42-90C) > Sediment... | reverse complement strand
TACTCTATGCATATCTTGCCATCAAAAGATTAGTAAAAATATTCTAAATAAATATTTTACCCGAAAAAGAAAAGGTTCGCGTTACATCTTAAGTGATGATGACCAATTAAAATTTATAAAAATCTTTGGCGAATATTTCCAGCAGTTAAAATTTTCTTTTTCTAAGAAAAAGTTATCACTGCCACGCACCAAGTTATAGAAATTTATCTCAGTAATATCACAAATCGTTAAATACCTAACAAGGAAAAAGAAATGAAAAAAGTAATTGATTTGACGAAGATAAAGTTTTTGGTTTCGGATAAGATGAGGTATGATGATTTAGGAGATTATTTAAGGGGAAAGATAATCTCTTATAATATAAAAAAGAAAGAGTATGTTCAGGCAATTTTGCTACATGAATTTATTGAGTATGTTTTAATAAAGTCGCAAGGAATACCGGTTAAATGGATAGATAAGTTTGATACGGATAAAAAATTCAGTTTAAAGAATTTAAAGGTTTATGAGAAATACAGAATATCACATTATTTGGCTACTTTGGTAGAGAGGCAGTTTATTGAGAATTTAGGCTTAGATTGGAATAGATATGAAAAATACATAAGAAAAATTAAAATAAAAGTCAGTAAAAAGGGCCTGAAGTATAAGTATGAGGATTAGGAGTTAGGAAGTTAGGTATTTAGGTGTTAAGGTTTTTAGGTGTTAAGGTGTTAAGGTTTTAAGGAAGTAAAATAACGAAAATAACGATATTAATGAAATTAACGAAAATAACGATTTTTCCTTCAAATAATAAACCTTTCCTTAAAAAATAAAAATCTATACATAATCAGAAAAATCTGATATAATTTTTAGTTATCACGGGGGATGGCGCAGTTTGGATTAGCGCGCTTGAATGGGGTTCAAGAGGTCGTGGGTTCAAATCCCACTCCCCCGATTTTAGGTATTTAGGTTTTAAGGTGTTAAGGTATTTAGGAAATAAGAAAAGAAAAACTATACGCTAAACGCTATACGCTATTAGTAAGTAGTAAGTATTGAGTATTGAATAGTAAGAGTTCAGGATTAAAATTAGTAATTGGTAATCAGTAATTGGTAAATGGTAATTAAAGTGATTTTTTAATCAGTATAACGAAATTAACGAAAATAACGATATTAACGAACTAAACGATAATAACGAAATTAACTAATATTTTAATAAAAAGGGGGAAAGATGGTAGAAGAAAGAAGAAAACATCCGCGTTTAGAGACAAGATTTATGGTTTCTTATAAGTTATTAGATGAAGAAAAAATAATTGATATTTCGCATACCAAGAATGTAAGTTTAGGGGGATTGCTTTTAACTACCAATAAAGAATTTGAACCGGGAACAAAACTTGCTTTAAATATAAGATTACCTTTTTCTCCTAAACCTCTGTCTTTTATTGGTAAGGTAGTAGAGAGTAAAGAAGTGGTTAAAGACTTAATCTATGATACACATATTGAATTATTGAGTGCATCTGAAGAAGATACAAATATTTTTAAAGAAGCAATAGAAACATATTCTAAAACAAAGGAGAAAAAATGAAGGGGATAAATATAGGCTTAATCGGTTTAGGAACAGTGGGAACGGGGGTAGTTAAGATATTAAAAGAGAAACGAAAAATTTTAGAAGAAAAGATCGGTATGCCCATTATTTTAAAGAAGATATGCGATAAGGATATTTCAAGAAAAAGAGGCCTCTCTTTAGATAAAAAATTACTCACCACTGATTATAGAGAGATAGTTCATGATCCCCAGATTGATGTAGTAGTAGAGTTAATCGGAGGAATTCATCCGGCAAAAGAATATATAATGGAGGCATTAAAAAATGGAAAGCATATAGTTACCGCCAACAAAGCTTTACTGGCTGAGGAAGGAAAAGAGATATTCTCTTTTGCTTACCAACATCAAAGATATGTATATTTTGAGGCTTCGGTAGGAGCAGGTATTCCTATTATAAAATCTATTAGGGAAGGGTTGGTGGCGAATAGATTTTTAAGTATTAGAGGGATATTAAATGGGACTACCAATTTTATATTAACCCGCATGTCAGAGGAAAATGTTACTTTTAAAGATGCTTTAAAAGAGGCAAAGGATAAAGGCTATGCGGAGAAGGATCCAAGTTTAGATATCGAGGGGATGGATTCCGCGCATAAGTTAATTCTTTTGACTTATCTTTGTTATGGAAAGTTATTTAACCTAAAGGATATATTTGTAGAGGGGATTTCGCAGATTCTACCTTTAGATTTAGTCTATGCCAAAGAGATGGGATTAAGTATAAAACTTTTGGCGATTGCTAAAAAATTAAACGAGGAGTTGGAAATAAGGGTTCATCCCACTTTAATCCCTCAGGAACATCTCCTATCCTCGGTAAGGGGTATATTTAATGCGATTTATATTTCCGGTGATTTAGTAGGTGATTTGATTTTTTATGGTCAAGGCGCTGGCCAGATGTCCGCAGGTTCTGCGGTAGTTTCTGATTTGATAGATTTAGCCCAACATATCAAGGCAGGACTCTTTAGACCATCGATGCAGATTTTGGAGGATAAGAGTATTAAAAGATTAAGAAGTATAGATGAGATTGAAAGTAGATACTATATTCGTTTTATGGCTATTGATAAACCAGGAGTTTTGGCAAAGATATCTGGACTTTTAGGAAAATATCAGATAAGTATTGCCTCAGTAACCCAAAAGGAAAGGAGAAAACAGAAGGTGGTTCCTATAGTTATGGTTACCCATGAAGCAAAGGAGAGGAATTTAAGGGAGGCGTTGCATAGGATAAGTCTTTTAGATGTGGTTAAAGAAAAACCTACTGCGATAAGGATAGAGGAGTTATGAAAGAAAATCAAAAGTCAAAGATCAAAAATCAAAATTATAAGGGAGTAATTCTAAGATATAAAGATTATTTACCGGTAACTGAAAAAACCCCTATTATTACTTTACTTGAAGGAAATACCCCTTTGATTTATTCTCATTATTTGAGCAATTACTTAGGGAAAAATTTTGAGGTTTATTTAAAGTATGAAGGACTAAACCCTACGGGCTCTTTTAAAGATAGGGGGATGACCGTAGCGATTTCCAAAGCAAAAGAGGAAGGCGCTTTAAGTGTAATCTGTGCTTCTACAGGAAATACCTCTGCCTCTGCCTCTGCTTATGCGGCAAAGGCAGGACTTAAATCTATTGTTTTAATCCCTGAGGGAGCAATTGCCTTAGGAAAACTGAGTCAGGCGCTTATCCATGGCGCAGAGGTTTTGGCTGTAAAAGGAAATTTTGATGACGCATTAAATTTAGTAAGAGAGATTACCCAAAAATATCCTATTGCTCTGGTTAATTCTTTAAATCCCTATCGTATTGAAGGTCAGAAAACTGCTTCTTTTGAGATATGTGATTGTTTAGGAGAGGCACCGGATTTTCAGGTTATGCCTGTGGGGAATGCGGGAAATATTACCGCTTATTGGAAAGGATATAAAGAATATAAGGCGGTTGGTAAAATTAAAAAATTACCGAAAATGTTAGGATTCCAAGCAGAAGGAGCAGCGCCTATTGTTAGAGGCCATCCCATTAAAAATCCACGTACTATCGCTACCGCGATAAGAATCGGTAACCCTGCCAGTTGGAAGTATGCGGAACAGGCACGGGATGAATCTGGCGGTTTAATTGATATGGTTTCAGATAGAGAGATTATCTCTTCCTATAAATTATTAGCCCAAAAAGAAGGGATATTTGTTGAGCCAGCTTCCGCTGCTTCGGTAGCAGGGTTATTAAAGTTGGCAAAAAAAGGATATTTTTATAAGGTTACAAAGACACAAACTCATAAAGTCATAAGGATTGTTTGTATTTTAACCGGTCATGGATTAAAAGATCCCGATAGGGCAATAAAGAGTATAAAACAGCCAAAAATAGTTAAGGCAGATTTAAAGGCAGTAGTAAAAGAATTGAAACTTGAGGATGGGATTAAAAAATAAAAAGGTTTTAGTTACCGCAGGTCCTACCTGGGTTCCTATAGATAAAGTAAGAGTAATCAGTAATGTTGCAACCGGAAAAACCGGAATCCTTTTAGCAAAAGAATTCTGTAGGTTAGGGGCAAAAGTTACTCTTCTTTTAGGTCCAGTAAAATATGATTATTTAAATAAAAATATAAAACTGATAAATTTTCAATTCTTTGCTGAGTTGAAGGATTTAATAAAAAAAGAACTTTCTTCTAAAAAATACGATATATTTATTCATACCGCTGCGGTTTCTGACTATCGACCTTTAAAAACTTATTCATACAAGATAAAATCGGATATAAAAAATTTAAAATTAAGCCTCATACCGACAGAAAAATTAATCGAGATGATCAAAAAAATTGCTCCTTACATATTTTTAGTAGGGTTTAAATTAGAGGAAGGAGTATCTTCTAAGAGATTGATTAGCAGGGCAAAAAGTTTAATCAAAAGGGCAAAACTTGATTTAGCGGTTGCCAATGAAGTTTATAATAATTACTATCGAGCATTTATTGTTAACCATAAAAAAATTCAAGGGCCATTCTTTAACAGAGAAGAGATGGTAAAAAATTTGATCAAATTGATAGGAGAGAAAATATGTCAAAATTGAATTTATCCTATAAACTGGAAAGAAAAGTTCAAGATTTTGTTAAAAAATTAAAAGACATTTATCAGGATAATCTTATTTCCGTTATCCTTTATGGTAGCGCGGTAAGCGGAGAATTTATCGATAAACATTCTAATTTAAATATACTGGTTGTCTTAGAGAATATCGACCCTTATATTTTAAAGAAAGCGAGTAATTTAATCCGGAAATTTTATTTATTTCAGACATTGTTCTTAAGTCCAAAATATATAGAGCGCTCTACGGATGTATTTCCCATAGAATTTTTAGATATAAAAGAGAATTATTTTTTACTTTACGGTAAAGATATAGTTAAGGATATAAAAATCGATTTAAAGAACTTACGTTTTCAATGCGAACAGGAGTTAAAGGCAAAACTAATTAATTTATACTCACTCTATTTAAAGTTATGTAATAATAAAATTGCTTTAAAAAATATCCTTTTAAGATCTTTTACTTCGATATTGCATATAGCCCGCAATCTTTTGCGCTTGAAAGGAAAAGATGCGGTTTATAAAAAAGAGATGATTTTAGATGAGTTGTCCAAAGAGTTTCCAGTTGAACTTTCGGTATGGCAGAGGATTCTAAATATAAGGAATAAAAAAGAAAAAATTAAAAATAAAGAGATAGAGCCTTTATTTGTAAATTTTATTCGTGAATTGGAAAAGATTATAGAGATAGTAGATAAACTTTAAATACTATGCGTAAGATTGTCTTTTTTATTCTGTTTTTATCTTTGTCATTATGTAGCTGGGCTAAAGATATAGTGCCTAAACCTGTAGGTTGGGTTAATGATTTTGCTGGCGTAATAAGCCAAGATTATAAAGATAAGTTAAATTCTTTAATCAACGAGATTGAAGAAAAGACTTCCGTAGAAATTGTGGTGGTAACTATGGATACTATTGCTCCTTACGATGAGAAAGAGTATGCGCGTCTTTTGTTTGATAATTGGAAGCCAGGTAAAAAAGGAAAAGATAATGGAGTGCTTATACTTCTGGTGGTAAAGGATAGACTCTGGAGGATTGAGACGGGTTATGGAGTGGAATGGATTTTACCTGATGGTTTATGTGGTGAGATTGGTCGCAATTATATGGTTCCTTATTTTAAAAATGGTAATTATGAAGAGGGTTTATACTATGCAGTAAGAGAGATAGCTAAAATAATCGCCGACAATTACGGTGTAGGGATTAAGGAATTAGGTGGTTTAAAATTTGCCAATATGATAAAAATAGATAATCATCCGTTGAATATTATATTTTTGTTTTTTCTGTTTATATTTGTTTTCCCTTATTGGACTTCTCTGGTAATAGTTTCTATTATTTTATTTTCTATTTTTGGTTTTAAGTTATGGGTTATTTTATTCATTTTATTTTTGTTATTTTTGAAAATTTTATTATGTTTAAGAGGAAAAGATAATTTTGAAAGAAGTGGTTTTTTCTATAATTATGGTGGTTATTATGGTGGTTTTGGCGGTGGCTTTGGCGGTGGAGGAGGTGCAGGTGGAAGGTTTTAAATAAAGTAGTGAGTAGTAAGTATTGAGTATTGAGGGTTAGGAAGTTAGGTGAGTTAGGAAGTTAGGTAAGTATGTAGTATATAGTATTTAGTATGTAGGGAAAATTTTAAATGACAAAGTAAAAAATTCAAAGCACAAAATAAATTTAAGTATTAAGTATGGTAAACGAAATTAACGAAATTAACGAACTAAACGGAATTAACCAATTATTAATATAACAATTTAAATTAGGAGGAGGTAAGATATGAAAAAATTTCTTTTGGGTTTAATAGTTTTAATAATTTTATCTACAATTTTTTTAATTTCTACATATAATTCTATAGTAATAAAACATGAGACGATAAAAGCAAAATGGGCGCAGGTAGAAAATCAACTGCAGAGGAGAAATGACCTTATTCCCAACTTGGTAAATAGTGTAAAAGGATATATCACTTATGAAAAAACTGTACTTGAGGATATTACTAATGCGCGTTCACAATGGGCAAGATCAACTACTATCGAGGAAAAGATAAAGGCTGCTTCTATGCTTGATAAAGCATTAGCCAGACTTTTAGCGGTAGTAGAAAATTATCCAAATCTTAAAGCGGATCAGACTTTTTTAAAACTTATGGATGAATTAGCAGGTACAGAGAATAGAATTGCGGTAGAGAGGATGCGTTATAATGAGGCGGTGAGAGAATATAATATTGTGGTAAGAACATTTCCGGGAAATTTTGTTGCCAATATTTTTGGTTATAGACCTGCTAGCGAATATTTTAAAGCAGAAGAAAAAGCAAAGGCGGTTCCTGAGGTAAGATTTTAATTGAAAAAATGAAATATATTGTCTTAGTGGCGGATGGGATGGCGGATTATCCTATAAAGGAATTGGGAGAGCGTACTCCTTTGGAGTCAGCACGTACTCCCAATATGGATTTTTTAGCCCGCTATGGTAGTTTGGGCAGAGTAAAAACTATTCCGGATAAGATGTCCAGCGGTTCGGATGTAGCGATTATGTCAATTTTGGGCTATGATCCATTGGTTTATTATAGTGGTAGAGGACCTTTGGAGGCAGTGAATTTGGGGATAGATTTGGGTCCTCATGAGGTTGCTTTTAGATGCAATTTTGTTACCGTAAATAAGGATATATTGATAGATTATAGTGCGGGTCATATTACTTCTAAAGAGGCATCGGTTTTAATTGATTTTTTGAATAAAAAATTGGGTTCCGATAAGATAAGATTTTATGCGGGAGTAAGTTATCGCAATATAATGGTTATTGATGGTGATTATTTTAAAAATGTAGATAAACTTAACTGTAAAGCCCCCCATGATATTATGGGGATGAATATAAATAAGAATTTTCCTAAGGGCGAATCATGCGAGGTGATTATTGATTTGATGAAAAAATCACAGTCTCTTTTAGAGACCCATGAGATAAATATGGTAAGGATCGATTTAAAAGAAAATCCAGCGAATATGATCTGGCTTTGGGGACAAGGGAAAAAGCCTAACTTACCTACATTTTTAGAAAAGTACGGTTTAACTGGTAGTGTTATCTCTGCGGTTGATCTTATTAAAGGGCTGGGTAAGATTTTGGGATTAGAAGTAATCAATGTGCCGGGGGCTACCGGTTATTATGATACGGATTATAAAGGAAAAGCAGAATCTGCGTTAGATAGTTTAAAAGATAAGGATTTTGTATTTTTACATGTAGAGGCAACTGATGAGGCAGGTCATAATGGAGATTTAAGGGAAAAGATTATCGCTATTGAGAGGTTTGATCAGTTAGTAGTCGGTACTATCCTTAAAGCATTTAAGCGCAAGAAGAATTTTAGGATTATGATTTTGCCGGATCATGCCACTCCGCTTTCTTTAAGGACGCATACTAAAGATGATGTTCCTTTTTTAGTTTATGGAAAGGATATAGAGGCAAAGGGTTTTAAAGGTTATAATGAGAAGGAGGCAGAAAAAAGCGAGATTTATTTTAAAGAAGGATACAAACTTATGGATGCATTTATAAAGGGAGGCTTTTAATGTTTAATTCTTTAATTTTAGTAATTATAAGTTTATTTATATTTGGCTGGGGATACTTTTCCTATGCCAAAAAATTGGAGAATCTCTGCGAGGTAAATCCTAAAAATGAAGTCCCTGCGGTATATAAGTATGATGGTATAGATTATATTCCGGCAAAGAACTGGTTGGTTTTATTCGGACATCATTTCTCTTCGATTGCGGGAGCAGGTCCTATAATTGGGCCAGTGATTGCCTGTTTAGTTTGGGGATGGCTACCCGCACTTTTATGGATCGTTTTAGGAAGCTTATTTATTGGAGGAGTGCATGATTTTTGCTCAGTAATTATTTCGGTAAAAGAAGGCGCAACTTCTATTGCGGATATTTCCTCTAAAGTTATCTCTAAAAAAGCAAAGGTGATTTTTTCTTTATTTGTTTTTTTGGCTTTAATTTTGGTAATCGCAGTTTTTGCTTATCTCTGTGCAGATACTTTTGTAAAAGATAATCGGATTATCCTGCCTTCTTTGGGTTTAATTCCTACAGCCATATTGGTAGGATTATTACTTTATAGGTTAAAGATAAATTCTATCTTGGTTACTATCTTAGGTTTAAGTCTTTTGTTATTTTTGGTATTTTTGGGAAATATTTTTCCCATTTCTTTAGGTAGATATAGTTTGGCTATCTGGATGGTTGTTCTTTTTTTATATTGTTATTTTGCTTCGGTTCTTCCGGTAAATATACTGCTTCAGCCAAGGGATTATCTCTGTAGTTTTTTACTTTTTTTTAGTATGATAATTGCTCTATTAGGAGTAATGATTTCCCATCCTTATTTAAAATTGGAACCTTTTATAAAATACAATACTGAGCAGGGATGGCTTTGGCCGATGCTTTTTGTTACGATTGCCTGTGGAGCGATTTCTGGTTTTCATACTTTAATTGCCAGTGGAACTACATCTAAACAACTGCCTAATGAAAGGTTTGCTAAAAGGATAGGCTATGGCGGGATGCTTGCAGAAGGACTTTTGGCGGTTTTAGTGGTGGTGGCGGTAGCAAGTCTTAATTTAGATAAAAATCGTTTAGGAAATTATCTCATCCAGAAAGGACCAATCGCTATATTTAGTCAAGGCTATGACCTTATTACCTATAATATTTTTAAAGGATGGGGAAAATTTCTCGCTATTACCGCCCTTAACGCTTTTATCCTTACTACTTTAGATACCGCATCCCGTATCTGTCGCTATATATTTGAAGAGTTATTTATAATTAAAAACCGTTTTATCTCTACCGCTATAGTTTTAATTATAAGCGCAGGTCTTGCCTTCAGTGGTCAGTGGAATAAGATCTGGCCAGCCTTTGGAGCATCGAATCAGTTAGTAGCCAGTTTCGCTTTGCTGGTGATCAGTGCCTGGTTAATTAAAAGAAAGAAAAAAGTGCGCTTTACTTTGCCCTTTGGTTTCTTTATGTTTTTAACTACGCTGACCGCCCTTACATTGCAGGCGGTAAGATGTTTTTTTCAAAAAGATTATTTGCTTTTATCTATCTGTATAGTTTTGGTTTTATTAGGTGGGTTTATGTTGGTAGAATTTATAAATAATATTTATAAAAGTAGAGGTAAGCAAAGATGAAAAAACTCATTGTTCAAAAATACGGTGGCTCTTCAGTAGCCAATACGAGAAGGATTATGAATGTTGCCAGAAGAATTATAAGTTATAAGAAAAGAGGCTTTGATGTAGTAGTGGTGGTTTCTGCTTTGGGTGATACTACGGATGAGTTAATAAAACTGGCTAAGAAGATAAATAAAGAGCCACCGGAAAGAGAGATGGATATGCTTTTAGCCACTGGAGAGCAGGTTTCTATTGCTCTTTTGGCTATGGCTATCCATAGAGAGGGCTATGAGGCAATCTCTTTTACCGGACCACAGGTGGGAATTATTACGGATCGTAGTCATACCAAAGCAAAGATTATAAAAATAGATGCCCGTCGGATAAAGGAGGAATTAAAAAAGGGCAAAATCGTAATTGTCGCCGGATTTCAAGGAATGACTGAGGATGAAGATATTACTACTTTGGGAAGAGGTGGTTCGGATTTAACCGCGGTTGCCTTAGCCAAAGCATTAGGCGCAAATTACTGTGAGATATATTCGGATGTAGAAGGGATTTATACTGCTGATCCACGCATCGTTTATGATGCCAAAAAGATAGACTATATAAGTTATGATGAGATGTTGGAGATGGCTTCTTTAGGCGCCCAGGTGATGCAGGCGCGTTCTGTTGAGGTAGCAAAAAAATTTAATGTGGTTATCCATGCGCGGTCATCTTTTTCTAATAAAATAGGAACCTTTATATGCGAAGGAGGGAAAATGGAAGATGTAATAGTAAGAGCGGTTACTTTAACCAAAAATGAGGCAAAGATTACTATCTGCGATGTTCCGGATAAACCCGGTTTGGCTTCCAAAATTTTTGGTTCAATATCGCAGTCGGGGATAAATGTGGATATGATTGTTCAGAATACCTCGCGCAATCGCATTACCGATATTTCCTTTACAGTGCAGAAGGATTATTTAAATAAGGCATTAAAGATTACTAAGGAAGTGAGCAAAAAGATAAAAGCAGGAGAGGTATTTGCTGATTCGGATATTGCCAGAGTTTCTATTGTTGGTGTGGGGATGCGTTCGCATCCGGGAGTAGCAGCGAAGATGTTTTCCGCATTAGCAGATGAGAATATTAATATTGAAATGATCTCAACTTCTGATATAAGTATCTCCTGTATTATAAAGAAAAAATACGCTCATCAAGCGGTAAGAGCGATACATAGTAAGTTTAAATTAGGAGGCAAAAAATGAAGATAGAACTTTATGATACCACTTTAAGGGATGGTGCGCAGACAGAGGGGATCTCTTATTCAGTAAATGATAAGATAAATATTGCCAAAAAATTAGATGAGTTAGGGATACATTATATTGAAGGTGGCTGGCCAGGAGCAAATCCTAAGGACTCGGAATTTTTTAAAAAGATGAAGAGGATAAAATTAAAAAATAGTAAACTGGTGAGTTTCTGTTCTACCCGCCATCCGCAGAAGAAGGTATTTTCTGACCCGAATATAAGAGGCGTACTTGAAGCAGATACAAAAATTGTTACTATCTTTGGTAAAAGTTGGGATTTACATGTACGGGAGGTATTTAGAGTATCCTTAGACGATAATCTTAGGATGATTGAGGATACTATTCGTTATTTGAAATCTAAAAATAAAATTGTATTTTACGATGCAGAACATTTTTTTGATGGTTATAAAGCAAATCCCGATTATGCCTTAAAGACCATTCAAGTAGCAAAAGAGGCGGGTGCTCAAATTATTATTTTATGTGATACAAATGGAGGAACCCTTCCCGATGATATCTATGAGATTATAAAGAAAGTAAAGGAGAAGATAAATATACCCTTGGGGATCCATACGCATAATGATATAGGACTGGCGGTGGCAAATTCTTTGATGGCTCTTAAAGCGGGTTGCAGTCATATTCAAGGAACATTCAACAATTTAGGTGAACGCTGTGGAAATGCTGATCTTACTACCATTATCGGGATATTGAAGTTAAAGATGGGGATAGATTGTATTTCTGATAGCGCTTTAAAGAATCTTACTTTTGTTTCCCGTTATATAAGTGAAATATCTAATGTAAAGCCACAGGATAATCAACCTTTTGTAGGAAGATCTGCTTTTGCTCACAAAGGAGGAGTCCATATCGATGCGATGCTTAAACATCCGCAAACCTATGAGCATATTGATCCTGCTTTGGTAGGCAACCGCAGAAGATTTCTGATTTCTGAACTTTCTGGCAAAAGTTTAATTGTAACGGTTGCCAAAGAGATGGAGTTAAATTTAGATAAAAAATCACCCCAAGCAAAACGGATATTTAATCTTTTACAAGAATTAGAACTTAAAGGTTATCAATTTGAGGCAGCGGAAGGCTCTTTTAAGTTACTGTTGGCAAAGGAACTAAAAAAATTTAAAAAATTTTTTGAGTTAGAAGGCTTTCGGGTGATTGTAGAAAAAAGAGCAGACCAAAGGGTATTTGCGGAGGCAACCGTAAGATTAAGGATAAAAGGAAAAGAGCAGTATATGGCAGCAGAAGGAGATGGTCCAGTAAATGCTTTAGATAATGCTTTAAGGAAAGCCTTAATCCAATTTTATCCTGAGCTTTCTAAGATGCATCTTTCTGATTTTAAAGTAAGAGTTTTAGATGAAAAAGCTGGGACTGCAGCAAAGGTAAGAGTTTTAATTCAATCCCAGGATGAGAAGGATAGTTGGAATACAGTTGGAGTTTCGGAAAATATCATCGAGGCATCTTGGCAGGCACTCGTAGATAGTATTGAATATAAGTTGTTGAAGGATAAGGTAAAATAAATGTATTACGATGAAGTTATTAGAGCATTAAATAAAAATAAAGTAGACTATGCGATAGCAGGAGGATTAGCGGTTGTTTTGTATGGTTATCCAAGACTGACCGTAGATTTAGATTTAATTGTTGATTTAAGTAAGAAAAATTTAGAGAAATTTTTTGATACGCTTTACGATTTAGGTTATAGACCAAAAGTTCCAGTTACAAAAGAAGAATTTATAAATAGAAAAAAACATCAGGAATGGATAAGGAAAAAGGGGATGGTTGTTTTTTCTTTTTTTCATTTAAAGGACCATTTGAAATTGATAGATGTATTTATTAAAGAACCGATAAGATTTTCTGATATTAAAAAGAAGATAGAAAAAATAAAAGTAGGGAATTTAGTTTTTCCTACTGTAGGCATAGAGCATCTTAAGAAATTAAAATTGATTGCTAAAAGAACTAAAGACTTAATAGATGTTAGAAATTTAGAAGAGATTCAGAGATTAAAGAATGAAGAAGATAAAATTTAAAGATATTGAAGTATTTGAACACTTAGATTTTGTTTTAAAAAATACTACACCCTTACAGCGGTTTAAGTGGTTAGAAAATGCTTGGGATTTTTGGTATAGATTGAAAAAGAATAAACTTCAAAATGAATTTCGTAAAGGAAAGATTTGAAGGAATTAAAGATGATAAAAAAAGAAAAGAAATTTTTAAAAATTTATGATATTATAATTACCAAGCAAGGTAGGATATTTGTTCAACCCTATGATAAGACTATAGATTTATTTATCAAGAAATTTAAATTTATTCAGAAGAAAAAGATCAGTCCTTTTTGTGGATAAAAAATGGATGAGAAAGATTTTTCCTATAAAAAAGAGATCGACGTTTTGATCCGTAGTCGTTACCCTTTAATTTATATTACAAGTTATGAAGAAAAGAGGGTCTCTGAATTTCTTTATGAGATAGCTAAGAAGGCAAATAAGCAGTTAATCCTTTGGTCAAATACCTGTGGTATTCATAAATTTGAGGATTTAAGTGAATCTGCTCAGTCGATAATAAAAGTAGATGAACAAACGCGTGATCCTATAAATGCATTAAATTATATTGAACGTCAAGATTACCCAGCAATATTTATATTAAAAGATTTTCACCCTTATTTAAGTGATCATACAATAATAAGGAAATTAAGAGATTTGGTAGAAAATTTAAAACAAACTTATGAGACAATAATAATTCTTTCTCCAGTTTTAAATATCCCCGTAGAATTAGAAAAAGATATCGCGGTAGTAGATTTTGATTTACCTCAACGAGAGGAACTTAATGAGTTGTTAGATGAGATTATTAAGGTAATAAGTAAATCGCAAGATATAAAAGTAAATCTTACCCCGGAAATAAAAGAAAAATTGGTCTCTGCTTGTTTGGGCTTAACTTTAACTGAAGCAGAGAATGCTATTGCAAGGGCAATTGTGGTAGATAAGTCTTTGGGACCGGAAGATGTAGAGAAGATTTTAGCCGAGAAAGAGCAGGTAATTAAAAAATCAGGTATCCTTGACTATTACTACCATATAGAAACCTTAGATAATATTGGAGGTTTGGATTTACTTAAGAGCTGGTTAATTAAACGGACAGTTGCTTTCTCGGAGAAAGCGGAGGAATTTGGACTCCCTCAGCCTAAAGGAATCTTATTAATTGGGGTTCAGGGTTGTGGAAAAAGTTTAACCGCTAAAGCAATATCAAGTTTATGGAAGTTACCACTTTTAAGATTTGATGTAGGTAAAGTTTTTTCTGGGATAGTAGGTTCATCAGAAGAAAATATGCGTAAAGCTATAAAGATTGCCGAATCGGTTGCTCCGGTTATTCTCTGGATTGATGAGATAGAGAAGTCTTTATCAGGAATTCAAAGTTCTACTTTTTCTGATGCGGGAACTTCTGCAAGAGTTTTCTCTACATTTCTGACCTGGCTTCAGGAAAAAAGAAAGCCTGTTTTTGTAGTTGCTACCGCTAATAATATAAATCTACTTCCTCCTGAACTTTTAAGAAAAGGGCGTTTTGATGAGATATTTTTTATAGATTTGCCAAATAAAAAAGAAAGGGAAGAGATTTTTTCTATACATATTAGAAAAAGAAAACGCAATCCCCAAAATTTTGATTTAGAAATTTTAGCTAGAGAATCAGAAGGTTTCTCAGGGGCAGAGATTGAACAGGTGGTAATTTCAAGTTTATTTGATGCTTTTGTAGAAAATAGAGATATAACCACCCAAGATTTATTAAAGAATATAAAAGAGACTATCCCTTTATCCCAAACTATGCGCGAGGAAATCCAAGCATTAAGGGAATGGGCAAGGACGCGCACCCGTCCAGCAACCTCACCTCTAAAAGAAGTATTAAAACCAAAGGAAAGAAGAATAGAATTATGAAGGATAGTGTTAAAAGGTTTGAGAGGTTAGAATTATCTCCCTTACTTAAGGTTTTTAAAAAAACAAAGACAGAATTGAAAAGATTTGAATGTATAGAGACAGAAGGACACAAAATTAAAATAAAAATAACTGAAGAGATTCCCAAGGTTTCATTTATTAAATGTCCAAAATGCCAAAGAAATAACCCTAAGGATAGTTTATATTGTATTTACTGTTCCTATATATTTGAGGAGAAGGCAGAAGAGATTAAAGAGGAAACCGGACTTAAACCTTATGAGATAAAATGTCCGTATTGTGGAAAGATAAATAATCGTAATTCTAAATATTGTTTATATTGTGGTTGGAGATTAGCGCCTTTTGAGAAAGAAGAAATAATACTTTCTCCAGAAGAACTAAGAAAAAAGGAAGAGGAAGATTTACTTAAGGAAGGTGAAGTAATTACCTTAATTGTTGATGGAAAGACCTATCGTTCTACGGATAAGATTATCCCATTAGATATAAAAGAATTAATGTTAAAGATAAAAAAAGAAGGCTACTCAAAAGAGATGATCGATGAATGGGTTAAAAATAAAAATATTGAATGGGAAGAAAAACAGAAAGAAAGGTATGAGCGTTTAACTTCAACTATAGAAGAACTAAAGGATTCATTATATTGGCGCTTGATTTTGGCGATAGGCGCAGCATTTTTATTTTATTTTCTGATAAGAAGTTTTTTTAGGAGTTAAAAATGTCTTCTATTGGTGGATTTGATTTAATAATTTATAGTATAGTTGGGTTAATAAAAACGATCAATGATTTAAGATTAGCCTATCAAGATTTGCAAGATTTGCGTTTCTATCAAAAAGAGCAAAAGATGACTACTACCGATGGTAAAATTTATAATAATGTGGAGGTCATAGTAAAAGATGAGAATAATCGCTCTATAGGATTTCAGAAACAGAAGGATGGTTCTTATCGAATTATCGCGGATAATTATGGATTAAATCCAGAACAGATTAAAAAACAGAAAGAATTTATCAATAAAATAAAAAGACGTTATGCTTATAATATGCTCATTCAAGAATTAAAAAAGCAAGGCTATGAAATTTATGAGGAAAAGAAGTTGGAAAAAGATGTAGTTAAATTAATTGCTCGTAAATGGATAGCTTAAGATGGCAAAAAAACAAGAGATCGAAATTTTAATTTCTGAAGATGGTTGTATAAAATTTCATATTAAGGGAATCAAAGGACCTAAATGCGTGGAACTGGCTAAGGTAATGGAAAAATCTTTGGGTAAAATTAAAGAATTGAGTTTAACTTCTGAATATTATGAGAAAGAAACTACACAGCAGAAAACAAAAGTTAATAAATAAAGGAGGATATTCATGCGCTGTCCAAATTGTAAAGATAAGAATTTATTACCTGTTTTTACTAAACAGGGAGTGGTGTTAGATTCCTGTCCGGTCTGTAAAGGAATTTGGTTTGATAAAGGAGAAATTTATCATTTTACTAAGACTCCCACCTACCTTAAATACATTATCGAAGAGGCGCTCAAAAATAAAAAACCTTCCGATAGACTTAGTCCCAGAGTAGAAGAACCTATGGTTAGTATAACTTTATTTGATACCCTTTGTATAGAATATTGTTTAAAGACCGGTGGTCTATGGTTAGATGGAGGGGAGTTGGAGAAATTGCCGGGTATTGAAGCTCAAAAAATTAATATCACTATAGATAAGAAGGTTGGATACGCAGAAGAAGCTAAACCCGAAATAGACCTTCAAAAATATTTATCGGAAAGGCAAAAACTTTCTGCTATTGAAGCAGGTGTACTTCCCCTTTCTAATTTAATCCTTGCCTCTACTTTAACTTTAGTTGGTCTTTATGGGCTTTTAACCATTATTTTAATCTTATGTGTCCATTTTTTAGGCCTTGCACCTTATCTTGCTTTAATTATTGGAATATCCGTAGCAATTTTTCATTTTCTTTCTGGTCCTTTATTTTTAGATTTATCTTTAAGTTGGCTTTTCAAAATATCTTGGCTTGAACCTCATCAGGTTCCGGAAAATTTAAGGAATTTTATTGAGCGTATAACTAAAGAGAAAAATATGCGCTTTCCTAAGATAGGTTTGATTCCTGACGGTTCACCTCAGGCTTTTACTTATGGCCATCATCCCAATAATGCTAGGATTATAATTTCTCAAGGGCTAATTGATCTTTTAAATGCAGAAGAATTGGAAGCAGTGGTAGCCCATGAGATCGGACACGCTAAACATTGGGATATGTTAATTATGACTTTGGCTAGTTTAGTGCCTTTGATTTTATACTATATTTACCGCAGTTTAATTAGCATGAGCACCAGAGAAAGAGATAGAAATGCCGGTGCACGTTATCTAATCGCTATAGTCTCATATATCCTCTATATCATTTCAGAATATCTGGTTTTATGGTTTTCGCGGATAAGAGAATACTTTGCGGATAGATTTTCTGGAGAGGTTACGGGAAATCCTAATGCCCTGGCTTCTGCTTTGGTAAAAATTGGCTATGGATTAGCCGGACAAAAGCCAAAAGAAAAAAAGGAAGCAGAGCGCAGACCCCAAATGGAAGCAATTGGAGCCTTAGGTATTTTTGATAGTAGGACTGCTCAAAGTCTCGCTATCGCAGGATTCTCACCAAAAGCAATGGGTGGTGAAGTTAATAAGGATTTATTAAAAGAAGCAGCCAAATGGGACCTTTGGAACCCCTGGGCATTGTATTATGAATTACATTCCACACATCCACTCATTGCCAAAAGATTAAATAAATTAAGTCAACAGGCAGTATCTTTAAAAAAAGAACCCTACATTATTTTTGACCAGCGAAAACCAGAATCTTATTGGGATGAATTTTTTGTGGATTTGTTGGTTAGATTTTTGCCTTTAATTACTACCATTATAGGGATAGTTTTATTCTTTCCTTCATTATTAATTAACCCTTTGAAATTTTTATCTGTTTTAGGAATGAGTTTTGGTTTTGGTTATTTAATTAATGTCATATTTTCTTATGCTACCGGTTCAGAATTTCCTGAATTTAGCATCTCTGGGCTTCTAAGAAAAGTAAAGGTCTCTGCAGTTAGACCAGTTCCATGTACTTTAAGGGGTAGGATTATTGGTAGAGGTATTCCTGGTTTAATTTTTTCTGAAGATTTTGTTTTACAGGATGATACTGGAATTATTTTCCTTGATTACCGCCAACCTTTAGGGATTTGGGAATTCTTCTTTGGGCTTTTGAGGGCGAAGAATTATATCGATGAAGATGTAGAGATAGTGGGTTGGTATCGCCGAGCACCGGTTCCCTTTGTTGAGCTTAAAACTTTAAGGGATTCTAAAGGAAAGTTATTACGCTGTTATGTTTATCCGGTAAAATTAACTGTAGCAATTATCCTTATTATTTTAGGTATAATTTTTGTAGTTTTATAAATCATTTTATAGATTTTTAGAAAAAATGAATGATATACCTACTCGTTACAATCCCAAGGAAACCGAAGATAAGTGGTATAAGTTTTGGCAAGAGAATAATTTATTTTCGGCAACCCCAAACCCTTCTAAAAAACCATTCTCTATCGTAATTCCTCCTCCTAATGTAACCGGAATCCTACATATGGGACATGCTTTGAATAATACCATTCAGGATATTTTAATTCGATATCATCGGATGAGAGGATATGAAACGCTTTGGGTTCCGGGAACAGACCATGCGGGGATTGCCACTCAAAATGTAGTAGAGAGAGAACTTGCCAAAGAAGGAAAGACCAGAAACGATTTAGGAAGAGAAAAATTTTTAGAGCGAGTTTGGCAGTGGAAGGAAAAATACGGCTCAACGATTATCCAACAACTTAAAAGATTAGGTGCTTCCTGTGACTGGCAAAGACTGCGCTTTACAATGGATGAAGAGTACTCTGAAGTAGTAAAAGAGGTATTTATAAGGTTATATGAGAAAGGCTTAATCTATCAAGGAGATTATATTATCAATTGGTGTCCGAGGTGTCAGACCGCTTTATCCGATGAAGAAGCACCCCATAAGGAGATAGAAGGTAGTCTTTATTATATAAAATATCCTTTTAAGAAAAAGTATCCTTCGGGGACAGTCCCTAATTTTATGGTGGTGGCGACTACTCGACCAGAGACGATGTTAGGAGATACTGCGGTGGCAGTTAATCCCAAAGATAAGCGCTATAAAAAATTTATCGGAAAGACTTTGATTTTACCCTTAATGAATAGAGAGATAAGGATCATTGCGGATAGTATGGTGGATATGGAATTTGGAACAGGTGCGGTTAAGGTAACTCCTGCCCATGACCCTAATGATTATCTTTTGGGCAAAGAACATAAACTTGAATTTATCAATATATTAAATCCTGATGGTACTTTGAATGAGAATGCAGGTGTTTATAAAGGGTTGGATAGATTTAAGGCAAGGGAAAAGATAATTTCGGATTTAAAAGAAAGGGGACTTTTGGAGAAGGTTGAGTCTTATCGAATTTCTGCAGGACACTGTTACCGTTGCAATACGATTATTGAACCTTATTTATCTCGTCAGTGGTTTGTTAAAATGAAACCTTTAGCAAAACCTGCAATTAAGGTAGTAAAAGAGGGTAAAATTAAATTCTATCCTCAAAGATGGACGAAAGTTTATCTAAACTGGATGGAAAATATTAAGGACTGGTGTATATCGCGTCAGATCTGGTGGGGACACAGACTTCCTGTTTACTACTGTAGAAATTGCCAGAAACAGGCAAACGAGTTCGTAGTTAATAGTTCGGAGTCAATAGATAAAAGAAAATCTATGAACTATGAACTATCAACTATGAACAAGAGAGGTATCATTATATCTCGAACAAAGCCTGATAAATGTCCCAGATGTGGCTCAAAGGAAATTTATCAAGAGGAGGATGTTTTGGATACTTGGTTTTCTTCTTGGCTTTGGCCTTTTGCTACTTTGGGCTGGCCAAAAGAAACCGAAGATTTAAAATACTTTTATCCTACCTCAGTATTGGTAACCGCACCGGAGATTTTATTCTTCTGGGTTGCCAGAATGATTATGGCGGGTTTAGAATTTACAAAACAGATCCCTTTTCATGATGTTTATATCCATGGAACTGTGCGCGATATCGAAGGAAGAAAGATGTCTAAATCTTTAGGTAATATAATTGATCCTCTGGAAATAATTGAAAATATCGGAGCGGATGCTTTAAGGTTTAGTCTGATTTCTATCACCGCTACCGGTCAAGATGTGTATTTATCCGAGGATAAATTTAAAACGGGAAGGAATTTCTGTAATAAAATCTGGAATGCCTCTAGGCTTATTTTGATGAATTTAGAAGATAAATATATAAATTTTGACCTCTGTGAGTTTTTTAAAAAGAAGAATTTAAGTTTAGTCAATCGATGGATCTTAAGTAGTTTTTATTCGACCTTAGAGGAGATAGATTCTGCGCTTAAAAATTACAATTTTAATGAATATGTAAATCTACTTTATAGATTTTTTTGGCATAAGTTCTGCGACTGGTATTTAGAGATAATTAAAAAGGAGATAAAAGAACCCCAGAATCAGTTAGTTATGTATAAAATTTTGGAGAAGTTTTTAAGGTGCCTTCATCCCATAATGCCCTTTATTACTGAGGAGATATGGCAGAGACTACATTTTCAAAAAAATTCTATTATGGTAGAACCCTGGCCACATATCCAAAAACAGATTATCGATAAGAAATTAGAAAAGGAGATGCAGTCCCTGTTAGATATTATCAGTAGTATTCGAAATTTAAGGACGGAGTTAAAGTTACCTTTGGATTTGAAATTAAAGGTGAGTCTTTATTCTAAAGACAAAAAGAAAAAAGAGTTTATTAATTCTATTTTTTCTAAAATAATGCATTTGGCAGGGATAGAAGAGTTTTTTGTTTTAGAAGAGTTAGTTTCTTTAGATTCAAAGATAGGCTTGGTGATTAATGAGATAAATGTATTTGTGCATCTGCCGGCTGATTTTGATATCGTCAAAGAGATACAGAGGATAAATCAGGAAATTAAAGAAACAGCGGAAAAGATAAAACAAAAGGAGATGCTTTTAAAAAATCCTGATTTTATTAAAAATGCTCCTTCGAGAGTAATAAATCAGGAAGAAGAAAAATTGAAGCAATTAAAAGAAAGAAAAGAAGCTTTAGAGACTCTAATTTATGGGCTTAAAGGTAACTGAAGAGATTAAGAGGATAGTCAAAAACGCTTTATCTGAAGATATAGGTAAAGGGGATATCACTACCGAGCTATTTATACCACCTAAAAAAACAGTTAAGGCTTTAATTATATGTAAAGAGAAGAAAGCCATTCTCTGCGGTTTAGATTTAGCAAGACTAACTTTTAAACTTTTAGATAAAAGTATAGTTTTCAAAAAAAAATTTAAGGATGGAGATTTGATTTCTAAAGGGAAAATAGTGGCAGAAGTTAAAGGAAGGGCAAGCAGTATTTTGACTTCTGAAAGGACCGCCCTAAATTTTTTAAGTTTACTTTCCGGAATTGCTACTTCTACTTATAGATTTAAAGAAAAAATTAAGCCCTATGATGTAAAGATAATGGATACACGCAAGACGCATCCGGGATTAAGAGTTTTAGAAAAGTATGCAGTAAGGATAGGGGGAGGATACAATCATAGAAAGGGTTTAGATGAGATGGTTTTGATTAAGGATAATCACCTTAAGGTAATTGGAGGGATAAAAAAATTAGTGCCCATTTTTAAAAAAATAAAAAAAACTATTTCCGCTAAAATAAAATTAGAAATAGAGGTCAAAAGTATCGATGATTTTAAAATTGCTTGTAAGTTAAATCCGGATATTATTATGCTGGATAATATGAGTTTAAATCAGATAAAAAAGATAATTCAACTTAATCAAGGAAAAATTCCCTTAGAGATTTCGGGAAATGTAAATCTAAAAAATATCAAAAATTTAGCCCGAATAGGTCCCCAGATGATCTCGGTTGGTGCAATTACCCATTCGACAAAGGCAGTGGATTTCTCTTTAGAGATAATCTAAATTATGCAAAAATTTAAACTGGTCTCTAATTTTAAGCCTTGCGGAGATCAACCCCAGGCAATCGAAAAACTTACTGAATCTATCCTTTCCGGAAATAAATACCAGACACTTTTAGGGGTAACGGGTTCAGGTAAAACCTTTACTTTAGCAAATGTGATTGCCAATGTTAATCTTCCTACTTTAGTAATCTCGCATAATAAAACTTTAGCAGCACAACTTTACTCAGAATTTAAGGAATTTTTTCCTTATAATGCGGTAGAGTATTTTGTAAGTTACTATGATTACTATCAACCCGAAGCATATATCCCCTCTACGGATACTTATATTGAGAAGGATGCCTCGATTAATGAGAGGTTAGATCGTTTAAGACTTTCTGCTACCAGTTCCTTGATGTCTCGGCCAGATACTCTAATTGTGGCTTCAGTTTCCTGTATTTATAATTTAGGCTCACCTGAGGATTATCAGGCTTTAATCGTTTCTGTAGAGAAAGGGCAGGTTATTTCACCGGATACACTTTTAAAACGCTTGGTTGAGATACAGTACGAACGCAACGATTATGAGTTTATTAGAGGAAGGATTAGATTAAGGGGAGATGTTTTAGAGGTTTTTCCTGCTTATTCTGAAAAAGCATTGCGTATAGAGTTTTTTATGGATACAGTGGAAAAGATTTCAGAGATAGAACCTGTATCAGGTAAGGTCTTGGCGGAATTAGAAAAAACCGTTATTTATCCCGCAAAACATTTTATCGTATCCGCGGATCGGATAGAGACCGCCCTTAAATCTATTGAATGGGAATTAGAGGATCGGGTTAATTATTTTAAGAAAAATAATCGTTTATTAGAAGCCCAGAGACTTCTAAATCGCACTCGCTATGATATGGAGATGTTAAGGGAAATTGGTTACTGCCATGGAATAGAGAACTATTCAAGGCATCTTTCGGGAAGACCTCCGGGTTCAAGACCATACTGTTTAATTGACTATTTTCCGGAAAAATTTTTAACCATCATTGATGAATCCCATGTAACTATTCCCCAGTTAAGGGGGATGTATGAGGGAGACCGTTCGCGCAAAGAGACTTTAGTAGAATATGGGTTTAGGCTTCCTTCCTGTTTAGATAACCGACCTTTAAAATTTGAGGAGTTTGAATCTTTAGTAAAACAGGTGATCTTTGTTTCCGCAACGCCTGCGGAATATGAAATAGAAAAATCAAAAGGAAGGGTGATTGAGCAGATTATTAGACCCACAGGGATACCTGATCCACAGATAATCGTAAAAAAGACAGACCGTCAAATTGATGATTTAATTAAACAGATCCGCATACGTGCTAAAAGAAATGAACGGGTTTTGGTTACCACTTTAACTAAAAGGATGGCTGAGGATTTAACTTTGTATCTTCAGGAAAAGGGACTTAAAGTAAAATGCTTACATTCGGAGATAGAAACGATTGAGCGTTCAAAGATATTACGGGAGTTAAGGAAGAAAGATTTTGATTGTCTGGTAGGGATAAATTTATTAAGAGAAGGCTTGGATTTACCGGAGGTATCATTGGTGGCAATTTTAGATGCAGATAAAGAGGGATTTTTGCGTTCCGCTACTTCTTTAATTCAGGTAGCAGGAAGAGCTGCCCGCAATATAAACGGAACAGTAATCCTTTATGCGGATAATCTAACCGAATCGATGAAGAAGGCGATTGAGGAGACAGAGCGCCGAAGAAAAATTCAGTTAGAGTTTAATCGTAAAAATAAAATAACTCCCCAATCGATCCAGAAGGCAATTAAGAAAGGGATTGAAGATTTAGAGGAGGCAGAGGAATTTGTAGAAAGTCTTACCGGGCAAGCAAAGGATGAGTATGAATTAAGAAAATATATTTCGGAGTTAGAATATGAGATGGAATTAGCAGCCAGAAACTTAGAGTTTGAGCGGGCAGCAGAATTAAGGGACGAGATAAAACAATTAAAACAACATTTAAAGAATTATAAAAAAGATGTGGTTAGGGGTTAATATTGGAAATAGTAGAATTAGTTTTGGGATATTCAAAGATAGGATTTTAATTAAGCGGTTTGATTTTTTTAAAGAAAAATACAATTCGAAAAGATTAAAGATTATCCTAAAAAGATATAAGATAGATAAAGCGATTATCTGCAGTGTAGTTCCAGATTTAACTAAAAAAATAAAAAAGGAATTGAGAGGATTTTTAAAAATAAAGATTTATATTGTCGGGAAAGATATAAATGTTCCTATGAAGAATCTATACCGGAACCCGCAAAAATTAGGTCAGGATAGACTCCTTAATGCCTATGCAGGTGCAGTTCTTTATGGAGCTCCCTGTATCGTGATTGATTTGGGAACCGCAATTACTTTCGATATCGTATCAAAATACAGGACTTATTTAGGAGGGATGATTTTACCGGGGCTTGATACTTCACTTAAAGCATTATCAGATTATACTTCTTTACTTCCTTATCTTAAATTAAAAAAACCTAAAGAATTTATTGGCAAGGATACAGAAAATTGTATATTAAGTGGGATAGTTTATGGATTTTCTTTTTTAATTGATGGGTTAATAGAAAAGATTAAAAAGAATTTTGGAGATAATTTCAGGGTGATTGGCACAGGTGGAGATATTTCTTTTATGGCAAAATATTGTAAGACGATCCAGATTATAGACAAAGACCTCATTTTTAAAGGTTTGGCTTTGATCTCGAGATAAAATTAGTAATTGGTAATCAGTAATTGGTAAATGGTAATTAATAAGTATTGAGTAGTGAGTATTAAGTAGTAAGTATTGAGTAGTCAGGGTGAGAGAGTTTAGGAAGTTAGGTGAGTTAGGAAGTTAGAAAAAAAGTATTGAGTATTGAGTAGTAAGATTCAGGGTTATTAAAAAATAAAATAACGAAAATAACGAACTCAACGAAAAAACGATATTAACGAATTATTATAAGAAACGGTCTCTGTATACTTGGAGAAACGGTCTCCGATGGGGTTGAGAAACGGTTTTATGAACGAATTATTATAAGAAACGGTCTCTGTATAACTGGAGAAACGATCTCCGATGGGGTTGAGAAACGGTTTTATGAAAAGATGACATTTTTATCTTGCAACAACAATTTATAAAAAAAACTTGACAAAATTGAATTTATAGTGTATATTTTATCTTCTATCTAAGCAATAAAATAAGCAAAATCTATTTTATTTTTTAAAGGGATTTTACAAAAATTATAAAATCCCATAAGGAGTAGTATATTTTTATATCTGCTGGAGTAGCTCAGTCGGCAGAGCACGTCCTTGGTAAGGACGGGGTCACGGGTTCAATTCCCGTCTCCAGCTTAAAAAGAAATAGTTTTTATGCGGGAAATAATTAATTTAGAATGTAGTGTTTGTAAAAACAGAAATTATACTACCACGAAGAATAAGAAGAAGCATCCGGAAAAATTAGAATTGAATAAATACTGTCGGCATTGCCGTAAGCACACATTACATAAAGAAATAAAATAAATTTTTACTATGAACTACTATGAACTATGAACTCTCTTTAGGGGTGTCGGTTAATGGTAAACCACTGGTCTCCAAAACCAGGACTGGGGGTTCGATTCCCTCCACCCCTGGGTTTTTAAGGGTTTCTTAAAATGCAAATATTTACTAAAATATCTAATTTTTTAAAAGAAGTAAAAATTGAATTAAAGAAAGTATCCTGGTCAACGCGTCAAGAATTAATGGAAGCTACTTTTGTAGTTATTGGAATTACCGCGATCATCGCGATGTTTATTGGGACAGTTGATTTGATATTGTCAAAAATATTAAGTGTGATGTTTAAATGAAAAAGTGGTATGTAGTTCATGTACAGACAGGTTCTGAACAGAGGGTAAAAACCGCTTTAGAAAATACCATTGCGCAGAAAGGACTAAGCGATTATATTGGTCAGATTTTTATTCCTACAGAACAAGTTACTGAGGTGCGTTCAGGGAAGCGTAAAGTTTCGGAAAGAAAATTCTTCCCGGGTTACATCTTGGTAGAGATGGAGTTAAATGAAGCTACATATTTGGCTATAAGGCGCACACCGGGAGTTACCGGTTTTATTGGTTTAGGTAGAAACCCTGTGCCTTTAGCGGAAGAGGAAGTAAATAAGATATTCAAAAGAGCGGAGGAAACAAAATTAAAACCTGCTCCTAAGGTAGTATTCGAAAAGGGTGAACAGGTAAGGATATCCGATGGGCCATTTGTAAATTTCAGCGGTACTATTGAAGAGGTTCATCCGGAAAAAGGAAAACTTAAAGTTAATGTTTCTATATTTGGTAGACCCACACCGATAGAATTAGAATTTTGGCAAGTAGAAAAGGTTTAATTTATGGCGAAAAAGTTAGTTGCACAAGTAAAACTACATATCCCTGCAGGTCAGGCAAATCCTGCACCACCGGTAGGACCTGCGTTAGGTCAGCATGGGGTAAATATTATGCAGTTCTGCAAGCAGTTTAATGAGCAGACAAAGGGAAAGGAAGGTTTGATTCTTCCGGTAATCATCAGTATTTTTGAGGATAAAAGTTTCAATTTTATTATTAAAAGTCCTCCTACTTCTATACTGATTAAAAGGCTTGCTAATTTAGCCAAGGCATCCGGGAACGCAGGAAAAGAGGTTATTGGAAAGATTACTAAAAAACAGGTAGAAGAGATTGCACGTCAGAAATTAAAGGATTTGAATACTCAGGATATAAAAAAGGCGATTAAAATTGTAGAAGGAACTGCGCGGAGTATGGGGATCCAAATAGAAGAAGGCTAAATCTTATGAAAAAAAGAAGTAAAAGATACAAAGAGGCGGAAAAACTTGTTGAAAAAAATAAAACTTATTCCTTAGAGGAAGCCATCTCTTTATTGAAAAAAATGCCTCCTTGTAAATTTGATGCTTCAGTAGATTTACATTTTCATTTAAATATCGATCCCAAAAAAACGGATCAACAGGTAAGGGGGACAGTGGTTTTACCCCATGGTACAGGTAAAAAGATAAGGATTTTGGTATTCTGTAAAGGTGAAAAAGAAAACGAAGCAAAGCAAGCAGGTGCGGATATCATCGGAGCAGAAGATATGGTGGATAAGATAATGAAGGGATTTTTAGATTTTGATTGTGTAATTGCTACTCCGGATATGATGAAGGATATCTCTCGTTTAGGTAAGATTTTAGGACCACGGGGTCTGATGCCTTCTCCTAAAACCGGTACTGTAACTATGGATTTGAAAAAAGCAATTGAAGATGTAAAGAAGGGTAAGATTGAATTTAAGAGTGATAAACAGGGTGGTATTCATATATCAGTGGGTAAATTATCGTTTGAGGAAGATAAACTTTTAGAAAATGCTAATAAAGCAATCCAGGCGATCAATGAGGCAAAGCCTCCTTCGGTAAAAGGTAAATTTATAAAGAGTATTTATATCTCTTCTACGATGAGTCCGGGATTGCCTATTGCGTATTAGTTATGGAAGAAATTGGGAGATTAATTAAAAGTATTTCCGAAAACTATATTAAAAAGAATTTAGAAGAGGTGGATTGTATTTTTCTCCTTAATTATTCCGGTGTAAATGCAGTTAACTTATCTACTTTAAGGAGTAGATTAAAGAGTCTTGATGCCAGTTTTACCGTAGTAAAGAATAGTATTGCGGGTAGAGTTTTTAAAGAAAAAGGATACGCTGGTTTGGTAAATATGTTAGAAGGGCCTTGTGGGATTGTTTGGGTAAAAGGGGATGTGATTGAGATTTCCAAAACTATTCTTGATTTTGCCAAAGAAAATCAAACTTTAAAGGTAAGAGGGGGGTTACTTAAGGATAGGATTTTAGGTTCTGAAGATATATCTCTTATCGCTAAACTCCCTAATCAAAGCGTGCTTTATTCTCAATTAGTACAAGCATTAAAGGGACCAATAAATGTATTTGTTTTGACATTAAAAGAACTTTTAAATAGGTTGGTGAGGTTGTTAGATAAAATAAAAGAGAAAAAATAAAAAAGGAGGCAAAATGGCAGAGGGAAAAATTGAAGAATTGATAAAATCGATTGAGCAGATGAATGTATTGGAACTTTCGCAATTGATCAAAGCATTGGAGGAGAGATTTGGGGTATCTGCGTCCGCGGTTCCGGTAATGGCAGGTGCTATTCCGCAGGCAGGCGCGGCACAGGCAGTTAAAACTGAAGAGGAAAAAACCACCTTTACCGTGGTTTTAACTTCAAGCGGTGCTAACAAAATCGCGGTGATTAAAGAGGTAAGAGCGATAACTAATTTAGGTTTAAAAGAGGCAAAGGATTTAGTGGATAGCTGTCCTAAACCGGTTAAGGAAGGAGTTTCAAAAGAAGAGGCAGAGGAGATAAAGAAGAAATTAGAGGCAGCAGGTGCAACTGTAGAATTAAAATAAATTTAAAAATCCAAAATAATCACTATGATTAAATTAATGAGTTTTGGTAAGATTAAAGAGGTTTATAAAATTGGCCATCTTTTAGAGGTCTCTTTAGAATCTTATAGGAATTTTTTGCAACCCGATACTGCGCCAGAAAAAAGAAAACCCCAAGGGCTTCAGGAGGTTTTTTTGGAAGTCTTCCCTATAGAATCCGCGGATAGAAAAATAAGGATTGAATTTTTAGGCTATATTTTAGGAAAACCTAAATACAGTATCTTAGAATGTAAACGGCGTTCACTTACCTATGGTTATCCTTTAAAGGTAAGATTTAGAGTGATTACCCCTTATGAGACGAAAGAGCAGGAAGCTTATTTTGGTGAGATACCGGCAATGACCGAGGTAGGCAGTTTTATTATCAACGGTGATGAGCGAGTGATCGTAAGTCAACTTCAGCGCTCTCCTGGTGTTTCTTTTGAAGAAGAAGCCCATCCTACGGGTAGGAAACTTTACTATGCGCGTATCATTCCTTATCGAGGTTCTTGGCTTGAATTTAAATATGATATAAGTGAAGTAATCATTGCCTATATAGATAAGCAACGCAGTTTCCCTGCTACTCAGATTTTAAGGATTTTAGGTTTTTCTGAAGATAAAGATATACTCTCAAGTTTTAAAAATCAGTATCCTGCTATCCTCAATACATTAAAAAAGGACTATACCAAAAATAAAGAAGAGGCGTTATTGGATTTTTTCCGTAAGATGCGTCCTACTGAACCTTTAAATTTAGAGTCAGCAGAGAATTTATTTTATCGTCTTTTCTTTGATCCTAAACGCTACGATTTAGGATATGCAGGTAGATTCATTTTAAATAGAAAGTTAAATATGGATGTTTCTTTAGAGAAAAGGATATTGGATTCTGAGACGATAATTAAAGTATTGGAATACCTTATTAAATTAAAAGAGGAAGAAGGCAAAGTCGATGATATAGATCATTTAGGTAACCGCCGGGTAAAGACAGTAGGAGAATTAGTGCAAAATCAGGCACGCATTGGCTTATACCGTATAGAGCGCTCTTTACGTGAAAGGTTAGCCATTATATCGGATATGGAAAATATAAGTATTCATCATCTTATAAACTCCAAGTTATTTGCTACTCAGATAAAGGACTTTTTTGCCCGGAGTCAACTTTCCCAATTTATGGATCAGGTAAATCCTTTAGCCGAGATTACCCATAAACGCAGATTAAGTGCCTTAGGTCCAGGAGGTCTTTCACGCGAAAGAGCAGGTTTTGAGGTAAGAGATGTGCATCCTTCCCATTACGGAAGGATCTGCCCTATTGAAACACCCGAAGGACCAAATATCGGTTTAATCTCTTCAATGAGTACCTATGCGCGGGTAAATCCTTTAGGATTTTTAGAAACCCCTTACCGTAAAGTAGAAGATGGTAGGGTAACCAATAAAATCGAATATTTAACCGCAGATGTAGAAGAAGATAAGGTTATTGCCCAGGCAAATGTTCCTTTGGATGAGAACGGTTATTTTATAGAAAAAACAGTTTCCTGTCGTTATAAAGGAAACTTCCCTAAGATGAGCCCCAAAGATGTGGAGTATATGGATGTTTCCCCTAAGCAGATCGTTTCCGTATCTGCTTCCTTGGTTCCCTTTTTAGAACACAACGATGCCAACCGCGCACTTATGGGTTCAAATATGCAAAGGCAAGCAGTGCCTTTACTTTTTACAGAAGAACCCCTCGTAGGCACAGGAATGGAAGAAAAAGTAGCCAGAGACTCCGGAGCGGTAGTGATTGCTCAAGAATCAGGAAAAGTAACCAGTGTGGATAGTAAATCTATTACTATTAATCAAACCCGTTATGAATTGAAGAAATTTATGCGGACAAACGCAGATACCTGTTTTAATCAGAGACCATTAGTAAAGCCGAATGAATTTGTGGAGAAAGGTCAAATTATTGCGGATGGTATGGCGACAAAAAATGGAAGACTCGCTTTAGGAAGGAATCTTTTAGTTGCTTTTATGCCTTGGAGAGGTTATAACTTTGAAGATGCGGTTCTTATTAGTGAGAAAGTAGTAAAGGAAGATGTTTTTACTTCGGTTCATATAGAGAGATTTGAAGTAGAAGCGATTGAGACCCGTTTAGGTAAGGAAGAGATTACGCGGGATATCCCTAATGTATCTGAGGAGGCTTTAAGTAATTTAGATGCAGATGGGATTGTGCGTGTTGGCGCAGAAGTTTTTCCCGGAGATATTCTGGTAGGAAAAGTTACTCCCCGTACAGAGACAGAGCTTTCTCCAGAAGAAAGATTAATGCGGGCAATCTTTGCTCAGAAAGCGGCTAATTTCCGCGATACTTCTTTGGTTGTTCCTCCGGGTGTAGAAGGGGTAGTAGTAAATGTAGAGATTTTTAGTAGAAGAGAAAAAGGAAGAAAGACAAAAGAGGAAAAGGCAAAAGAATTGGCAAAGATAAAAGAGATAAAAAATTATTATAAACGGGAGCTCGAGTATTTAGAGGAGGAGAAGCTTTTAAAGTTATCTCAAGTTTTAGGGGTGGATAAGAAGAAAATAAAGGATTTAAATCTTGCGGATAATGAAGAGGCAAAAAATATAATTTCCTTTTTCGATAACCGGATAAAAGAACTTTTGGAAGAAGAAGAACAGGAGATCGCTTCGGTAAAACGTGGTGATGAACTACCGCCAGGGGTACTAAAAAGAGTAGTGGTTTATATAGCCACTAAAAGAAGACTTATGGAAGGAGATAAACTCGCAGGAAGACACGGTAATAAAGGAGTGGTAGCACGCATACTTCCTGAAGAAGATATGCCCTTTTTGCCGGATGGTACTCCGATAGAGATAGTTTTAAATCCTTTAGGTGTTCCCTCCCGAATGAATGTGGGGCAGATCTTAGAGACGCATTTAGGCTGGGTAGCTAAGGTTTTAGGGCTTCATATCAGTTCTCCGGTATTTGATGGAGCAACAGAATCTGAGATAAAAGAGATGTTAAAAAAAGCAGGTCTTCCTGAAGATGGAAAACTCGTTTTAAGAGATGGTTATACTGGAGAGCCTTTTGATCAGAAAATAACCGTAGGTTATATCTATATGATGAAATTGGTGCATCTGGTAGAGGAAAAAATCCATGCACGCTCTATCGGACCTTATTCTTTAATTACGCAACAGCCTTTGGGTGGAAAAGCGCAATTTGGTGGTCAGCGTTTAGGAGAGATGGAAGTCTGGGCATTAGAGGCATACGGAGCAGCATTTACTTTGCAGGAGATGCTTACGGTAAAAAGTGATGATGTGATGGGAAGAAGTAGAATTTATGAAGCAATTGTTAAAGGAGAACAGCGACTACAACCGGGAACTCCTGAATCATTTAATGTTTTAATGAAGGAATTACAAGGTTTGTGTTTGGATGTAAGAGTAGAAAAAAGGCCTAAATAATATGAGTGATATAGTTCAATTTGATCGTATAAGTATTAAAATTGCTTCACCGCAAGTGATCCGTAGTTGGTCATGCGGTGAAGTGAAAAAAGCAGAGACGATTAATTACCGCACCCTTAAACCGGAAAAAGATGGTTTATTCTGCGAGAAGATTTTTGGTCCAGTCCAGGATTATGAGTGTAATTGCGGTAAATATAAAGGGATTAAATTTAAAGGTATTACCTGTGACCGTTGTGGTGTGACGGTGGAGCATTCTTCCGTAAGAAGGATACGTATGGGGCATATTGAATTAGCCTGTCCGGTTACGCATATTTGGTTTTTTAAGGTAGTTCCTTCAAGACTTTCGGCAATTTTAGATATCGGGATAAGGGATTTAGAAAAGATCATCTATTACGAGGAATATGTGGTAATTGATCCCGGCTCAACCCCTTTAAAACATAGACAACTTTTAGATGAAGAGAGTTATCAGAAGGCAAAAGAAAACTATGGTCAGAATTTCAAAGCAGGTATTGGCGCAGAGGCAATTAGGGAACTCCTTAAACAGGTTGATTTAGAGGAACTTTGTAAAAAATTGCGTAAAGAATTAGAGAAGACAAAAGATATATTGGCTAATCGCAGACTCCTAAAAAGACTTAAGATTATCGAGGATTTTAAAAATTCCGGAAATCGTCCAGAGTGGATGGTTTTAGAGGTAATTCCGGTTATTCCTCCGGATTTAAGACCATTGGTTCCTTTGGAAGGTGGAAGGTTTGCTTCTTCGGATTTAAATGATCTTTATCGTCGGGTAATTAATCGCAATAACCGTCTAAAAAAACTCATAGAGTTAAATGCTCCGGAGATAATTATCCGTAATGAAAAGAGGATGCTTCAGGAGGCAGTAGATGCGCTTTTGGACAACGGAAGACACGCCCGTCCAGTAATGGGACCGAATAACCGACCCTTAAAATCCCTTGCAGATATGCTTAAAGGAAAGCAGGGTAGATTTAGGCAAAACCTTTTAGGAAAACGCGTGGACTATTCCGGTCGCTCTGTAATTGTTGTTGGACCAGAACTTAAACTCGATGAATGCGGTCTTCCTAAGCAGATGGCCTTAGAGTTATTTAAGCCTTTTATTATGCGAAAATTAAAAGAAAAAGGATTTGTACATACCACTAAAGGTGCAAAAAGGATGGTAGAGAGAGCAAAGATTGAGGTTTGGGATATGCTTGAAGAGGTAATCAAGGATTATCCAGTATTACTTAACCGTGCTCCTACTTTACACCGATTGAGTATTCAGGCTTTCTATCCCCGTTTAATTGAAGGAAAAGCAATAAAACTACATCCTTTAGTTTGCACTGCTTTTAATGCGGATTTTGATGGAGACCAGATGGCGGTACATGTTCCTTTATCTTTAGAGGCACAGATGGAGGCAAGGATTTTAATGATTTCTAAAAATAATATCTTTTCTCCTGCTAATGGTTCTCCTATTGTTTCGCATACTCAGGATATGATTTTAGGTTTTGCTTATTTAACCCGAGAAAAGCCAGAACTTCCCGAAACAAACAAAATATTTTCTAATAAAGATGAGGTATTGATCGCTTATCATGATGGTGTGGTTGGATTACACAGTAAGATAAAATTAAGGGTAGAATCAATATTTGATTTTGAAGAAAGGAAAACTGTTTTTAAGAAAGAGATTATACCCACCACTGTGGGAAGGGTTATCTTTAATACATTATTTCCTGAAGATTTTGGTTTTATTAATAAAGAGATTAATAAATCTAATATTGGAACAGTTATAACTACTTATTATAAAAGGTATGGACATCAAAAAACCATTGAATTATTAGATGAACTTAAACGCTTGGGATTTGAATATTCTACTTTGGGTGGAATATCCATCGGAATAGATGATTTGGAAATCCCACCTCAGAAAAAAGAGGTGATTTCCGAAGCAGAAAAAGAGGTGGCTAAGGTAGAACAGCAGTACCGTATGGGTTTAATTACCGAAAGAGAAAGGTATAATAAAATAATTGATATTTGGACAAGGGCAACGGATAAGGTCACAGATCTATTAACAAAAAATATGCATCCTTTTAATCCCATATTTATGATGGCTAATTCAGGAGCAAGGGGTTCGATGCTTCAGGTAAGACAACTTGCGGGTATGCGCGGTTTAATGGCAAAACCTTCGGGAGAAATTATTGAAAGTCCGATTACCGCTAATTTCCGTGAAGGGTTGAATGTTTTGGAATACTTTATCTCTACTCATGGAGCAAGGAAAGGACTGGCAGATACCGCTTTAAAGACCGCAGATGCAGGGTATCTTACCCGTCGGCTTATCGATGTAGCACAGGATGTAGTAGTAACTGAAGAGGACTGTGGTACTTTAAATGGAATAACTGTTTCTGCGATTATTGAAGGTGATGAGATAGTCGTAAGTTTAAAAGAAAGGATTGTGGGAAGAACCGCCTTAGATAATATTGTCGATATAGTTACCGATGAGGTGATTGTAAAGGCAGGAGAAGAAATTACAGAAGAAAAAGCGGAGATGATTGAGAAGTTAGGCATAGAAAAAATTCGTATTCGTAGTGTCCTTACCTGTGAAACAGAAAGAGGGGTTTGTGCAAAATGTTATGGAAGGAATTTGGCTACCGGAAGATTAGTAGAGGTGGGAGAAGCGGTAGGGATAATTGCTGCCCAGAGTATTGGGGAGCCAGGTACACAACTTACGATGCGTACATTCCATATCGGTGGAACCGCTTCGCGAGTTGCGGAAAGGTCTTCGATAAAAGCAAAGAATAAAGGGATTTTAAAATACCATGATCTAAGAGTAGTGCCTAAAAAGGAAGAGTTTGTAGTTTTAAATAAAAATGGTTTTGTGACTATAAATGATTCTAAGGGAAGGGAATTAGAGCGTTATCCGATTGTTCAAGGTGCTTTTTTGAGCTTAAAGGATGAGCAAGAGGTAGAAAAAGGACAAGAATTTGTTCGCTGGGATCCCTATTCTTCACCTATCCTTACGGAAGTCAGTGGTTTTGTTAAATATGAGGATATTATCCCTGATGTTACAGTTAAAGAAGAGCATAATCCGGTTACTCAACTTACGGAAAGAGTAATAGTTGAGCATAAGATAGATTATCATCCTCAGATAATTATATTAAACAAAGAGAATGAAGTTTTGGGGATTTATCCGATTTCTGTAGGTGCACATATTTTAGTAAAAGATGGTCAGGAGGTAGAAGCAGGTGATCTTTTAGCAAAGATTCCGAGGTTAGTCGTAAAAACTAGGGATATCACTGGAGGGCTTCCAAGGGTAGCTGAACTTTTTGAAGCCAGGCGTCCTAAAGATGCGGCGATTATTAGTGAAATAGATGGTTATGTAGAATTTGGAGAGACTAAAAAAGGTCAGAGGGTAATTATTGTACGTTCTCCTACCGGTATGGAAAGGCAGTATATAATTCCCCACGGAAAACATCCTAATGTTTATAAAGGAGATCGCGTGAGCGCTGGTCAACAACTTACCGATGGACCGGTGGTTCTGCAGGATATCTTAAGGGTCTGTGGAGATAAAGTTTTACAGGAGTATTTAGTAAACGAAATTCAGGAGGTTTATAGATTACAAGGCGTAAAGATAAATGATAAGCATATAGAGTTGATCATCAGACAGATGCTTAGGAAAGTAAGGATAGAACAACCTAATGATACGAACTTTTTACCTGGTCAGATTGTCGATAAATGGGTATTCCAGAAAGAAAATTCAAGGGTAATTAAAAAAGGGAAAAAACCTGCTTCTGCTACTCCGATGTTATTAGGGATTACTAAAGCTTCTTTATCGACAGATAGTTTTATTTCCGCAGCCAGTTTCCAGGAGACAACGCGCGTTTTAACTGATGCTTCTTGCTCGGGTAAAGTGGATGAGCTTTACGGTTTAAAAGAAAATGTAATTGTGGGGCATCTTATCCCAGCAGGAACGGGTTTTCCTAAACATCGGGATGTAGAATTTGTTAAGGTTGTAGAAGAAAGTAAAGAATAAATATGCCGACAATTTCACAGTTAATAAGAAACCCACGGCGTAAACAAAAGAAAAAATCAAAATCTCCTGCATTGATGGGTTGTCCCCAGCGCAGGGGTGTTTGTATACAGGTACGGACAATGACTCCTAAAAAGCCAAATTCTGCTTTACGTAAAGTAGCCAGGGTAAGACTTACTACGGGAATAGAAGTTTGGGGTTATATTCCGGGAGAAGGGCATAACTTACAGGAGCATTCTATTGTTTTAGTAAGGGGAGGAAGAGTAAAAGATTTACCCGGAGTAAGATACCATATTATTAGAGGAACCTTAGATGCAGCGGGGGTTGCTCAGAGAAGAAAATCGCGTTCTAAATACGGAGCAAAAAGACCTAAATAAAGATGAGAAGAAGAAGAGCGCCAAAAAGAGAAATATTGCCGGATCCTAAATATAATAGTACTTTAGTAGAGAAATTGATTAATATTATAATGTTAAAAGGAAAGAAGACAACTGCCCGTAAGATTGTCTATTCTGCATTTGAGATTATAAAAGAAAGACTTAATGAGCCAGATGTATTAAAGATACTTAAGCAGGCAGTAGAAAATGTGCGTCCGCATCTGGAGGTAAAGCCGCGTCGAGTAGGAGGGGCAACTTATCAGGTTCCTGTAGATGTGCCTCAAGAACGCGGAGTATCTTTGGCATTGCGTTGGATAAGGGATTTTTCAAGACAAAAAAAAGGAAAGCCAATGTCGGAAAAATTAGCAGAAGAGATTATCTCTGCTTATAAGGGTGAAGGTTCTGCGATAAAGAAAAAAGAAGATACCCATAAGATGGCAGAGGCAAACCGCGCATTTGTGTTTTTTAGATGGTAAGATGAATAACCTAAGTTTAGAAAAAATAAGAAATATTGGATTGATTGCCCATATCGATGCAGGTAAGACTACAACTACTGAGCGTATCCTTTTTTATACGGGTAAAACCTATAAGATGGGAGAGGTAGATGAAGGAACCGCAACTATGGATTGGATGATTCAGGAAAAACTGCGCGGAATTACCATTACCAGTGCCTGCACTACTTGTTTTTGGAAAGACCATCGGATAAATATTATTGATACTCCCGGACATGTAGATTTTACAGTAGAGGTAGAAAGATCCTTGAAAGTTTTAGATGGAGCGATTGTAGTTTTTTGCGGAGTAGGAGGGGTAGAGCCACAATCTGAGACAGTTTGGCGACAGGCGGATAGATACAATGTAGCCAGAATCGCCTATGTCAATAAGATGGATAGAGAAGGTGCGGATTTTTTTAATACTATTCAGATGATGCAGAAAAATTTAGGAGCCAATGTCTGCGCCATAGAACTGCCTTATTTTAAAGAGAGAGAATTTATGGGAGTAATAGATTTAATTGGAGAAAAACTCATTACTTATAAGGATGAGTTAGGTAAAGAGATAGTGATTTTGGATATTCCTTCTGAACTTAAGAAAGAGGCAAATACCTATCGCCAGATGATGTTAGAAAAGATTGCGGAGCAAGATGAAGATTTTTTAAATACATTTTTACATTCTTCAGAAATTAAACCTGAAGAGATAAAAAAAGCCTTGCGTAGATTGACGATAAAAAATAAATTGGTTCCGGTTTTATGTGGTTCTTCTTTAAGAAATAAAGGGATACAAATGCTTTTAGATGCGGTGGTAGAGTTTTTACCTTCTCCCTTGGATTTACCTCCTATAAAGGGGATAGAGCCCCGTACGCAACAGTACGAGGAAAGAAAAGCAGATGTTAATGCTCCTTTTTGTGCTTTATGTTTTAAGGTAAGTACAGATCCCTATTTAGGTAAAATTCATTATATAAGGGTCTATTCTGGTAAATTAACGAGTGGTGAAGTTGTTTACAATGCTACCAAAAGAGTAAAAGAAAAGGTAATTAAATTATTACGGATGCATGCCAATCATCAAGAGTTGATAGATAAAATAGAAACTGGAGATATTGCAGTAATTGTGGGTTTAAAAGAAACGCAAACCGGAGATACCCTCTGTGATGAGGATGAGCCTATTATTATTGAAAGTATGCGTTTTCCTGAACCAGTACTTTCTATGGCTATAGAACCCAAAAGTAAGCAGGATCAGGAAAGATTGATATTTGCTTTGAGGAGATTAGAAGAAGAGGACCCTTCTTTTAGGGTTACCTATAATTCCGAGACCGGTCAAAACATCATCAGTGGAATGGGTCAACTCCATTTAGAGATAATAGTAGATAGGATTTTAAAAGAATTTAATGTAGAAGCACTTGTCGGTCAACCGCAGGTAAGTTATCGAGAAAGTATTAAGAAAAAAGTTAGCTCTACAGGAAAGTTTATCCAGCAGACCGGCGGTAAAGGTCAATACGGTCATGTAGTAATTGAGATGGCTCCGCAGGATACACCCGGTAAAGGTATTACTATTGAGGATAAGATAAAACAAGGTGCGATTCCCAAAGAGTTTATCCCCGCAATAAAAAAAGGAATAATGGAGGCTTCAAGAACAGGAGTATTGATTGGTTTTCCGGTAATTGATGTAGCGGTAAGTATTGTTGATGGTTCTTATCATGAGGTTGATTCTTCAGAGTTTGCTTTTCAGATGGCGGGAGCAATTGCTTTTCAAGAGGGACTCAAAAAGGCAAATCCTGTGATTTTGGAGCCGATTATGGAGATGGAGATTTTCGTTCCTGATGAATATGTGGGTCAGGTGATGGCGGATTTGAATAGTCGAAGGGCAAAAATAATTTCTCTCTCTAAAAGGGCGAATGCTTCTGAGATTAGACTTTATATACCTTTGGCAGAAACCTTTAATTATGCAACGATCTTGCGTTCTTTGACACAAGGTAGAGCTTCCTATACAATGGAGCCCTCCTATTATGCGGAGGTGCCATCAAATATATCAGAAAAACTCATCTTGGGATATTCACCTGCGCTTTTAAAAAGGATTTGAATTTTAAGGAGGTGGAATATGGCAAAAGAGAAATTTGTAAGAACTAAACCGCATGTGAATATTGGAACGATCGGACACGTAGATCATGGAAAAACTACTCTGACCGCAGCCATTACTATGGTTTTAAATAAAAAAGGACTTTCCGAAGTAAGAACTTATGATTCTATTGATAATGCACCAGAGGAAAGAGAAAGAGGGGTTACGATAAACATTTCCCATGTGGAATACCAGACAGAAAATCGCCATTACGCTCATATCGATTGCCCTGGACATGCTGATTATATTAAAAATATGATTACCGGAGCAGCCCAGATGGATGGAGCAATTTTGGTAGTTTCAGCAGCGGATGGGCCAATGCCCCAAACTCGTGAACATATACTTCTTGCCCGTCAAGTAAATGTTCCCGCGATAGTGGTTTTTCTAAATAAAACCGATATGGTCGATGATAAAGAATTAATTGATTTAGTGGAAGTAGAGGTAAGGGATTTACTTACTAAATACGGTTTTCCGGGAGATAAGACTCCGGTAATTAGAGGCAGTGCCTTAAATGCAATGAATGCAGGAGGAGATTTAAACCATCCCGATTGTCAGGCGATTTTGGAGTTAATGAAGGCAGTAGATGAGTTTATCCCTCTTCCGCAAAGAGATTTAGATAAACCATTCTTGATGGCGGTAGAAGATGTTTTTAGTATTGAAGGAAGGGGAACGGTGGGAACCGGAAGAATTGAAAGGGGAAGAATTAAAGTAAATGATGAAGTAGAGATTGTAGGTTTAAGACCAGAGATACGTAAAACTGTAGTTACCAGCATTGAGATGTTCCGTAAGACCTTAGATGAAGGGCTGGCGGGTGACAATGTAGGTTTACTTTTAAGAGGGATAGAGAAAGAGGATCTTGAACGGGGTATGGTTTTGGCAAAACCCGGTTCAATCACTCCTCATACTAAATTTAAAGCACAGGTTTATGTTTTGACCAAAGAAGAAGGAGGAAGGCATACACCTTTCTTTTCCGGCTACCGTCCGCAATTCTATTTTCGTACTACGGATGTTACCGGAACTATAAAACTTCCTGAAGGAAGAGAAATGGTTATGCCCGGAGATAATGTGGAGTTAGAGGCAGAGTTGATTGTTCCGATCGCTTTGGAGAAAGAATTACGCTTTGCTATTCGAGAGGGAGGTCATACTGTCGGAGCAGGAGTAGTTTCAGAAATTATTGCTTAATTTTAAATTTTTATGACGCAAAAAATTCGTTTGAAATTAAAGGCATACGACCACCGACTGTTAGATCAGGTGGCTAAGGAAATTGTAGAGGAGGTGCGCAGGACCGGAGCAAAGACCTCCGGTCCTATTCCGCTTCCTACTAAACGGCAGCTTTATACAGTTTTGCGTTCTCCGGTAATTGATAAGAAATCGCGTGAGCAGTTTGAAATTTCCACACATAAAAGGTTGATTCAGATTATTGAGCCGACAAGTAAAACTATCGATGTTTTGAAAAAACTTAATCTACCCAGTGGGGTATATGTGGAGATAAAGATGTAGTATTTATTTTGGGAATTAAAAATTTAAAAATTAAAATGATTGGTTTGTTAGGTAAAAAAATAGGGATGACGCAAATTTTTGATGAGAACGGAAACTTTGTTCCCGTTACCGTAATAGAGGCAGGACCCTGTCCGATTATTAAGATAAATAAAAAAACTTTACTTTTAGGTTTTGAAAAGATAAAGGAAGATAAATTAAAAAAACCTATTTTAGGGATATATAAAAAAATAGGGGTTTCGCCTTGTCGAATAATGAAAGAAGTCCCTTTTGATGAGAATATGGAGGTTAAAGTTGGTCAGGAGTTAAAAGTGGATATATTTAAGGAAGGAGAGTTTTTGGATGTTACGGGTATTTCTAAAGGTAAAGGTTTTCAAGGAGGAATGAAGCGTTGGGGTTGGTCTGGTGGACCACAGACGCATGGCTCAATGTCACATCGCAGGATCGGTTCTTTAGGTTCAAGTACTTTTCCGGGAAGAACACTAAAAGGGCATCATCTTCCTGGACATATGGGAGCAAGAAAGGTTACGGTTCAAAATTTAAAATTAGTAAAGGTAATTCCAGAGAAAAATCTTCTTTTAATAAAGGGAGCGGTTCCGGGGAGTAATAACGGTTACTTAGTAATTAGAAAAGCAAAGAAGAAACATTTAATCAGTAATCAGTAATTGTAAAGAGCAAAAATGGAAGCGAAAAAAATTTTAGAGGTATATAATTTAGAAGGCAAGCCTGTCAGTCAAATAGAGTTGGATCCAGAAGTTTTTGATGGCAAAGTAAACGAAGCACTGCTCTATCAGGTTATTAATATGTATTTGGCAAATAAAAGAAAAGGAACCGCTTCTACTAAAACACGGGGAGAAGTTTCTGGAGGCGGGAAAAAACCTTGGAGACAGAAAGGAACAGGAAGAGCCCGTCATGGTTCGATCCGTTCTCCTTTATGGAGAGGCGGAGGAGTGGTTTTTGGACCGCATCCACGTGATTACCATTACAAAGTTCCCCATAAGATGAAAATTTCTGCTTTAAAATCTGTTTTAAACATAAGGTTAAAAGAGAATAATCTAAAGATAGTAGATGTTTTAAGTTTAAATGACCATAAAACAAAATCTTTATTAAGTGTACTTTTTAATTTAGGTTTATATAAGAAAAAGGAAAAACCGATTAAAACAATAATGCTTTTAGATAAAAAAGATCAAAACATAGAAAGGGCAGGAAGGAATCTAAATTTTTTAAAGATAATTTTAGCAAAAGATGTGAATGCGTTGGATTTATTAAATTATCAGATGGCTCTTTTTAGTGTTTCTTCTTTAAAACAGCTTATAGAAAGGTTAAAGAATTAAATATGGAAAAATCACCTTATCAGATAATCAAGGCGCTTTTGAGGACAGAGAAAACCACGCGTTTTTATGAACCAAAAAATAAATATCTCTTTTTAGTGGATATAGATGCTAATAAATCTCAAATAAAAAAGGCAATTGAGACGATCTATAATGTTAAGGTAGAAAAGGTAAATACTTTAATTCAGCCAGGTAAATTAAAAAGGGTGCGTTATCAAGAAGGTAAAACCCCAGATAGAAAGAAAGCAATAGTTAGTCTTAAAGAAGGTTACAAAATAGAATTGAGTTAATATGGGAATAAAAAAGTTTAAACCCACAACTCCTTCACGCAGATGGATGGCTTTAAGTGATTTCTCAGAAATCACTAAAGAAGAGCCTGAGAAATCACTAATTGTTCCTTTAAAGAAAACGGGAGGTAGAAATTCCCAAGGAAGGATTACTGTTCGTCACCGTGGAGGAGGGCATAAGAGGATGTATAGGATTATTGATTTTAAACGGGATAAACTTGATGTAAAAGGTAAAGTTATAGCTATAGAGTATGATCCCAACCGTTCGGTGCGAATCGCTTTGATAGAATATCCGGATAAAGAAAGAAGGTATATTTTGGCTCCTTTAGGTCTAAATGTGGGTGATGAGGTCATTTCTTCAGAAAAAGAAGGGATAGAGATAAGGGTGGGTAATTGTCTTCCTTTAAGATATATCCCTTTAGGAACTTTGATCCATAATATTGAGTTGATTAAAGGAAAAGGTGGTCAGATTGTACGTAGTGCCGGTTGTAGTGCACAGATTTTAGCCAAAGAAGAAAAGTACTGTCATGTAAAACTTCCTTCAGGAGAAATAAGGCTTATTCCTTTAGATTGTCGGGCAACGATTGGACAACTGGGAAATATTGAACATTCTTCTGAATCTTGGGGGAAAGCAGGAAGATCCCGTTGGTTGGGAATAAGACCAACTGTACGGGGAGTAGCGATGAATCCGGTAGACCATCCCCATGGAGGAGGAGAAGGAAAATCTGGACAGGGTAACCCTCATCCGGTTTCTCCTTGGGGTCTTCCTACAAAGGGTTTTAAAACCAGAAAAAAGAGAAAATATTCTGATAGGTTTATTGTAAAGAGGAGAAAATAAAAGATGGCACGGTCTTTAAAAAAAGGACCTTATGTTGATGAGAAATTATTAAAAAAAGTATTAAGAGCAAAACAGATGGGTTTGCGTCAGGTAATTAATACTTGGTCAAGAAGATCCACAATTACTCCTGATTTTGTGGGCCTAACTATTGGAGTTTATGACGGAAGAAAACATATTCCGGTTTATATTACGGAAAATATGGTAGGGCATAAATTAGGTGAGTTTGCTCCTTCGCGGATATTCCGTAAACACGGTGGAGTAAAGGCAAAGAAGGCACCGGAGAAGACATAGTTTAGTAGGTAGTAGAGAGTAGTTAGGAAGTTAGGGAGTAAATAACGAAATTAACGAAATTTAGGGGTGAGGAATGTTAGTTAAAGCGCAGGCAAGATATATAAGGATTTCACCGACAAAGGTAAGGCAAGTATTAGAATTAATTAAAGGAAAGGATGTATTGGAGGCAGAGGCTTTGCTTTTGAATCTTAACAAAAGGCCAAAGGAATGTCTTCTAAAGTTATTGCGGTCAGCGATTGCGAATGCAAAACAGAAAGGATTTAAACCTGAGCAGTTATACATCAGTAAGGTAATTTGCAATAAAGGTCCGATGTGGAAAAGGTATAAAGCAGTTGCTTTTGGAAGGGCAAATCCTATATTAAGGAGAACCTCACATATCCGGATGGAATTAGAACTAAAGAGTATGTAATATGGGACAAAAAGTTCATCCTTTTATACAGAGAATCGGTTTTATAAAAACCTGGCATTCCCAATGGTTTGCGGATAAGAAAGACTACGCCCGTTTTATTGAAGAAGATTTTAAAATCAGGAAGTTTATAAAAGATAAATATAAACAGGCAGCTATCTCTAAGATAATTATTGAAAGGGTTCCGGATAAAGTAAAAGTAATTATCTATACTGCCAGGCCCGGAATACTTATTGGCAGGCAAGGTGCGGATATAAAGAAGATTATAGAAGAGTTAAGCGAAATTACCAAAAAGGAAGTAGTTGTAGAAAGAAGAGAGGTTGAAAAACCAGAGTTAGAAGCGCAGTTAGTTGCGGAAAATATTGCTTTTCAGATTGAAAAGAGGGTAGCTTATCGCCGGGCAGTAAAAAGGGCAATTCAACAGGCAATGGAAGCAGGCGCGCAGGGTATAAAAGTTACCGTAGGAGGAAGGCTTGCGGGAGCAGAAATTTCGCGTGCTGAGACTTATAAAGAGGGAAAGATACCTTTGCAGACTTTAAGGGCAGATATTGATTATGGTTTTGCCGAAAGTTTAACTACTTATGGTTTAATCGGAGTAAAAGTATGGATATATAAAGGCGATGCTTTACTTTCAAAAAAAGAACCTTTAGAAGAAGAAAAAAAGGAGAGTTGATCTTATGGTAATGATGCCCAAGCGCGTAAAATTTAGGAAACTTCAGCGGGGAACACGGAAAGGAATATCTACGCGCGCAAATCAACTTAGTTTTGGAGAATTCGGTTTAAAGGCTTTAGAGAATGGTTGGTTTACTAATCATCAGATAGAGGCTTGTCGAGTTACTTTGGCAAGGCAGTTGCGTAAAGGAGGGAAATTCTGGATCAGGGTTTTTCCAGACCATTCGGTAACTAAAAAGCCTGCGGAAACCCGAATGGGTAAAGGTAAAGGTGAACTTGAGCATTGGGTGGCGGTAGTAAAAAGGGGAAGGATACTTTTTGAAATGGGAGGCGTTCCTTTAGAGTACGCCAGGCGTTGTTTTAATATGATCGCTTATAAAATACCTTTTAAAACTAAATTTGTAAGTCGAATTTAAAATGAAAGCAAGTCAATTAAGACAGTTAAGTTTAGATGAATTGAAAGAAAAAGAAAAAAAATTACAGGAGGAATTATTCAAATTAAATCAGAAGCGTTTTGAAGGAAAAGTAGACAAACCCCATATGTTTAAATTATTAAGAAAGGATATTGCAAGGATAAAAACGGTTATTAATGAAAAATTAAAAATTAAAAGTTAAAAGTTATGAAAAGAAAAGATAGAATAGGTGTAGTAGTTTCTGATAAGATGCAAAAAACGATAGTGGTAAAAGTTACTTCTTTGGTAAAGCATCCGCGTTATAAACGGGTAATTAGGAAGTATAAAAAATTTAAAGTCCATGATGAGAAAAATATTGCTCATGTAGGAGATATAGTAAGAATTCAAGAGACAAGACCGATTTCTAAGGAGAAGTATTTTCGCTTGGTTGAAATAATTAAAAAAGCTTCTCCGGAATTAAAAGATATAGAGTTAAAAGAAAATGATCAGGTTAAGAACGATTCTGGAAGTAGCGGATAATACGGGCGCAAAAAAAGCCTCATTTATCGGTGTGATTGGAAAGAAAAATAGGCTTTTTGCAGAGGTGGGGGATATTATCACTGTAAGTGTAAAAGAATCAAGCCCTGATGCGATAATAAAAAAAGGAGAAATGGCAAAGGCAGTGATAGTAAGGACAAAACAACCGATTAGAAGACCTGATGGTTCAGTTTTAAGATTTGATCATAATGCCATTGTTTTTATCGATAATACTTTAAACCCTAAAGGTACACGGGTCTTTGGTCCCGTAGCCAGAGAATTGCGGAGTAAAAATTTTCTAAAGATAATCTCTTTAGCCAGTGAGGTAGTATAAGATGTTTAAGATTAAAAAGGGCGATTTAGTTTATGTTCTTTCCGGTAAAGATAAAGGAAAACAGGGCAAAGTCTTAAAAGTATTTCCTAAGGAAAATCGGGCAATAGTAGAGAGGATAAATTTAGTAAAAAAAGCAATGCGCAGACGTTCTCAAGAAGAGCCCGGCGGGATCGTTACTGTGGAAGCTCCTATTTATATTTCTAAACTTATGTTGGTCTGCAAGAATTGTAATCGACCTACACGAGTAGGATTTAAGATTTTAGATGATGGAACAAAAACGCGTATCTGTAAAAAGTGTAAAAATCCGATTTAAAAATGAAGGCAAGACTTTGGGAAAAATATAAAAAGGAAATTGTGCCAGAAATGATGAAGAAATTCGGTTTTAAGAATGTGATGGAAGTTCCCCGCCTTGAAAAGATTGTGGTAAATATGGGAGTAGGAGAAGCGATTACTGATATAAAAATATTAGAAAAAGCAGCTGAGGAGTTAGCTTTGATTACTGGACAGAAACCGGTTATCTGTAGAGCAAAGAAAGCGGTTTCTAACTTTAAGATAAAAAAGGGCAACCCCATCGGTTGTAAAGTAACTTTAAGAAGGGATATGATGTATATATTTTTAGATAAACTTATAAATATCGCCCTTCCCCGCATAAGAGATTTTCGGGGAGTATCACCTAATAGTTTTGACCAGAATTACAATTTCAGTTTAGGATTAAATGAGCAGGTGATTTTTCCGGAAATAGATTATGATAAAGTTAGTCGCATTCAAGGGATGGATATAAGTATTATAATTAGGAATAGTAAATCCAAAGAACAGAGCCTTGAACTTTTAAAGTTATTCGGTATGCCATTTTCAAAATCCTAAAAAACTATGGCTAAAAAATCACAGATTGCCCGATGGAGGAGACCCCCAAAATTTTCTACGCGTAAATACAATAGATGTCCTCTCTGTGGTAGAAGGAGGGGTTATTTAAGAAGATTTGGAATGTGCAGAATCTGTTTTAGGGAATTGGCTTGGCAGGGGATGATCCCCGGGGTAAAAAAGGCAAGTTGGTAATAATTAGTAAATGGTAATCGGTAAATGGTAATCAGTAATTGGTAAATGGTAATTAAAGTGAATTTTTAATCAGTATAACAAAATTAACAAAATTAACGAAAATAACGATAATAACGAACTAAAACGAAATTGACCAATTATTAATTTAACTTAGACGAGGAGTTAATATGTCAAGAAGTTCATTATTAGCAGATACTTTGACGATATTACGCAATGCGGTGATGGCTAAAAAGGAAACTGTAGAGGTACCTTATTCAAAGATGAATGCGGCGATTTTAAATATATTAAAAGAAAATAAATATATTGAAGATTTTAAACTTGTAGAGTATTCTACTAAAAAACACTCTGACTATAAACATAAGTTATTTAAAGTTTATCTTAAATATGTAAATGATAAACCCGCGATTACTTCACTTAAGATTATTTCTAAACCCGGTTTAAGAGTCTATGTAAAAAAAGAAAAAATTCCTTCAGTTTTAAGGGAGCATGGAATAGCAATTCTTTCTACATCAGGCGGGATTATGACGGATAAAGAGGCACGCAAGAATAAAATAGGCGGAGAAGTACTCTGTTACGTATATTAAGGATAAACTATGTCAAGGATTGGCAGAAAACCTATAAATATTCCTAAAGAAGTAAAGGTAGAGATAAATAATGATCTGATTTCTATTCAGGGACCGAAAGGTGTTTTAACGCAGAGGATCCCGGAGAGGATTTCTTTAGAGTTAAAGGACAATCAATTATTTGTAAAGAGAAAAAGCGATGATAAGTTGAGTAAGTCTTTACACGGTTTAACGCGTAGTCTGATTTTTAATATGGTAAAAGGAGTAACTGAAGGATACTCTAAAGAGTTGGAAATTGTGGGAATGGGCTACCGCGCAGAATTAAAAGGGAATCATTTGGTTTTATATTTAGGATTTTCTCACCCAGTAAATTTCCCTATACCTACGGGTATAAAGATAGAGGTTCCTAAACCTACTCAGATTAAAGTAAGTGGTATTGATAAACAACTGGTTGGACAAACCGCTGCTAAAATTAGAGATATATATCCGCCTGAACCCTATAAAGGTAAAGGGATACGTTATTTAGGTGAAGTAGTGAGAAAGAAGGTAGGAAAAGCGGCTGCGGCTACAGGTGCAAAGTAATTATGGATATAAATAAACTTAAACAGATAAAAAGAAAAATAAGGCATTTGAGGTTAAGAAAAAAGGTATTCGGTACACCTGCCCGACCCCGTCTTTATGTTCACCGTTCTCATAAAAATATTTATGCCCAGGTTATTGATGATACTCAAGGCAAAACAATTTTTTCTTTATCTACTTTAAATAAAGAGGTAAAAGAAAAAATTAGTTTTGGTGGAAATATTAAGGCAGCGACAGTATTAGGTGAGATTTTGGCTCAAAAATTAAAAGAAAGGAATATTTCAAAAATTGTTTTTGACCGGGGTGGTTTTCCTTATACCGGAAGGATAAAAGCGCTGGCAGAAAGTTTAAGAAAAGGAGGGCTGATTTTTTAATGCAGATAGAATTAGAAATTAAAGAGGAAGTACCTTTAGTAGAAAAGGTAATTTATATTAACCGCGTGGCTAAAGTTACCAAGGGCGGTAAGAAGATCTCTTTTAGTGCTTTGGTAGTAGTGGGAGATGGTAAAGGAAAGATAGGTTTTGCTTTGGGTAAAGCAAATGAAGTGGCGGATGCGATCCGTAAAGCAGTAAATAAAGCAAAAAAAAGTTTAGTAGATACGGGGATAAAAGGTCCGACTATACCTTTTGAAGTTATCGGAAAATTTAAAACCGCCAAGATTCTCTTTAAACCTGCTTCTGAAGGAACAGGAGTAATTGCTTCTGGACCAGTAAGAGCGATGTGTGAAGCGATAGGTATAAAAGATATCCTTACTAAATCTTTGAATTCTAATAATCCTATAAATGTAGTAAAAGCAACATTAAACGCTTTTATTACGATAAAGGAGATGTTAAGTAAATATGAAGCAAGAAAACAAGAGTCCGCAGAGTAATTTTTTTGGACTTCATTCTTTAAAAGCACCTTTGGGAGCGCGTAAAAGAAAGAAGATCTTAGGAAGGGGTCCGAGTTCCGGGCATGGCAAAACATCTACACGCGGTACAAAAGGACAGACTTCGCGAGCGGGAAGACATTTTTATACTGGATTTGAAGGAGGTTCTTTTCCTTTAATTAAAAAAGTTCATAAAAGAGGTTTTTCAAGAACTAAGATAGCGAAAGTTTATCAAGTAGTGAATTTAAAAGAGCTGTCTAAATTAAAGCAGACTGAAATTAATCCAGAGATTTTAGAGAAGGAGGGATTGATTAAAGATAAAAATAAATTGGTTAAGATATTAGGCGAAGGGGAGATTCAAAAGCCTATTTTAATTAAAGCCCATGCTTTTTCTAAATCCGCTAAAGAAAAAATAGAAAAAGTCGGAGGTAAATTAGAGGTAATAGCATGCTCTCCGCATTAAGAAATTTATTTAAAATAGAAGATTTAAAGAGAAAAATTTTAATTACCCTTTTACTTTTGGTGGTTTATCGGATAGGTTGTTTTATCCCTACACCGGGAATTAATGCCAAAGCCTTGGCGGAGTTTTTTGAGAGGATAGGGAGAACTCAAGGTGGAACTATCTTTGGAATTTTGAATATGTTTTCAGGAGGTGCTTTAGAGCGTTTAACTATTTTTGCTTTGGGGATTATGCCCTATATTTCTGCCTCTATAATTTTACAATTATTAACTGCGGTTATCCCTGCTTTAGAAAAACTATCTAAAGAAGGAAGAGCAGGTTATGAGATAATAAATCAGTATACACGTTATCTTACAGTAGGACTCTGTTTAATCCAATCCTTCTTTATTGCTTTATGGCTTGAAAATCCTGCGCGATTCGAAGGTTTTAAAATTGTAAGTCATCCGGGTTGGGGGTTTAGATTTATTACGATGTTAACTTTAACTACCGGCACAATTTTTATTATGTGGTTAGGAGAGCAGATTCAAGAGATAGGAATAGGCAATGGCATCTCTTTAATTATTGCGGTAGGAATAATTTCGCGGATCCCTTCTGCGATTCATCAACTTTTTATTTTATTATCACCTAAACACAGACAACTTCCTCCTTTTAATCTTTTGGTTATGGCAATACTTTTGGTAGGGGTCGTTTTGGCGGTAACTTTAATCACCCAAGCGCAGAGAAAAATCCCAGTAGAGTATGCGCGCCGGATCGTAGGAAGAAAAATTTATGGGGGACAATCTACTTATATTCCCCTTAAGGTAGATACCGCAGGAGTAATCGCGATTATCTTTGCTCAATCTATACTGTTATTTCCCGCAACTCTGGGTTCTTTTATTCCGCATCCTTTATTTCAGAGATGGTCGCAGGTACTTATGCGTGGGCATCTGTTGTATACAGTTTTGTATGCAGGATTAATTATCTTTTTCTGTTATTTTTATACTGCGATTGTTTTTAATCCTATAGAGCTGGCAGAGAATATGAAGAAGTACGGTGGTTTTATTCCCGGTATCCGTCCGGGAAATCCTACCGCAGAATTTCTAAACTATGTAATGACCCGGATAACTTTAGCAGGAGCCATATTTATTGCTTTTATTGCCATATTTCCTGATTTTATTATGGCTTGGCTTAAGGTTCCGTATCTGGTGGCTTCGTTTTTTGGAGGAACCGGAATTTTAATTGTGGTAGGGGTAATGTTAGATACCATAAAGCAGTTAGAATCTTATCTTTTACTGCACCATTATGAAGGGTTTTTAAGTAAGGGTAGGATTAAGGCAAGAAGATGATTAATATAATTCTTTTAGGACCACCGGGAGCAGGTAAAGGTACTCAGGCAAAATCCTTAGCGCAGGAGCTTAATCTTTTACATATATCTACCGGAGACCTATTAAGAGAGAATGTTAAGAATAACACCTCCTTAGGAATAAAAGCGAAGGAATATATGGAAAAAGGAGAACTGGTTCCTGATGAATTGATAAATGATATGATTAAAGAAAAATTATCTTCCTTAGATAATAAAGGAGGTTTTGTTTTAGATGGTTATCCGCGCAATGTAAAACAGGCAGAGTTTTTAGATAATCTCTTGAAAAATTATAACCAAAAAACTTTTGTTATTTATCTTAAAGTATCTGAAAGGGTAATGTTAGAAAGGCTTTCCGGAAGAAGGATCTGTAGTAATTGTCAGAGTATTTATCATCTTAAGAATATGCCTCCTAAAAAAGATTCAATCTGTGATATTTGCGGAGGAAAACTCTATCAGCGTCCGGATGATCAGGAAGAGGTGATTAAAAAAAGGTATTCTGTTTATCTTAAAGAGACGCAGGTTTTATTAGATTATTATAAAGATAGGCTGATCTATGTTCCCAGTGATGAAGAGAAGGATATAGTTTTTAATAAACTTCTGTCAATAATAAAGGATGATTCCTTTAAAAACTAAACAGGATTTAGAGATTATGCGCCAAGGTGGGAAGATATTGGCTAAAATAATTGAAGCATTAAAAAGTAAAGTTAAAGAAGGTCTAACTACTTTAGAAATCGATGAACTTGCTTCTAATTTGATGAAGGAGTATAATGTAGTTTCTGCTTTTAAAAATTACAAAGGTTTTCCTGGGCATATCTGTATTTCGGTTAATGAAGAGGTGGTGCACGGTATCCCTTCATCGCGAGTTCTTAAAGATAAAGATATTGTCAGTATTGATATAGGAATTATTTATCAGGGGTTTTATTTGGATAGTGCTTTTACGATTGGTATAGGTAAGATTAGCCCAGAGGTTAAAAAATTATTAGAGGTTACAAAAAATGCGCTTTATGAAGGGATAAAGAAAGCAAAAAAGGGCAATCATCTTTCTGATATATCCTATGCCATTCAATCCTATGTAGAAGCAGGGGGTTTTTCAGTAGTAAGGGATTTTGTAGGACATGGGATTGGCAAGAGCTTACATGAGGAGCCTCCGATTCCTAACTTTGGTAAGCCTAAACAAGGTCCTTTATTAAAAGAAGGCATGGTTTTAGCCATAGAACCAATGGTGAATATGGGTAGTTGGGAAGTGGAGATTTCTTCGAATGGTTGGACTGCGCTAACTAAAGATAGATTACCTTCGGCACATTTTGAGCATACGGTTGCGGTTGATAATGAACCACAAATATTGACTTTATAAATATGAAAGAAGAATTAATAGAAGCGGAAGGAACAGTTTTAGAGACTTTGCCTAATACTATGTTTAAGGTAAGATTGGATAATGGTCATGAGGTATTGGCGCATCTTTCTGGAAAATTAAGGCTTAATTTTATTAAAATATTACCAGGAGACAGGGTAAAATTAGAACTTTCTCCCTACGATTTAAATAGGGGAAGGATTACTTATCGGTTATAAAATATGAAAGTAAAAGCATCGGTTAAAAAAATCTGTGCCCATTGTAAGGTAGTAAGAAGAAAGGGGATTGTGAGAATTATCTGTTCTAACCCTAAACATAAACAACGTCAAGGTTAAAAAAGGAGTAAAAATGCCGCGTATATTAGGAGTGGATATCCCTAAAGAAAAAAGGATGGAAATAGCGCTTACTTATATCTATGGAGTAGGAAGGAGTCTTTCCAATCGGATATTAAAAGAGGCGAATATAAATCCTGATAAACGAGCAAAGGATTTAACCGAAGAGGAAGTTTCTCGTATTACTTCTACTATTCAAAGTATGGGGATAAAAGTAGAAGGTGATTTAAGGAGGGAAATATCCCAAAATATAAAAAGACTTATGGATATCGGTTGCTGGCGGGGTTTAAGGCATAAGAAAGGACTTCCCGTAAGGGGTCAGCGTACACGTACTAATGCCCGTACACGCAAGGGTCCAAGAAAAACTTGGGTTCCCATAGTAAAGAAAGAGCAAAAAAAACCTTCTACTTCTTCAGCTAAAAAAAGTTAAAGAGGTGATTTTTTATGGCGGTTAAAGCAAAGAAGAAAAAAGTTATTAAAGGAATTACTTCGGGAGTAGCCCATATCCAGGCTACTTTTAATAATACTATTATCACTATTACTGATACTAAAGGCAATGTGTTATGTTGGTCTTCACCAGGAGTAGTGGGTTATTCTGGTTCTAAAAAATCTACTCCTTTTGCTGCGCAGGTAGCGGCTACGGATGCAGCTAAGAAAGCAAAGGAGATAGGTTTAAAAGAAGTGGTTGTATATGTAAAAGGACCAGGTCCAGGAAGAGAATCCGCAATCAGAGCATTGCAATCCGCAGGACTAAATGTTACCGCTATAAAAGATATCACTCCTGTTCCCCATAATGGTTGTAGACCTCAGAAGAGAAGGAGGGTTTAATGGCAAGATATACTGGACCAAGATGTAGGCTGTGCAGGAGAGAAGGTCAGAAATTATTTTTAAAAGGAACAAAATGTACTACTGATAAGTGTCCCTTAACGCGCAGAAATTACGCTCCTGGTCAACATGGTCAGATAAGAGCGAAACTTTCCAATTATGGTTTACAATTAAGAGAAAAACAGAAGGTAAAAAGGATGTACGGGATATTAGAGAGTCAGTTTAAACGTTATTTTAAAATCGCCTCCTCCTCTAAAGGGATTACCGGAAGAGTTTTGCTTCAACTTTTAGAAAGAAGATTGGATAATGTTATTTTCCGTTTAGGATTAGCAGTTTCGCGCGCCCAGGCAAGACAGATAGTAAGACATAATTTCGTTTATGTCAATTCTCGACGTGTAAATATACCTTCTTATTTAGTGGATAAAGATGATATTATTCAATTGAAAAATACGGAAAAAGCAAAAAAGATGTTTGAACAAAATTTAGAGTTGACTAAAGATAGAGAGGTTCCTAAATGGTTAGAATGGAATAAGGAAAATTTTACCGCTAAAGTTTTAAGACTTCCGGAAAAAGAAGATATTGGTCAACCCATTCAGGAACATTTAATTGTAGAGTTATATTCTAAATAAAGGAGTGGTTATGGGAATAAAATGGAAAGATTTTCAATTACCGAAAAGGTTGGAGTGTGATGAGGCAACCTATACTGATTTTTATGGTAAATTTATTGCCTCACCATTAGAGAGGGGTTATGGAGTAACTTTAGGGAATGCATTAAGGAGGGTTTTGCTTTCTTCTATTGAAGGAAGCAGTGTTATTTCTGTAAAGATTGAGGGAGTGCATCATGAGTTTTCTGCTATCGATGGAGTTTTAGAGGATGTTCCGGAGATAATCCTTAACGTAAAGAATTTGGTAATCAGATCCCATTCAAAGATACCTAAGACTATATATATAAAGAAAGAAACTAAAGGCGAGATAAAAGCTTCCGATATTGTAACTGACGAAACGATCGAAATCATTAATCCTGACTTGCATATCGCTACTTTAACTAAAGATATCAAATTCTATATGGAAATGGAAGTGGCCAGAGGTAGAGGTTATGTTCCTGCAGAATTAAATAAAAAGGAAGAACCTGCTTTAGATGTGATTTATATCGATTCTATATTTAACCCAATAAAAAAAGTAAATTTTACCGTTGAAAATACACGTATTGGTCAGCGTACTGATTATGAAAAATTAATCTTAGAGGTTTTCACCAATGGTGCGGTTTCTCCTAAGGATGCAGTGGTATATGCAGGAAATATTTTACAACACCATCTGGATATATTTGTTAACTTTGGAAAACTGCCTGAAGAAGAATTGACTGAGGAAGAGGAGATGAGTCCCCAGGAGATCGCTTTATATGAAAAGTTAAAATTACCCATCTCTGAATTAGAATTATCCGTACGTAGTTCTAATTGTCTGAGGGAGGCAAAGATAAAGACATTAGCAGATTTAGTGGTGAAAACAGAAGAGGAGATGCTGGCTTTAAAGAATTTTGGGAAGAAATCTTTAACTGAGATAAAAACTTTACTTAACGCTATGGGACTTTCTTTAGGAATGAAGATAGACCCTAAAAAATTAAAAAGCGTATGAGACACAAAAAACATAAATTTCTTTTAAATCGGTTTACTTCTTTTCGAAAAAGTACTTTGGTGAGTTTAGCCAGGAGTATAATTAAGAGTCCCCAGCAAAGGATCATTACTACTAAAACTAAAGCAAAGGCAGTCTCTCGACTCATAGAAAAACTTATCCGTTTAGCCAAAAAAGACTCCCTTACTTGCCGTCGCAGAGTCTATCAGGTCCTATGTGATCATAAACTGGTAAGTTATTTGTTTAAAGAGATCGCTCCCCTTTTTAAAAATCGCACCAGTGGTTTTACCCGCATTATCCGTTATAAAAATCGTCGTGGTGATAATGCAGAATTGGTTATTTTAGAACTCACCGAGAAAAAAGAGCCTCCCAAAAAGATTAAAAAAGAAAAGAAAGAAGCCAAACCCCTTCCTCAAGTTAAAGAAGAACTTCCAGAGCAAAAACCACCCACAGTGGAGAAACCAACCAAAAAGTTTTTAGGAGGTATAAAAAGTATCTTTAAAAAAGAAAGAGATGCGCTTTAAAGATGGGAAAGACCCTCGTTGAAAAAATATTTTCTAAAAAATTAAATAGGGATGTAGCAAAGGATGATTTTGTGGTTTGTAAGATTGATTTTGCCTTTGGTCAAGATGGCACATCAGGTTTAATTATTGAAAAGTTAGAAGAATTAAAAGCAAAAAAAATAAAGGTTCCTTTCTGTATGGTTATCGATCATAGTTCTCCTGCTGCCAATGAAGCTATGGCTTCAGTACACAAGAAAATGCGTCAATTTTGTTTAAAATTTAAAGGTGTTCTTTTTGATGTGGGATGTGGTATTTGCCATCAGGTAATCCCGGAAGCAGGTTTAATTAAACCTTATGATATAGTAGTAGGTGCAGATTCCCATACCTGTACTTATGGAGCAATAGGTGCTTTTTCTGTAGGTATGGGTTCGACGGATGTAGCGATTAGCCTTTTTTGCGGTAAGAATTGGTTTAAAGTTCCTTCTACTATTAAGATAATTGTAGAAGGAAAGATCCCTAAGGGTGTTTATGCAAAAGATATAATTTTGTATATAATAAAAGATATAGGTTCAAATGGAGCAACCTATAAAGCGATAGAGTTTTCTGGTATAGTAATAGATAGTTTAAATATGGATGAAAGATTTACGATTTCTAATATGGTAGTGGAGATGGGTGCAAAATGTGGTTTTATGCCCGTAGATGATCAGACCTTAAATTGGCTTAAAGAAAGGATCCCTCAATATAAAAATATAGAAATTCTTAAACCGGATAAAGATGCAGATTATGAGATGGTTAAAGAATACAATATAGAAAAATTAACTCCTCAGATAAGTTGTCCGGATAGTGTAGATAATGTGGTTTCTGTTGAGGAAATAGAAAATACTCCTATAAACCAAGCCTTTTTAGGTACCTGTACAAATGGAAGGCTTTCGGATCTGATAGTTTCCGCAAAGATATTAAAGAATAAAAAAGTAAAAAAGGGAATAAAGTTTATTATTGCTCCTGCTTCGAAAAAGATATACTTAGAGGCTTTAAGGTTGGGTTTAATAAAAGTATTTATAGAAAGCGGTGCAATAGTAATTTCACCTGGATGTGGACCTTGTGTGGGAAGTCATGCGGGTATACCTGAAGATGGTGATGTAGTAATTTCTACTGCCAATCGTAATTTTAAAGGTAGGATGGGCAACCCCAATGCCAAAATTTATTTAGCATCTCCGGCTACTGTAACTGTCTCAGCGATTACCGGAAAGATTACTGACCCACGCCGATATTTATTTAGGTATTAAGGTGTTAAGGTGTTTAGGTATTAAGGTTTTTACAATGAAATTAACGAACTAAAACGAAATTAACGATATTAACCCTTATAATAAAGGGGGAGGTAAAAATGGATTTAAAAGAATTGTTATCATTGTGTATTAAAGAGAAGGCTTCAGATTTACATCTTACTGAGAATGAACCTCCGATTTTAAGGATTGATGGTTTTCTTAAACGTACAAAATATCCTCCATTAACTAGAGAAGATACTAAAAAATTAATCTATGGTATACTTGATAGCAGTCAAAAAGAGGCTTTTGAAAGGAACAAAGAGTTAGATTTCTCTCTTTCTTTAGAAGGGATGGATAGGTTTCGGGTAAATGTACATTTACAGAGAGGTTCTGTAGAAGCAGCTTTTAGGAGAGTACCTTTAAGGATCCCTTCTTTTGAAGAATTAGGATTACCTGAGATAGTTAAAGATTTTGTGCGCAAACCCAATGGTTTAGTTTTAGTAACTGGGCCTACAGGGGTAGGAAAGACTACCACTTTAGCCAGTATGATCGATTTAATTAACAGTGAGAGGGAGTGTTTAATTATTTGTATTGAAGACCCTATTGAGTTTATCCATCAGAATAAAAAAAGTGTGATTAAACAGAGGGAGGTCTATGCAGATACCCATTCTTTTGCGGAAGCATTGAAAAGAGCTTTGCGTCAGGATCCCAATGTAATTGTCGTAGGAGAGATGCGCGATTTAGACACTATCTCAACTGCTTTGACCGCCGCCGAAACCGGTCATTTGGTTTTAGCTACTTTACATACACCGGATGCACCGCAAACTGTAGAAAGGATAATCGATGTTTTTCCTCCGCATCAACAACAGCAGGTAAAATTACAACTTGCTAACTGCCTTCAAGCAGTGGTTTCTCAGGTTTTATTACCCCATATTTCTGGAAGAGGAAGGGTTTTAGCCTGTGAGATTATGGTGGCTACTGCAGGAATCCGCAATCTTATTAGAGAACAGGAAATCGAACAGATTCCTACGCTTATGCAAACCGGTGCTCAGTACGGGATGAAAACAATGGATAAGTCTTTGAAGGAACTTTATCAGCGAGGACTTATCTCTTTGGATGTTGCTTTATCTAAGGCAAAAAATCCTGAAGAGTTTGAGCGGTTATGATTTTAAAGGGAAAAGTAATAAAATTAGGGGATAATATAAATACCGATTTTATCATCGCAGGTAGATATAAATTTTCTATTACCAATATAAAGGAGTTGACTAAACACATCTTTGAGGATATCCAACCAGATTTTTATAAAAAAATAGAATATAAAAAAACGATTTTAGTGGCAGGTGAAAATTTCGGCTGTGGTTCATCAAGGGAACAGGCACCTTTGGTAATAAAAGAAGCAGGGATTATTGCGGTTGTAGCAAAGAGTTTTGCCCGTATATTCTATCGGAATGCTTTTAATTTGGGTTTGCCCTTAATAGAAATAGATACTTCTAAGATAAAAGAAAATGACCTTTTATCTATTGATTTAAAGAAAGGTATTCTTAAAGATATAACCGCAGATTTTGAAATTAAAATAAAACCTTTTCCTTCCTTTATGAATGATCTTATTAAGGAAGGAGGCTTAATTAATTATATTAAGAAATACGGAGATTTAAAGATATGAAACACAGAGTAACCCTTATTCCCGGTGATGGTATTGGTCCAGAGGTAACTCTTCAGGCAGTAAGATGTATTGAAGCAACCGGTGTAGATATCGAATGGGAAACAGTAACTTTGGGTATAGAAGCAGAAAAAAAATATAATAATCCTTTACCTGAAGAGGCGCTCAATTCTATCCGAAAAAATAAAGTTGCTTTAAAAGGACCCTTAATTACTCCTATTGCGGAAGGTTTTCGTTCCATAAATGTGAGTTTAAGACAAATTTTTGACCTTTATGCAGGTGTAAGGCCAGCAAAATTATATCCGGGTGTAATCAGTCCTTATAAAGATAAAAATATAGATATTGTAGTAATTAGAGAAAATACTGAGGATTTATATGCGGGGATTGAATTTGAGAAAGATACACCTTCCCAGAAAGAACTTTTAGAACTTATAAGTAAACACACCGCAAAAATACTAAATGAAGATACAAATATATCCATTAAACCAATTTCAAGATCTGCTTCAGAAAGGATTATCCGTTTTGCTTTTGAGTATTGCGTGAAATTTAAAAGAAGAAAACTTACCTGTGTACATAAGGCAAATATTATGAAATTTACTGACGGTTTATTTTTAAATGTTTTTCGTGAAATTGCCCAAGAGTATTCCGAAAGAGTAATTGCTGAAGAGATGATCGTGGATAATATGGCGATGCATTTAGTGCAGAAACCACAGGATTACGATGTCTTAGTCCTTCCCAATCTCTACGGAGATATAATTTCTGATCTCTGCGCAGGATTGGTTGGTGGTTTAGGAGTAGCCCCTGGGGCAAATATCGGTGATAAGATTGCCATATTTGAGCCGGTACACGGTGCAGCGCCTAAATACACAAATAAAAATAAAGTAAATCCTACCGCGATGATTTTAACCGGAGTGATGATGTTAAGATACCTCAAAGAAGATTTTTATGCGGATAAATTAGAAGAGGCGGTTAAAGCTGTTCTTAAGGAGAATAAATACGTAACCTATGACCTAAAACCTTCAACCGATGATCCTACTGCGGTAGGAACAAAAGAGATGGCGGATGCCATAATTTCTTATATAAAATGAAGATCTCTATTATTGGTGCAGGAAATGTAGGCGGTCTTCTGGCAGAGAAACTTTTAGGCTTTAATTTAGAGGAGATTTTACTTGTTGATATAAATGAGGATTTAGCCAAAGCCAAGGCATTAGATTTAGAAGATAGTGCAAGCGTTTTTCGGTATAATTCCTGCCTTAAAGCCACATCTGATATAAAAGAGATAGTTGGTTCAGAAATTTTGGTAATTACTGCAGGTTTAAGTCGTAAGCCCGGTATGCAGAGAGAAGACCTTCTAAAATTGAACGCTAAAATCGTAAAGGAAATCTCTCTAAAAATCAAAGAGTTAACTCCTGAAGCAATAGTTTTAGTAGTAACTAATCCTGTAGATATTATTACCTATTTAGTTTTAAAGATTAGCGGATTTTTGCCTTCAAAGGTCTTAGGTGTAGGTGCGAATTTAGATTCTATAAGATTTCTAAATCTCATCAGTAAAGAATTAAAAATCAGTCCTTCCGATATTGAAACATTGGTAATCGGTGCACATGGGGAGACGATGCTCTGTTTGGAACGCTTTACATTTATAAAGGGCGTTGCCTTAAATAATTTTTTAGATCCATCTTTAATAAATGAAATAAAACAGAAAACAATTAATCGGGGAAAAGATATTGTTTCTCTCTATAAAACATCCAGTGCTTATTTTGGTCCTTCCTCAGCGATTTTAGAGGTAATCAAAACCATTTTAAAAGATGAGCGAAAAAGACTCTCTGTTTCTTGTTATCTTAATGGTGAGTATGGGATAGAGGATATCTGTATAGGAGTACCTTGTATATTAGGGAAAAAAGGGATTGAAAGGATAATCGAATTAGAGTTAAATAAAGAAGAAAAAGAATTATTCTTAAAATCTGTAGAGTCATTGAAACTGCAGAGAAAAATACTTAAAGAGGATGGAATCTTATGATTTAGTAATTATCGGAGCAGGTTGGGCAGGGATAAGTTCAGCGATAAGGGCAAAGAATTTAGGCTTAAAAGTAGCCTTAATTGAAAAAGAAATTTTAGGCGGAACCTGTCTTAATCGAGGCTGTATCCCTACCAAATATTTTCTTAATCAAGCAAAACTCTACTTTAAAGCAAAAAATATCTATAGAAAACAAAACCTCTCTTTCGATTTTAAAGAGCTAAAGACAAAAAAAGATTTACTTGTTCAGAGGTTACGTTTAAGTTTAGAGCATCAACTTAAAGGGATTACTTATATAAATTCTTCCGCTACTTTTGAATCAGCGGATACGGTTAAGGTAAAAGATGGTATTTTAAAAGGGAAAAATATCATTATTGCTTCTGGTTCAAGACCCCAGGAATTAAATTTTTTAAAATTTGATAAAAAAAGAATACTTTCCAGTGATGAGATTTTAGAGTTGGAAAAACTTCCTAAATCAATTTTAATTGTGGGAGCAGGGATAATCGGTTGTGAATTTGCCAGTTTTTTTAATTTTTTAGGGGTAGATGTAAGTTTGGTAGAAATTTTTCCACAAATCCTTCCTCAGGAGGATAAAGAGATTGCCGGGCGCTTAGAGAGAAATTTTAAAAAAAGAGGGATAAAGGTTTATACATCAAAGGATTTAAGAGAGATGGATATATCCATTTATGAAATTATTTTGGTAAGCGTAGGCAGGACTCCCAATACTGAAGATTTAGGTTTAGAAAAGATAGGGATAAGATTAGAGAAAAATAGGATAATTACTGATGATTATCTAAGGACCAATATTTACAATATTTTTGCTATAGGAGACTGTACCAATAAATTAATGTTGGCACATCTTGCCAGTTATCAAGGTAGAAATTTAGTGGATAACCTCATTTCGGATAACCCCCAAAAACTTATCCCTCAATATGTTCCCAGTTGTATTTTTAGTTATCCGGAGATTGCCCGGGTAGGTTTAACTGAAGATGAGGCAAAAAAGATGAATTTGGATTTTGAAGTTTATAGGCTCGATTTCTTAGGTTTAGGGATGGCTCATGTTTTAGAAGAAACTGAGGGTCTGATTAAGCTGATTGTAGATAAAAAGAATCAGACTATTTTAGGTGCCTCAATTATTGGTGCATTATCCACAGAGATAATTGGTATATTAACTTTAGCGATACAGAATCAGATAAAATTGGACTGCCTTAAGAAAACTGTTTTTGCGCATCCTACTATTTCTGAAGGTATCCTTGAGGCTTTAAAATAATGTTTCCTATTTATGATTTAGGAAGGATTGATTTTTTAACCGCTTTAAATTTTCAAAAGGATATATTTTTAAAAGTAAAAAATAAAATTATAAGTTCCGCAATTATCCTCTGTGAACATTTACCCGTAATTACCTTAGGAAGACTTTCCACTGATGAAGATTTAATCTTTAAAGAAGAAATTAAAAAGAGTAATATAGGGATATTTAAAATAGATAGAGGAGGAAAGACTACCTATCATGGACCAGGACAGTTGGTTATTTATTTTATTTTTGACCTTAATTTTTTCCATAAAGACCTCCATCGTTTCTTAGAATGGCTTGAAGAATTGGGAGTTTTATTTTTAGATAAATTTGGGATTTCGGCAAATTTATATAAAGGATTAAGGGGAGTCTGGATAGAGAATAAAAAGATTATCTCTATAGGGATTGGAGTAAAAAATTGGATTACCTATCATGGGATGAGTATAAATATAAAGAACGAGGTTTTAGAGAATTTTTCTTTAATTAAACCTTGCGGATTAGATGTAGAGATGACCTCTTTGGAGGAGGTATTAAAAAGAGAGGTTTCTCTTTCTGAAGCAAAAGAGAAATTTTTATCCTGTATAAAAAAGGGGGAGTTTTATGGTAAAAGTAATTTTGCCAGAATTGGGTGAAGGGATCGATAAGGCGGTAGTATCTTATTGGTATTACGGAGAAGGCGAATCAGTAAAAAAAGATGAAGATTTAGTGGAACTAACTACTGATAAGGCGGTGTTTAATTTACCTTCTCCTGCTTCAGGTATACTTTCCCAGATTATTATTAAGGAAGGCCAAACTGTAAATGTGGGAGAGGTTTTGGCTTTAATCGAAGAAGAATAGGAAGAATTTCTATACTTATTATTTTTAAATTTTAAGCGGAAGTTCATAAGTTATTGTGTAATAATAATTAATTTTATAAAGAACTGTTCCCAAAAAGTTCTTGACAAACTTATATTTTTATTTATAATTAGCAGTTAAATTTTAAAATTGCTAAATTTATTAGGAGGTGAAAAATGAAAATTCAGCCTTTGGGTGATCATGTTTTAATTAAGCCTTTAGAAGCGGAGGAGAAAACAAAAGGAGGGATTCTGCTTCCGGATACCGCTAAAGAAAGACCTCAGGAAGGTGAAGTTATTGCAGTAGGAAAAGGTAGAATTTTAGAAAATGGAACAGTACAACCTTTAGAGGTAAAAGTAGGAGATAGAGTTTTATATAGTAAATATGCAGGAACAGAGATAAATACTAAAGAAGGGGAAGAATTTCTTATTATTAAAGAAGAGGATATTTTAGCAATTATAAGATAAGGAGGAAAAAATATGGCTAAGGATTTGGTTTTTAATGAGGAGGCAAGACGTAAGATATTGGAAGGAGTAATAAAGTTGTCTTCTGCAGTAAAGGTTACTTTAGGACCAAAAGGAAGAAATGTGGTTATTGATAAGAAATTTGGTTCTCCTACTATTACTAAGGATGGCGTAACCGTAGCAAAAGAGATAGAATTGGAGGATCCTTTTTTAAATATGGGAGCGCAGTTGGTAAAAGAGGTGGCGGAAAAGACTTCGGAAACCGCCGGTGATGGAACTACTACCGCTACTATTTTAGCAGAAGCTATTTATCGGGAAGGACTAAAGAATGTTACCGCAGGAGCAAATCCAATGGCGATAAAAAGAGGGATAGAAAAAGCGGTAGAAAAAGTAGTGGAGGAACTAAGGAAACTCTCTAAACCTATTAAGGATAAAAAAGAAGTAGCGCAGGTAGCCAGTATTGCTGCTAACTGTGACCAGGCAATTGGAAATTTAATTGCGGATGCTATGGAGAAAGTAGGAAAAGATGGAGTAATTACGGTTGAGGAGGCAAAATCTACCGCTACTACTTTGGAAGTAGTAGAGGGTATGCAGTTTGACCAAGGTTATCTTTCTCCTTATTTTGTTACTGATGTAGAAAAAATGGAGTGTGTTTTAGAAGAACCTTATATCCTTATCTATGAAAAAAAGATTTCTTCCATAAAAGATATCTTGCCACTTTTAGAAAAAATTGCTCGTACCGGAAGACCTCTGCTTATAATTGCGGAAGAAGTAGAAGGTGAGGCTTTGGCAACTTTGGTAGTAAATAAAATAAGGGGAACTCTATCCTGCTGTGCAGTAAAAGCTCCGGGTTATGGTGATCGCAGAAAAGCTATGCTTGAAGATATCGCTATTTTAACTGCGGGAAAAGCAATTACTGAGGATTTGGGAATAAAATTAGAAAATGTGGATTTAGAGGATTTAGGTCAGGCAAAGAGGGTAAAAGTAGATAAAGAGAATACTACCATTGTGGAAGGAAAAGGAAAAACTTCTGCGATCAATGGAAGGATTGCGCAGATTAAAAGAGAGCTTGAAGCAACAGATTCTGACTATGACCGTGAGAAACTTCAAGAACGTTTAGCAAAGTTAGCAGGTGGGGTGGCGGTAATCAATGTGGGTGCAGCTACAGAAACAGAAATGAAAGAGAAAAAAGCCCGTGTAGAGGATGCTTTGCACGCAACTAGAGCTGCGGTTGAGGAAGGGATTATTCCTGGTGGAGGGGTAGGTTTAATTAGAGCAATCCCTGCTTTAGAAAAGATGAAATTAGAAGGTGATGAGCAGATCGGAGTAGAGATTGTAAAACGTGCCTTAGAAGAACCCTTAAGACAGCTAGCCCAGAATGCGGGATTGGAAGGCTCTGTGGTAGTAGAAAGGGTAAAACAGGAGAAAACCAATGTAGGTTATGATGTAAATCAAAATACGTATGTAGATATGATTGAAGCAGGGGTGATCGATCCCACAAAGGTTACACGCACCGCCTTAGAAAACGCAGCCAGTATTGCGAGTTTATTACTCACTACTGAGACATTAGTAGTGGAGAAACCGGAAAAAGAAAAAACACCACCTTTACCCGGTGGGGGTTATCCTCCAGAGTATTAATTTTGCTTATGGCTTATCAGGGTACACATGATGTTCAAAAACACGGTTCAAAGGCTTGGCGACAGAGACTTTTAGTTTCACCTTTTCAGAAAGTAAAAGCAGGGACTTTACTTTTAATAAACGCCAAGACCTTAAAACCCGGACAAAATACCTACCGGGCAAAAAGTAATATCCATGCCTTAATAGATGGGATAGTGGAGATTAAAAACGGTAAGATTAGTGTAAAAACACTAAATGCTTCGTAAGGCCCATCTAAATGAAAATAAAATTTTTTCTCCTTATTTTATTTCTGATTGGTATTAGCTCCTCTTTATACGCAGATACTTCGCTTAATGCAGTAGTAGACAAAAAAAGAGTTTATCTTAATGAAAATTTAACTTATACAGTAAATATCGTTTCCGATGAAAGAAATATCCCTCCTCTAAATTTACCAAAATTTAATGATTTTTTAGTAATTTCTAAAAATTATTCTTCCCATATTACTTTTCAGAAAGGAAAGTTTAAGACTTTGATAAATTATGAATTTATACTTTGCCCTTTAAAGGCAGGTAAACTTACCATTGAACCTGCGCAACTTAAAATAAAAAATAAAGTTTTGCGTACAGAAAGTATCGAGATCGAAGTAATTAATGAAGAACAACCTTTACCCCAAACTCCTTCACCCAAAGAATCTCCTTTACCCCAAGATTTATCTCCTGAAGAGAAAACCATAAGATATACTATCTAAAGATGCAGAGAATAAATCAAATTTCTGTGCATTTTATTAAAGGAATAGGACCAAAGAGATTAAGTATTTTTCAAAAGCAAGGGATAAATACAGTCGAAGACCTTCTGTATTATTTTCCCAAAAGATATGAGGATCGCAGTAATTTTATAAAAATATCACAGTTAAAAGAAGGCCAGTATTATACAGTAAAGGCAAAGGTCTTAGCAAGAGGTGAAAGGAGTTCTTTTAGAAGAAAAAATTTTAAAATTTTGGAGGTAGTAGTATCTGATTCTACCGCTAATCTTTATTGTGTTTGGTTTAATCAACCTTACTTAAAAGATTACTTTAAACCCGGGCAAGAGTTGATCTTATATGGAAGGATACAGCGTTTTAAAGAAAGATTACAGATGAATTCTCCGGAATTTGAGATATTAGAGGCTGATTCGTCTTCTTCTTTAAATATGGGAAGGATAACCCCGGTTTATAGTTTGGCAGAAAGTATTTCGCAAAGGAAATTTCGTCAAATTATTAAATATGCATTGGATAAATATATCCCCAAAATTCAAGATTTTTTACCTTACGATATCCGTGCACGTTATAAATTACTTAATATTGCTCAGGCTTTAATTAATATTCATTTTCCTCAAAATGATACATTACTTAAGGAAGCATACCGACGCTTAAGTTTTGAAGAATTCTTTATCTTTCAAATCCCTTTAGCCTTAAGAAAATTAAAAACTAAGTCTCTTTCTGGTATTGCCCATAAGACAGAGGGAAGACTCCTGGAGCAATTTGTTTCTGGGCTTCCTTTTAGACTTACCTCTGCTCAAGAGAGAGTACTTTTAGAGATAAAAGAAGATATGCAGAAACCTTTCCCTATGCACAGACTCCTTCAAGGAGATGTAGGTTCAGGAAAGACGATCGTCGCCACTATTTCCGCCATAATGGCAATACAGGGAGGATATCAGGTTGCTTTTATGGTTCCTACTGAAATTTTAGCCCGACAACATTACGAAAGGATTAAAGAACAACTCCTCTTAAGTAAAATCGAAGCGGAAGTAAAATTGGGTTTACTTACTTCCAGCATAAATAAGAAAGAAAAAAGAAAAATCTATGACGAGATAAAAGAAGCTAAGATCCAATTTGTTATTGGTACCCATGCCTTATTAGAAGAGGAACTTAAATTTAAAAATTTAGGCTTAGTAATTATTGATGAACAGCATAAATTTGGAGTAAGTCAAAGAGCGATTCTTCCCCAAAAAGGGCTTAACCCAGATTATTTAATTATGACCGCCACCCCTATCCCACGCAGTTTAGCCATTAGTCTTTATGGAGATTTGGATATCTCCATAATCGATGAACTACCTCCCGGAAGAAATCCGGTAAAGACCCTGCTTTTTAATAGCGAAGAGGTATCGGAAGCCTATAAATTAGCCAAGGAAGAACTTCAGAAGGCTCATCAGGTGTTTGTAATTTATCCCGTAATCGAAGAATCTCTTTATTTGGATATAAAAGGTGCAAAGATAATGTATGAAGAACTAAAGGATGAATTTAAAGGGTATAGATTAGGTTTAGTCCATGGAAAAATGAAACAATCAGAGCAGGATAAGATAATGGATAAATTCAGAAAACATGAATTTGATATTTTAGTTGCTACTACAGTCTTAGAGGTAGGTGTGGATATCCCTAATGCTACCTGTATGATTATTGAACATGCCGAACGTTTTGGTTTAGCCCAACTTCATCAATTAAGGGGCAGGGTAGGGAGAGCGCCCAATACTGAATCACTTTGTATTTTAGTTTCCGATATGGAAAATGAGGAAGTTATTCAACGCTTAGAAGCGATGCTAAAATATAATGATGGATTTAAAATTGCCGAGGAAGATTTAAGGTTACGCGGTCCGGGTGAGTTTTTTGGGAAAAGACAGCACGGCTTAAGTGAGTTAAGGATCGCTAATCCTTTAAGTCAAATCGAACTTTTAAAACAGGCAAAGGATGAAGCAATGAAGTTGGTTCAAAGGGATCCCCAGTTAAATCAGAATACATTAATAAAGGAAAAATTGTTAGAAAGATTTCCTAACTATGAGGATTTAATTTTAGTAGGATAAAGTGATGAAAGCATTAAAATTTAAAGGTAAAATTCTTAAAACCACAGATACCCTTAGACCTACACCGCAAATAGTGAGAAAAGCTATATTTGATATATTAGGCGATATCCGGGGGCTTTCATTTTTAGAACTCTTTGCGGGTTCAGGAAGCGTAGGGATGGAGGCGCTTTTAAGGGGAGTAGAAAAAGTAGTTTTTGTAGAAAGGGATAGATTAAATATTAAAATTATTAAGAAGAACTTAGAGTTATTAAATTCATCAAATTTTAAGATTATCCCACAGGATGCCTTTGAAGCGATAAAAGATTTAAATGAGAATAAGGAGAAATTCGATATTATTTTTTTGGATCCCCCTTATCTTAAAGATATGGCAAAAAAATCCTTGAAAAATTTAGCCTTATATGATATATTAACCAAATCTGGTTTTATTATTATTCAACATTACAAGAAAGAGATTTTGCCTAAGAAAATAGGAGATTTAGTTTTATTTAAAGAGAAAAAATACGGAGAGCATTTACTTTCTTTTTATTGTAAGTCAAATTATATCAATAGTTTAAAATAATGTGCCAGAGAGCGGTTTTTCCCGGAACATTTGATCCTATTACTTATGGCCATATCGAGATTATAAAAAGGGCAAAGCAGATTTTTCCGGATTTAACTGTGGCGGTAGCCGAAAAGGTCTTCCATAAAAAACCATTATTTTCTTTAAAAGAAAGACTTATGTTAGTTAAAAAAGCAACTCAAGATATAGCGGGGATAAACATTGAGAGTTTTGATGGTCTGTTAGTCGATTATTGTCTTAAAAATAAAATAAAGGTAATCGTAAGGGGGATAAGAAATTTATCTGACTTTGAAGAGGAATTTCAGATGGCTCTTGCCAATCAGAAACTTTTACCTAATATAGAAACCGTATTTCTCGTTACGGAAAATGCTTATCTTTATATCTCTTCCCGGCTTTTAAAAGAGATTGCTTTTTTAGGAGGGGATATTTCACCTTATGTGCCTGATTTTGTAGAAAAGGCGCTGAAAGAAAAACTTAAGCATAAATGAAAGTTGAATTAAGAAAAATAGATGAGATTTCCGGGCTCTTTATGGAAGAGGAATTATCCGCTGATGATTTAGACCTTAATAGTTCAGAGATAACTTTTATTTTACCCGTTAAGATTTCTGCCAGAATCTATAAAATAAGTAATGTGGTTTCTGTAGATATAGATGTGGATTCTTGTTTTCAAAGTTACTGTGCGCGTTGTTTAAAAGAAATAAAATTGCCCTTAAGACACCATTTAAAATTAAATTATGAGGTTTTGCCTAATCAAGAATTTATCGAATTGGATCAGGATATAAGGGAAGAATTGATTTTAAATTATCCGATAAGATTTTTATGCAAACCTGACTGTAAAGGTCTGTGCCCTTATTGCGGAAAAGATTTAAATGAAGGCAGGTGTAACTGTAATTATTAAAGAAAGGACTTAAAATGGCGCTCCCAAAAAGAAGACACTCAAAAGCACGCGGTAGAAGACGCAGAACCCATTGGAAAATCGAGCCTTTAAATCTGATCGAGTGTCCTCAATGTAAAAGTTTAAAACTTCCCCATCGTGTGTGTCCGGTCTGTGGTTATTATAATGGTAAACAGGTTTTAGAGATTGAAACAAAAGAGAAGAAGAAAACTTAATTAATAAAATGAAGATTATCGTTGATGCAATGGGCGGAGATTACGCACCGCAGGCGGTAGTAGAAGGTGCGGTAGAAGCGGTAAGAGAGATTGATTTAGAGGTAGTTTTAGTAGGCCAAGAGAAAAAGATAAAATCTCTCCTTAATAATTTTTCTTACCCTAAAGAAAGGGTCTCCGTATATCCTGCCGAAGAAACAATTGAGATGGCGGAAAACCCTGCCTTAAGCGTAAGAAAAAAGAAAAATTCTTCTATTGTTATAGGTTTAGAATTATTAGCCCAAAATTACGGAGATGCTTTTTTTAGCGCCGGAAATACCGGTGCGGTAGTCTGTGCCTCCAGTCTTATTTTAGGACTACTTGAAGGGATTGAAAGGCCAGGGATAAGTTTAATTATCCCCACTTTAAAAGGAAAATCTTTAATAATTGATGTAGGAGCAAATATCGACCCTAAACCCATACATCTTCTTCAATATGCAATTATGGGCACTTCCTATTTTGAAGCGGTACTCCATAAGGATAACCCCAAGATAGGATTATTAAATATCGGTGAAGAAGAAACCAAAGGCACAGAATTTATGCGTCAGACCCATCAACTTATTTCTGAAAGTCCTTTAAAGGATAATTTCTTAGGTAATATCGACGGAAAGGATCTGTTTTCGGGAAAATGTGATATTATTATCTGCGATGGCTTTGTGGGGAATGTTGCTTTAAAGGTATCCGAGAGTATGTTAGAATTCATCTTCTATCTTTTGCGTGATTCTTTAAAGTATAACCCCATAGGTATCTTAGGATTTAATCTTATGAAATTAGGCTTAGGGCAGTTACGGAAAAAGATAGATTATACCGAATACGGTGGCGCTCCTCTTTTAGGAGTAAATGGGATAGTGATTATTGGTCATGGTCGTTCTAATCCTCATGCGATAAAGAATGGCATAAAGGTAGCCAAAGAATCAGCCGAAATGCAGATTAATTCCAAAATATTAAACGTATTAAAATCTAATTCTTAAAATGAAGCCTGTAGGGATTATTGGAGTAGGAGAGTATCTTCCCAAGCGTGTACTTACTAATCGAGATTTAGAAAAAATGGTAGATACTACTGACGAGTGGATTACTACGCGCACCGGAATAAAGGAAAGAAGGTTGGTAAGCGAAAATGAGGCAACGAGCGATTTGGCGATTAATTCCGCAAAAGAAGCCTTAAAAGATGCAAAATTAGAACCCAAAGATTTAGATTTAATTATTGTTGCTACAGTTACCCCGGATATGCAATTTCCTTCTGTCTCTTGCCTTGTACAAAAAGCTTTAGGTGCAAAAAAAGCAGCCTGTTTTGATATTTCTGCTGCTTGCGCAGGTTTTATCTATGGGATAGTTACTGCCCAACAGTTTATCCTAAGTGGTTTATATAAAAATATCTTGGTGATCGGTGCAGAGGTACTTTCTTCTATTACGGATTGGCAGGACCGTTCAACCTGTGTTTTATTTGGAGATGGAGCAGGAGCGGTAGTAGTTTCTAAAGTAAAAAGAGGGGGTATAATTTCTACATATTTGGGAAGTAATGGAGATATGGCGGATTTACTTTTAGTTCCCGGCGGTGGCTCGCGAAACCCTGCAAGTCATCAAACTATAGATAAACGCATGCATTATATTAAAATGCGCGGTAATGAGTTATTTAAATATGCGGTGATATGTATGACCGAAGCGGTCGAAATTGCTCTAAAGAGGGCAAAGTTAACTACTCGAGATATAGATTGTCTTATCCCACATCAGGCAAATTTAAGGATTATTCAAGCAGTAGCTAAAAGGTTAAATCTTGATGAGAAAAAAGTTTATCTTAATATCCATAAATACGGTAATATCTCTTCTGCTTCCACCGCTACCGCTTTATGTGAAGCGGTAAAAGAAAAAGTAATTAAAAAAGGGGATATTGTAGTTTTAGATGCATTTGGTGCAGGTTTGGTTTGGGGTGCCTGTGTGATTGAATGGTAAGATGCAAGAAAAAATAGCCTTTCTTTTCCCTGGTCAAGGTTCTCAATATGTAGGGATGGGTAAAGACCTCTATGAAAATTTTCCTTTAGCCAGAGAAATTTTTGATAGAGCAGAAGAGATTTTAGAAATACCTTTAAAAGATTATTGCTTTTATGGACCGCCAGAATTACTTAAAACTACTGCTATTTGCCAGCCAGCAATTTTTACCTGTAGTATTGCTTGTCTTTATGCTTTAAATTCAAAGATCAATATAAAAACAGATTTTGTTTTGGGTTTAAGTTTAGGTGAGTATTCGGCTTTAGTAGCAGGTAGTATTTTAAAATTTGAGGAAGCCTTGAAAGTAGTTAGGTATAGGGCGGAATTAATGCAGAGGCAAGCGGATAAATCTTTGGGAAAGATGTCGGCAATAATTGGTTTAGATAAAAAATATATTCAGGAAATATGCGATTTTTGTGGTGATGTTTACGTTGCCAATCTAAATTCTCCTGAACAGATAGTAATTTCAGGAAAGAAAGAAAAGATAGACTTGGCAAAACAATTATGTTTACAAAAGGGAGCAAAAAGAGCGGTGGACTTAGAGGTAAGTGCTGCTTTCCACTCTCCTTTTATGAAAGATATAGCAAAAGAGTTTGAAGAATTTTTAAAAGGTATAGAATTTTCTTTAGCAAAAATACCACTAATAAGCAATGTAGATGCTTTACCCAAAATAAAGCCTTCGGAAATAAAAACTGCTTTAGTGAAACAATTATACAGTCCAGTTCTCTGGGAGGATTCTATAAGATATTTGCTAAATCAGGGGACAACGAAGTTTTATGAAATCGGTCCGGGAAATGTCTTAAGGGGTCTGATGCGAAAGATTGCCCCTCAAGCTACAGTAATAAATATAGAAAAAAGTCAAGATATAATGGAGTTAGGTGAGTTAGGTAAGTTAGGAAGTTAGGGAGTTAATTAGTGATTAGTTAATTGAGTTAATTAATGAACTAAACGATAATAAGGAAAGAAAGGAGAAAAGATGAAATTAAAGGATAAAGTTTCTTTAATTACCGGAGCAGGCCAGGGAATAGGTAAAGAAATAGCCTTTACTTTTGGAAAAGAAGGTTCAGAAGTTGTAATCTGTGATGTAAATATAGAGCAGGCTTTAAAAACTAAAGAGGAATTAGAGAAAGAAAATATTGGTGCTGAGGTATTTCAGGTAGATGTGAGTGATTATCAACAGGTAGAAGATATGGTAAATAAAATCCTTGACAAATTTAGCAAGATTGATATATTAGTAAACAACGCAGGCATTACCCGAGATAACCTTATCTTAAGGATGAGTGAAGAGGATTGGAATAGGGTATTGAATGTAAATTTAAAAGGCACTTTTAATTGTATAAAGGCCGTCTCTCGGGTGATGATTAAACAGAAAAAAGGTAAAATAATTAATATTGCTTCGGTAGTGGGGATAATGGGTAATATTGGGCAGGCGAATTACTCTGCTTCTAAAGCAGGAGTGATTGCCCTTACTAAAACTACTGCTAAGGAGTTGGCTTCAAGAAATATAAATGTGAATGCAGTTGCGCCTGGTTTTATCTCTACAGAGATGACCGCAAGATTGCCTGAGGAGATCAAACAAAAAATGTTAGCCCAGATCCCTTTGTCTAGATTTGGACTACCAAAGGATGTGGCAAAGGCTTGTTTATTTTTGGCAAGCGATGATGCAGATTATATTACTGGACAGATTCTGGTAGTAGACGGAGGACTATTAATGTATTAATTTAGTAAACAAGGAGGGAGGAGTATGTCGGATATAGCACAGAGAGTAAAAGCGATTGTAGCGGAACAGTTAGGGGTAAAACAGGAAGAGGTAACTCCGGAAGCTTCCTTTGTGAATGATTTGGGTGCAGATTCTTTGGATACAGTAGAATTGGCTATGGCTTTGGAAGAAGAATTTGGAATAGAGATTCCTGATGAGGATGTGGAAAAGATTACTACTGTAGGAGAGGCGATAAAATATATTGAAGAAAAGGTTGCTAAGAAATAAATTTGAAATAATGTTAAATTAAAATAAAGCCCCACCGATTATCAATAAAAGGTGGGGTGAATTTTAATTATGAAAAGAAGAGTAGTAGTTACCGGATTAGGTGCAATTACACCCGTAGGCAATAATGTTTTGAGTTTCTGGAATGCCTTAAAAGAAGGTATTTCTGGAATCGACAGGATTACCTATTTTGATGCATCTAAATTTGACAGTCAAATTGCGGGTGAGGTAAAAGGATTTAATCCTTTAGATTGGGGTTTAACCCAAAAGGAAGTTAACCGCATGGAAAAATTTGTCCAATTCGCTATCTGTGCCAGTAAAGAAGCAATTGAGGATGCGGGTTTGGATTTAGAAAAAGAAGATAGAACACGTATCGGTGTTTTGATCGGTTCAGGGATTGGTAGTTTAAGGATCATTGAAGAACAGCATAAGATACTTTTAGAGCAAGGTCCTAAAAAAATTACCCCTTTTCTTATCCCTTTACTTATTGTAAATGAAGCCTCTGGACAGGTAGCGATCAAGTATGACCTAAAAGGACCAAATTTATGTATTACTACTGCCTGTGCCTCAGGTGGACATGCGATTGGAGAAGCATTTAAGATTATTCAAAGAGGCGATGCAGAGATAATGATTTCCGGGGGAACGGAAAGCTGTATTACTCCTTTAGGGGTAGGCGGATTTTGTGCCTTAAAGGCACTTTCTACTTATAATACTGAACCCAAGAAAGCAAGTCGTCCTTTTGATTTAAAAAGGGATGGATTTGTAATTGCAGAAGGAGCAGGGGTGGTAATTTTAGAGGAGTTGGAGCATGCTTTAAAAAGAAATGCTAAAATCTATGCAGAACTTGCCGGCTATGGTGCAAGTTGTGATGCTTATCATATTACCGCACCGGATCCTGATGGATATGGAGCGTATCTGGCAATGAAATGGGCTTTAGAAGATGCCTGTCTTAATATTGAGGATATCGATTATATTAATGCCCATGGAACTTCTACAAAACTCAACGATAAAATAGAGACGCAAGCCATAAAACTTCTCTTTAAAGATAGGGCAAAGAAAATTATGGTTAGCTCTACTAAGTCAATGACAGGACATCTTTTAGGTGCAGCGGGAGGAATAGAATTTATAGTCTGCTGTCTGGTAATTAAAGATAAAGTAGTTCCACCCACTATAAATTATGAGTATCCGGATCCCGAATGCGATTTAGACTATGTTCCGAATAATGCAAGAGAATTTAAAGTAAAAGCCTGCCTAAGCAATTCCTTAGGGTTTGGTGGTCATAATGCTACTTTAGTAGTGAAAGAATTTAGCAGATAATTTTTATAAAACCTATAACTATCCGCTAAAAATGCTATAAAAATGGGTTATACAATTTCAGAAAAAATATTATTAGCGCATACTAAAAAGAAAGAAATTAAACCTGGTGATTTTATAGAGGTAAATATAGACCTCTGTTTAGGCAATGATATTACCGCTCCTTTAGCCATAAAGGAATTTAGAAAAAATGGATTTAAAGAAGTGTTTGATAAAAATAAAATTGTTTTGGTTTCAGACCATTTTGTTCCCGCAAAGGATAGGCAGAGTGCCAATCAAGCAAAGATATTAAAGGATTTTGCAAAGGAATATGGAATAAAACATTATTTTGATATCACCGAAGGCGGGATAGAACATGCACTTTTACCGCAGAATGGTCTAATTTTACCGGGTGATTTGATAATCGGAGCGGATTCGCACACCTGTACTTATGGAGCATTGGGAGCATTTGCCTTTGGGGTAGGTTCTACGGATTTAGCGCGTGCTTTTGTAGATGGAAGATGCTGGTTAAAAGTTCCTAATTTTATAAAATTTATTTATAAAGGGAAATTAAATAGATGGGTTTTAGGAAAAGATATTATTCTTTTTACGATTGGAAAAATTGGTGTGGATGGCGCCTTGGGAAAAGTGATGGAGTTTTGTGGTCCGGTTATAAAAAGTTTATCTATGGATGATCGGTTTAGTATTTCTAATATGGCAATTGAAGCAGGAGCGGTAACGGGGATAATTGAGCCGGATGAGATCACCTTTGATTATATCCAAAAAGTTCGTAGTCGAAAGTTCATAGTTCAGAGTAAAAAACTACGCACTAATTTGAGAACTGATAAGGACGCCATTTATGAGAAGGTTTATGAATACGATATCTCAAACTTACAGCCACAGGTTGCCTGCCCGCATTTACCTTCTAATGTAAAGCCGGTAAGTGAATTAAAAAATATTAAGATTAATCAGGTGGTGATTGGTTCTTGTACTAACGGTAGGATTTCGGATTTAAGAATTTCTGCTAAGATTTTAAAAGGAAGAAAAATAAAATCAGGCGTAAGATTAATTGTTATTCCCGCAACTGTAAAGATTTATCGGGAGGCAATAAAAGAAGGCTTAGCTAAAATTTTCATCGATGCAGGAGGAGTATTTAGTTGGCCTACCTGTGGTCCTTGTTTGGGTGGACATATGGGGATTTTAACTGAAGGGGAAGTATGCTTAGCCACTACAAACCGTAATTTTATCGCAAGGATGGGGCATCCCCAATCCTTTGTTTATTTATCTAATCCAGCAGTAGCAGCTGCTTCCGCAATTACTGGAAGGATTACGCATCCTCAAGAAATTAGTAGGTAGGGTATAGGGAGTTTAGTAAGTTAGGTAAGTTAGGAAGTAAAAATTAACGAAATTAACGAAATTAACGATGATAATAAAGGGAAGAGTTCATAAATTTGGGGATAATATAAATACGGATGATATAATTTCTGCTAAATATTTGGTTACTACTGATGAGAAAGAATTGGGTAAGCACTGTATGGAAAATATTAATCCTACATTTTCTAAAAAGGCAAAACAAGGAGATATCATTGTCGCAGGTAAAAACTTTGGCTGTGGTTCATCAAGAGAGCATGCACCTTTAGCCATCAAAGGATGTGGAATCTCTTGTGTAATTGCGGAGAGTTTCTCTCATATTTTCTTCCGTAATGCGATCAATTTGGGATTAGTTTTTATAGAGTTAAGAGATACCGAGCAAATAAAGGATGGAGATTTTCTTGAAATAGATTTAAATAAAGGTATAATAAAAAATATTACTAAAAAACAGAATTATTCAATTCCGCCATTTCCTGAATTTTTGCAAAAAATTATTAAAGAAGGTGGACTCCTTAATTATATAAAATCAGTGGGTAGGAGTTAGGATTAAAATTAGTGATCGGTAATTAGTAATTGGTAAATGGTAATTAAAGTGAATTTTTAATCAGTATAACGAAATTAACGAAAATAACGAAATTAACGAAAATAACGAACTAAATGAAAATGTATAAAATAGCAGTAATTCCGGGTGATGGGACAGGTCCTGAGGTAATTCGAGAAGGGCTTAAAGTATTAGCGGCGGTAAGTAAAAAATTTGAATTTAGTTATGAAACTAAGGTTTTTCCTTTTGGGGGAGATTACTATCTTAAAACAAATAAGACCATTACTGATGAGGATATCGAGGAACTTAAGAAATACGATGCTATTTATTTAGGAGCAATTGGTCATCCTGAGGTAAAACCAGGAGTTTTAGAAAGGGGGATTTTATTAAAATTAAGATTTGATTTAGACCAGTATATAAATTTAAGACCGGTTAAACTCTATAATTCTAAATTCTGTCCTTTAAAGGATAAAGAGCCTGAGGATATCGATTTTGTAGTAGTAAGAGAGAATACCGAAGGTTTATATAAAGGAATAGGTGAATTTCAAAATAAAGGGACTAAAGATGAGGTAGCCATTCAGATTTCTTATAATACCTATAAGGGGATAGAGCGTTGTATTAGGTATGCCTTTGAATATTGTCGCAAGCGTAATAAAAAGAAAAAACTTACCCTCTGTGGCAAAACTAATGTATTGACTTATGCTTGGGATTTATGGGAAAGGGTATTTTATGAGGTAGCCAAAGATTATCCGGATATTCAAACCGAATATGTCCATGTAGATGCCTGCTGTATGTGGATGGTAAAATCACCGGAAACCTTTGATGTAATTGTTACAGATAATATGTTTGGAGATATCATTACGGATTTAGGAGCAATAATTCAAGGAGGTTTAGGGATCGCTTCTGGAGCAAATATTAATCCTGAAGGTGTTTCTATGTTTGAGCCGATCGGAGGAAGTGCTCCCAAATATACGGGAAAAAATGTAATTAATCCTTTAGCAGCGATTTGCGCACTATCTATGATGTTGGAGAATTTAGGTGAAGAAAGAGCAGCTAAAGCAGTTGAGGATGCGGTGATAAAAGTTGTGCAAAAAAGACTTAAATCCCTGGCAGCAGGAAAAATGGGATATAGTACTTCTGAGGTCGGGGATTTAGTGGTTGAGAATTTATAGTATTGCCAGCATGGACTGTTCCGCGACCTTACCAAGCCACTTGTTATGAAAATATTTAGAATAATAATTTTTTTATTGATATTCTTTATATGGGGGCAGAGTTTTGTTATAAGTAACGAGATAGATTATTCCCAAATGGATAGAGAACATATAAATAATAAAGAATTAACAAAGAATATTTATGAACTTGAAAGAGAAATATTAGCAAATCCGAATAATTCAGAGGCATATTTTTCCTTAGCGAAAGCTTATTCTTCGCAGGAGAATTTTAAGAAGGCAATAACTTATTTAGAGAAGGCAATACAACTTCAACCGAGGAATGAAGAATATTTGTCCTACTTGGTAGGTCTTTATTGCGCTGAAGGAGAACTGGAAAAAGCCATGCAGGCTTTAAAACAACTTGATCAGATAAATCCTGATCGGCAAGAGATTATTATAGAAATCCCGTTGAAAAAGTTACTTTCTATTATTGATAACAACTCATTAGGCGTAGTAGAGTTGGGAGATAAACCATTTGATAAAATTTGGAAGATTACTTATACCAAGATGGTAAGTTTAAACGCACCCTTCGCAAAGGATAAAGATTTAGAGGAACTTAAAGACATATATACTTCAATGATAAATGCGGGAACTAAAAATAAAGGCAACCGTATTTATTCTTTTTCGCAGCACGGACATCTTATAAGATATGAGGACACTGAAGGCGCAGTGGGTGCAGGGGTAAGTAAGGATAAGTGGTTTGCAGTATTCATCCCGCCCGTTGAGTTCGGCAAGGTTTATATACAGAGTCTAATATGGGGTGAGATAAAAGAAGGTAGATTAATTGGAACAGAATTAATGAAAGTCTTTTCAGATAAATTCTTTTCAGAGGATGGCGATCCAAAGTTAAATTATGAAGTAGAATTGAACTTTATAGGAGATGTTGAAGTGGAAGACTAAAGAAGATGAAAAAGAAATCAAAATATAATGTTGCGGTTATTGGTGTTGGGGCGGTGGGGATAGAGATGTTACGTTGCCTGAGACAGCGTAATTTTCCTGTCGGAGAATTACGTGTTTTTGCCCGCTCAGCCCGAGACATTGAAGTTGATGGTCAAAAATATTCTGTAAAGGCAATCTCGCCTGAAGGTTTTGAGGCAATAGACATCGCCTTATTTGCGGGTACGGAAGGAGAAAAAGGAGCAGCGGTTACTTATGCACCAGAGGCCATAAAAAGAGGGGCAGTTGTAATCGATAATGGTGCAGATTTTCGGCTTAAACCAGAAGTTCCTTTGGTAGTTCCTGAGGTAAATCCAAAAGATGTAAAAAAACATAAGGGGATAATTTCTAATCCCAACTGTTCTACCATTCAATTGGTAGTAGTTTTATGGCCAATCTATAAAAAATTTGGGATAAAAAGAGTAATCATTACTACTTTACAATCTGCTTCAGGAGCAGGAAGATTAGCGGTAGAGCAACTCAACCAAGAGATTAAGTTAATTGTAGAGAAAGATTTTAAAGATTTAGATGTAGAATTAGAAAATAGAGCCCTACCTAAGCAACTTGCTTATAATGTTTTTCCGCATATTGGTAGTTTCAGTAAGGATGATTATACTACAGAGGAATGGAAATTGGTTCAAGAGACTCACAAGATTATGCATGATAATAAAATTAAGATTTCCGCTACCTGTGTGAGAGTCCCGGTAAAGACAGGACATTCAGAGGCAGTTTATATAGAGACTAAAAAACCAACTACAGTAGAAAAAATAAAAGAGTTATTGACTAAATCTAAAGGGATTGTAGTTATCGATGAACCACAAAAGAATCTCTATCCTCTACCTTTAGAAGTAGAAGGAAAAGACCAAGTCTTCGTTGGCCGTATCCGTAAAGACCCTTCTAATAAATTTGGCTTTTGGTTTTGGTTGGTAGCAGATAATTTAAGAAAAGGCGCAGCTACCAATGCCATACAGATTGCGGAATTGCTAATATAAACTCTCCTTTTATTTATGCCTTTAAGGAATCTCAAATTAACCATTGAATACGATGGCACAAATTATTATGGCTGGCAGATACAAAGCAGAAATTTAAAAACTATTCAAGGAACTATAGAGAAAGTTTTAGAAAGGATATTACAGCAAAAAGTAAGATTGATCGCTTCGGGAAGGACGGATAAAGGGGTACATGCTTTAAATCAGATAGCCAATTTTAAAACTTCCTCAGATATCTCTTGTGATAAATTAAGGTATGCTTTGAATTCACTTTTGCCTTCGGATATCGTAGTTAAAAAGATAGAAGAAGTAGCTTTATCTTTTCATAGTCGATTCTCTGCTAAATCTAAAGTCTATCGTTACTTAATCTTAAACCGCAAATACCCTTCAGCATTTTTAAAAGATAAAGCTTATTTTTATCCCTATCCTTTAAATATAAAATTGATGAAAAAAAGTGCTTTTTTACTTAAAGGAAGGCATAATTTTAAGTCTTTTCAGATAAATGGAAAAGAAAAAAAGAATTGTATAAGAAATATTAAAAATATCCGTATCCTTAAAAAAAATAATTTAATCACTATTGAGATAGAAGCAGATGGTTTTCTTAAAGGGATGGTACGCAGTATTGTGGGGACTCTTTTGGAAATTGGCAGAGGAAAGCCTTTAGATATTAAAAAGATACTTAAGGCAAAAGAGCGAAAATTTTCTGGTCCAACCGTTCCTGGTTGCGGATTGTATTTAGTAAAGGTAAAATATTAATTATGAAATTCTTTATAAAAACTTTCGGATGTCAAATGAATGTAAGGGATTCAGAGATAATCGCGGGATTACTACGAACTATGAACTATGAACTAGTCACTAATCCTTCATCTGCCGATATAATAATTTTTAATACCTGCTCTGTCCGTAAGCATGCAGAGGATAAGGTGTGGTCTGAATTGGGAAGGTATAAGGGACAGTCCCCTACGGGGACAGTCCCTATCATTGGTGTAGTGGGTTGTATGGCAAAAGCCTATAAGGAGAAAATTTTTGAAAAAGCTCCTTGGGTAGATTTTGTCGTAGGTCCCTCAGATATCCATAAGATTCCACAAATAATAGAAAATGTTACCCGTCACCAGTCACAAGTCACAAGTGAAAGTCTTTCTGATTTAAAAATTTGGGAAACCGATGGCAGTATCCGTCCAGAAGAAATTTACCATACTGGATTTTACCAAGATAAAGACCATGCTTATGTAGTGATTTCTGAGGGCTGTTCCAATTTTTGCTCTTACTGTATCGTTCCTTATGTGCGTGGACCTTTAAGGAATAGGGATTATAAAGAGATATTAAAAGAGATAGAAGAAGCGATTGATAGAGGAATTACTAAAATTACTCTTTTAGGTCAAAATGTTAATGCTTATCAATATGGGGATATTGATTTCATAAAATTACTGGAATTGGTGAATTCAACTGAAGGGTTAAAGGAATTTAGTTTTATTACCTCCCACCCGAAGGATACAACCCCTAAATTATTTGAAGTAATGGCTAAATGTGAAAAATTAAAAAAATACTTACATCTGCCCTTACAGTCAGGTTCAGACAGGATATTAAATTTAATGGAAAGAGGATACAGTAGGGATTACTATTTAAATTTAGTCGAAAATTACCGCAGGATAGTAAAGGACGGTATCTTAAGTACCGATATAATTGTGGGCTTTCCTACAGAAACAGAAGCAGATTTTTTAGATACCTTTAATTTAATGAAAGAGATAAGATTTGATTTTGCCTATATCTTTAAATACTCGCCTCGACCTTATACTTCTGCCAGTAAATTAACTGACGATGTGGATAAAAAAGAAAAGGAGAGGAGACATTTAATTTTATTGGAATATCAGAAGAAGATTTCCAAAAATAAATCATCCGATGCATAATCTTTCTAAAATATATTTCAACAGAAAAGAATTTTTCTTTTTAATTGGTGTTTTTGTCTTTAGTTTATTTTTGCGTTTTATATATTTAACCCAATATAAAAATATAGAAACTTTTTATCCGGTTTCTTCGGTTTCAGATAGTTATTATTATTTTAAGTGGGCAGAAAGAATATCTCGGGGGGATCTCTTGGCAGATAGATTTATTTTAGGTTCACCTCTATACGCCTATTTTTTAGTCTCCCTTTTAAAAATTTTTGATTTCAATTTGATTTACATATACTTCTTTCAATTTTTAATCGGTAGTTTTAGTTGCCTTTTACTTTATTTTATCTGTAAAAAATTATTCAATGAGATCGTAGGTTTAATTGCGGTTTTGTTTTATTTACTTTACGGATTATTTATATTTTATGAAGGGATGCTGCTTCCGATTAGCCTTTCTATATTTTTAAATTTGATTTTATTTTTTTGGCTTATTCTTTTAAGAGAAAAACAACCTAATAAAAAAGAATGGTTTTTATTGGGGATATTTTTGGGTATCTGTGGAGTAATTTCTCCCTACATCATCCTTTTTGGGATTTTAGCGGTAATGTTTATCCTTTTAGAAAAAAAATTAAAATTTATTAATAGGTTCTCTTTAATGATAGTAGGATTTATGCTAATCATTAGTCTTTTTAGTCTAAGAAATTGTTTAGTTAGCAAAGATAAGGCTCTAATTTCTCCATCAATTGGTTTTGATTTTTATCTTGGCAACAACCCAAAAAATCCTTCTGGACTTTTTTATTATCCCTTTTATACCTGCCCGAATAAAAAGATGATATTTAGGGATATGGGTGCATTAGTTAGGATGAATTTAAATAAAGATTTAAAATTATCCAAAATTTCTCATTTCTGGATTAAAAAAACATTGGATTTTATCAGAGAAGAACCATTTTCTTATTTAAGGATTTTTTTAAATAAGTTCATATACTTATTGTTTGTTCCCTATGAGCACTTAACCCAAGACTGGCAATTTCTTCCGATAAAAGATACAGTGTTTCTTTTTAATTTTTTATTTACAGATTTAAAATTTATGATTGGTTTTTTCTATTTAGGGATAATTTTAGGTTTAAAAAGATTGAAAGAAAACTCTCTTCTTTATTTAGCGATTTTTTCTATAGCCTTCAGTATCGCTTTATTTTTTGTAAGTAGCCAACAGCGTATTTTATTGGTTTCATTTTTAATTATTTTTTCTGCTTTTGGTTTTGGAGAATGGATAGGAATTTTGTTTCAAAAAAGATATTTAAGGTTTGCGTTTTTTTCGATAATTATTTTTATAGTTTTTTTAAAATTCAGTTTATATCAACCTAAAGATGATTTTAAAAAAAGTTATTTTTTGTTAAGTTTCAATAAAGCATTTGATTATAAAGACAAGTTTAATTATCAATCCGGTTTAAAAGAGATCAAAAAAGCTTTAAAGTTAGAACCAGAAAACCCCCTTGCCTTAAATCTGTTGGGAGATTTGTATTATAAATTAAATAATTCTAAAAGAGCAGAAATCATCTTTAAAAAAATAATTCAAAAATATCCCTTTTTTGTAGATGCTTATTATAATTTAGGTTTGATCTATAATGAGCATAAATTATTTAAACAGGCGCAGGTAGTATTAAAAAAAGCAGTAATTATGGATCCGGATAATTATTATTTATCTTTTGAATTGGCAAAGAGTTATAAAGGTTTAGGGAATTTTGAAGAGGCAAAAAAGGCTTTACTCTTTGCATTGGATAAGGCTGATCCAAGAAATATTATAGAGATCAAAAGGATAGAAGATGAGTTTTTAGGTTTAATTGGAAAATGAAACAGAGGATAATTTTTTTATTAGGTCCTACTGCAGTGGGTAAATCAGAGATTGCGGTAAAGTTAGCTTTAAAAATAAATGCAGAGATTATCTCTTTAGATTCTATGCAGGTATATAAGGGGATGGAGATTTTAAGTGCGGTTGCAGAAGTTAATTTAAGAAAAAAAGTAAAACACCACTTAATCAGTTATGTAAGTCCTAAAAGTGAATATAATGTAGCAAAATTTAGAGAATCCGCATTAAAGAAAATAAAAGAGATTTTAAAAAAAGGAAAAATCCCTCTTTTTGTGGGAGGCAGTGGTCTTTACTATAAGGTATTATTAGATGGGATATTTACACAAGATACGCAAGACAATAAATTAAGAGAAAAATTATATAAAGAGGCAAAAGAATACGGAAGCGATTTTTTATACGAAAGATTAAAAAAAGTTGATCCTTTAAGTAGTTCTAAGATTCATCCCCATGATTTAAAAAGGATAGTAAGGGCTTTAGAGGTATATGAAAAAACGGGTATCCCCATATCTCAATGGCAGAAGAAAAGAAAAGGCCTTCTTTCTGATTATGAAGTAAAACTAATCGGTCTAATTAGGTCAAAGGATAGCCTAATTAAACGGATTCAAAAAAGAATTGAAAATATGTTTAAGAAAGGTTTAATAGAAGAAGTAAAGAAGTTACTGAAAATTAAATTAAGTAAAACCGCCTCCCAAGCAATCGGAATAAAAGAGATATCAGGATACTTAGAAAATAGATACGGTTTAGAAGAAGCCAAAAAATTAATGATAAAAAACACGCTTAAACTCATAAAAAAACAACTTACTTGGTTTAAAAAAGATAAACTTATTCAGTGGATTAATATAAAAGATAACCAAAAAGATGAAGAGATAGTAGAGGTTATTTTAGAAAAGATAAGCCAATAATGGAAAAGACTCTCCTTGTGACCGTAAAATTAATGAGCGCCAAAGAGGATTTATCTATAGAGGATATGGCAGAAGAACTGAAACAGTTGGTTTTGTCTACGGGCGCAGAGGTGGTAAAGAATATCTATTGTAAATTAGATAGGCCTACCCCTAATTTTTATATTGGTAAAGGAAAAGTAGAGGAGATTTATAATATTTTACAAGAAAATGAAATTGATACCGTTATATTCAGTTGTGATATATCTCCTGCTCAACAGAGAAATTTAGAAGAGGTTTTAGAAAAAAAGACGATAGACCGGACACAACTTATCTTAGATATATTTGCTAAACATGCCCTAAGTCCAGAAGGGAAAGCACAGGTAGAGTTGGCGCAGTTAGAATATCTTCTACCACGTTTGGTAGGAAAAGGGATTATGCTTTCGCGTTTGGGAGGAGGCATTGGAACACGCGGTCCGGGTGAGAAAAAATTAGAGGTAGACAGACGGAAGATAAAAAGAAGGATCATTAAATTAAAAGAATACTTAAAATCCATCTCTTTACACCGTAAGATAACTCGCCATAAGCGCAAAGAATACCAGATCCCTACTGTGGCTTTGGTAGGATATACCAATGCAGGAAAATCCAGCCTTCTTAATGCGCTTACCGGTAGTAATCAAATTGTAGATGATAGTTTATTTACTACTTTGGATCCTTTATGCCGAACTTTAAAATTAAATAATGGGCAAAAGATTGTTTTTACTGATACTGTTGGCTTTTTACATAACCTTCCCCATAAATTAATTGAAGCTTTTAAGGCCACCCTTGAAGAAACCCAGGAGGCGGATTTGATTTTACATGTCTTAGATGTTTCTTCGCCTTTAGTTTATGTGCATTATAAAGTAGTAATGGAGGTTCTTAAAGAATTAAACATAGAAAATAAACCCATAATTACCGCACTTAATAAAATCGATCTTTTAGAAGATAAAGAAATTCTCAATCGATACATCAAGGAATTTTCTAATCCCATTCCTATCTCCGCGAAACTAAAATGGAATTTAGAAGTCCTTTTAAAAAAGATAGAGGAATTTTTTAAACCAAATTTTCTCCATATAAAAACAAAATTACCCCTTAATCGTATGGATTTGGTGAATTTATTTTATGAGCAAGGAAAGGTAGAGAAAATTTTATTTTCGGATAAAGAAATAAAAATTGAAGCAAATTTACCCTATGCTTTAGTTGATAAGTTATTGAAATTAAAAGAGATAAAATAAAAATTAGATTTTCTAAAAAATTTTATTAGAATATCTTGACAAAATTGTGATTTTATGCTATACTTTTTATCGGAAAAACTAAAAGAAATGCCTCTGTTCGATATTCAAATTAGTCCAGATGAACCGGTATATGTCATCAGTGTAGTAAGCAAACTTGTGGATTTACCCATATGGACTTTGCGTCAATTAGATAAAGCAGGCATTGTTTCTCCTAAAAGAATCGGCAAAAAAAGCAGACTTTATTCATTGAGAGATATTCGAAAATTAGAATACATCCATTATCTTATGGTAGAGAAGAAAGTTAATTTAAATGGGATAAAAATGATTTTAGAATTGGAAAAACAATTCTAAATTTTTTTCCCTTTTAATTAGCACTCTATTTAAAAGAGTGCTAATAATCGGACTTCTGCCGCAAAAAAAGAAAGGAGGTGATGAGTATGGCACTAATAAAATGGAGAGGTAAAGAATGGGATCCATTCAGGGAACTTTTGGATTTAGAAAGAGAATTTAGGAATTTTTTTGAGGATTCTTTTGCTGCTTTACCTGAGAAGGTCTCTAAAGAAGGTATCTGGTCACCTTCTTTAGATATTGTGGAAGATAAAGATAATCTTATTATTAAGGCAGACCTTCCCGGAGTAAAGCAGTCAGATATTGATATCTCCATTTCTGGAGATATTCTCACCATTAAAGGTGAGAGAAAACAGGAAGAAGAAGTAAAGGATAAAAATTACCATCGTATAGAGCGCTTCTATGGTGCTTTTAGCAGGAGTTTAAGGCTTCCTCAGTATGTGGACACCAACAAGGTTAAAGCAACCTATAAGGATGGGGTCTTAGAGATCCTCATCCCCAAAACTGAGGAAGTAAAGCCAAAACAGATTAAAGTAGAGGTAAAATAAAATGTTATAATGGCGGCAGAAGTCCGGTTTTATTTTTAAGAAAGGAGGGATGAAAGATGCAAATTATTCCTTTAGAAGATCGAATCTTAGTAAAACCTTTGGAAGCAGAAGAGAAAAGTAAAGGTGGAATTATCCTTCCGGATACTGCTAAAGAAAAACCTCAGGAAGGAAAAGTTATTGCAGTAGGAAAAGGCAAACTCACTGAAGATGGCAAACTTATTCCTTTGGAGGTTAAGGTAGGTGATCGAGTTCTTTATAGTAAATATGCAGGCACAGAAATAAAAATTGATGGCGAAGAACATCTCATTATTCGCCAAGAAGATGTTTTAGCAATTATCAAAGAATAAGGAGGTGATAGGTTATGGCAAAGCAACTTGCATTCTCTCAAGAAGCCCGACAAAAAATATTACAAGGTGTGGAGAAGTTAGCCCAAGCGGTGGTAGTAACTTTGGGTCCGCGGGGAAGAAATGTAGTCTTAGATAAAAAATTTGGTTCTCCCACCATTACTAAGGATGGGGTAACCGTAGCAAAAGAGATAGAATTGGAAGATCCCTATGAAAATATGGGAGCAGAATTGGTAAAAGAGGTAGCGGAAAAGACTTCGGATACTGCGGGTGATGGTACCACTACTGCCACTTTACTTGCCTATTCTATTTATAAAGGAGGACTGAAGAATGTTACCGCAGGAGCCAATCCGATGAGTTTAAAAAGAGGAATAGATAAGGCAGTAGAAGTAATAGTAGAGGAATTAAAAAAGATTGCCAAACCAATAAAGGAGAAGAAAGAAACCGCACAGATTGCTACTATTGCTGCCAATGGCGATGCTTCTATTGGTAATCTTTTAGCAGATGCTATGGAGAAAGCAGGAAAAGATGGAGTAATTACGGTTGAGGAGGCAAAATCCGCAACTACTACTTTGGAAGTAGTAGAGGGTATGCAGTTTGACCAAGGTTATCTTTCTCCTTATTTTGTTACTGATGCAGAAAAAATGGAGTGTGTTTTAGAGGAACCTTATATTTTGATTTATGAAAAGAAAATTTCTGCAGTGAAAGATTTAATTCCTATTTTAGAGAAAGTTGCTCAACAAGGAAGACCTCTTTTAATTATCTCTGAGGAAGTAGAAGGTGAGGCTTTGGCAACTTTGGTAGTAAATAAAATAAGAGGAACTTTATCCTGCTGTGCAGTAAAAGCTCCGGGTTATGGTGATCGCAGAAAAGCTATGCTTGAAGATATCGCTATTTTAACCGGCGGAAAAGCAATTATGGAGGATTTAGGGATAAAATTGGAAAATGTGCAACTTTCAGATTTAGGTCAGGCAAAGAGGGTAAAAGTAGATAAGGAAAATACTACGATTATTGAGGGTAAAGGAAGCAAAACTGCAATCAAAGGTAGGATTGAGCAGATTAAAAGAGAAATAGAGAAATCTGATTCTGACTATGACCGTGAAAAACTCCAGGAACGTCTGGCAAAACTTGCGGGAGGAGTAGCGGTAATCAATGTGGGTGCAGCTACAGAGACAGAAATGAAAGAGAAGAAAGCCCGTGTAGAGGATGCTCTGCATGCAACCAGAGCTGCGGTTGAGGAAGGAATTGTTCCTGGAGGAGGAGTTGCGCTTTTAAGAACTATACCTGCTTTGGAAAAATTAAAATTAGAGGGTGATGAACAGATCGGTGTGGATATTGTGAAGCGGGCATTGGAAGAGCCTGCACGTTATATTGCCCAAAATGCAGGAGTAGAAGGGGTAGTGGTAGTACAAAAATTAAAAGAGCAAGAAGGTGCCTTTGGTTTTGATGCAGAAAAATTGGAATACACTGATTTGATTAAAGCAGGGATCATTGATCCGGTAAAGGTGGTAAGACTGGCTTTGCAAAACGCAGCCAGCATCGCTGGACTTTTACTTACCACTGAGGCTTTGGTTGCGGAAAAACCTGAGAAGGAAAAAACACCACCTATGCCATCTACTCCTGAGTATTAATTCTAATTTTCTGCCACAGCTCTTTTTGGGCTGTGGCAGTTTAAAAAATAAAAGGCTATGAACGAAAACATTATAAAAAATTTAGATATCATTTCTCTATTTAAGGAGTATAATGTTTTAAAACACTCTTCAGGTAATTTTCGTTGCCGAAGATGCTTAATTGTAGATGGTTATAAAGAAAATGAAGATAAATGCCATTTTTGTGGCAATCAACTTTTTGAAATGGACAGACTCTTATGAGCACAAAACAAAAAATCCAAATAAAAATTAAACAACGCCTTAAACGGCGTAAAATCAGAAAAAAGTTAATCCAACTGGGTTTGAATCCCAATGATTACTTTTATGGAAAATATTTAGTTAAAGAACTACCTAAATTAAATAAGGAGAATTCAAATGCGACAGGATAAATTTACTTTAAAATTACAGGAAGCTTTAAGTGAAGCGGTCAAAATTGCCTCTGAGTTTGGACATCAGAGGTTAGAACCTGAGCATATCTTTTTATCCTTATTAAGGCAGAAGGAGGGGATACTTCCCTTAATTTTTGATAATTTGGGGATCCCAACTTTTTCTCTTTTGCGTTCTTTGGAGGAATCCTTAAAAGAAATTCCTCAAGTAAGCACAAGAAATCTTGAAGTTTATCTATCTGCCAGAACCGCTCAACTTTTAGATAATGCGGAAAAAGAAGCGTCTATTTTAAAGGATGAATATATATCCGCGGAACATATACTTTTGGCTTCTCTTTCCGATACAGAATCTTCTTTTATAAAGGAGCTGAAAGATAAATATAAAATAGATAAGGAAAAGATCTATTTTGCTTTACAGAAAATTCGGGGAAGTCAGAGGATTACTGATGTAAATCCTGAAGATAAATATCAGGCACTTCAGAAATACGGAAGAGACCTCACAGATTTGGCAAATCGTCAAAAGTTAGACCCGGTAATTGGAAGAGACAATGAGATAAGAAGACTTATTCAGATACTTTTAAGAAGAACTAAAAATAATCCTGTTTTGATTGGAGAGCCAGGGGTAGGAAAAACTGCGATTGTTGAAGGGCTTGCTCAAAGGATTGGATTTGGCGATGTTCCCGAAGGATTAAAAAATAAAAGGATAATTGCTTTAGATTTGGGAAGTTTAGTAGCAGGAACAAAATTTAGAGGAGAATTTGAGGAAAGGCTTAAGGCGGTTTTAAGGGAAATTGAATCTGCAAACGGTAATATTATTGTTTTTATTGATGAATTACATACCTTAGTAGGAGCCGGTTCTGCAGAAGGAGCGATAGATGCTTCTAATATGTTAAAACCTGCTTTAGCCAAAGGGCTTCTGCGTTGTATTGGAGCCACCACCTTAGATGAATATCGCAAATATATCGAAAAGGATCCTGCTTTAGAAAGGAGATTTCAACCCATATATGTGGATGAGCCTTCAGTAGAGGAAACGATTGCCATTTTAAGAGGATTAAAAGAGAAATATGAACTTCATCATGGTGTGCGTATTAAGGATAGTGCTTTAATTTCCGCAGCAATGTTGTCTCATCGTTATATTACTGAGAGATTCCTTCCGGATAAGGCAATAGATTTAATCGATGAGGCTGCCTCGCGTTTACGTATGGAAATAGACAGCAAACCCCAAGTTTTAGATGAAATAGACAGAAAGATTTTACAGTTAGAAATAGAACTAGAGGTATTAAAAAAAGAGAAGGATGAATCTTCACAAGAAAAAATTGCTTTGATTCAAAAGGAACTTCAAAATTTAAGGCAAAAGAGTAAAGAGTTAAGCCAAAGATGGCAAAAGGAAAAAGAGTTAATTTTAAAGATAAGAAAAATAAAAGAAGAGATTGAAGAGGCAAAAAAACAAGAGCTTGAAGCACATAAAAGAGCAGATTTAGAAAAGATCGCCGAACTTCGTTATGGAAAAATTAGGGAACTTGAACTTAAATTAAAGGATCTTTCTGATAAGTTAAGTAAAATCCAAAAAGAAGGTTCTCTTTTAAAAGAAGAGGTAGATGAAGAGGATATTGCGGAGGTAGTCTCAAAGTGGACAGGTATTCCAGTTAGTCGTCTACTTCAATCAGAAACAGAAAAACTGTTGAATATGGAGGAGAGTCTTAAAAGTAGAGTGGTTGGTCAGGATGAGGCAATAAAACTTATCTCCGATTGTATCCGTAGAGCCCGTTCTGGATTGGGTGATCCTAATCGTCCAATGGGAGTATTTATGTTTATTGGGCCAACCGGTGTAGGAAAAACAGAATTGGCGAAATCTTTGGCATGGTTTTTATTCGATACGGAATCCGCTTTAGTGCGTATCGATATGTCTGAATATATGGAAAAACATACCGTCTCACGTTTAATTGGTGCTCCTCCGGGCTATGTGGGATACGAAGAAGGAGGTCAATTAACGGAAACTATCCGCAGAAGACCCTATTCAGTGATCCTTTTTGATGAAATTGAAAAAGCTCATCCCGATGTATTTAATCTTTTACTGCAGGTATTCGATGATGGGAGGCTTACCGATGGACAGGGAAGAACAGTAAATTTCAAGAATACAGTGATTATTATGACTTCTAATATAGGCACTGAAGAGATTAAATCTTACGAGAGCAAAGAGAAAATAGAAGAGAAGATTAAAGAAAGACTGAGAAGGTTTTTTAGGCCGGAATTTCTTAACCGTATAGATGAGATAGTAATATTTAATAGTCTTTCTAAAAAGGATATGCTAAAAATTGTAGAGATTCAACTGGAAACTGTAAAACAACGCCTTAAGCAACAAGGTATAGATATAACTGTCGATGATAAAGCAAAGGAATTTCTTGTAGAAAAGGGTTTTAATCCTGATTTTGGTGCAAGACCTTTAAAACGCCTGATACAGAAAGAACTCATTGATCCTTTAGCATTAAAGATTTTAAAGGCAGAATTCAAAAATAACGATAAGATAAAAATAAGCGTAGATAATAATAAATTAGATTTTCATAAAGTATAAATTGAACTTTGTTATACGTTATGTTAAAATTACTTGTTAAACATAAAAGTTTAGTTAGTAATCGGTAATTAGTAATTGGTAAATGGTAATTAAAGTGAATTTTTAATCAGTATAACGAAATTAACGAACTAAACGATATTAAGGATAATAACGAACTTAACGAAATTAACCAATTATTAATTTAAACTAGAAGGTAGATATGGTTAGATTTATAGATCACCAAACGAGAAAAAAAACTATCCTTTCTGCGACGATAAATAAGTATATAAAGGAAGCGGTTCCGGTTGCTTCCGAAGATATCGCTAAGGAATTCTCTTTAAGTTCTGCTACGATTAGAAATATATTTCAGGAATTAGAAGAAGAGGGTTTTCTTACTCATCCTTATACTTCTGCAGGTAGGATTCCTACAGATAAGGGTTATCGCTACTATGTAGATTTTTTACTTTCGCAAGATAAACTATTAGAAGAGGAAAAACAACGTATCATAGAGGAGTATAAAAAAGAGATTCATCATTTAGAGGAACTACTGGAGAAGACTTCTGAAGTTGTCTCAGAAATTACCCATTATGCTAGCATAGTTTCTTTTATAGAATGGCAAGATAAAATTTTCTATAAAGGTTTAAGTTTTGTTTTAGAGCAACCTGAGTTCCATGAGGTTAAGCGGATTCAACACATCATTCGGATATTAGAGGAAAAACAAAAAATTTTAGATATTCTTAACCGCGATTTTAAAGAAAAAATTAAGGTTTATATTGGCGAAGAGATAGGTTTCAAAGAAATGGAGGATTACTCCTTAGTAGTATCGAGTTATTGTGTAAAGAGTCAACCTAAAGGGAAAATTGCCATTTTAGGACCAAAACGTATGGAGTATTACCATATTATTCCTGCTTTGGATTATACTTCGGATTTACTTTCTGAACTTTTGGAAAATATAGTTTAATAAAAAATAATTAAGCGATGGATATGAACGAAGAAAATAAAAAAGAGATTAACACAGCAGGACAAGATAAAATAGCGCAAACGGATCAAGAAGAGACTGTCTCTTTAAAAAAATCTGAATATCTTAAGTTAAAAGAAGAGGCAGAAAAAGCCAGTCAATACTGGGATAGGATTTTAAGACTGCAGGCGGATTTTGAAAATGCACGCAAAAGATTAGAAAAGGAAAAGCAAGAATTTATAAAATTTGCTAACGAAGAGCTTATTTTAGAATTGCTTAATATCTTGGATGATTTAGAACGCACTTTAGAATTAGCGCAAAAAAATCATCAAGATTTTCCTGCATTTTTAAAAGGGATAGAGATGATTCTGGCACATCTTTACGATTTACTTAAAAAGCATGGAGTAAAACCGATTGAGGCAAAAGGTAAACCTTTCGATCCTCATTACCATGAGGTTTTACTCCAGGTAGAATCAGATGATGTGCCAGAACATACGGTTTTGGAGGAATTACAGAAAGGCTATACTCTAAATGATAGAGTAATTAGAACCGCTAAAGTTAAAGTTTCAAAGAAAAGAGAAGTTAAATCTTAAAAAATAAATTCCTAATTTAAAATTAAAACGGAGGTGATTAAAATGGCAAGAGCAATTGGTATTGATTTAGGAACTTCCAATTCCGCAGCAGCGGTTATGGAAGGAGACCGTCCAATAATTATTCCTTCTGCAGAAGGAGCAGGGGTGGCTTCAGGAAAAGCTTTCCCTTCCTATGTCGCTTTTACTAAAGATGGACAACGTTTGGTAGGAGAGCCTGCGCGTAGACAGGCAGCCATAAACCCAGAAGGAACTATTTTTGCTGCTAAGCGTAAAATGGGGACAGATTATAAATTTAAAGTTTTTGGTAAAGAGTATACACCCCAAGAGATCTCTGCTTTTATTTTACAAAAAATAAAACAGGATGCAGAGGCTTTTTTAGGGGAAAAGATAGAGGAGGCGGTAATTACCTGTCCTGCTTATTTTGATGACAATCAGAGAACCGCTACCAAAGATGCAGGTGAGATCGCTGGACTTAAGGTTTTAAGAATCATAAATGAACCTACCGCTGCCTGTTTAGCTTACGGTTTAAATAAATCTGAAAAAGAGCAAAAAATTATGGTTTTTGATCTGGGTGGAGGAACTCTCGATGTTACTATTATGGAAATGGCGCAAGGTGTTTTTGAGGTAAAGGCTACCTCGGGAGATACCCAATTAGGTGGCACGGATATGGATAATGCATTAATTGAATATATCGTAGAGCAATTTAAAAAAGAAACGGGAATTGACCTGCGTAACGACAAAATGGCAATGCAAAGACTACGTGAGGCAGCAGAAAGGGCAAAGATAGAGTTATCTTCTACTTTAACTACCGATATAAATTTACCCTTTATTACTGCAGATAGTACTGGTCCAAAACACCTTACGATGAGTATTACGCGGGCAAAGTTAGAAGAATTGGTAAGACCGATTATTGAAAGGTGTAGATACCCAATGGAGCAGGCATTACGGGATGCAAAGTTAGAGCCTCATCAGATAGATAGGATTATTATGGTGGGTGGACCTACACGGATGCCTTGTGTGCAGAAATTTGTAGAGGATTTTATAGGTAAAAAAATTGAACGCGGAATCGATCCGATGGAATGCGTAGCCATGGGAGCGGCGATTCAAGCAGCCATAATTAAAGGAGAGGTAAAGGATGTTTTGCTTTTGGATGTTACTCCTCTATCTCTGGGTATTGAGACTTTGGGAGGAGTTTTTACTAAACTTATTGAAAGAAATACTACTATCCCTACGCGCAAATCACAAATTTTTTCCACTGCTACCGATAACCAGACCGCAGTAACTATACGCGTGCTTCAAGGTGAACGTCCTATGGCGGATGATAATGTGGAATTAGGTAGGTTTGACCTTATCGGAATCCCTCCTGCACCTAGAGGCGTTCCACAGATTGAAGTTACTTTTGATATCGATGCTAATGGGATCGTCCATGTTTCGGCAAAAGATTTGGGTACCGGAAAAGAGCAATCTATCCGTATCACCGCACCTAAGAAACTCTCTAAAGAAGAAATTGAAAGGATGGTTAAAGAAGCAGAAAAGTTTGCTGCGGAGGATGCAAAGCGTAAAGAGTTAGCAGAACTTATCAATCAGGCAGATGCTCTTGTTTATACTACCGAGAAATCATTAAGAGAATTTGGAGATAAAATCTCTCAATCAGAGCGCGCAGAAATTGAAACAAAACTTTCGGATTTAAAACAGGCAATGAAAGATAAAGATGCAAATAAAATTAAAAGATTTATGGATGAACTTACCGGGGCATCCCATAAATTAGCGGAAGAGATTTATAAGCAGGCAAGTCAAAAACAGGAAACAGAAACTAAGGAAGAAAAACAAAAAGAAGAACCAAAGGATAGAGAAAAAGAAGATATAATTGATGCAGAATACAAAGAAGAGGATGACAAAAAAGATTAGTAAATATGACTAAGCGTGATTATTACGAAATATTGGGGGTTAAAAAAAATGCTACCTTAGAAGAAATTAAAAAAGCGTATCGGGAATTAGCCTTAAGGTATCATCCGGATAGAGTTCCGCCGGAACAAAAAAAAGAAGCAGAGGAGAAATTTAAAGAAATTTCTGAAGCTTATGCAGTTTTATCCGATCCTCAAAAACGCGCTTTATACGATCAGTATGGACATGCAGGGATTGACCAAAGATATGCCTATGAGGATATATTTAAAGGTGCGGATTTTTCCAGCATATTTGAAGATTTAGCGGATTTTGGTTTTGGAAGTAGCATATTTGATGAGATATTTGGTGATTTAGGATTTGATATTTTTGGAAGAAGAACGCGTTCTGGTTCAAGGGCACGCAGAGGAAGGGATTTAGAAATTTCTGTAAGTATTACTTTGGAAGAAGCAGCTACTGGAACCGAAAAAACTATTAATCTTCCCCGCTATGAAATCTGTAATGTTTGTGGTGGTACAGGAACAAGACCGGGAACCAAAAAAGTAACCTGTCCAAAATGTCGAGGTTCAGGTTATAATGTTACTTCCAGTGGTTTTTTTCAGATCCGTCAGACCTGTAATCGCTGTGGTGGAGAAGGAGAAATTATCCAAAGTCCTTGTCAAGAATGTAAAGGCGAAGGTAGAATAAAGGTAAATCGTAAAATCAAAGTTAAAATCCCTGCGGGTGTAGATACAGGCTCACAGTTAAGAATAAGAGGAGAGGGAGAGCAAGGGGCCTTAGGAAGAGGAGATTTATATGTAATTATTGAAGTTGAGCCCCATCCTATTTTTAAAAGAGAAAATAATGATATTATTACTGAGATAAATATCAGCGTAACTGAGGCAATATTGGGAGCGGAAGTTGAGGTTCCTACCCTCAATGGAAAAGTAAAAATGAAGATACCTCAAGGAACTCAACCCGGTAATATTTTTAGACTTAAAGGAAAAGGTATTCCTGATTTACATAGAAAAATACCTGGGGATGAATTGGTAAAAGTAAATGTAGTAATTCCTACAAATTTAACTCCTCAACAGCGCAAGCTAATTGAGGAATTTGCCAAATTGTCTGAAGAACAGGATTCTGGTTTTAGAGATAAAATAAAAAATTTTTTTAAATAAAACTAAAGGGGTGATGCTTATGCCTACTTATGAGTATGAATGCACAAGCTGTGGTAAGCATTTTGAATTTTTTCAAAATATGACCGAACCTCCTAAAGACACTTGTCCTGACTGTAAGGGAACACTTAAAAGATTGATGGGAATAGGTGCGGGTATCATTTTTAAAGGAGCAGGATTTTATGCTACCGATTATCGTAAAAAAGAGCCCAAGACTGATACTACTTCTTCAGGAGGTTCTACTTGTTGTCAATCAGAAAAATAGGAGAGAAAAATTAAATCTTTTTTAAAATATTGGTTAATAGTATTTATTTGGGCAATTTTTATATTTTTTATCTCCTCTATCCCTAAAGATAAAATACCCTATATTTTATCTTTCCAGGATATAATTTACCACCTAACCGCATATTTTATCCTTGCCCTATTTTTAAAACGCGCTATAATAAATACATTTAGAGATATAAATTTCGCCTTTATTACTTTTATTTTAGCAGTTTTTTATGCCTTTACTGATGAACTGCATCAGTTGAATGTTCCAGGTAGAGATTTTTCTATAATCGATATCCTTTTAGATACTTTAGGGATATTTTCGGGAATAAATTTTTATCGATGGCAAAAATAAAACCCTTTCGCGCAATTTTTTATAATCCCCAAAAAATAAAAGAGTTATCCAAAGTAGTATGCCCTCCTTATGATATTATCGATCCTGTACAGCAGGAGTTTTATCATAATTTAAGCCCCTATAATTTCATACACTTAATTTTAGGTAAGGATATACCAGGAGAAGATAAATATAAAAAAGCAGCACAATATTTTAAATCTTGGATAGATGATGGGATCCTCATTTATGATAATGACAATTATATCTATTTTTATCTTCAGGAATTTAGTCTTAAAGGACAAAAAATGAGACGCTTAGGTTTTATCTCTTTATTGGGCCTAGATGATAACTCTGTCTTTTCCCATGAGCATACAAAAATAGAACCTAAGGAGGACCGCCTGCGTCTTTTAGAGGAGGTAAAGGCAAATTTATCACCCATATTTGTTTTATTTGAAGACAAACAAAGGATAATCTCTCGAGTTTATGAAAATTATATCATTCAAAAGGAACCGTTTATGGAATTAACCGATTATGAAAATATAACCCATAAACTCTGGAGGATCCAGGATAAGCGCTTTTTGGATTTAATGGTGAAATCGATGAGAGATAGAAAAATTTTTATTGCGGATGGTCATCACCGTTATGAAGTGGCAGTTACTTATCGCAATAAAATGAGAGAAATAGACTCCCTTAATAATAATGAGGAAAGAAGTTATGATTATATTATGGCTTATTTTACTAATGTAGAATCTAAGGGATTGGTGATACTGCCGGTTCATCGTTTGGTTAAGGATGTTGAAGTTCCGGAAGCAATTTTAAAAGAAAAACTTTCAAATTATTTTGAAATTCAACCGATAAAAGAAAAGCATGATTTTTTTCTCTACTTACAAAAATCGGGCTTTAAACAGCCTACTATTGGGATGTACAGAAAGGGAGTTTTTTTTGTTTTACGCTTGAAGACCGTCTCTATTTTGGATAAAATTTTAAAAGATAAACCTCAACTGTACCGCAGATTAGATATATCTATATTAAATTACATTATCCTTAAAGAGATTTTAAATATAGACCCTGATAATCCTGAGAATAAAGAAAGATTAAATTTTGCTACCGAGGTAGATAAACTAATTATGGAAGCAAATACCCATAAGGATAGTTTAGTTTTTATATTAAATCCTATAAAAATAGAAGATGTGATCGCTGTGGGGCTTAAAGGTTATCGACTTCCTCCGAAGAGTACCTATTTTTATCCTAAGGTAATTTCTGGATTACTTATAAATAAACATTAATAAATGGCACTTTTTAAAAGACCAAAATACACAATCGTAAGAGTAAAAAAGAAAGAGATCCCCGATGGTCTTTGGACCAAATGCGAGGAATGTAATCAGATGCTTTATAATAAAACTTTAGAGGAAAATTTAAAAGTTTGTCCTAAATGCAATTTCCATTTTCCCTTAACTGCTTTTGAAAGAATAAAATTACTAATCGATGAAGGCACATTTAAAGAATACGATACAGAGATGTCACCTGTTGATCCTTTAAATTTTAAAGGTCCTAAGTCTTATTTAGAGAAATTAAAAACGGATCAAGAATCAACCGGTTTAAAAGATGCGGTGATAACGGGAGAAGGGCTCTTAAATAACAAAAAGATAGTATTTGCGGTTACAGATTCACGTTTTATTATGGGTTCTATGGGTTCGGTAGTAGGAGAAAAGATAACCCGTGCAATAGAAAGGGCAACTCAACAGAAACTACCTTTAATTATCGTCTCAGGTTCAGGAGGAGGAGCAAGGATGTATGAGGGGATTTTAAGTCTTATGCAGATGGCTAAGACTTCTGCTGCGCTTTCTTACCATCATAAAAAAGGGCTACTTTATATCTCTGTTTTAACTAATCCTACGATGGCAGGAGTAATGGCTTCTTTTGCTGGTTTAGGAGATATAATTATTGCTGAACCAAAAGCCTTAATTGGTTTTACAGGACCAAGAGTTATTGAACAGACTATAAAACAGAAACTACCAGTTGGATTTCAACGCTCAGAATTTCTTTTAGAACATGGTTTAATAGATATGATTGTGGAACGAAAAAATTTAAAATCAGTTTTAAGTCAATTACTTGACTATTTTACTTAAAATGTATATAATAATTTTAATATGGCACAGGTAAGCTTAAGAAATGTAACTAAAATATTCCCTTCAGGTATAAAGGCAGTAGATAATATATCTTTGGGGGTAGAGAATAAAGAATTTATGGTCTTAGTAGGACCTTCCGGATGCGGAAAATCTACCACTTTAAGAATGATTGCGGGATTAGAAGAGGCAACTTGCGGAGATATATATATCGGTGATAGAAGGGTTAATAATATTCCTGCAAAGGATAGGGATATTGCGATGGTCTTTCAGAATTATGCCTTATATCCTCATTTTACAGTTTATGAAAACATGGCTTTTGGTTTAAAATTAAGGGGCTATCCTAAAAGTGAGATTGAAAAAAGGGTAAAAGAGGCAGCGGAAATCTTAGGGATAAAACATCTCCTTAACCGTCGTCCAAGAGAACTTTCTGGTGGAGAAAGACAACGCGTTGCGGTAGGAAGGGCAATTGTGCGCAAACCCCTCGTATTTTTGTTCGATGAACCGTTAAGTAACTTAGATGCTAAGATGCGCGTACAGATGCGTACGGAAATACATAAACTGCACTTACGTCTTCAATCCACGATGATCTACGTTACCCATGATCAAGTAGAAGCTATGACTATGGGTGATAGAATTGCGGTAATGAAGGATGGAGTAATCCAGCAGATCGCCACACCGGAAACTCTTTACGATAAACCAAAAAATAAATTTGTTGCAGGTTTTATTGGCTCTCCACCGATGAATTTTATTTGCGGAAAAATTATAAAGAAAGACGGTCGTTTATACTTTGATGAAGGTAAATTTAAAGTAAAAATTGTAGAGCAGATGTATAAGGCATTAGAGAAATACATTGATAAAGAAGTGATTTTTGGGATAAGACCAGAAGATATATACGATAGATTGTTTGTTTCTGAGGCGGTTCCTGAAAACATCGTAAAGGTAACCTGTGATATAGTAGAGCCTATGGGTGCAGAAACTTACCTTCATCTAAATACTGGTAAAACTACCTTCATTGCCCGCGTAGGTGCACATGACCGACCTGCTGTAAATCAAGAGATGGATGTAGTATTTGATATGAGCAAGGTGCATTTCTTTGATAAAGATACAGAAGAAACCATCATATAATTTTTTTATTTTTCTATTTTTATTCTATCCCTGTATCATTTTAAGTTTTTATTTTTTTAGAGCCTTTTTATTACCTGCTTTATTTATTTTTTTCTTACCCCATATCTTTATCCTCTTTTATCTAATTCAAAATTATCGTAAAAAAAAGATAGAATTTATCCTTAAAATTCAAAAATTGGAAGAAAGTAGAAATTTAACCTGCATAAATATAGAGAAACTAAACTCTTCCCTTAAAGATATAAAAGAAGAGATAGAAAATTATAAATCTCTAAGGAAAATATTAGAGAATGTTAATCAGAAGTCGGATTTAAATAATTTAGCAGAGCTTCTTCTGGAAAGTATATTTAATCTTATTGCTAAAGGAAAGGGGAGTTGTATCCTTTATCTTGTGGAATTAGATTCACAGAGATTGGCTATTTTTGCTACAAAAAAACAAGACCCTCAGCAGGTAATTAGAGCAAAAGAGGGTGATGTATTTGATTTTTGGGTATTAAAACATAACTGTCCACTTTTAGTTGAAGATACAAAGAGCGATTTTCGTTTTGATTTTGAAATAGTAAAAAAAACCTCTGAAAGAGAAATCGGTTCTCTAATTAGTGCTCCTCTTTTAAGTCAGGAGCGTTTTTTAGGTATAATCCGCATAGATAACCCCCAGCCCTTTAGTTATAAACAACAGGATTTAAGATTATTGAGTAATATCGCTGATTTTTCCAGTGTGGCTGTTGAAAATATAAAACTCCTTGAGCAGATTAAGGAGTTAGCAATAAAAGACGAGCTTACTTTATGCTTCAGCAAAAATTATTTTATAGAGCGCTTAAAAGAGGAGCTTTCGATAAAAAATCAAGTCCTTTCACTGCTGATGTTAGATATAGACCATTTTAAAGATTACAACGATAAATTCGGTCATATCGCTGGGGATATAATATTAAGAGAATTGGGTCAACTTCTAAATAAAAAAATAGAATCCAAGGGTATGGTTTTTAGATTTGGAGGAGAAGAGTTTTGTATACTTTTGCCTGCTATCTTGAAAAAAGAAGCAGTAAGTATAGCCCAAGATATAATTAAAGAAATAAAAAATAAGGCATTCTTTTTACGCCAACAGAAAACTTCCATTACCGTCTCTATGGGTTTGGCGGTTGCTCCTGAAGATGCAGTTACTTTAGAGGAATTAGTCTTTAAAGCAGATTATTACCTTTATCAAGCAAAACAGAAAGGAAGAGATCGGTTATGTTATTCGCAGTAATTATTCTTTTTGCTTTAAATATCTTATTTTTTATCCTTTTAAAAAAAGCACTTAGAATAAATCTGTATAATAACCAGATAAGGCAGTATGAAGAAATAGAAAAAGAATTAGAGAGTTTATTAGAAAAGGAAAATAATGTCAATAGAGTTTGTGAAGAACTGAGAGATAAATTAGAGCGGAATATTGGAATCTATGAGATGACTAAACAGATATATAAATTTTTGGATGAGGATTTGTTATTTTCTAATTTTAAAGAAGTCCTGGCTAATTTTCTTGATTTTAAAGAATGTCAATTTATAAAAAAAGAAAGTCCGATTATAAAGAATTATGATAAAGTAATTAGATTAAAAGCCAACTCAGAAGAACTCGGTTTTTTAGCTATTAAGGCAAAATTCAGTATGGAAGAGGAGGAGATATTTTATAGTATTTTAGAACAGTTTAACCTTGCTTTAAAAAGAGCAAAACTATATCAGAAAATGGAGGTTTTATCGATATCCGATTTTTTAACTGGTCTTTACAACCGAAGGTATTTTTTAGAGAGACTAAAGGAAGAGTTGAATCGGGCAATAAAATTTAATTTGAATTTTTCCTTGATAATGATGGATGTTGACAATTTTAAAATATACAATGATAATTTTGGACATTTAGTAGGTGATTATATATTAAAAGAGATAGCCAAAGTAATCAAAAGTAAAACCCGCCATATCGATCTTGCCTGTCGTTATGGAGGAGATGAATTCTGTATACTCCTTCCACAGACTGATAGAGAAGGAGGATACTTTGCCAGTGAGCGCATACGCAAAAGTCTTGAGACAAAAAGGATGAAAGTTTACGATGAGGAGTTTTTTGTTACAGTAAGTATGGGAATAACTTCTTTTCCAGAAGATGCAGAAAATGAAGTTGAGATTATTGAAAAAGCAGACATCGCTTTATATAATGCCAAAAGGCTTGGTAAAAATAAAACCGTTATTTACAAAAAAGATTAAAAATCTTGCAAATAATAAATTTTTATATAAAATAAATCTCTAATAATGCGACATATTATCGGTATAGATTTAGGTGGTACAAATTTAAGAATAGGGTTATTTAAAGAAAATCTATCATTAGAGAGAAAGGAAGTATTCTCTACTAAAAATTTTAAAAATAAAATCGAGCTGATCGAAGGGATTATTGAATCCATAGAAAAGATTATCAATTATAGCAGGATAAAAAAGCAAAGCATATTAGGCGTGGGCTTAGGAGTTCCTGGTCCGGTAGATTATAAAAAACAGCTCGTTTATTTCTTCCCTAATATAAAAGGTTGGCATAATGTTTATTTAGGTAGAATTTTAAAAAAAAGATTAGAGATGAATGTGTATATAGATAACGATACAAATTTAATCTGTCTGGCAGAAGCAAAATTAGGTACTGCCAAAGGCTTTAAAAATATCGTCTGTGTTAGTTTAGGAACGGGAGTGGGAGGAGGTTTAATAATTGAGAATCAACTTTATAGAGGAACTGATTATGTGGCAGGAGAGATTGGGCATATCCCTATAAGTGAAGATGGTCCAATCTGTGGTTGTGGAAAAAGGGGATGCCTTGAGAGTTATGTGGGTAATCGCAGGATCATAGAAAAAGCAAAAAAAGTATTTAAAAGGAATATCAGTCTGGAAGAGTTAAGTAATTTGGCAAAATTAAATAATAAAAAGGCAATAAAGGTTTGGCAAGATGTAGGAGAAAAATTGGGTATGGCTTTGGCAGGGATAGTGAATCTTTTAAATCCCCAGGCAGTTGTGATTGCGGGTGGAGTAAGTAAAGCGGGAAAGGTCCTTTTTGATAGTATTAAAAAGAATATTAAAAAAAGAGCGATGCCTATTCAGGCAAAAAAAGTTAAAGTATTAGAATCTTACCTTAAGGATGATGCCGGGATAACTGGAGCAGCACTTTTAGTCAAAGAGGAGGTAGGATGTTAATCTTTATTGATTCCGCAAATATAAAAGAGATAGAGGAGGCAAATAATTACGGTCTAATCGATGGGGTAACTACTAACCCCACCCTTATTGCCAAAGAAAACCAGCCTGCTAAGGAATTGTTAAAAAAGATCTGCTCCATCGTTAAAGGTCCAGTAAGCGCAGAAGTAATTTCTCAAGATGCAGAAGGTATGATTAAAGAAGCAAAAGAGTTAAGTAAGATCGCTTCTAATATTGTGATAAAAATACCCCTTACTAAAGAAGGTCTTAAGGCAGTAAAATCTCTTTCCCAAGAGAATATAAAGACAAATGTTACTTTATGTTTTTCTCCGACCCAAGCACTATTAGCTGCCAAAGCAGGAGCAGATTACATCAGTCCTTTTATCGGTAGGCTTGATGATATAAGTCAAGAGGGGATGGAATTAGTCAAAAAAATCAAACAGATTTATGATAATTACAATTTTAAAACTAAAATAATCGTTGCTTCAGTAAGAAACCCTTTGCATGTTCTGGAATCAGCTCTTTTAGGTGTAGATATAGTAACCGCTCCTTTTTCTGTTATCGAGCAACTTATTAAACATCCTTTAACGGATATCGGAATAAAGCGTTTTTTAGAGGATTATAAAAAAATCCCACAGGGTAAATGAAAAGGAATCTTATTTTTCTTTTAATTCTTTTTTCTTTTCTTCTCCATCTTTTTCTTTATGCCCAACAGATACAAGAACCGATAATGGTGAAGGCGGATAAGGTAGAGTACTCTGCTGACCAAAAGGAAGTAACTGCAGAAGGTAATGTCAGTATTGTTTATAAAGATATAACGCTTACTTGCGATAAAGCAAAAGTAGACATTATAAATCAAAAAGCAGAAGCAGAGGGTAATGTAAAAGTAAAAGAGCCTCAAGGGTTTCTTTATGCAGAGAAGATAATCTATAACTTTGCTAATAAAACCGGAACAATTATAAGAGCAAAAGTAGATGCACTTCCTTATTATGGTAAAGGTGAAGAAGTTCAAAAATTAAGTGAAAATGAATATGAAATTAAAAAGGGTTCTATTACTACCTGTAATTTAGACCATCCCCATTATCTCATTTCCTCTAAAAAAATTTTGATTTATCCAGAAGATAAAGTAGTAGTAAAAGGAGCGAAATTTTCTTTAGGCAAAATCCCTATCCTTTATTTACCTTCCTATACCCATAGTCTCAAAGACCCTTTTATGCATGTAAGATTTATTCCTGGTAAAAGTAAAGATTGGGGACCTTATTTACTTTCTGCTTGGCGGGTTAACTTAACCCCAAAGCAAACCGCCAGAGTTTATCTTGATTATCGCTCAAGATTAGGTAATGCTGAAGGTTTTGGTTTAAATTATGGCTCGGATAATTTAGGTAAAGGTGATTTTAAATTCTATTATACTCAAGAACGCCCAAGAAAACTACCCCAAGAAACTCCTGCGGAATTCCAGAGGTATTTAGTGCGCCTAAGACATCTTTGGGATATTAGCCCTAATACGAATCTTGTGGCAGAAGTTTATAAAATCTATGATTCTAAAAGGATGGTTTTAGGCACGGATTATAATTTTCTTAAAGACTATTTTTACCGTGAGTATGAAAAAGAAAGTCAACCCAAAACCTACCTTTCTTTGAGCCATAATTTTTCTAACTCTTATTTAAACCTTTTAATCCAAAAACGCATAAATTCCTGGTATACCCATCAAAATTTGGTTCCGGATGAAAAACTCCCCCAGATTTCTTATAATTTGGCTTCTCTTCCTTTAGGAACAACCGGTCTTTATCTTAATAATCAGATGCAATTCGCTAATCTTTTAAATAAAGAAGCCTCTCCTTCCTCACAGGATGACGATGTGCTAAGGTGGGATGTTTATAATCGGATATTTATGCCTAAGAAATTATCTATCTTTAATATAAATCCATTTGTAGCAATAAGGGAAACTTATTACTCTAAAGATAAAGAAGGAAATTCACTTGATCCACGCACAGTTTTCTATACGGGTATAGATTTATCTACAAGTTTTTATCGAATTTTTAATATTTCTAATCAATTTTTTGATATAAATGGATTAAAACACATCATCACTCCCAATATAAGATACCAGTACAATCATAGACCCACTATCCCTTCGAGTAAACTGCAGATATTCGATGAGATTGATGATATTGAACGTAACCATAAAATAAATTTAGAACTTATCAATAAACTCCAAACTAAAAGAAATGAACAGGTAGTTGATTTTGCTATTTTTAGAATAAATACCGATTATAGTTTAGAAAGAAATACTAATACAAATAAAGGATTTTCCGATTTTCTATTTGATTTAGAGCTCATTCCATTTTCTTGGTTAAGATTAGAACAGGATGCCACCTTTGATCCTAAAAATGAAAATTTTAAAACTGTAAATTTTGACCTATTGGCAAATTTTGGTAAGGGTCGTTCCTTTGGTTTAGGCCATCGTTATGAAAGAAAGGGAGGAAAAGAATTAACTTCTGAATTTAACTGGTTAATAAATCCTAAATGGAAATTTAGAATTTATGAGCGTTATCAATTTGCAAAAGTAAAAAGAGCAGGATTAAAAGAACAGGAGTATTCTTTAGTGCGCGACCTTCATTGTTGGACTATGGATTTTGTTTACAATATAAGTAAAGAGCATGGTCATACCTTTTGGATTATTTTTAGACTCAAGGCATTTCCTAAGGTAGAACTTGAATTTGAACAGTCCTACCGCAGTCCAAAACAAACTACAGAATAAAATGGATATTTCGATTATCGGAACCGGTTATGTAGGATTAGTTACGGGTGCCTGTTTTGCTGAATTAGGAAATAAGGTGATCTGCGTAGATAACGATTTAAATAAGATAAAAAAACTTAAAAAAGGGATTATCCCCATATACGAACCGGGCTTGGAAGATCTGGTAAAGAAAAATACTAAAAGGAAAAGACTCTATTTTTCTTCAAGTATAAAAGAAGCGGTAGATAAAACTGAAGTGATCTTTATCGCAGTAGGAACACCCTCCCTTCCCAATGGAGAAGCGGATTTAACCGGAATAGAAAATGTTGCTACACAGATTGCTAAGAATTTAAAAAGTTACCGTCTGATTGTGGAAAAATCTACTGTGCCGGTTGAGACAGGAGAATGGGTAAAACATACCATTAAGATAAACAATAAACTAAATGTAGATTTTGATGTTGCTTCTAATCCTGAATTCTTAAGGGAAGGTTCCGCCATCTATGATTTTATGCATCCGGATAGGATTGTTATCGGTGTAGAATCTAAAAGAGCAGAGGAGCTCCTAATTAAACTGTATCGACCATTAAAAGCACCTATATTAGTTACGGATATAAAAAGTGCTGAACTTATAAAACATGCCTCCAATTCTTTTTTAGCAACTAAGATTTCCTTCATCAATGCCCTGGCAAAGATCTGCGAGAAAACTCAAGCGGATATTGTAAAAGTCGCTGAGGGTATGGGGTTGGATAAAAGGATAGGCAAGGATTTTTTAAAAGCAGGAGCAGGATTTGGAGGTCCGTGTCTTCCTAAAGATGTAGATGCTTTTATCCATATCGCAGAAAAATTGGGCTATGATTTTGAGTTATTAAAAGCGGTTAAAAAAATAAATGAGGAACAAAAAAGGTCTATCCTGAAGAAACTCTCCGATTCTTTATGGATACTTAAAGGAAAAACTGTCGGCATCTTAGGACTTACCTTTAAACCCAATACTGACGATATAAGAGGCTCTATCTCTTTAGAGATTATTGAGGAATTAAAGAAAGAGAAGGTAAATATTAAAGTTTATGACCCCAAGGCGATGCCAAAGGTAAAGTCAATATTAAAGAAAGTAAGATTCTGTCCTGAGCCATACGCTGTAGCCAAAAATAGTGATTGTTTAATTATCATTACAGAATGGGATGAATTTAAACATTTAAATTTTTCAAAGATAAAAAAATTAATGAAGCAACCATTATTGATTGATGCCCGCAATATTTTAGAGCCTTCATTAATGAAAGAATTAGGTTTCCATTACATAGGCATAGGAAGATGAATGGTTTTTCTGTTTTAAAAGAAAAAATACTCAACCGAAGTATAAAAATCTCCGTTGTCGGATTAGGCTATGTGGGTTTACCTTTGGCTTTAAGATTTACTGAGGAGGGATTCTCGGTCTGGGGTATAGATGTAGATGAGGATAGGATAAAAAAATTAAAAAGAAGAGAATCTTATATCACCGATGTAAGTCAAAAATATTTAAGTAGATGTTTCAACACTAAAAGATTTAAAGTAACTACTAATTTTAAAGCGATTTCTGAAACCCAGGCAATTCTTATCTGTGTTCCTACTCCTTTAAAATATAAATATACTCCTAACATCTCTTATATAGAAAAAGCGGTAGTTTCTATTGCGAAAAATATAAATAAACCTTCTCTATTAATCTTAGAAAGCACTACTTATCCGGGTACAACTGAAGAGGTAATCCTCCCTTTATTAGAAAAGTATAACCTTAAGCATAATGAGGATTTTTTCTTATGTTTTTCTCCTGAAAGAATTGATCCGGGAAATAAAAAGTATAATTTAAAAAACATACCTAAAATTGTAGGAGGCTTAAATCATAAAGCAACAGAATTAGCCACTTTACTTTATAAATGTATAATCGATGAAGTTTATCCGGTAAATTCCACTCGGGTTGCCGAATTTGTAAAGTTATTGGAGAATACCTTCCGGCTGGTAAATATCGCTTTAATTTATGAGTTAACGATGATGGCTTATAAGATGAATGTAGACATCTGGAAGATCATTGAACTTGCCAAAACTAAACCTTTTGGTTTTATGCCCTTTTATCCTGGTCCAGGGGTTGGAGGACACTGCATTCCCAAGGATCCTATATATCTTTATTGGAAGTCAAGACAACATGGATTTAATTTGCGTTTCATAAAATTGGCTTCCGAGATAATAAGTTATATGCCCCGGTATATAGTAGAAAGGGTAGTAAATCTTTTGGATAAAAATAAAAAACAGCCAAAGATTTTAATCGTGGGAGTAACTTATAAAAAGGATGTAAAAGATTTAAGAAAATCACCTGCTTTAGATATCATTCAGATTTTACAGAAACAGAAAGTAAAGGTTTCTTATTACGACCCTTTAATCCCATATCTAAAAATAGACCAGATAAATTTAAAATCTATAAAATTAACTAAAGATGTTTTAAATAAATTTGACTGCGTAGTTATTGTGACTGACCACTCTAAGATAAATTACAATCTTATCTTAAAAAATGCAGAACTAATATTCGATACGCGTAACGTTTATAAAGATATAGATTCAGAAAAAATAGTGAGGTTATGATGCGTTATTTAGTTACGGGAGGAGCGGGTTTTATCGGTTCGCATATTGTAGAAAGACTTATTAAAGAGGGTAACTTTGTACGCATTTTGGATAATTTCTCTTCGGGTAAAAAAGAAAATTTAATTTTCTTAAATAATTTTCCTAATAATAATTATGAAATTATAGAAGGAGATATCCGAAATAGCCAGATCTGTTTTTCTGCCACCAAAGATATAGATTTTGTTCTGCATCAGGCAGCCTTAAGGAGTGTGCCTAAATCACTTAAAAATCCTTATGAGTATAATGAGGTCAATATCGGTGGAACTTTAAATATGCTGGAAGCATCCTTAAGAAATAAAGTAAAGTGTTTTGTTTTTGCTTCCTCTTCTTCTATTTATGGAGAGGCAAAAAAATTCCCCCAAAAAGAAACCGATTTAGCCTACCTTATTTCACCTTACGCTTTAACTAAATTGGCAGGAGAGTACTACTGTAGGATTTTTTCTTTAAATTATAAATTACATACAGTCTGTTTGAGATACTTTAATGTTTTTGGTCCGCGTCAAAGTTTAGATGATGAGTATGCGGTAGTAATCCCAAAATTTATACATTGCCTTTTAAATAATCAGCCCTATCCGGTCTACGGAACAGGAAGACAGTCGCGCGATTTTACCTATATAGAAAATGTAGTGGAGGCGAATCTTCTGGCAATAAAGAGAATGAACAGGTATAAACCCGCGGAGGTTTTCAATATCGCCAACGGTAAAAATTATACTATTCTACAGTTGATTAAAACCTTAAATAGAATTTCTCAAAAAGATATAAAGCCAATCTTTTTAGAAAAAAGACCGGGGGATGTATTTAAAACGCATGCGGATATCAAAAAAGCAAAATTAATGTTAGGATATAATCCAAAGGTAGGTTTTGAAGAAGGACTTAAAAAGACATTAGATTATTTTAAGAAGATATGGCAAAATCAACAGTAGTTATTAGTGGGGGAGCGGGTTTTATCGGTTCGCATCTTTGTGAAAGATTGTTAAAAGAAAATTTTAAGGTAATCTGTATAGATAATCTTATCACGGGAAATTTAGAAAATATTCAACCTTTATTAAAAGATAAAAATTTCTGTTTTATAAAACATGATATTAATAAATATATCGATATTAAAGGGAAGATAGATTATGTTTTACATTTTGCTTCTCCTGCTTCACCTTCTGACTACCTTAAATTTCCCATAGAGACTTTGAAAGTAGGCTCCTTAGGTACATATAATTTTTTGGAACTGGCTAAAAAAAAGAAAGCGAAATTCCTTTTAGCCTCAACTTCTGAAGTCTATGGCGATCCCCTTATTCATCCTCAATCGGAAAGTTATTGGGGTAATGTAAATCCTGTAGGGGTACGTAGTTGTTATGATGAGGCAAAGAGATTTTCGGAAGCGCTTACGATGGCGTATAAGCGCATCCATAGAATAGATACAAAAATCGCGCGCATCTTTAATACTTATGGAGAAAGGATGCGTTTAAATGATGGTCGGGTGATACCCAATTTTATCTATCAGGCACTAAATAATTATCCTATGACTATATATGGGAGGGGAAATCAGACCAGAAGTTTCTGTTATATCGATGATTTAATCGAAGGGATAGTTCTTTTAATGCACTCTCAGGTTAATGAGCCTATAAACTTAGGTAATCCCAAAGAATTTAGTATCTTGGATTTAGCCCATCTAATTATAAAATTAACTCATAGTAAAAGTAAGATTGTTTTTAAATCATTGCCTTCAGATGACCCTAAACAGCGCTGTCCGGATATTCGTAAAGCTAAGAAAATACTTAATTGGCAACCCAAAATAGATTTAAAAGAAGGGCTTATACGCACAATTGAGTGGTTTAAAAAAAAGATAAAAAAGAAGAATACAGGCACATGGTATCCACCTTAGGAGGTTAGTTTATTTAAGTAAAGAGGAGTTTAAGTTTTTAAAGCTTTTAAGGTTTAATTTTTTAAAAAAGGCGCGCAGATTTTTTG